>Ga0315900_10002478_pt1 | contig 28133 bp, 19 predicted proteins | sample LakEriMetagenome_FD_203521 | JGI IMG/M metagenome (GOLD analysis project Ga0315900, IMG submission 203521) | Freshwater fungal communities from buoy surface, Lake Erie, Ohio, United States - Buoy 12 MA114 | ecosystem: Environmental > Aquatic > Freshwater > Lake > Lake biofilm | place: USA: Lake...
TGGGCTGTTACCGCGAACTGCTGGCGGGCCGCGCGAGCGGCCGCGACGTGTGGACAGCGCTCAACGCCGCCAACCGCGTGGGGGTGACCCGCGGAACGCTCGAGGAGCGACGCAACCCGCTGGCCCTGCTGTGAACGACGCGGCCCGGGGCGGTGAGGCCGCCCCGGGCCGCGTGAATCATGACGGATCGCGTTCCCCGCCAATCATTTCGCGAGTTTGGTGAGCGCTTCCACCATCGGTGTCACGGTGGGCCCGAGCAGGTCCTTGACGCCCGGGATCGCCATTACGGCGTCGATTACCTTCGAGAGTAAGCCCAGGTTCTTGCCGATGAACTCGGCGAACGCAGGCTTCTCCTCGGCGGGCAGCCTGCCGGCCTCCTCTTCGAGCGACGTGAGCATGGGGGCGAGCTTCTCGAGTTCCGGCAGGGCCTGCTTGGCCGTTTCCTCGTCGGTCACGCCCTTGAGGACGCTCGTCAGGCCGCCGAAGAGATCGGTGGCGTTCTTGCCCACCCGGATCGCCTCGATGAACTTCGGATCGATCGACAGGGTCTTGATGACGGTGTCGACGACATTCCTCCCGTCGCGCTCGATGACCTCCTCGGTTCGCTCGGTGACGGGGCCGATCTTCCGCTCGGTCTCGATGACGGCCACATCTTCCTGGCGGGCCTTCTTGTTCTGGTCCCAGAGGTACCAGCCGGCGGCGATCGCCGCCAGCGCCAGCAGGGGGAGCAGCCAGCCCGGGAGACCGGCGGCAGCCGGCTCCTCGTGTCCGCGCCGTGACTCGGGTTGCCGGCCCCCGGTCGTGACCGCCGAGAGCACGTCGCCCAACGCCAGACCCTTCGGCATGGCGCCGCGAATGTTGGCCGACTGCTCCGCGAACAGCCTGGACACGCCGGCGGCGTCGGGCTTGCCGGTGAACTGCTTCGCCACCACGCCGAGCACGATCGGTGCCAGGTAGGTGAGCAGCGTCTTCATCAGGCCGGGCTGCATGCCGGCGAAGGATGCGATCGTGCCCACCAGGCTCGAGAGCGTCTTGTCGCCGCCCAGCAGCGAGCCGAGCAGGTTGCCACCCAGATTGCCCAGGCCCGATGCCTGGCCGCCGCCGAGCAGGCCGGCGAGATTGCCCAGCGCCGAGAGGTCGAGGCCACCGATGGCCTTCGTGAGCTGGTCGGCGCCGTTCTGCGACGACGCCAGTTTTGCAAAGACATCGAGCAGTGCCGGCACCGCCGCGGTCGTGGCCGACTTGGTCTGTGCCTCGCTGGCACCGACCAAGCCGCCGAGCTTGCCGAGGACGTCGGCGGACAATTGGCTGGAAATCAGATCAACGATGTTCATGGTTCGCCTCCAGAAGGAAATGGGATTCGTGAAACCAAGGAACAATCATCACGCCCTCCCTGGCGAATGAACCGCTACCCGGGCACTACGCCTCGAAAAGACGGGCCTCCCGAGTTCCGACAGGTTGTAGGAGCGGGGGATGGGGCATCACAAGAACCCGGCGCCGATAGCGGTTCAGCGAGGCCTGCGCACGGGCCGATATCCCCAGGAATGGGCAGGCTGCCGGTCGATCACCGGCGGCCGCTCACCAGTAGACGTAGTGCAGGAATCGTTCCTGGTCGGCCTTCGGCAGGTCGTCAACCCGGGGGATCACCCAGCGGTTCTCGTCGCTGTCGATCAGCATCCGGCCGCCATTGCCGAAGTCGAGCACCTGGCCCTGGGTCCAGCGGGTGCTGAACGACCGCCTGCCGATGTCCGTGTCGACATCGAAGTCGAGGAACCCCTGGAGCAGGCGCACGCGGTGGATGCCGCGGATCGTCCGCACGAGCGACCGGCGGCGCAGTGCCGTTCGCAGCACCGCGCGGTCGGCGGCATCCCATTCGGCAAGCGCACGGATCATGCCGATTTCGACATCGTCACCGGCCTCGCTCCAGCGGCGCACCGAGAGCCAGCACTCGGGGTGCGACGCCGGGAACGCAGGCACGACAAAGATGCCGGCCTCGACGTCGTCGCCCACGTGCATGTCGATGCGGCCGAGCGGGCCGGACGCGAAATGCCGGCTACCGGGGTCGAGCCACTCGATGCCCGCCACGGCCGGTTCCGCGGCGGGGACGGGCACTGCCTCGGCGTCGCCGCCGGCGTCGAGCAGTCGGTCGACGCTGGGGTGCTTCGAGACCTGTGTCTGCAGGCGGACCAGCCGGGCGTAGATGCCGTCCGCGGCCAGCAGTTCGGCATGCGTGCCCTGCTCCGCGAGCCGGCCGCGGTCGAAGGCCAGGATGCGGTCGGCGTTGCGCAGCGTGGAGAGCCTGTGCGCGATGGCGATCGTGGTGCGGCCGCGGACGAGGACGGCCAGCGCGTCCTGGATGGCTCGTTCCGCCTCGGCGTCGATGTTGCTCGTGGCCTCGTCGAGCACGAGGATGCGTGGGTCGTAGAGCAGGGTCCGTGCGATGGAGAGTCGCTGCTTCTCGCCGCCGGAGAGGCCGGCTCCGTGCTCGCCGAGGAGGGTCTCGTAGGCCAGTGGCTGGCGGCAGATGAACTCGTGGGCCCCGGCCGCCTTGGCGGCCGCCAACCCCTCCTCGATCGTGGCCCCGGGGCGGCCGTATGCCAGGTTCTTCCAAATCGTGCCCCGGAACAGGAACGACTCCTGGAACACGATGCCGAGTTTCTCGCGCAGGTCGCGCGAGGCGATCGAGCGGATGTCGTGGCCATCGACGGTGATGCTCCCCTCCTGCACGTCGTGGAACCGGCCCAGCAGGTTGACGAGCGTGCTCTTTCCCGAGCCGGATCGGCCCACGATGCCCACCATCTCGCCCGGCCGTACCTCGAACGACACGTCGTGCAGAACCGGCTGGTTGGGGTCGTAGCCGAAGGTCACGTTCGCGAAGCGGATGTCGCCCCGCACGTCGGTCCAGGGGGCGGGGGCGGTCGGTTCCCCCACCTGGACCGGCGCGTCGAGCAACTCCAGCACCCGCTTGCTGCCGGAGAGGAAGCTCGTCAGCCAGGTCGTAAAGTTGGAAAGCGCCCCCAAGGGCGCATAGAACATGGCCAGGTAGGCGAGAAAGGCGATCAACTGCCCGAGCGTCATGTCGCCGCCGATCACGTCGCGGCCGCCCACGTACCAGACGATCAGGCCGCCGAGGCCGAACACGACCTGCATCGCCGCCCCGTAGGCAGCGTTGGTGTGTTCGACCCACTCGCGCCAACGACGCAGGTGGTCGCTGGCCATGTGGAACCGCTCCCGTTCCCCGGGCTCCTGGGCGAAGGCCTTGACGACGCGGATCCCCGTCAGCATCCCGGAGAGCGTGGTCATCTGCTTGCTTGAGGCGTCCCAGAGCCGGTAGTACCGCGGGTAGACGTGCCGCCAGAACACCCACGAGCCGAGGATCACCAGCGGCACCGGGATCAGCGTGGTGAGGGCCAGCACGGGGTTGATCCAGAACAGCATCGCGCCCACGCCGACGAGCTGCACGATTTGGAGCAGGAAGCCCCCCGTGATCTGCTGCATGAGCCCATGCAAAACCTCACTATCGTGGGCTACGCGGCTGATCATCGAGCCCACCTGGTGGCGGTCGTAGTAGGACACGGACAATCCCTGCAGCTTGGCAACCATTTCCGCCCGCAGCGTGGCGGTGAGGCCACCGCCGATCGCCGCCGCCAGCCGGCCCTTGAACATGCCCACGGCTGAGAGCACGACGCGGGACAGTGCCAGCGCCAGCACCACCACGAGCAGGGCCGTCGTGAAGTCGGGTCGCGTGGCGTCGGCGGACCGGGCCGAGAGGATGTCGTCGACCATGTACTGTTGGAGTTTGGGCGGCACGAGTTCCGCGACCACCCCCAGCAGCGTGAGCAGGCAGAGCAGGACGGCACTGCGGGCGTGGGGGGCGAGCAGTCCGGCGACCCGCTGCAGGATCCGCCCCTGCTGGAGGCAGCGCGGGCAGGCATCTGCCGCATCGGCCAGCCGCAGGTCGCAGTCGGCGCAGCGGGGCGGGTCGAGCGGCCCGTCACAGGACAGTGCATCGCAGGGCAGGCCAGCGGCGAGGCTGTCTCGGGCTCGCGACAGGCCGCGTGAGACGTGGTGGAAGCGGTGGGCCAGGCCGTTGGAGTAGCGGACGAGGTCGAGCCAGCCGTCGGCCATCAGCACTTGGAGGCAGCCGCCGCCGACACCCGCCGCGGTGCGGACGTTCCTGACATCGGTCCAGGCCACGCAGCGTTCGACGGCGTCGTCGTGGGCCACCGTGAGGTGGTCGGGCGTGACGACCAGCCATTCGCGGGCCGGCACGCCATCGAGCGTCACGTCGGTATCGACCGCCAGCAGGACCGGGCGGTGGTTGAGCCCGGCCGCATCGAGGCCGCGGCGCACGGCCTGCGGAGGCTCTCCGCCAACGCTCGTCCCGGCCGGATCCGGTGGCGATCCACGGCGCGTGGTCGTATGCTCTGAAAGGGTCACCACGGAAGTATCGATCGACGCTGCCTTTTTTGCACGCAGGAGGACGTTTGTGATCTACGCACAGCGGATGGCTTCGGTTCGCGGTTTCGCTCTGACGGCCTTGGCCGCGGCCGCGTGGGGGGTGTCTTGCGGCGCGGCGCAGGCCGACGAGGCGGGGTTCGAGAGCCTCTTCGATGGCACCAGTCTGGCCGGCTGGAAGGCGAACGAGAACACCGGCAGTTGGAGGGTGGCGGACGGGGCGATCGTCTGCCACGGGCCGCGCAGCCACCTGTTCTACGTGGGCGGTGACGCGGCCAAGCCCGCCGAGTTTCGCGACTTTCACCTCAAGGCTGAGGTGATGACGAAGCCCGGGGCCAACTCCGGCGTGTTCATCCACACGGCGTTCCAGCCCTCGGGGTGGCCGGCCCAGGGCTACGAGGTGCAGGTCAACAACACCCAGGGCGACCCGGTTCGCACCGGCAGCCTCTACAACGTGGTCAAGGTGTTCGAGCCGCCGGCCAAGGACGGCACGTGGTTCACACTGGAGGCGCTCGTCAAGGGGAAGAGCGTGACCGTGCGAGTGGACGGCCGTGTGCTCTACGAGTTCGTCGAACCCGAAGGCGTGACCGGCACTCGCAAGCTCTCGGCCGGAACCGTCGCGCTGCAGGCCCACGACCCCGGCAGCGAGGTCCACTACCGGAACATTCGCGTGAAGCGATTGCCGTAGCCCGTCCCGCACCGCGCTCGGCAGTCCCCACCAGCCGGCAGTGTTGCCGCAGCCTGCCCCGCTCCCCGTGTCGGCGCCGGTCACCGCCCACCGGCGGGTACGGTGGCCCGCTTCTGGTGTTTCCTTGGCGGCGGCCCTTCTTGATAATCTCCGCCTCGGGTCCGGCCCCGCCGCGGGGCCGGACGGCCTGCACGTGCGGAGATGAAGCCATGATCACGACCAGACTGCCCGCCGGAATCCGTGAGGACATCACGCAGTGCATCGGCCGCACGCCGCTCGTCCGCCTGCGGCGGGTGACGGAGGGCTGCCTGGCCACCGTGGCCGGCAAGATCGAGAACATGAATCCGCTGTGGAGCGTCAAGGATCGCATCGCCTGCGCGATGATCGACGCCGCGGAACGGGAGGGGCTGATTGGCCCCGACACGATCGTCATCGAGCCCACCAGCGGCAACACCGGCATCGGGCTGGCCTACGTGTGCGCGGCGCGAGGGTACAAGCTCCGGGTCACGATGCCCGAAAGCATGAGCCTGGAGCGGCGGCGGATGCTCAAGGCTTTGGGGGCGGAACTGGTGCTCACGCCAGCCGCCGAGGGAATGCCCGGAGCGGTGCGCAATGCCGAGGAGATCAGCCGTTCCAGCAGCCAGTTCTTCATGCCGCAGCAGTTCAAGAATCCCGCCAACCCCGAGGTGCACCGGCGCACCACTGCCGAGGAGATCTGGCAGGACACCGAGGGCCGGGTCGATGTCGTGGTGTGCGGCGTGGGCACGGGCGGCACGATCACCGGCGTGGGGGAGTCGCTGAAAAGCCGCAATCCCAACGTGCGGGTCGTGGCCGTGGAGCCGGCCAACAGCCCGGTGATCTCGCAGAAGCTCGCCGGTCAGCCCATCAAACCGGGCCGGCACACCATCCAGGGCATCGGCGCGGGCTTCATCCCCGAGATCCTCAACCTCGACATCATCGACGAGGTGGTCAAGGTCGACGACGAAGATGCGATGGAGACGGCCCGGCAGCTCGCCAAACGTGAGGGCCTGATGTGCGGCATCAGCTGCGGCGCCGCCGCCTGGGGGGCGCTGCAGGTGGCCCGCCGTGCCGAGTTCGCCGGCAAGCTGGTCGTGGTGGTGCTCCCCGATCTCGGCGAGCGCTACCTGTCGACGAAGTTGTTTCCCGAGTGACCCGGGCCTCGTTCCGCGGCCGAAGGTCAGGGATGAATGGTGCCACGGGTCGCTATCGCGACTGCTCGAAGAGCCAGTCGAGGACGGCCGGATCCCGGTATGCGGGCGTCCACGAGTCGTGACCCACGCCGGGCAGTTCCGAGTATTTCGGGCTGCCCCCGGCGGCCCGCACGGCTTCGATCATGGCCCGCGAGCGGCCCACGGGCACGGCGTTGTCGGCATCGCCGTGGAAGCACCAGATTGGCAGTTTCGAGATTCGCGCTGCCGTTTTTTCGTCGCCACCGCCGCAGATCGGCAAGAGCGCAGCGAACCGTTCCGGCATCCGGGTGCCCAGATCCCAGGTGCCGTAGCCGCCCATCGACAGTCCGGTGAGGTAGATCCGCGAGGCATCGACCGCTTCCTTGGCGATCACGTCGTCGAGGGCGGCCACCGCGGCGGCCAGGTCGGTCGTGGGCCGCGGCGCCTGCGGCGTGCTCTGCTGGTCGGCCCAGGGCACGGCCACCCACTGGTGCCCCTTGCGGCACTGGGGCACGAGCACAAAGCAGGGATAGCGATCGCGCATCTCGGGGGCGGCGAGCCACTTGGGCAGGAACTTGAGGTGCATGGCGTTGTCGTCGCCGCGCTCGCCGGCGCCGTGCAGGAAGAGCACGAGCGGCCAGCGGCTGTCCGCGTCGTCGGTGCGCAGCGGCTTGAGCAACCGGTAGCGGAATGTGGCCATACCCTCCCCTTCCGGCACCGTGATCGAACGTTCCTCGTAGACCTCGGCCGGATTCACCGCCTTGCGTTCCGATTGCACGTTGCCCTCCCCGGTAGCGGATGCCATTCCGGCGCCAAAGCAGCAGGCAGCCGCCACCAGGACCACCGTCACCGTTTCCAGCCCTGCTGTGCCGATCTGCATATCACTCTCCTTCCGGGCCGTCGTCGATCACGAGTTTTACGCGCCGCGGCATCGTCATCCGGGCGAACATGCCAACCGACCCGCGTGGCAGGCCGAGAAACTCCAGGTGCTCGAACCAGCCGGGAATCTCCGCCGCCAGCCGTCCCACCCGGCTGCCCCGCAGGTCGAGCCGGCGCAGCCCCTTGAGCGGCTTGAGTTGCAGCAGGCCCTCGTCGCTGAGGGCCCCACCGGTCAGCTCGAGAGTGGCCAGATCCTTGAGCGATTCGGCGCGGAAGCCGAGTAGGATGGCGAACACGTCGTCGGCGCCCGGGCCGTGCAGCCGTACGGCCACCAGCTTGTCGGCCACATGGCCGAAATCATCGCCGAACGATTTCCGCAGCCAGTCGGTCTCCTCCATCTCGGCGCTGCCGCCACGGTCGATCGCCTCGCTCACGACCTCCTGCTGCTGGGCGTAGGCCTCGATCTTGGAAGCCAGCCACTCGAGCTTGCTGGCCTTGAATTTCACGAAGTCGTTGGCTTCGTCGAAGGCCTTCTGCAGACGGACGAAAGCGGCGGCGTCACCGCCGCGGTCGGGATGGGCATCCCGGGCCCGCACCAGATAAGCCTGCTTGACGTCCTCGAGCGTCACCGGCGGCATGAGGCCGAGGATCGTGAGGCATTCGGGATGCTGCGGATCGGCGGAGCGGGTCGAAAGCGGGTCGTGCGACATTGGGGGCTTGGGTGGGGACGGGCAAAGCCGGTAGGCAGCGTAAACGCCCGCCCGCGGGTGACGCAATCGACATCCGGGTGACCGGTTCCGTTCGCCTTGATCATGCCGGCCACATCCCCTATCCACCCATCCCGTGAAGCCGTTCCGGCCCCGGGCATCGCGCCCGGCCGGTGTCGGCACCCGCCAAGGAGGGCATGGCATGGTGCGCGCGTGGATCGGTTGGAGGTATGCGCGGGAGATGGCCGCCGCGGTGGCGATCGTGGCCGCGTGCCTGGGATGGAGGCTCACGACCGGAAGCCGCGAGGCCGATGCCAAGCCGCCGGAGAGGATTGCGGCCACCGCGCCTGCCGCCCCCGGGGCCAAGCCGCTGGCTCTCGTCAATGGCGCGGAGATCACAGCCGATCGCCTCGGGGACGAGTGCCTGGCCCGGCACGGCGCGTCCGTGCTCGAGTCGCTCGTCAACCGGCGCATCATCGAACAGGCCTGCCAGCGCCGCGGTGTGAAGGTCACCCGGCAGGATGTCGACGCCGAGATCGACGCCCTGGCGAAGCGGTTCAGCGTGCCGCGCGACAAGTGGCTGGAACTGATCAAGCAGGAGCGGGACATCACGCCGAAGCAATACGCCGACGACATCGTGTGGTCGATGCTGGCGCTGCGCCGCCTGGCCCAGGGGGCCGTGGAGCCTTCGGTGGAGGAGGTGCAGGCGGCCTTCGAGAAGGAGTTCGGCCCCGCTGTTAAAGCCCGGATCATCGTCTCGCGCACCAGGCAGGATGCCGAAAAGGCCCGGACTGCCGCCTTGGCCACGCCCGACGACTTCGGCGGCCTGGCACGCAAACTCTCCATCGACGTGGGCAGCGCCAGCGCCAACGGCTGGGTGCAGCCGATCCGACTCCACTCCGGTGAGCCCGAGTTCGACCGGGCCGCCTTCGCGTTGCAGTCGGGAGAAATCTCCCCGGTCATCCAGGTGGCCGACCAGTTCATCATCATCAGGTGCGAAGGCCACCTGCCCGCAGCCGACGTCAAGTTGGAGGACGTGCGGCCGAGGCTGGCCGAGCAGTTGCGGGAGCAGAAGAGCCGCCAGGCGTCGAACGACGTGTTCCGGAAACTGCAGGACGCGTCGACGATCGAGAACGTGCTCAACGACCCGGCCCGCAGCGCCGCCGCCCCCGGAGTGGCCGCCCGGGTCAACGGTGAGTCGATCGCCGTCGACGAGGTGCGGGCGGTGAGCCTCGACCGTTACGGCCGCGACGTGCTGGAGATTCTCATCACCCGGACGCTCGTGGAGCAGGCGTTGAAGCGGCAGCAGCAGGCGCTGTCGCAGGCCGATCTCGACGCGGAGATCGCCCGGGCGGCGGCCACGATGGGGTTTCAGCGTCCCGATGGCAAGCCGGACACGGCCGCCTGGCTGGAACGCGTGACCCGCGAGGAGAAAATCCCGCTGCGGCACTACATGGAGGACATCGTGTGGCCGACCGTGGCGCTCAAGCGACTGGTGGGCAGCGTGCCGGTCAGCCAGGATGATCTCGACAAGGCGTTCAAGGCCACCTTCGGCCCCCGGGCCAGGTGCCGGATCATCGTGCTCGACAGCCAGCGTCGGGCCCAGGAGGTCTGGCAGTTGGCACGGCAGAACCTCACCGCGGAGCACATCGGCAACCTGGCGGAGAACTACTCCGTCGATCCCACCACCCGGGCCCTGCGCGGCGAGGTGCCCCCCATCCAGCGCTGGGGAGGGCAGCCCGCCCTCGAGCGCGAGGCGTTCGCGCTCAAGCCCGGCGAACTTTCGGGCGTGGTGCAGGTGGCCGACCGTTTCATGGTGGTGTTCTGCGAGGGCTTCACGGAGCCCGCCAAGGTGTCGTTCGAGGAGGTTCGCAGCGAACTCTACGACGACATTCACGAAAAGAAGCAGCGCATCGAGATGGCCCGGCACTTCACGCACCTGCGTGAGTCGGCCACGATCGACAACTTCCTGGCGGGTACGAGTCAGGCTCCCGCGGCGCCGGGGAAGCCGACACCGGGCGAGGCGGGGATGCCGGCATCGACGCTGTCCAAGACCGAGGCGGCCGACCTGTCCCAACCCCGGGCGGGCAGCCGCCGTGCCGTGCCGGCCGCGCCGAAGGCGGGTTCGGGCGTCGTGCCCGCCTCGCTCGACGCACCCCTGCCGGCGCCGCGCCGGTAGCCAGGCCGAGGGCTGTGCACCGACAACCTGTCCGGCTCCCTGGGGTCTGCATGCCGCTGACGGTGGCCTTCGCGGTCCGGTGGGTCCTTGGTGCGGAAACCGTGGCTGCGTGTCATGATGATGCCTCACCCGGGAGGCATGGTCATGAACGGACGGCGGCGGATCGGATTCGGTGTGGCGGGCATGCTGTTCCTCGTGGCGGCCTGTCTGGCCGCCCCACGGGCGGGTGCCGACGAGGCCGGCTTCCAACCGCTCTTCGACGGCAAGACGCTCGACGGCTGGCAGGGCGCCCGCGGCGGATACGACATCGTGGACGGCGAACTCCGCACCAAGCCTGGCACGGGCGGCAACCTGCTCACGGTCGAGGAGTTCGGCGACTTCATCCTGCGTTTCGAGTTCCGCCTCACGCCGGGCGCCAACAACGGCCTGGGCATCCGCGCCCCGGCCCGGGGCGACGCCGCCTTCCAGGGCATGGAAGTGCAGATCCTCGACGATGGCCATCCCAAGTACGCGAACCTGCAGCCCTGGCAGGTGCACGGTTCGATCTACGGCGTGGTGGCCGCCGAGCGCGGCTGCCTCAAACCGGCCGGTGAATGGAATGCCGAGGAGGTGACGGTGAAGGGGTCAAGGGTCACGGTCGTCGTCAACGGCAAGACGATCGTCGATGCCGACACCGCCCCCTTTCGGGACGGCAGCCAGTCCACGCCCGACGGCAAGGCCCATCCGGGTCTGGCGCGATCCAAGGGCCACGTGGGATTCCTGGGTCATGGCGACGAGGTGCACTTCCGCAACATTCGCCTCAAGCCGCTGGACGCGAATTGATTTCCGGCCGCAGGCCCCTGGTCAGGGTGCCGGCATCTCCCACACCGACCGCAGGGCGATGCCGTCGTCATCGGCCGTCATGAGCATGGCCCCGGTGCCCATCATGCCCTCCATGTCGGTGCCGCTGGGCAGCATGGCCTGCAGATCCGCGAGCAGATCCCGGTAGTCGTCGCCTACGTCCTCGGGCGTGAGCGCCGCCGCCAGTTCGCGGAGCATTCCCAGCGTGCCGCCCGACCGCGAGCAGTCGCTGACTCCGAACATGCGGGCTGGGTCCAGTGGCAGAAGCTCGCCCGCCCGGCGAATCGCCGCACTTTCCCGGAAGGAGGATTCGCCTGTGGGTGGTGTGCGGATCGCGGCCAGTGTTCGTTCCAGGGAGTCGGCACCGACGCCGATCACGAGGTGCCCACGGCCGACGAAGGCCGCCGCCCCGTTGGGAAGTCGCACTCCGCGGAACCCCTGCTCCTCGCCAATCTCGGCGTTCACCATGGTCGCCAAGCGTTGCAGAATCTTCAGGAACGGGGCTTCGTCGGCGATCTGCCAGACGAAGGCCGTCCGGTCGGCAGCGATCCCCTGCCCGGCCGCCGCGCCGGCGCGGGCGGCGCGGCGTGACTCTTCCATCGCCTCGGCCACCCGCGGCGGATAGGAGATCAACCAGTGCCTGCTGCCGAGGGCGCCGAGCACGCCCGGCAGATCGACGCCGATCCAGCCCTGGGCCTGCATCTCCACGGCTGTGAACATGTTGCCGGCCTCCTCGCCCCCCTGGTTCACCGCGAACTCTCTCACCGTCTGGTACGCCTTGGCAAGATCGAGCGAAATCTGGGTCAGGTCGACGGCTTCGCGGCTCACGAAGGCGGGCACTTCGGACGAATCGCAGTCCTGATCGAGGATCCGCAGGAGGCCGCGCCGAGGCGCCGGCAACGCCGCGGCGAGCGTGCTCTGATAGCAGCCCCTGTCGAAGGACTGCCGCCAGGCCAGCGGGCCGACCGCGTCGGCTCCCGCATCGCGCAGCCCCTTCAGCAGCGCGTCGTTGTCGGCCGCGTAGGCCGTGATGAACACCCGCGGATCGACGACCACGTCGAGGAGCGGCATCCCGCCGGGCAAAACGTTCCGGATTCCCGGGGTGTCGAGCCGCGCAGCCAGCGGCGAGTCCCCCTGCTGGGCGTGGGCGGCCAGGAACCGCGTGGCCAATGCGCGCGCCTCCTCGGTGCCGCTTTCGAGGTCGAAGTCACGATTCTCGGCCCGGGGACGCTGCTCCCGGGGGCCGTTGCCCGGGGCCGTCCAGCCGGCGAGCAGGCGGCCGCCGATCCGCGTGATGAACGCGTGTGCCTGCCCGGTCTGCACCGGTTTGGCCGTTTCGATCCGGCGGCGGATCTCCTCCATCCGGCGTTCCAGCCCGCCGTCCGGGCCGGCTTCCCCGGCGTCCTCGAGTTCGAGGTCGCTGGCGTCGATATCGAGTTGCATCACCGGCGCCACGGTCCACACCACATCACGGCCTGCTACTTCCATGTCGATTCGTCTGGCGGCCTGATCACCGTTCTTTGCGGCGTCTTCGTCGAGCTTCTGTTTGACCGCGGCCAGCATGCGCTCCGCCGTCTCCGGTCCCGGCTCGAGCCAGCCGAGCATCATCAGGAACGGTTTCATCCCTTCCTGCCGCGGCTGCACGACGACGGCCAGGCCCGCATCACCGGCGAACGCGTTCCGCATGTCATCCGCCTCGAGTCCATAGCGGGCCATCGCCTCATCGAGGCCCCGGAACTGCTCGCCCGTGCCGGCCTTTCCGAGGCGGTCGATCAGCAGGGCCCAGGCCTTGTCGACCCGCCGCTGGCCGAGCAGCACGGCGCCGAACTTGGTGCGCGAGCGGAGCATCTCCACGAACTCGGCTCCCTGCGGCATGCGGATCATGACGGCCGTTTCCTCGGGCAGGCATTCCCAACTGGGCCGCAGTTCAGCCGCGGCGCCGGGGGAGGCGCAGGCGCCGAGGCAAGCGGTGATGAAACAGGCCCGGCGAAGGAACGAAGTCATGCGGTCCTCTCGGTGTGTCCGGCGCCGGCCCCATCGAGCGCGGTCCGGCTGGCTCACGGCGTCCGCGGAGCAGCCTTGGCCCCGTCGGCCGGCAGCGTCGGCCGTTTGGGGGGCGGCAGGTAGGTGACGCCGTTCTGGGGCTGCGACTCGTCGTAGAGATAGGTGTCGCGGTGGACCAGAAAGTCGATCAGTTCGTTGGCGGGAATGCCGAAGGCCAGGCCGTCGAAGACGGCCGCGCCGGCACAGGCTACCGCCACCACCTCGCCGCGGGCGTTGAAGATCGGGCCGCCGCTGTTGCCGGGGTTGATGGCGGCGTCGGTCTGGATGAGCCGCACCTGGTCGATCGTTCGCGTGGTGCTGCTCACGATCCCCTGGGTCACGCTTCGTTCCATGCCCAGCGGGTTGCCGATCGCGAACACCATGTCGCCGACGCGGAGGTCGTCGCGGTCGTTGATCACCACCGGCTCGGGCAGCCTGCCCTTCGCCTCCTCGGCATCCAGTTGCAGGATGGCCAGGTCGCGGAGCGGTTGCAGGGCGACGATGCGCACCTTGCGGAGTTCCACCTTCTCGAAGCCCTTGGCAGCCCGGCGGAAGAGCGTCACCTGGAGCCTGGTGTTCTTCTCCACGACGTGATAGTTCGTGACCAGATGGCCATCGCGGCTGATGATGAAGCCGGTTCCCAGCCCGCCGGGATTGCGCACGAGCACGACCGCGTCACCGAATCGCTTGACGAGTTCCGGCACCTCGCGGGCCTCGAGCCTGCCGGTGCGGAAGATGTCCCGCTCGGTCTCCCGCTCCGCGCCCGGGACGGCATCCGCGGTCTCGCGCCGGACGTCGAGCACCCGCTTGGCGGGGATCTGCAGCACCTCGAAGCCGAGGTCGACCACCACGCCGTCGTCGTTCTGCCGCAGCAGCGGCGCGGTCACCCGGCCCCCGCCCACGAGCGTCACGGTGACGATGTCGGCGGCGGCGGCCGGCAACGTTGCTGCGGCCAGGACACAGACGGCAAGGCGGCGGTGCATCACGGCTGCTCGTCATCCTTTCCCAGGTAGATCACGAGGCGGTCCTGGCTGACCATCACCAGGTCGCGCCGGCGGTCGCCATCGGCGTCGAGGGCGGCAATCCGACGTGGCTCCGCCACCAGATCCTTCGACTCGCCACCGTCATAGGGATATTTGCGATCCTCGAACACGGTCCAGGTCACCGATCGCTGCAAGCCCTCGGCGGCGCGCAGCAGGGCCGTGAGGTGATGCTTGCGGTCGTCGCACAACACGGCGTCCTCGTTGCCATCGCCGTCGAGGTCGGTGACCAGCACGCGGTGGATCGTCGATTCGCTGACGCCGCTGCGCCGGCCGATGCGGCCGTCGATGCTTTCCAGCAATTTCAGTTCCCAGGATTGTCCGGCCGAGAGCCGCACGATCCGCTCCTGATCGACGAGCACGAGCCCCAGCACGGGATCTCCGCGGAGGATCGTGCCGGCGGGCGGCTTCACGCTCTCCACGACCCGCATCACGCCGGCTTCGTCGGCCGCGAGCCGGTGCAGGAAACCGCCCCCCTGCTCCAGCGCCCAGGCGCCGCCGGCGGCGAGCGGCAGGTAGGAGCCGATCTTCTGCCCCTCGGCGAGCATGACCTGATCGACGGGATGCAGGTCGTCCCCCAGCCACTGCAGGACGCCATCGGTGAGGCGCGCCCGGCGCAGCGTGCCATTCACCTCGAGGGCCATGTATTCGGCAGGATCCATCTTCGCCAAGAGTGCGGGGGATGTGACGACGGGCTTGCCATCCTCGAGCGTGACCAGCTTGCCGGCCGTGGCGTAGGCATCCTGCACGAGCAGCGTGTCGCCACCCAGCCACACGACCTGCTCCACCTTGGCCCCCACGTCGGCGTAACGGGTCTTGCGAGGTTCCGTCGCGTCGGCCGGCCAGACGAACAGATCGACGTCGGCGCCGACACGCTGGGCCCACCAGACCGTGGAGCCGATCGTGTCGAGCGCCAGGATGCGGCGATCCTTGCCCTCCTGCTCCCAGGGCTGGGGATAGGTGAGGCGGCCGTTTTCCCAGCGACAGCGATGCAGGTCGGCGGCGTCCTTGGCCCACACGAGGAGCAGGCCCTTGGCGGCCGGCGCTGCCAGTGCCCGCATGCCGCCGATCGCTGGAAACGTCTCCTCGGCCAGCCACCCGGCTTCTCCGAGCCGGTGCACCCGCAGTCGCGGCTGGGCAGCGTCGATGGCGACGATGGCCGGCACGGGCGCGTCGGAATCGCCAATCGGCATGCCGCACCAGCCACGGCGGGAGGCGGACGCCATCGGCAGCGCGTCCTGTCGGCCCACCGACGACTGTTCGGCCCGGGCCAGTTGGTAGCGGCGCAGCACGCCCTTGTCGCTGCCGCCGAGGAGCAGCAGATCGGCTTTCCCGGCGGCCGGTGCGGCGGTTTGCAGTCCGTCCACCGGCTGCTCGTAGATCGTCTGGGCTGGCAACAGGCTGCCGTCCGCCGCGCAGGAATGCAGCCGTACCACCTGGCGGGCCGCGCTGGTCCACTCCACGAGGTCGGAGTCGCCGTCACCGTCGATGTCGGCGAGGTGCCAGTCGATGCGGCCGCGGCTCTCGCGCGGCGCGAGCCAGACCGCGCGGCCGCCGGCCTGCAGCGGCAGCCGCTGGATGCCCTGTTCGTAACTCACGAGCAGTTCGTGCCGGCCGCCGGGCAGATCGCGGACGAGAAGGCAGCCGCTGCGGCCCACCGGCGTGCCCGCCAGCAGATTCCACTCGCCCGTCTTCTTCCAGGCGCCCCGTTCGTCGATCGGCCTGTCAGCCGCCTGCGCGTAGATGGAAATCCGGTTCGATGGCGTGGTGAGCACGAGGAGTTCGGGACGCTTGTCGCCATCGACGTCGTGGACCACGACGTCGACCGGCATCTCGTCGATCGCCACCTCGCCATGCGCCCATTCAGCCGCCAGCGGCAACTCGTTGGGCCGGTCGGGGTCGGACGTGTCGTGACGGACTCGCTCGGCCGGCTGCAGCCAGCGGTACAGATCGAGCCGTGCCTGCCGCGGGTTGACCAGGATCACGTCGTCGCGGCCGTCGCCACCCAGGTCGGCGACCGCCAGACGTTCGGCCCGGCCGTCGAGCGGGATCACCCGCATCCCCTCCCAGCCGTCGAAGGCCATCGCAGCCCTGGCCCAGGTCGCCAGCACGGTCAGGGCGATGAGCGAAACCGGTGCGGGATGGGGTCGGCGGCGCGCTGCGGACATGGGGGTCAGGATACCCGCCTGCGGACACTCCCGCCACGCGGCGCCCGCCGCAGCCGTCACTCCAATTCGGGCAGCATCGATTCGGCAGCGGCCGCCTCGCGGAGCTTTTCCAGCGCCTTGGCCTCGATCTGCCGCACCCGCTCCTTGGTCACGCCCAGGGCCGAGCCCACTTCCTTGAGCGTCTGCGGTTCGTGCTCGTGGTCGAGCCCGTAGCGGCGGATGATGATCGTCTGCTCCCGCTGGTCGAGCCGGTCGAGGAACTTGCCCACCTGCTGGATGCGGTCGCTGGCGGCCAGCCGTTGCTGGTATTCGTCCTCGCGACGATCGGTGGCCGTCTGCAGCATTTCCATGTCGGCTGCCCGAAAGCGGTCCCGGCGCCGGTGCTCGTCCGGGATCGTGCGGGCGTAATTCTTCATGATGGCCCATGAGGCGTAGGTGCTGAACTTGTTGCCCCGGGCATAGTCGAACTTCTCCACCGCCCGAATCAGTGACATGTTGCCGTCGCTGACGAGGTCGAAGAAACTGTCGCCGGGCGACACCCGACGCTTGGCGATCGACACCACCAGGCGCAGGTTGGCCCGCACGATGCGGTTTTTAATCTCCACGATCTCGGCGTAGACGCGCTCGATCTGGTCCATGAGCCTGGCGCTGGGCTTCTCCACGTCGAGCTGCTTCCGCAGCGACTCCGCGCGGTACTTGAGGAAGTTGAACTTGCGGAACAGCCACACCTCCTGCTCGCGCGTCAGGAGCGGCACCTCGTATAGGCTCGCCAGGTAGGCCGGCAGGCCGCTGGGCCGCCGCACCCGCTTCAGGGCATCGGGCGTCCCCGGGAAGGGTTGGTCGACCACCTTCTCCGCACTGCGCCGCGCGAACAGGGCATTGGGGATGTAATCGAGCGGCAACTGCAACACGTGCTCGGCCCGTTGCGAGAGAATGATCCGGTAAATGCTGGCCTTCGACCGGTGGTAGCGGCGGGCGATCGACTCCACGGGTTCGCCCCGCAGGTGATGCTGGTAGATGCGGGCCCGGCTCTCCGGCCGCAGGCGACCGTCGGCGGGCGGAAACACCGCCGCATCGGGATGGTCCTGATCGTGCCGCTTGAGGGTGTAGCGGACGGTTTCCACGCTGCGTCCCAGCCGCTTGGCGATCCGCCTGTGGACGTCGGCGGGGCAGGCCCCGGCGACGGCGGGGCGGCGGGCCCAAGCAACGATCTTGTCGTGTTCTTCGGCCGACAACTGGCTGAAGCGGCTGCCGCGTTCCACCCGCAGCGGATTGGAACTGATGAACCGCTCCACCGCACCGGACAGGAATCCCACCCGCCGGCGGCCGCCGACGGTGTAACGCTGGGCCACGAGACCGTGGTCCCGCCAGCGGGAAATCGTCTTGGTGGACACGTTGAAGCGACGCGCCAGATCCTCGATCGAGAGCACCTCCTCGCCGGGGGGCACTTCGGAACTGAATATGCCGTCAGGCTGACCGTCGGCCACCACACCCCGAGCCAGATCCGCCTGGTCGACAGCCGGCGGCTGGTGGCCGTCACCGTCATCTCCCACGAACAGGCGCGCAAAATCACCCGCAGCATTGGAACGCATGGTTCACCTCCGCGCCGGCGATCCGTTGCCGGCTGTTGTTAACGAGGGAACTATCGGGCGGGCGCCCCTGACGCACCCGGCCGACGTGTGCCCTCGAGGCCCACTTCAGCAGTCAACCGTTCCACGCCCTCGATGGAGCCATCCATGCCCCAAGAATCCTTGTCGCGGACGCCCCAGTTATACGGGCCGAGGGCGATGCCGGTTCACGCCGCGGGACCAATTTTTGACCCGCCAACCAGAAAACGGGCAAATTTGCAGGTGTCCATTCGGTTTTCGTCCAACGCAACACCTTGCTCGCCAGGGGTTTGCGTCGAAACAAGTGGCTCGTGGATTTCTCGGGGCGAGGCTGCGGCGACTGCGCAAGGCTTGCAAATCAAGGCTTTTTTCGGACCGGACACTTGGTCCATATGTGGGTTTGGACGCGCGACGGGGGCATCCGGGGGGGAGACGGTCGGCTTGCGGTGGCCAAGCAATCGTCCGACGGTCTGGATACCGAAAGAAGGGGGGGCGGACAAGCCTCCTAAAGACCATCTCGGGGGGAAGAAGTGCGACACGTGAACAGAATCGATCGGCCGGTTCGTGCGGCGGTGTTGTTGCTGGTCCTGGCGGGGCTGGCGGTCGGCCTGCGGATCGCTGCCGCAGACGAACCGGAACCCACGGTGGCAACGCCCGTGGCAGAGGAAGCCGTCGCCGGCGGCGACGATGCTGGGGCGGTGGCGGCAGCAGCTGATACCGGCGCCGAGTCGGGTGCGGACGTCGAGGCCACGACTGCTGCGAATGATGCCGTGGGCCAAGGCCTGGAGGCCAATCCGGATCACGAAAATCCGGATTCCGAAGCCGATCGGGTGATCACGTCCGCCGCTGCCGGCGATCCCGCTGCGCTGCCGGGACCCGCGGCCGCAGCGGTCGCTTCCGCGGCCACCCGCGTGCGACTCAAGCTCGATGTCGCCGGCGAACTCTTCGCCCCGGCCGGCCCGGACGCCCCACAGGCTCGCGAACCGATCGCCGTCGACGCGAGGTTCGACTTCGTCGAGTCTGCCGGCGTTGATGGGCACAAGGGCGCGTCGGTGCGAACCTACGCCGACGCGAGCGCCGAACTCACGATCGCCGGTGAGCGATCCCGCATCACCCTCCCGAACGACGCTCGCACCGTGCTCGTGGCGCTGCAGGGCACCACCGCGACGCCCTACCTCGCCGATGCCTTCCTCGCCCGCGAAGAAAGGGATCTCCTGGAGACGCCGTTCGACCCGTTGCTGCTCGACGCCCTGCGGCCCGAGGTCGCGGTGGCGGCCGGCGACTCGTGGGACGTGCCCGCGGACATTGCGGCGGGGCTGCTGGCCATCGACACGATCGAGTCGGGCGGGATCCGTGCAACCCTTACCGGGATCGAGGACGGCCGCGCGGCCGTGGCCTTCGCCGGCATCGTCGACGGCGCCGCCGACGGCATGCCGACCCATGTCGTGGTGGAGGGGGCGTGCGCCGTGGCCGTGACGGCGAATCCCGCGGCGAGCCCTTGCCGGCTGGACGGACCGGTCGTCTCGGTCACGGCGACCTGGCGCGAACGGCGCGAGGCCGGTCACGTGGCGCCCGGCTTCGACATCGAGGCGCGGCTTTCGTGTGCACGGTCCGCGAACGACCCGTCCGCGCCGCAGGCCGGGGCCGACGCCGCCATTGATCCCGGCTCACGCCGTCTCGGCAACGGCCGTCCGGAATTGATCTGGCATCGCGATCGCTCCGGGCAATACGACCTCGTGCACGACGATCGCTGGCGGGTGATCGAGGATGGGGCCCAGGGGCTCGTGATGCGGCTGGTCGACCGCGGTGCCCTCGTGGGCCAATGCTCGATCACGGCCCTGCCGCGGTCCGATGCCCGGCCGCCGCAACTCGCCGAGGTGCAGCGCGACGTGGAGAGGTCTCTTGCCGGCCAGTTCGACCACGTGGTGCACGCCTCGGAGGCGACCCGCAGCGATGGGGTGAGGATCGTGCGGGTGGAGGCGGCCGGAACCGCGGAGGGCAGGCCCTTCCGTTGGATGCACCACGTGCTCGCCGATGGTGCAGGTCACCGCGTGGCGGTGACCTGCATGGTGGAGCAGCCCATGGCCAAGCGGTTCGCCGCCGCCGACCGTGACCTCGTGGACGGGCTCGTGGTGGCCCCCGGGAACGGCGCCGGCGGGAGGGTGGATGGGCCGAAAAGCCCGCCCGACGACCGTGAGGCACGCGTCCCGGCGAAATCCCTCATGCCTTGACTGGGCCGGTTTTCAGGGCCACACTCTCCCAGTTGCGGTCCTTTGCCGCGACGGCCAGCCGTCGTCGCGGGGATCGCCATGACAAAGGGGACAACGGTCGGACCGAGGTGCGAAGACGCCCACTTCCTCCCGGCCGCCGCGGACCCCATCAGCGGCCGGAGGCGTGAGCCATCGAGAAGCAGCATCGCATCAACGAACAGATTCGGATCACGCCGATCCGCGTGATCTCGGCCGAGGGCGGCCAGCTTGGAATCATCTCCACAGAGGAGGCCCTCAACCTCGCGCGGGGTGCCGGCCTCGATCTCGTCGAGGTGGCGCCGAACGAGAAGCCGCCCGTCTGCCGAATCATGGATTTCGGCAAGTTCAAGTACCAGCAAAAGAAGAAGCATCACAAGACGCACGTTCATCACGCCAAGATCAAGGAGATCCGCCTCCGTCCCAAGACGGGCGAGCACGACATCGAGTTCAAGGTCAATCAGGCCAAGAACTTTCTCCAGCACAAGGACAAGGTGATCGTGTCGGTCGTGTTCCGGGGTCGCGAATTGGCCCATATCGACGAGGGCCAGCGGGTGATGAAGATGATCCTGGAACAGCTCGATCCGGTGTCGAAGGTGGAGGCCCCGCCCCAGCAGATGGGCCGGCGGCTGGTCTGCACCTTGGCCCCGAAGTGAACGCCGCCCCCAATCCACCTCTCACCCCGCCCCTTCGAATACTCAGGGAGTTTCCCATGCCAAAGCAGAAGACCCACAAGGGCGTCAAGAAGCGGTTCCGCATGACGGCCACCGGCAAAGTCAAGCACCGCCGCGCCGGCACCAGCCACCTGCAGGTCCGGCTCACGAGCAAGCGGAAGCGCGACCTGCGCGGCACGGGAGTGCTGGCCAAGGTCGAGACTCCGCGCATCGTCGAGGCGCTCGGTCCATACAGCTACTGAGTGCTGCGGGTGCCTGACCCCTCGGCAACGGCCCCCCCGAGGGTTCGGGACGGACCGGCGAATGCCGCGGGATTCGGGGTGCCCCTTGCAATTGACGCGAACGAAGGGCAATTTCTAGGGTTCTTGCCACTTCGTTTGCCGGCTCACCAGCGTTCGTGAAAGCCTCCTGCCATGCGCACAAAAAGCGTCGTTCCGCGTCTGCGGGCCAAGAAGCGTCTCTTCAAGCGGGTGAAGGGTTCCGTCGGCGGCCGTCGCCGTCTGCTCCGCACAGCCAAGGAGGCCATCATCCGGGCCGGCGTCTACGCCCGGCGGGATCGGCGGCGAAAGAAGCGTGATTTCCGCCGCCTCTGGATCGTGCGGCTCAATGCCGCCGCCCGCGAGCGCGGCCTGCGGTACAGCCAATTGATCGCCGGACTGGAGAAGATCGGCTGCGAACTCGACCGCCGTACGCTGGCGGAGATGGCGGTCGTCGATCCGACCGGTTTCGACGCGGTCGCGGCCGCGGTGCGGCAGGCCCTGGGCGTGCCGGAGCCGGCCGCCGTCGCCTGACGAATGTGACCAGCGCCGCGCTTGAATCGTTCCTGGCCGAACTCGAGCGCCTGCGTGGCGACGCGGCGGCGAGCCTGACTGCAGCCGCCGATGCCGTGGCGGTGGAGCAGGCACGGATTGAGTTCGTCGGGGCCCGTAGCGGCCGGCTCAAGGCCGTGCAGAAACTGCTGGGCGGAATCGCGCCGGCTGACAAGCCTGAGGCCGGCAAGCGGTTCAACGAGGTCAAGGCCGCGATCGCGGAGTTGTTCGCGTCCGCACAGGAGCGGACGACCGCCGCGGCTGGTGACGCCGCCGGGGATCCCATCGACGTCACGCTGCCCGGGGCGGTCATGCCGCTCGGTCATCTCCATCCGGTCACGCAGACGATCCGGCGCGTTCAGGAGATCATGGGCCGTCTCGGCTTCGAGAGCGTGGACGGCCCCGAGGTCGAGGATCCCTGGCACAACTTCGAGGCGCTGGCGATCGCCCCCGAGCACCCGGCCCGCGACCCGCTCGACAACTTCTACCTGGCGGTGGCCCGGTCCGCCGAGCCGCTCCTGTTGCGCAGCCAGACGAGCACCGTGCAGATTCGTGTCATGGAGTCACGGCGGCCGCCACTGCGGATCGTGTCGTTGGGACGCGTCTACCGCCCCGACACCGCAGATGCCACGCACTACCCGATGTTCCACCAGGTGGAGGGCCTGCTCATCGAGCCGGGCACCACCATGGCCCACCTCAAGAGCGTGCTGCGGCTGTTCGCCTCGAGCTTTCTGGGGGGGGATGTCCGGGTCCGCTTCCGCCCCTCGTTCTTCCCGTTCACCGAGCCCAGCGTGGAGGTGGACATGGAATGGGGCGGTCGCTGGGTGGAGATGGGCGGGGCTGGCATGGTTGACCCGGCGGTGCTCGAGGCCGTGGGCTACGATCCCGCCGCCGTGTCCGGGTTCGCTTTCGGGCTGGGCGTGGAGCGGATCGCCGCCCGTCGCCACGGCGTGGACGACATCCGCGACTTCTATCGCAACGACGTCCGCTTCCTCCGGCAGTTTTGACCAGATGATCGTCTCCATTGCCTGGCTGGCCGACTACGTGCAACTTCCCGGCTCGGTCGACGAACTCGTCGAGCGGCTGCTGATGTCGGGCTTGAATCACGAGTCGACCCGGGCGGTGGGGACCGACACCGCCGTGGAATTGGAGGTCACGAGCAACCGGCCCGACTGTCTGGGACACATCGGCGTGGCCCGGGAAGTGGCCGTGCTCTATGGCAGGCCGCTCCATCTGCCCGATCCACAGCCGGTGGAACGCGGCCCCGAGGCGAGTGCCGGCGTGGCCGTGGAGATCCTGGCGGTCGACTGCTGCCCCTGCTACACGGCCCGTGTGATTCGTGGGGTGCGCGTGGGGCCCAGTCCGCAGTGGCTGGTCGACAGGCTGCGCACGGTGGGCCTGGCCAGCGTCAACAATATCGTCGACATCACCAACTACGTGATGCTGGAAAGCGGCCAGCCGCTGCATGCCTTCGACCTGGCGAAAATTCGGGGTGGAACGCTCACGGTGCGCCGCGCCCGCGACGGTGAAGCCTTCACGGCGATCAACCACAAGGCATACACGCTTGATGAGCGGATGTGCGTGATCGCCGACGCCGGCGGCCCGTTGGCCCTGGCCGGCGTGATGGGAGGGGCCGAGAGCGAGATCGGTCCCGCCACGACCGACATCCTCATCGAGTCGGCGCAGTTCGCCCCGCTGCCGGTTCGGGCGGCGGCCCGCGGGCTCGTGCTGGCCAGCGCCTCGTCCTACCGCTTTGAACGTGGCCCCGATCCGGCGATGGTGGATTGGGCCAGCCGCCGCACGGCCTCCCTGATCCTGGAGTTGGCAGGCGGCACCCTGGACCGGGGGTGTGTCACGGCCGGCCGGTTGGCCTCCCCGGCGGCGGAGATTTTGCTGGCACCGACGCGGGTCGCCGAGGTGCTGGGGGTGGACGTGCCTGCCGAGCGACAGCACCGCATCCTCACCGGGCTGGGCTTCGTCGAGCAGTCGAGTCCCGCGGGATCGCTGTGGCGGGCGCCGTCGTGGCGTCGCGACGCGTCGCGGGCGATCGATCTCGTGGAGGAGATCGCCCGCATCCAGGGCTACGAGCACGTGCCCGAAGACACGCCGATCGAAGCCCGGGCAGTCGAATTGTCCGATCGGGAGTTGACGGTGCGCCGGGCGGGAGAGTCGCTCGTGGCCGCCGGGTTCTGCGAGGCGATGACCCGCAGCGTCGTGACTGCCGACCTGGCCGCCGTGCCCAGCCCGTGGAGTGACGCAACTCCCTTGGCGATCGCTCCGCCGCTGGTCCGCGGCGCCGACCGCCTCCGGCGCAGCCTTCTTCCCAGCCTGCTCGAAGCCCGGGCCACGAATGCCGCGGCGGGCTCCAGCGACGCCGACTTGTTCGAGATTGCACGGGCCTACATTCCCCACGGCCCGGGGTCGGTTCCGGGCGTTGGGCCCCTCGAGGAACCGCTGCTGTTGACCTTCGTGACGGGCGGCGACTTTTTCCGCGCCAAGGGACTCTCCTCCGCCGTGCTTGCCAGGTTGGGAATCGGGGCCGCCGAGGCGGCAGGCGAACTGAGGGTTTCCTACCGGCCCCTGGCCGGATCGCCGTTCGCGGCGGGCCGGGCCGCGGAGATCGTGCTCGAGCGGCCCGGTCGCGCCGCCGAACGCGTGGGCGTGGTGGGTGAGGTCGTGTCCACGATGCTCGCCGAGCGGGGGCTCGAGGGAGATGTGTCTGCGGCGGAACTGAGGCTCGACCGGCTCGAGTTCGCGGCCCGTCTCGAGCGTCCCCTGCGCCGTCCCAGCGACTTTCCGGCCCTGCAGCGCGACCTGAACCTCGTCGTCGATGCCGGGGTTCCCTGGAGCGACATCGAGGCGGCGATCCGCGAATCCGCCGCCGGACTGTTGGAGGAGTGCCGCGTGGCGGAGGTGTGGCAGGATACCGACCGACTGGGAGTCGGTAAGAAGAGCGTGGTCGTGGCGCTGAGGCTGCGCAGCGACGTCGGCACGCTCACGAGCGACGCGGCGAGCCGGGCCGTCGATGCGATGGTGGCCGAGTGCGGCCGCCGGGTGGGGGCGGTGCTGCGGTCCTGACCAGCCCGGTGCCTGATTGCGACGCCGCGCGTCAGCGGTCGCTGTACACGCGGGTGATCTCTTCCTTGGTGATCGGCGCGGGATGATCCGCGCTTTCCAGGCGGACCTGGATGCGATGGTCGCCGGCCCGGCTGCCCCGGACGCGGATGCGGAACAACGCCTCCTCCAGGGGGGCCAGTTTGGCGAGCGGCTCGAACGACACGGTGAGATTTGCCACGCGGTGGCCGGCGGGACCCTGGGCCTGGAGCGGCTCCAGGTCGCCGAGCAGGGAGGCCGTGAGCCGCACGCCCGTGGCAGGCTTGGTGCCCTGGTTGCGGACGCGGATCACGTATTCGGTCACGCCCTGGACCTCGATCGGATCCTCGCTGTCGACGACGTCGAAGACGAGCGCGGCCAGCCCCTCCACCTCGCAGACGTGGGCCACCTGGTCGGCCAGCCCGTCGGCACTGCGGGCCGCGGCCACGATCTTCTGCTGGCCGAGATCGACCGGCATCACGACCACCTCCACGGTGCCCGTCTCGCCCGCCGGCAGCTCCTCGAGGTTCCAGAGCACGCGGTGCGTGCGGTCGTCGTGCCAGCCGGCATTGTTGGCACGCACGAACTTCATGCCGGGGGGCAGTTGGGCGGCCAGTTCGATCGCGCGGGCGGGGGCCGTGCCGGCGTTGACCATCGAGATCGAGCAGGTCGCCGGCCGTTGCAGGAATCGGCGCAGCGGCATGTCGACGGCCAGTGCCAGCGTGGGGGCGGTGACCTCGAGCGGCACCTGGTGTTCCACCTCGATGCCGCCATCTCCCCGGGCCGCCAATCGGGCGGCGTGGACGCCCGGGCCACGGGTGCCGAGCACGAGATCGATCGTCCGCGACTCACCGGGCCGCAGTTGGCCGACGTCGAACTCCAATTCGCGTCCCGACCGGTGTGAGACGTTCTCGGGCAGGAATCCTTCCAGCACGACACCGGTGGCGACGCCTGAGCCAGGGTTCGTGATCGTGATCGTGAGTTGCATGTCGCGGCCAATGAGCACGGGCGCCGGCGTGGCACACTCGATCTGCAGATCCGGCTTCGTGGCACGCGAGCGGACGGAGGCGTCGGCGCGGAAACTGACGCTGGCCACGCTGCCAATCTCGCCCTCGATCTGCGGCAGCACCTCCATGGTGACGCGGGCCTGCCCGCCAGGGGGCAGCGTACCCAGCGACCAGACGAGGTCGTTGGCTGCGGTAGCGGAGGCGGGCGCGACCGGGCTGGCGGGCGGTGTGGTGGTGACGAGCGTCGTGCCGCTGGGTACGGCGTCGCGCAGTGTGAGTTCGTGCGCGGTGGCGCTGCCGATGTTGCGGACGAGGATCTCGTAGCGGGCCGGCTTGCCCACCTGGATCTCGCGCGGGCCGCGCTTCTCCACCGCCAGTTGCGGCGTCTGCACTCCTTCGAGTTGCAGCGGCCCCGGACGTCCCTGGCCGGTGGCCTCGGCCGGTGTGGTGGGTTGTGTGGTGGCCGCGGATCCCGCGCGGGGCATGATCGGCGGAGCGGCGGCGAACGCCGCGGCCGGCGGCGGTCCGGCCGGCACGACCGGTGTGGCGACGGGTGGTGTGGCGACGGGTGGTGTGGCGACGGGTGGTGTGGCGACGGGTGGCGTGGCACTCGACGCCACAGTCGCGTCCAAGGGTGATGCCGGCGCGTCTGCCTGCAGCCGGGGAGGCGGAGCGACGTCGGTCGCCTCTGGCTGGGCCGGCGGTGCCGCCGCAGAAGGATCGCTGTCGTCGGCCGACGTGGCGGCCGGGTCCGGTTCCAGCGCGTCGGGGAGTGGTTCGTGCGCGGCGGTGTCGTCCGGGGGCGGCGACGACAGTTCGGCATCCATCTCTTTCGCGGCCTGAGGTGCAAGCCTTTCGGGGGGCGGAGTCGCATCCGTCGCGGCGACAGTGGTGATCTCGGGCGTGACGTCGCGAGCCGGCTCCGTGGCGGCGAGTGGTTCCACTGCTGCCGCGGCAGGGGCGTCGTCGGGATCCGCCGGGAAGGAACCGCGGGAGAAGCGGGACAAGGGTCGATGGTCCAGTGTCGGCACGGTCGCCGCCGGTACATCGAGCGAAGCCGGTCGCGCGGGGTAGCGATCGTCGTGTGCGGGTGGGACCTCCGGCGTTCGGGGTTGCCAGCGGTCATTCGTCGGCAGCGCCTGCCGCGGTTCCTCGTCGACGAGGGGCAGACGAGCCGGCGGCGCCTGCGGTTCGTCAACCTGTTCGGCGGCCGCCACATCAGCCGCCGGAGGATGGCGACCGATTCCGAGCACCCACACGCTGCCGAATCCCAGGGTCGCGCAGACCACGGCGCCGATGACGACCGGGAGGTTCGAATGCGACGGTGGAACGACGAGTCCCTGCCGCGAGGGACGTTCGGCTTCTGGCAGATCAGGCATGACGGGACCCTCGTGCGCTACGCCCGGACCGGGGACACGGGCGGGGAAGTAGCAGACCGCGGGCCCACGGAGAAGGTCAGTCGGCGGTCGCCGCAGACGGCGCAGGTGGGGCGGGCTGGTGAATCCCGAGGAGAGGCCTGAGGTGGAAGTGGAACTTGCCAAGCCTGCCGCCGTAATTGCCCGCCGAAATCACCGGTACGTCGGGTCCCACGGCCGCACGAATTCCGGCCGCCATGGCCGCTCCGACGGCGGCCTCGTCGGCGCCGTCGATCACGATCTCCAGGCCGCAGGACGCCTCGGCGTGCAGGCTGGTGGCCACGCGGCCGGCGAGCCCCGGGCAGAAGGCCTCATTCGTCGATCCGCGTAATGCCGCATATCGCGAGCCCACCTTGCTGCCCGATCGGACGACGCCGCCCGGGAAGGGAGTGATCGTCGCCGGGATGGTGGCGATTGCCTGCACCGCGCGGCGTGCGGCTTCCAGGGCGGCTTCCAGCGTGCGCCCCTGGACGATGAAGTTGCCGCCCCCCACGCCTGGTGCGACGCCCGCCGACTCTTCCACGAGGAATTCGCCGTCCATCACCGGCACCCGCCAGAATCGCCTGCCGTCGAGGACCTTGGTCTTTTCGAAGCCGTCACCGAAAAACCGAACGTGAGCGCCGAGGGGCGCCCGGTCCGCGGCTGCCGGCAGGCCGTCGAACACGGCCGTGGTGGGGCAGGTGAGCAGGCACTGCGACGTGCGGTTGGCCAGCGCTTTCCCCACAGCCTCGGCCGAGAATGCAAAGAGCATGAGGGCCACGCCCGGCCTGCCGTCCGGCGTTTCACCCGTCTCGAGCCTGCGTTCGACGCCCACTTCGGCATCGCAGCCGATCACGCTCGTCCCGTAGCCGCAGGTGGCACGAATGGCCGCCTCCAGCCAGTGCTCGTCGTGGGCGGTGACCACGAGCCGGGCAAACCGCAACCGGAACGCCTCGGCGAACGTGTCGTCGATCTGTGTGGAGCCGATGAACACGTGTCGCTTCCTGGCGGCGCCGTCCGGCGATTCGCCACCGGTGTTCGCCGGGAGGCGGATGACGTATCTTACGGGCCGCGGGCCGTGCGTGGCGCCGGTCCCGCCGTTTCGCCCCAC
>Ga0315900_10002480_pt1 | contig 28127 bp, 21 predicted proteins | sample LakEriMetagenome_FD_203521 | JGI IMG/M metagenome (GOLD analysis project Ga0315900, IMG submission 203521) | Freshwater fungal communities from buoy surface, Lake Erie, Ohio, United States - Buoy 12 MA114 | ecosystem: Environmental > Aquatic > Freshwater > Lake > Lake biofilm | place: USA: Lake...
CCTCGCGCGTCAGCTTGTGCAGGCTGACACGCTCGCCGCCCGAAGACTGGCGCAGGGCCTCGGCCTCATGAAGCTGGCCGGCGATCCATTCGGCAATTCTGGCGACGTCCGCAGGCTCCGGCCTCTCCTCGTCCTCGGGCGGCATGTCGCCGGAGTTGATGCGGTTCATGATCTCCTCCCACTGCATCAGCGCACGGGGTGACTGGAAGTTGAACGCCAGGTTGTCCACCCGCAGGTCGCCCTTCTGCTTTCTGGCGTCATGGCAGAGATTGCAGTGCTCGGCAAAGAAGGGGCGTGCCACGGACTCCAGGCCGTCAGGTTCGGCCGCCGCCACCGCGTGGAGGGCGAAGCAGGAAAGCAGGCGTGTGAGAGTCGGCAGGAGTCGGGGCATCGGCACGGAATAACCAACGGCAGCATTACGAGGTTTGTTCAGCGCCTGCAAAGGCCGGCTTGTGGCGTCATGCAGTCAGCGTCTTCAGAAGCCCGTGTTGGGGAACCAGCGGCTGAAGTGATTGTCGTCGAGGCGGGTGAGCGGGATGGCCAGGGGCGCGGGCGGCCCCTGCTTCGCCCAGCGGCGCAGGTCATCGCGGTGCCCGAGATGGCCGAGCACGTCGAAGACATTGCCGGGAGAGCTGTCCGGCCAGCCCTTCTGCACCTGGGGATCCCAGATGGCGATGCCCGGGGCGCCTTGCTCCAGCCAGGCGGCGGCTTTTGCGCAAAGCTCCCTGGGCTTGCCGGTCTTCCAGGCGATCACCATGGGATAGGCCCGTGTCTGCGTGCCATGGGTGATGCGGCGGTAGTAGTCCATGTCCACCTGGCCCGGCGTTTTCTCAAACGAGGTGTGATAGGCGAACCAGGTGGTGGCAAGGTCATCCACGAGCCCGCGCTGGATCCAGTTCGGCAGATCGAGCCCCCAGCGCTGGTTGTCCTTCTCCTTGGCGAAGGTGCCGAGTGAAATCTTGTAGCGCTCACGGCGGCCCTGGCGGGCGGCGGTTTCATCGAGCAGCGCGCGCACCTCCCGCATGAAGTCGGTCATGATGGCGGCGCGTGTGGCATGAATGCGCGGATCGTCGTCGTCCACAGACCTTGCATCCGAGTGGTGCATCTCCTGGAAGCGTTGGCAGAAGGCGTCCTCCCAGAGCATGAGCGGCATGCCGCGGTTGAAGAGAAAGCCGACCCCTTCGGGCTGAAGCTCCAGCGTCTCGCGGAAGATCTCGATCAGATGCCTGCGGACCTCCGGCACGGCGTAGCTCATGTAAAAGGTGGGCGTGCCGTCACGGTCAATGCAGCGCCACTCCGGATGTTCGGCATAAAATCGGCTGTTGAAGGTCTCCTCGTAAGGCATTGAGCCCGCCCAGCCTCCGGGACGCAGCATGACATGAAACTCCGCGTCCTGGGCCTTCGCGGCGTCGCGCGCCACCTTCAGCGGGTTGACGCCCTTTTTGAAAAGGGTTTCCAGCGACCTCGTGTAGGCCGCATAGGCGCCGGTGGGAAAGTCTTCCGTGCCCTGGCCGGGATAGCTGCCCACCTGGCTCGGATAACAGACGAGATCGCTGCCGGTGACCTGGAACCACCACTTGCCGACATCTGAATCTTCAAAGCCGCGGAACTCCTCCGCCAGTTCCTCGGCGCTGGTCGGCTTGAAGGGCCAGATCCAGCTGTGGCCGTCAAAGGTGGCGATGGAGGTGCGGTGAGATGACGGAGCCCTGGCCGCCTTCACCTCCTCCCCGGTCAGGGGCACGGTCCTGACATAACAAACGGTTGCGGGAAGCCCTGGCAGGGGCGCGATCTCCACCGGCTGGCCCTTGAGCTCGGCGATGGTGAGAAAACATTCCTGGATGACGGCGCGGCGGTTGGGCAGCAGCGCGAGGTTGTTGGCGAGCCGTTTGAAAACGGGCTCACCGGCCAGCCTCGCCCGGATGCCATTGCCGCCGATGTTGAAGCCGCCCGAGGTTGTTGCCAGACCGACATAGACCGCGTGCCAGCCCTTTTCCGGCAGCGGCAGCATCACGGCTGGAGGGTTGGTGGCGCCATAGATCGAGAGAGCCGTGCCCTTCCATTCCGCCGTCTCAAAGGGAATCAGCTTCCACCGTCCCTTCTGGCGCCTGCCCGTGATCAGCGCCGAGGTCGGCTCGGCTTTGGAAAGGTCATGGTGCACGATGGCGCCGGCCGACTTAGAGAAGCTGCGCGAGTCATGCTTGAAAACCTCGGCCGCACGGGTTGTCAGGCTGAGGCTGACAAGCACAAGGGCGAGGATGATTCGGCGCATGTTCCTGCTAACGGACCTGCCGGCAGGGTTGTTGCTGGTTTAAGGCGGCGTCTGCTGCATCAGGAGGGCGACTTCGCGATCCATCGGGTCTTTGCTGGCGGCAAGCGCCGCAATGACGCCGTCACGGTCCTCCGGGCTGCGGTTCTGGCTGAGCTTGAAGGTCGTCTCCATGCGGGTGACGGATATCTCAAACCCGACAAGGCCGTGAAGCAGCCGTTGCATGTGTTCGTCCGTGAGCCGGGTGCCATAGGGCTGCGCCTGTCCGGCTTCAAAGTGATCCGTGATTCCGCGAAGCATTGCGAGCATGTCCCCGTCGTCCTCGATGAGGCGCGGCACGCCGTAGACATGCACGGCGGCATAGTTCCAGGTCGGCACCATGGGACTGGAGTGATACCAGCCTGGCGAGACGTAGGCATGAGGCCCCTGAAATATCGTCAGCAGTTCACGCTCCGCTGTCCACTGGCGCCATTGGGGGTTGGCACGCGCCATGTGGGTGATCAGGACATCATTTCCAGAGGCGTTCATTCGATGCAGCACGGGCAGGTGGCTGGCGACGGGAGCTCCGTCCGCATCCTGTGAAACCACGGTGGCAAAGCTGTGACGCCTGATGAGCGAAAGGATGATGTCACGGTCGGTGATCAGGAAAGGCCGGGGGGTGTACATGTCATCATGGGGTTGTTGGCGCCGGCACTGTGAGAGAAGTTGTGTGAGTCGTTGCTGAAAGCATTAGCTACTTTGCCTTTGGCACGCCGTCCTCCTTCAGCCACCGCACATCGGACCGCTCCACCAAGGTGTCGCCGCGCACCAGGATGTCCTGGTCCTGGTGATGGATGAGGCAGTGGCTGATGCGGTGGGATTTGCCATCGAAAAAGAAGGCGGCGTTCACGTTGTGATGCAGTTCGCAGTGGGTGTAGGTGGTGATGCTGTCACCCACATCAGCCACGCCGCCCGCAGAGGAGCCGTTCCAGGCGATGACCGAATCACTGACATCCATCTGCACGGTTTCATGGGCGCTGATGCCTTCGTCGCCGTTGGAAAAGGCCCGGACGTTTTCAAGCCGGATGCCGATGCGGTGGCCATGGATGTTGAAGCCGTCGTTGGCGGCATGCCTGGCGGTGACGTTGCGGATCGTGATGTGGGAGCAGGCGATGTTGACGCAGCTTGCCAGTCCGGCGGGAAGCTGGATCACCGGGGCCGTGCCCGGCGCCTTTTCCCTTGGCCAGCGGAAATACACGGTGCCTTCCGCAGTCCAGCCCATCTGGCCTGGCTGAAGGGCGTCCGGTGCGGTGTAGATGACCTTGTGCGTCAGGCCCGAGGCCTTTTCGGCCTGGCGGTCACGGCTGACCCGGACGGGGACTTCGTCGATGAAAAGCCCGGCGCGCTGCACGTCCGCCACCGGTGGCAGGCCGGGCAGGGGAGCAGGTGCCGTCCAGAGGTCGCCGCTCTTCAGCCAGCCCAGGCCGCTGATGTCGATGCCGAGGTCGATGATCATGCCCTGCCCGTCAAACACGACCGGCTTGTCCGGCGTGCCGCCCTGCGTGAGGGTCAGCGGTTCACGACGGACTTCCTGGGCGTGCAGGGATGAAAGGACGAGAATGACAAGGGCCAGCGGGCGCATGAAGCGCCAGTTAGCCACAGCCATCGCGGAGGCGCATCGAAAAAAGCCCGCACGGCCCCGGCCTAACTAATGAGCCTGCGCGTCGCTGCCTCGTCCAGCGGCCTGCAGGATCGGTAGCCCTCGCCCTGCTCAGGCAGGGAGGCGAGGAAGGCTTCCCGGGTCTCCGCAGAATCAAAGTCGAGGCCGATGAGGGCGCGGCCGACGCGCTCGCCGGACTGGCGGTAGTTGAAGTAGCAGAGGCTTGCGCGGTCGCGGATGAGACGGGAGAGGAAGTCATGCAGCGCGCCGGGTCGCTCGTAGAAGTCGAGGCGCAGGAACAGCGGATGCTTCAGCAGGTCGCCGCGCAGAGGGATGGCGCGGAAGGCCACGTCCACGGCGCCGCTGAGATCCTCCCAGCGGCATCCGGCGGCATCCAGGCGTGCGGGCAGTCCGGCCAGGCTGGACGCGTCCTCGGCGGTGACGGTGAACACGGGCCAGGCCTCGTCAGGGTGATGCAGGCCGTATTGGAAGTCGGCGATGTTGAAGCCGTCCAGGCAGGAGTCGAGCAGCGCCAGCATGGCGCCGGGGCGTTCGGGGATGTGGATGCGCAGGCTTCGCGAGGCGGTGCTGGCCGCACCCTCCGACTGGGCGATGAGGCCGAGCTGGAGGAAGTCGATGTTGGCGCCGGTGATGACGATGAGAACCTTTTGGTTTGCAAGCGCGGCCCGTTCCTTGATCACGGCGGCGAGGCCCATGGCGCCGGACGGCTCCGAGATGCAGCGCAGCGTCTCCCAGAGCACGCGGATGGCGGCGCTGACCTCCGCGTTGGTCACCGTGACGATGCGGTTCATCATGGAGCGGCAGATTTCAAAGGGCAGCTTGCCCGCCTTGCGGACGGCGGTGCCGTCGCAGAAGATGTCGAGGTCGTGAAGCTCCACGGGTGCTCCGGCTTCGATCGCCGCCTTCATGGAGGCCTGCCCCACGCCTTCGACGCCGATGATCTCGATGTCGGGCCAGTAGGTCTTCAGCCAGTCCGAGGCTGCGGAGGCCATGCCGCCACCGCCAATCTGCAGGCAGGCCGCGTCAAAGGGGCCGTGGCCGGAAAGCACCACCTCGTCCGCCAGCGTGCCCTGGCCGGCCATGACGGCGAGGTCGTCGTAGGCATGAACATAGACCAGGCCGTGAAGTCGTTCGGCCTCGCGCGCGGCGAGCACGGCCTCGTCGTAGCTGTCGCCCGTCAGCACGATCTGCACGAGGTCGCCACCATGATGACGCACGGCGTTCTGCTTCACCTTCGGGGTGGAGCGCGGCATGTGAATGCGTGCGCGAATGCCGAGGGTCCTGGCCGCGAGGGCCACCCCCTGGGCATGATTGCCCGCCGAGGCCGTGACCACGCCGCGCTCGCGCTGCTCCGGGGTGAGCATGGCCATGCGATTGCAGGCGCCGCGCCACTTGTAGGACTTCACCGGCGAGAGATCCTCGCGCTTCACCCAGATCTCGGGGCCGGGCTCCGAACCCGGCAGCACCAGGCGTTCGAGCGGCGTCGGCTGGCCGAAGCGGTAGACGCGTTCGCGGGCGAAAAGGATCTCCTGCCTCAGGCGGCGGTCGAGCGGCAGGCTGTCTCGTTCGGTCATGTCGTACCCATGGCCGCCGCGACGCCCCGGGCAAGGCTTTTCAGGCCATGAAGCCGGGGCGGACGAACAATCCATGTTTACTTGCATCCGGCCGCAGGCGTTTATCTCTGCGGTTCTCTTCAACACATGTCCGGACCCCGAAACAAGCCCGACCTCATGGCCAAGCTGCGCGACGTGCCCCACACGCCGGGCGTCTATGTCATGCGCGACCGTCTGGACAGCGTCATTTACGTCGGCAAGGCGCGTGACCTGCGCAAACGGCTCAGCAACTACTTCACCCCTGCGAGGTCGCGGCTGGCCGACCGCAAGACGCGGGCGCTGATCGCCAGCATCTGGGACTTTGACATCCACCAGGTCCGCAACGAGCCCGAGTCGCTGCTGCTCGAAGGGCGGCTGATCAAGGAGTTCCGGCCGAAGTACAACATCAGCTTCCGCGACGACAAGCGCTTCCTGCTGGTGCGCGTGCACCTGCAGGACGAGTTCCCGCGCTTCAGCCTCACCCGCCTGAAGAAGGACGACGGTGCGCGCTACTTCGGCCCCTTCGCCCACAGCGGCGCGCTGCGCACGACCCTCAACTGGCTGAACAAACAATATGGTCTGCGCGTCTGCCGGCCCATCCGTCCGGGCGAGGCGGAGTACCGGCACTGCTCCAACGACATCATCAAGAACTGCAGCGCGCCCTGCATCGGCCGTGTGACGCCTGAGGAGTACCGCCGCCGCATGGAGGAGGCCTGCGCCCTGCTGGAGGGAAAGGGGGCTCGCGATCTCACCGCCGTGCTGGAGGAGGAGATGCAGAAGGCCGCGGCCAGGCTGGACTTTGAACGCGCAGCCGAGCTGCGCGACATGGTCGAGGACATGCGCAAGACCCTGGCGCCGAAGCGCACCTTTGAGCGCGGTGCGCGGGTGAAGGTGATCTCCACCATCGACCCGATGGCGGACGTGAAGGAGCTTCAGGAGGATCTGGGCCTGGAGAAGCCTCCGCTCGTCATGGAGTGCTTTGACATTGCCAACATCGGCACCGCCCACTGCGTGGCCAGCATGGTGCGTTTCAAGAACGGCGTGCCGGACAACGCGAACTACCGACGCTACCGGATCCGCGCGGTCAGCGGCCAGAACGATTTCATCAGCATGGCGGAGGTGATCCGGCGTCGCTTTTCGCGCATCCTCAGGGAGGGGCGTGAGGCCGTCGGAGACGATGAGGCGGACTTCAGCCAGGAGACGCCGCTGGAGGCCATGGAGCGAATTTCCAAGCAGGCGGGGAAGGGGGGGCGCAGGCCCTTTGTCAAGCTTCCCGACCTGGTGATCGTGGACGGCGGCAAGGGCCAGCTTGGCATGGCTGTCGAGGAACTGCAAAAGCTCGGGCTGGGCGGCCTGCCGGTCGTCGGCCTGGCCAAGCAGCATGAGGAGGTCTTCTTTCCGGGCGAATCCGAGCCGGTGCGCATTCCGCACGAGCGGGGCGCGCTCAAGCTGCTGCAGCGCATCCGTGACGAGGCTCACCGCTGGGCGAACGGCTACCATCAGCTCCTGCTCGGCCGACGTGTGGAGGAGAGCCTCCTCGACGACTGCCCCGGCGTGAGCCAGAACCGCAAGGCGGCGCTTCTCAAAGCTTTTGGTTCGGTGGCCCGTCTGCGCAAGGCCGCGGCCTCGGACATCGCCGCCAAGGTGCCCGGGATCAGCCGGACGCTGGCCGAGACCATCACGGACTTCCTGGCATCGCGTGGTTAGGCCTGCCGCAGCTGACGCAGGCGCAGGCAGAGCAGGGAGATGAGCAGGGTGCCGGCAAACCACCAGGGCCACCAGGCCAGGCTGTCCGCGAAAACGCGCGTGTCCTCGCTGGTCAGGCGCGATTGTCCGGCCAGCCAGTGGGTGTGCCAGCCGAACAGCAGCGTCATGCCGCCATAGGCGAGGTTCATCGTCAGTCCGCGGAAGCTCAGGGTGGTGGCGCGATGCGCGGAGTCCACCTCGGCATTCAGGTAATGGGACAGATAAAACTGCAGGAAGCGCATGCCGAGCATCAGCGGCAGGATGAGGATCACGCCGGTCCATCCCGGCTGCGGGTGGGCGGCGGCGAGCAGCCCGCCAAACACCGCGAGGGCGAGCCCGGCGAAGTTTTGCGCCAGGCTGAAGCGACGGCTGGTGGTTTCCATGAGTCCTGCGGTGAGCAGGCCGAGCATGGAGGCCGCCGTGCCGATGACGCCGTACCAGCTCTCGCTGATTCCGACGAGGCGGTAGAAGTTGGAGGAGACGGTCAGGAAGAGGCGGATGATGCTGTCAAACACCACGCCGAGGACCAGCAGGCGCAGGACTGCCTGAGAACCCCAGATCCAGCGTCCGGTCGTCACGATGCCGCGGAATGCCAGGCGCGTGCGGACGAACAAACTGTGCGTCAATGGTGCGGGCGCCTCCGGCTCCCGCATGCGCAGGCAGGTGATCAGGCAGGCGACGGCGGTGAGAAGGTTGAGCGCCAGCGGCGCCTTCAGGGTGAGGGCCCGTGAAGGTTCGGGCAGGCCGAGGAAGGCTGCGGCGGCGGTCATGTATTCGTGAGTGTAGAGCAGGGAGCCCGCGATGGAGGAGAGGATGAAGCCCACCGCCATGGCGCGCTGCAGCCTGGCCATGAGACGCGGCCAGAGCGCCGGCCGTTCGGCTTCAGGAAGCGATTCGTAGGCCAGGGCCTCGTCGGCACCGCTGGCGCAGGCTTCCGCGGCGCCGCTGAGGATGCGGTTGAGCACGAACAGCCAGAGAACGGCGTCGTGGTCGCCCACGGGCATGAGGCAGAGCAGCGCCATCTCGGCCACCATCAGCAGGCCGGCGGTGATCATGAGACGCCTGCGGCCGAACTGGTCGGCCAGCGCCCCGGACGGAACCTCGAGCAGCACGATGGTCAGCGCCCAGATCACGTTCAGCGCCGCGAACTCGCCGATGCCCAGGCCCAGGTCGAGAAACAGCACCGTGAAGACCGGGTAGTAGAAGCGGCAGTTGAAGAGCAGCCGGAAGAGGATGAAGAGGCGTGCGTTGAGAGGCATGAACGTTCCAGGTTCATGCCATGCGCGGGGCCGCCCGTCAGCCGCCGAGATGAAATTTGACAATTTTTGGTTCGCCGTGATGATCCTCGCCATGCAGTCCGGTTTCATGCACCCGTCCGACCGACGCTCCTGCCAGGGAGTGGTGTACGTGCATGCCCGTGGGATGTGCCGCGTCAAACGCACCGCTCTCGTCCCCTTTTCCTCCGGCCGGCAGGCGGCCCGCAGCTAAGCCGCCTCCACCTGCTTCTCCAACCCACCCGGCCGGGCCTGCTTCAGGACCCGGCCTTTTTGTTTTCCAGCCATGGCTTCCTTTTTCCACGACATCCGGCTTCTGCCCCGGCCCTTCTGGGTGCTGGTGGGAGCCACCTTTGTGAACCGGTTCGGCATCTTCGTCTGGCCCTTTCTGACGCTCTACATCACCCGCAGCGGTCACAGCGCCGCGCAGGCAAGCTGGGCTGTGGCGGCGTATTCGGGCGGAGGTTTTTTCGCCGCTTTGCTTGGCGGCTGGCTGGCCGACAGGCTCGGCAGAAATGTGACGCTGGCGCTTTCCGCCCTGGGCGGTGCCGCCTGCATGCTGCTGCTCTCCCAGGCACAGGACTGGCGCTGGCTGAGCGTCATCGCCTTCTTCACCGGCCTGATGTCCGAGGCCGGGGCCCCGGCCGGCAACGCCCTGGTGCAGGACCTGGTGCCCGCACATCAGCGCGTGGTGGCTTATGCGGTGCTGCGCTTTGCCATCAACCTCGGCTGGTCCTTCGGCCCGGCGGTGGCCGGATGGTTGGCGGAATCGTCGTTCTTCTGGCTCTTCGCAGTGGATGCCGTGACCTCGGCCATCTTCGGCCTGGTGGCCTGGACCTGCCTTCCCCGGGGCGAACGCACGGTGGCGCATCAGGCGGGCTGGTCGCCGGCCTGGGGCTCGATCCGCGCCAATCGGCCGTTTCTCATCCTGGCGCTGAGCTGCGTGCTGATGTCATGGGTGTTCCGCCAGACCAGCAGCACCTTTCCCCTGCACTTCGAACGCAACGGACTGCCCGCGCACTGGACGGGCACGGTGCTGGCCTTGAACGGCGTGATGATCTGCCTGCTGGAGGTGCCGCTGGCCGCCTTGACGCGCGTCTGGCCGGTGCGGGCGATGCTGGCCATGGGCTATCTGCTGATGGGTGGCAGCTACCTGCTGCTGCTGGGCAGCCCCGGGCTGCCGAGGTTCTTTGCCATGATGACCGTGTTCACCCTGGGTGAGATGTTCGCCTTCTCCCGCCAGCAGGCCTATGCGGCCAGCCTGGCGCCGGATGACATGCGCGGCCGTTATTCCGGCGTGCTCAGCCTGGGCTGGGGCCTGGGCGGCATTCTCAGCGCGCTGGTGTCCCTGCGTCTCTTTGACTCGTCACCCGACACCGTCTGGGCTGTCACCGTGCTGCTCGGAATCGGGGCGGCGACGATGATCCTGCGGCGCTGAAGGCGGCCGCTTTGCCGCAAAGTTGGTTGGTCGGATCACTCGCCGACGCACCACAGATGCTCCTGCCGGGCCGGTTTGGTGCTGGCTCCGCGCAGGTAGATGCGGCCGTCACAGATCGCGGGGGAGCTGAAGCATTCATCGCCCAGCGGGTTCTGCGCCAGCAGCGTGAACTTCTCCGGCGTCGCCTCGAACACCGAGGTGACGCCGCCCTTGCTGGTGATGTAGATGCGCGAACCCGCCATGACGGGCGAACCGAAGAACTCGCGGTCCACCTTCTCGGACCAGCGCTCCTCGCCCGAGGCGGCGTTCCAGCACACGGCCCGGCCGCCGTCGCCGACGGCAAAGACGTGCCCGTCCTTGACGATCATCGACGGCACGTAGGTCTGGGTCGGGTTCTCCCAGGCGATGCGGCCGGAGCCATCGGCCTCGAGGGCCATGGTGTGGCGCTTGGGATAGCCTCCGCCGAGGAAAATGCGGCTGCCGTCGGTCACGGCGGTGACGACCGTCTCCTCGGTGCTGCCGTCGATGCTCCAGAGCCTGGCACCGGTGAGCGGATCAAAGCTCTCCACCTTCTTGCAGCCGGCCAGAACGGCCTGTGTTTTGCCTGCGGCGGTGATGACGGCGGGCGTGGCGTAGTTGGCCACCGGCGGGCGTTCCTGCTGCCAGACGATTTCGCCCGTGAGCCTGTCGAGGCCGGACATCCTGCCTCCGCCGCGATGATCCGCCGAAACCAGCACGATGTTCTGATGGATGACCGGCGAGGAGCCAAAGCCCTGATGCACCTGGAAATCGCACACACGCCTCTGCCAGAGCTGCTTGCCGCTCAGGTCGAGGGCGGTGGTGAAGATGGCGCCGTTGTTGAGGAAGTTGACGAACAGGCGCTCGCCGTCGCTCACGACGTCGGAGGAGGCCTGCGAGGACACGCGGTGGCCCTTGGTGTTCAGGTTGCCCCGGTGCACGACGGTCTGCCAGCGCTCCCGGCCCGTCTCGCGGTCAAAGCTGAGCACCAGCTGCTCCTCGGTCTCGACATCGGCCGTGGCCAGCAGGACCTGGTCGCCAACCACGGTGGGCGAGCCGTGGCCGCGGCCGCGCACCGCAGCCTTCCAGCGGACGTTGGAACCCTCGCCCCACTTCACCGGCGGATTCTGGCCGGGAGCGGCATGGCCGTCACGGGTCGGGCCGCGCCAGGCGGGCCAGTCGGAGGCGTGGAGTGGCTGAACCAGAAGTGTGGCAGCGAGAAGGGCGGCGGCTTGGAAAGTCATGAAGGCCCTGGATTACGCGCCTGAAGCGGCGGGTCATTCGCAGAATCCCTGAGCCTTCAGCCAGAACACCAGGTCGTCGAACCAGGGATGCACCGTGCCCATGAGGCCGGTGCCGTGGTCACCCTTCTGGTAGAGATGCAGTTCGCAGGGAACGCCCTGCCTGAGCAGCGCGCCGGCAAACAGCAGGCTGTGGTCCACGGGCACCATTTTGTCCTCGGTGGTGTGCCAGACGAAGCAGGGTGGAAGGCCCGTGCGCACCTGCAGCTCGCTGGAGGTGTGACGAACAAGGTCTTCCGACGGCGTCGCGCCGATGAGGTTTTTGCGCGAGGTTTCATGCGGCCGGGTGGTCATGCTGATGACGGGATAACAAAGGATGGCGATGTCGGGACGCGCCGCCCTGAGGCCCTCCGCGCCGGCCAGGTTGCCATCCTCGGGATGATTGAGCAGGGTGGAGACGAGATGGCCTCCCGCCGAGAAGCCCATCACACCGACCTTGTCCTGCCGGATCTTCCTGCGCGCGGCCTGGCCACGGATGTGTTGCATTGCCCGCACGGCGTCCTGAAGCTGCGCCGGATAGCGGTAGCCCGTGCTTCCGAGCCGGTAGCGCAGCACAAAGACGGTGATGCCTTGCTGGTTCAGCCAGAGGGCGAAGGGTTCGGCCTGTCCTTCATAGATGCCGGAGTAGCTGCCGCCGGGAATCAGCAGCATGGCGCAGCCATTCGGTTTCTGCGGCGGGTAGGGCGTGAGCGTCGGTTTGTCACGCTCGCCTTCGCCCAGGGCGCCTGGCGCACCTTCGGGCCAGAGAAGCTCCGTCTCCCCGGCGGCGCCTGGCAGGGAATGCGGGGCCAGGAACAGGAGGGTTGAGCAGGCCAGGATCAGGAAAGACTTCATGTGAGGAAATGGGAAGGCCACCTTGAGGGTACGCCGATGAGCACGCAGATTGTCCGGCAAAGTCCCTGCGGCTGCGACGTTCCTGGCTGACTCCATCCTTCTCACATGCGTTTTTTCCCCGTCCTGCTTCTTGCTCTTGCCCCACTTTTTCAGGTCCTCGCCGCCAGCACACAGTTTACGGAAGAGGATCTCGCGGCCCTGACTGAGAAGCACGTGATCGAGTCGCCGGACTACTGGCGGGAGAACGCCACCGAGACGGGGAAATGCGATGGAGCACATGTGGCGGCCTTGTTGATCAAGATCGCCCGGCTCACGATGCCGGTGAAGACGCTCGATGAGGCGTTGGAGGTGCTCGCAAGACAGCGGGTGCTCAGCTCGCCGGACTACTGGAAGAAGACGGCCATACCCGGTGGCGTGTGCACGGGCAAAAACGTCGCCATCGTGCTCAGCCGCGGCGCGGCGCAGCTGCCGGTGGATCCGCCGAAGTCGGTCAACGCCACGCCGCTGGAGGCGACCGCATTTGATCAACTGCGCGACAGTTATGATGTCGTCATCGCCGGTGCCGGCACGGGCGGCGTCGGTGCGGCGGTGCAGGCGGCTCGGCTCGGAGCCAGCGTGCTGCTGCTGGAGGAGACGGAGTGGATCGGCGGCCAGGCGATGGCCGCGGCGGTCACCTCGATGGACGAGGGCCGCACGCTGGTGCGCGAGCGCGGCCTGTATCGCGAGCTCTGCGGCCTCATCGCCGCGCATTACCGACCGCTCGGCGTGAACCACCTCACCGCCTACTGGCACGGTCATGTCAGTGTCGAGCCGCGCGTGGGCAGGCGTCTTCTTCATGTGATGCTCGGCGATGCCAAGGGCCGTGGCGTGCTTGATCTCGCCCTGCTGGCCCGCGTTTCCAAAGTGACGAAGGAAGGCAGCATGGTCACCGGCGTGGAGGTCAGTCACGCTGGCCGCACGCGCCGTATCGCCAGCCAGGTGCTCGTCGATGCCACGGAGTGGGGCGACGTCATCCCGCTCACCGGCGCGCGCTATCGTGTGGGCAACTGCCTCAATGATGCCATTGACACGAAGCGTCATGTGCAGTCCAACACCTGGACCGCCGTGGTGAAGCAGTATCCGCAGGGCGTGCCTGCGGAGCTGCTGCTGCGCGAAAAGCCGCCCGGCTACACCGACAAGGTGCAGGCCGCGTTTTCGAAATCGCTCGTCGCGGGCGAGAAGATCGATCTGAAGGCCAAGCCCTGGAACTGGGCCACCTTCATCGGCTACCGTGGCATGCCTGACAGCGCCCGTCCGGCCGACAACAGCGTCATCACGCGCACGCATCTGAACTACAACAACGACGTGCACTCCACCATCGCCGAGATCGAGAATCCCGCCGCGCGGCAGGCCATGAACCGCGTCATGCAATTGAAGACGCTGCAACTGCTCTACTACATCCAGAACGTGCTCGGGAAGACGGACTGGTCGGTGGCGAATGACGAGGGTTATGACACGCCCTCGCACGTCGCGGCGGTCGATGCGTGGATCAAAGAGCAGCCGGAGTTCGCGCCCTTCCGCCCGGTGCTCGTGCATTTCTCCATCATTCCCTACACCCGCGAGAGCCGCCGCATCATCGGCCTGCACACGCTGCGCCCGTCGGAGATCGAGCGTGTGAAGGCGAAGCCGGTGCAGTTCCGTCACACGGTGGCGCTTGGCGACTACGCCATCGACCTGCACGGCTCCATGCGGAAGGAATGGCTCGAAACCGACATCGATCTCGAGAGCGACATCCCGCACAAGTTTGGCGAGCGCGGCCTCGGGCCCTTCGCGATCCCGTTTGAGTCCCTCATCCCCGAAACGATCGACGGCTTCCTGCCCGCCGAGAAAAACTTCAGCCAGAGCCGCATGGTCAACGGCGCCACCCGCCTGCAGCCGCACACGCTCAACATCGGTCAGGCCGTCGGCGCCATCGCCGCGCTCGCCGCCAAGGAAAATCTCGCCCCGCGCGCCGTCGATCCCGTCAAAGTGCAGCGCCTCCTCCTCGAAGCCGGCGACACCCTCGCCATCGCCCCCGTCCCAGCCCGCCACGGCACCGAAGCCTGGCGCGAGCTTCAGATGGAGGTGTTGAAGAAGGGGGCGGAGGTGAGGTGATTCAAATTAGCCATTTTCATTCGGGCAGATCTTCCGCTTTGGACTGATGACTTTCGATCATCGAACGAAAGTCGCCGACGACATCGGGGCCGTGGTGGCACTGGTCCAGATCAACTCCGGCAACGGTGAGCACGATTCATTTGAGCCGCAGGCGAGAGGGAGTCCGCTTGCCAAAAGCCACACAGTCGTAGCCGTCGCGACGCCCCGCTCTCGAGCATTCACTCCCAGGCGGGTCGGATGGTGATGCCTTTGGTCGCCTCGGCTTGGGCGTGACTGAGGCCGGTGGAGGTTGTGGCATCGCACATGCCAGAGCAGACCTGGGTGAGCATCGAGTGGTTGCTCGGCGGGGGGTGAGAAAGTCCGCTCCGCGCTGGGTGTCCTTCTGTAAAGGACGGATTCTTGGCGATCCGTCATTTGTAGAAAGACAGATAAGCATCTCGAAGGGGGTGCGAACGGCAGATCACACACCCACCTTCCACCTTCACAGCATCCTGGCAGGACGCGAAAGCCATCGCCAGCCTGGTTCAGCAGCGATGCCCCAGCCGCCTGCTTTGCGCGCCCCCTGGGCGCATCCCGGGGGGCGAGGGGCGTCACGCTTCATGGGGCCGGTGGTTCTCGCTCGCCAACTCGCCTCACCTCCGACTTGCCTCCCGCGAGGCTCCGGCTCGGCTCGATGCATCCTGCCACATGACCGAACACTGAATCATCCCATTTTCCGCGTGAGGCGGATGCGCTTTCCAAGCGCCGGATTCCTAACAATCGATCCTCGAACGAAAGTCACCGAGGCTGTGCGATGATGGCGAGGGTGCCCCCGTTTCCGTCACGGGCGCGCGGATGCCCTGGCGAAATCGACGCCATGCACCGCCTCGGCGGCGAGCGTGGAGATGCGATGATGCAGGCGATACACCTCGGCCCGCGTGTCCTTGCCGTCGGGGCCGTAGCGGTTGCAGAGGAAGATCACGAAGGTGCGGGAGAACGGATCGATCCACAGCATCTGCCCCGTCCATCCGGTGTGACCGTAGCCGCCGACGGGGAAGAGAGCGCCACGATGCAGGGTGTAGTCATGGGGCGGCGTCCGGTAGGGGGTGTTGATGTCCCAGCCCAGGCCGCGCTGCACGGGCAGGTTGTTCGCAGCAGGGCTGCGCAGGCCGGGCGGGCTCTGCACCTCCGTCATCTGCCTGACCGTCTCCGGCTTGAAGATGCGCACGTCCTCCAGTTCACCGCCCTGCAGCATCATCCGGGCGAAGCGGGCGAGGTCGCCCGTGGTCGTGAAAAGGGAGGCATGACCGCTCACGTTGCCCATCTCCCGGGCGATCGTGTCATCGACGAGCCCGCGCTGCGGCGCGCTCGAAGGTGCCGTGCGCCTGAGTTTCTCGCCGGAGGGGCGGAAGACCGTGTCGGTCATCCCCAGCGGCTGGAAGATCTCGGTGCTGCAAAACTCATCCAGCGTCCCCCCGCTGGCCTGCTCGACCACCATGCCGAGGAGCATCGTGCCAATGCTGCTGTAGGAGAATGCGGAGCCCGGCTCGAACAAAGGCTTCTCACGGCAGGCCTGCGCACGGGCCTCGGCGGGTGACTGGCTGAATGGCGGCCGGGTGCCGTTCAGGTTAACCTGCAGGCCGGAGCTGTGCAGCAGCAAATGCCTGAGGGTGATCTTTTCCCGGCCTTCGCCGGTGAAGTCCGGCAGGTGCCTTGAAACCGGATCATCGAGCTTCATCAGGCCGCGTTCGATGCAAAGCATCGCCGCGCTTGCCGTGGCGACCACCTTGGTGAGCGAGGCCACGTCAAAAAGGGTGTCCTCCGTCATGGGCTCGACGGCGGGCTTGAGGGCGCGGCTGCCGAAGGCCTTGTGATAAGACTCACCCTCACGCTCCACCCAAAGCGAGGCGCCGATGATGATGCCGTCGGCAACGGCCTTCCGGATCTCGGTTTCGAGCTTGGGGAGCTGGTCTTTCTTGAACGCCTCGCGCGCATGAAGATCGAGGCCAGCGATGAGGGCAAGCGAGACAAGCAGTGGCTGGCGGAGTCGGCGCATCATGTGGAAAAGGAGGGGGTCTGTTTGAAAAGTGACATGGCCGGCCGTGACGGAAATCATACGCATGCCAGCACCCTGATTTTCCCGCATTCCATGGGGGATGGCCTGCCTCATCGCATGCGCTCCACGTTCACCTCATCCAAGCATGCTGCGCCGTCGGTCGTGCAGCTGAGCATGAGGCTCAGCCAGTTCGCGTCGGGCGGCAGGGCTGTTTCAAGCTTCAGCTCCATCCAGCCGCCTTGACCGGTGGCTTCGTGGCTCTTCGGCCGGGTGAAGGCGTGGCAGTTGGTGTCGCTGAGGTCCAGGGTGAGGTGGCCGCAATCCTTCCATGCCTTTCTCCGGCGCCGCACCTGGCCGCCCTGGGGGCGCCATGAGAAGGGAGCCCGGGGCGCTGCTGCGGTAATGCAAAACCACCGTACATCGTCAAAAGGCGGCCATGAAGGACGTTCTGCCTTGTACGTCCCGTGTCCGATGAACCACCGACTTCCGATCTCATTCATTCTCCTGCCCATGGCGCTGCATGCAGCGCCGCTGAGCTACAACCGTGACGTGCGCCCCATGCTGTCCGACAGCTGCTTCGCCTGCCACGGTCCGGACAAGGCCAACCGAAAGGGGGACCTGAGGCTGGATCAGCCTGGGAATTTTGACCGCCAGGAGTTTGTCAGGCGAATCCATGCGAGGGAGGAGGACGAGGTCATGCCGCCGCCTGGGACGCACAAGAAGCTGAGCGATGAGCAGAAGCGGATTCTTGAACGATGGATCAAGGAAGGCGCCAGCCACGAGGCTCACTGGTCGTTCGTGCCGCCGGTGAAGCCCCAGGGCGGAGGGGACATCGACGGCTTCATCCGCGCACAACTTGCGCAACGCGGCCTGATGCCATCACCGCGTGCTGATGCGGCGACTCTGGTGCGGCGGGTGGCGCTGGACCTCACCGGTCTGCCGCCGACGCCGGAGGAGCAGTCAAGGTTTGGCGAGCCGGATTCGCATGCGGCGATGGTGGATCATTTTCTGGCCAGTCCCGCCTATGGCGAGCATATGGCGGCGGCCTGGCTGGACGCGGCGCGTTATGCGGACACCAACGGCTACCAGGTTGACCGGGATCGTGAGCTGTGGCCCTGGCGCGACTGGGTGGTGCGTGCCTTCAATGCCAACATGCCCTTTGACCAGTTCACCGTCGAGCAGCTTGCGGGCGACCTTCTTCCCTCTCCGACTCTCGACCAGCGCATCGCCACCGGATTTCACCGCAACCACATGCTCAATGAGGAGGGCGGAATCATCGCCGAGGAGTTTCTGGCCGAGTATGCGGCTGACCGAGTTGAGACCACCGCCGCCGTCTGGATGGGCCAGACCTTCAACTGCGCCCGCTGCCATGATCACAAGTTTGATCCCTTCACGCAGCACGACTTCTATGCGATGAAGGCCTTCTTCCACAATGTGCCGGAGCGTGGCGTGGGCCTCTACAGCAATCCCATCCGCACCAACGCGCCTCCCTTCGTCAGGCTGCCCGCGCGGGAGCTGGAGGCCCGGATCAGCGCGTTGAATGCGAGGCTCAAGCCCGTCGAAGACAAGCTCAAAGGCCTCGCGGCAGGGGACCTCGAACCTTGGGCAAAAAAAGTCGCCGCCGCGAAGATCGACTGGCAGCCGCTGGATCCGCTTGAAGCCGCGGGTGGGGACACCCCGCCCCAGGTTGCTGACGGGGCCGTTTGGATCGGTCCGCAGGAAACCCGGGCCAACAACATCGTGATCAAGGCGAGGGTGCCCAAGGGGCCTGTCACCGCGATGCGGCTGGAATGCTCCACCACCGCTTCTTCGGCCAGTTTTCAATGGAGCGAGCTCAAAATTGGCGGAACGAAACTCCACGCCATCGACGCCACACACCTCAGCGTGCTCGACAATGACCGCAAAACCCGCTCCGTGCTCTCGGTGGCGCCGAACAAGCCGGTTCAGGCTCTTTTTGAATTTGAAAAGCCTCTCGAGGACGCCGAGGTGCGGATTACGATCGGTGTCGAGAACGCTGGCGGACCCTCGCAGTGGCGCTTGTCCGCCTCCACGACCGCGTCAGAGCTCATCGCTCCCGCAAGCATCGTGGCCATCGCGCAAAAAGAACCCGCCCAACGAACGGCGGCCGAGCGCGGGCGGTTGGCGAACTTCCGCATGGCGCAGATGCCCGGGCACCGCCGCCTGAGCGAGGAAGCGGCCGCTTTGAAGAAGCAGATCGCCGCCGCGGAGGCGGAGATTCCCACCACGCTGGTCATGGAGGAGCAGAAAGAGATGCGCCCCACGTTCATTCTGATGCGGGGTGCTTACGACAAGCCTGGCCAGAAGGTGGACGCCGCCACGCCTGCGGTCCTGCCGCCGCTCGCCGCCGGTCTGCCGCGCAACCGCCTCGGTCTCGCCAGGTGGCTCGTGAGCCGCGAGAATCCGCTCACGGCCCGTGTGATCGTGAACCGCTTCTGGCAGCATTTCTTCGGCGCCGGCCTCGTGCGCACCAGCGAGGATTTTGGCTCTCAGGGCGAGCCGCCGAGCCATCCGGAGCTGCTAGACTGGCTGGCGCTGACGTTTCAGGAGGGCGGCTGGGATGTGAAGAAGCTCTTGAAGCTGGTCGTGACGAGCGAGACCTACCGGCAGAGCTCTCGGTTTTCCGTTCAAAGCGCCCGCTTGGACCCGATGAACCGCCTCCTCTCCCGCGGCCCGCGCCACCGCCTGAGCGCCGAAGTGATTCGTGATCAGGCCCTGGCTGCAAGCGGGCTTCTCGTGGCGAAAATCGGCGGCCCGAGCGTGAAGCCTTACCATCCGCCCGGCCTTTATGAGCAGGTCGTGGCCCAGCGTGACAACCCCAGGGCCACCTATCAGCAGGGCAGCGGCGACGATCTGCACCGCCGCAGTCTCTACACCTACTGGAAGCGCAGCGTGCCGCATCCCGGCATGCTGCTCTTTGACGCTCCCTTTCGCGAAACCTGCACCCTGCGCCGATCGCGATCGAACACGCCGCTCCAGGCCCTCAATTTGATGAACGACCCGACCTATGTCGAAGCCGCCCGCTTCCTCGCCCAGCGCATGATCAGGGAAGGCGGCACGAGCATCGAGTCGCGCCTCACGCATGGCTGCCGGCTTCTCCTCGCACGAAACCCGAATCCGCAGGAGCTGCAGGTCCTCGCCGCCGCCGTCGGGCGGTCCCTCAAGGACTTCACGCGGGACCCGGAAGCCGCCAGACAGCTCCTCACCGTCGGCGAAGCCAAGACGGCCGACAAACTCGATCCAGTCGAACTCGCCGCCTACGCCATGGCCGCCAGCACGCTGATCAATCTCGACGAAACCATCACCAAGGAGTGACCTCATGAGCGCCTGCACCGAATCCTGCCTCACGCCCTTTTCGCGTCGCAACTGGCTCAAGAGCCTCGCCCTGGCGTCGCTCGCGAATCCAAAACTCCTCGCCTCGCCTGCGTCTCACTTCGTGCCCAGGGCGAAGCGCATCATCTGGCTCACGCAGGCCGGCGCGCCCTCGCAATTGGACCTGTTTGATTACAAGCCGGGGCTTGCCTCGCAGTTTGACAGGGATCTGCCCGGTTCAGTGCGAGGCGAGCAGCGGCTCACGGGCATGACTGCGGGGCAGAAGCGCTTCCCCATCGCGCCGTCGTTGTTCAAGTTCCATCAGTCTGGCCGGAGCGGCATGTGGCTGAGCGAGCTGCTGCCGCACACTTCCAGATTCGCCGACGAGATCTGCCTCATCCGCTCGCTGCACACGGAGGCCATCAATCATGATCCGGCGATGACGCTTCTGCAAACCGGGCATCAAATCGGCGGGCGGCCGGCCTTCGGCGCATGGGTGTCCTATGGACTTGGCTCGGACAACGCGGACCTGCCCGCCTTTGTGGCGCTCATCTCACGGCCCGGCGGCCCGACGAACGCGCAGCCGTTGCATGAGCGCATGTGGGGCAGCGGTTTCCTGCCCTCGAAGTATCAGGGCGTGCGCATGAGCTCCGGCAAGGACCCCGTGCTCTTCCTTTCCGATCCGCCTGGCGTCAGCAGGGAGCGCCGCCGCGCCATGCTCGATGATGTCGCCGAGCTGAACCGCCTCAAGTTTGCCGACTTTCACGATCCCGAAACGCAGGCCCGAATTGACCAATACGAGATGGCCTTCCGCATGCAGTCCGCCGTGCCGGACCTCGCCGATCTCTCCAAAGAACCCACCCACATCTACGAGCGCTACGGCCCCGAGTCGAAGAAGCCCGGCACCTACGCGGCGAACTGCATCCTCGCCCGCCGGCTCGCCGAGCGCGGCGTGCGCTTCATCCAGCTCTACCACCGCGGATGGGACCAGCACAACAACCTGCCCACCGGCATCAGGAGCCAGTGCCACGACACCGACCAGCCCACCGCGGCGCTTTTGGCCGAGCTCAAGGAGCGTGGCATGCTTGATGAAACGCTCGTGATCTGGGGCGGTGAGTTCGGCCGAACCGTCTATTCACAAGGGGTGCTCACGCGTGACAATCACGGCCGTGATCACCATCCGCGCTGCTACAGCGTCTGGATGGCGGGAGCCGGCGTAAAAGGCGGCCACGTTCACGGCGAGACCGACGACTTCAGCTACAACATCGTCAAAGACCCCGTTCACATCCATGACCTGAATGCGACCGCGCTGCATCTGCTGGGGCTGGACCACACCCGCCTGACCTACCGGTTCCAGGGCCGCGACTACCGTCTCACCGACATCCATGGAAGCCTGGTGCAGGGAATTCTTGCATAAGCATGCCTCTCCTTCATGCTGCCTGCATCCGGGCGGTGACTGCTGCCCGCCATGTTCTCAAGCCCACGATGAAGCGGACATTCACCAACCTCCTTCCCCTGCTTCTTTCCGCCTGCCTCCTGCCGGCCGCCGCAGGAGCCGCCGGGAGCGCAGCCCGGCCTAACATCATCTTCATTCTCACGGACGACCAGGGCTGGGGGGACGCGCATTTCGCCGGGCACCCGCTGGTGAAGACGCCCAGCCTGGACAGGCTTGCCGCCGGCGGCACCTGGTTCCGCCAGTTTTATGTCGCCGCGACGGTCTGCTCGCCCAGCCGGGCCGCGTTCATGACCTCGCACTGTCCCGCCCGCCACCAGGTGCACGGCCACTTTGCCGATTCAAAAGCCAACGCGGCGAGGTCGATGCCGGACTGGCTGGACCCGGAGGTCACCACGCTGCCGGACCTCCTGAAGAAGGCCGGTTATGCGACCGCGCATTTTGGCAAGTGGCATCTGGGGGCCGGCGAGGGTGCACCGCCTCCCGAGGCGTATGGCATCGATGTCTCGAAGACGGTGAACTCCTCCGGGGCGTCGCTCGGCAACGAGGGCGCCGAGCCCTACTTTCGGGCGAAGTCCACGCGGCTGATCGTCGACGAGACGATCGAGTTCATCCGCCGCAGCAAGGGGGCGCCCTTTTATGTGAACCTGTGGACGCTGCTGCCGCACGCGGCCCTGAAGCCGACGCCCGAGCAGCTGGCAGAATATGCCGCCCTGCAGCCCTCGGCCGAGGATCCCGCCTACGGGACCTGGATGCGGAAGTATCTCGCCGGGGCGAAGGACCTGCGTTCCCAGATGCAGGTCTTCCTGGCTTCGCTCACCGACCTCGACACGCAGATCGGGCGGCTGCTGGATGCGCTGGACGAGATGAAGATCTCGGAAGACACACTCATCGTCTATTCGAGTGACAACGGCCCGGAGGACTACCGGATCAGCAACGCGGCCAACGCGGGGACGGGCAGCACGGGCCCGTTGCGGGGTCGCAAGCGCAGCATGTATGAAGGCGGCATCCGCACCTTCGGCCTGGTGCGCTGGCCCGGCCATGTGCCTGCGGGGCGGGTGGATGAAACGAGCGTGGTGGGGGCTGTGGACCTGCTGCCGACGGTGGCCTCCCTGGCCGGGATCCGCCTGCCGGAAGGCCTGGCGCCGGACGGCGAGGATCTCAGTCAACTTTGGTTAGGTGGGCCCGCCACGCCGCGCGGCAAACCGCTGCACTGGGAATGGCTGTTCAACGTTCAGGGGGCGCAGGACGGCTACATGCCGCCGATGCTGGCGGTCCGGGACGGCGGATGGAAGCTGCTGGTGAATCACGACGGCGGGAAGGCCGAGCTCTATGATTTGACCCGGGATCCGGCCGAGGAGCATGACCTTGCCAAGGTGGAGCCTGAGCGTGTGAAGAAGCTGACGGCGAAGGCGCTGGCCTGGGTCAGGACCCTGCCGCCCAGCCCGGCCCGGGATCTGGCGGCCAGGACGGGGCGGCCCGCGGATGCTCGGTCTGCGGTGCAGGCAAAGCCAGCCCCTGCCCCCGCCCCTGCGGGGCAGTCGCTCGCAGAACGGGCGAAGGTCTTTGGCGAATGGGACAGCGACCGCGACGGGTTTATCTCGTTCAAGGACTTCCAGGCCGGGCTCAACCAGCATCCTGAAGCCGCCGACCGCTTCCGTCGCCGTGACAAGAACGCCGACGGCAGGCTCAGCCGCGATGAGTTTGTGAACCCGATCGGCAAGTGAGCGAGCGAAGGGGGGCGGCGCTGGCGCGGGGATCGGGACGGCCCTCAATTTCGCAGATGTTCTCTGGAGCGCGGAACTCCGATTCCGCAGCATCGCGAACGCGGGGGAGTTAGTTAAGGCATGACAGCGCCGTGTTCGGGAACTGTTAGGCCATGGTGTTTGCGCAGGGCTTACGATCGCTTCTCGCGTCCCTCCAGGACGCGGTGAAGGGGGGGGACGTGGGTCTGTGATCCTGTCCTGGGGTTTCACCCCAGGCTTGTCTCTTTCGAGCCTTCGGCTCGGCGGGAAGGAAGGCGTGGGGTGATCTTCAGCGTTGTTCGAATCTTGGGGTGGGTTCCTTCATCGGGTGATGCAGGCGTGAGGGAGTTTTGAAGCGAAGGGGCGAACCAGGTTGCTGCGGATTTGGAAATCCGCGCCCCGGCGCTGGCGCGTGATCGGAGCATGACAATGAAAGGAGCGTGAGTGCTGCAACCTGTGTGTTGTAGGTGTGCTCGCCTCACCGTGGAAACAGGCTGGATCGTGGTTGTGTCAGGATGCCGGAATGATCGGTCCGAGCCGGAGGCTCGAAAGAAAAAAGCCGGTGGTGAAGCAAGGCTTGGCGAGCGTGAACCACCGGACCGTGTGGCCTAACCATGACTGCTCCGGGGAGCGCCCTGAAAGGGCGCAAGAAGGGGGCGATTGGGCCTGGCGGTTGCTTCGGCTGATCAGCGCCGCTGTCGGCTCATTTCTCCGCCGGAACGGGCGGGCGATGGCGGGCGATCATGGAATGGAAGTCTCCGAGATTGTAGGGACCGTGGTAGGCCTGGTTCAGGTCCACTTCGGCGACCACAACGGTTCCCCATTGTTCACCGCGCGCGACGGGCCTGCCGCCCTGGTCGTAGATGGCGGAGAACATCCAGCCTGCGTCGTGGTTCATGAAGGTGCTGCTGACGACGAAGACATGGTTTTCACAGGCGCGGGCCTGGGCGAGCAGCGGGTTGCAGCCCCATACCGGCCAGGCGATCACCTCGGCGCCGTTCTTGGTCAGTTCGCGGGCGACCTCGGGGAAGAAGCCGTCATAACAAACCATCATGCCGATCTTGCCGAGCTTCGTGTTGAACACCGGATAGTCATGGCCGGGGGCAACACCCTTGGCGGCCTCTCCCGGGGGCAGGCAGACCTTGCGGTACTTGCCGATCAGCCTGCCGTCAGGGCCGAGGAGCACGGCGGTGTTGTAGATCAGGTGGGCGTCGCGTTCATAAAGGCTGAGCACGAGGTGGAGATGATTCTGTTTGGCGAGACCGGCAAAGTAGAGCGTGGACGGTCCTGGGATCGGTTCGGCGGTCTCATGCAGCTTGAGCTTCACATTGGCGCTGGGGACGGTTTCACCGAGCACGACGAGGTCGGCCTTCTTCTGGGCGGCATCGGCGATGAGCGGGGCGAACTCCTCGCAGTTTTCGCGTGGTGACCTGCCCGAGGGCTTGTGATGCACGGTGGCAAGCCGGACCTTGCGCGGAGCCGGTGCCTGCGTGGCGGCAAACTCGGCATCTCGCCATTCGACACGGCCTCCGGGCGCCCACTGCAGATGCAGTTCCACGGTGGCCTTCACGGCCTTCGAAGGAGCGTGATAGACACCGCTGACGGTGGTCCAGCCATCGGCGTCGGTGGCGCCGTCGGCGGGGTATTCCGGTTCGGCGCTGGGCATGGGCAGGTTGGGCTGGAGGTATTCGGGCGCGGCGTCGAGCTGCACGCCCTTGCCGTCCGCGCCCTGCCAGAGGATGCGCACCAGGCAGCTCTGGCGCAGGTTGGCGACACTGTCGGTTTTGCGTTTCACCTGGAAGCGGTAAAAGCCGCCGCCCTTGACCTCGAAGCCCTTTTGAAACCAGCCGTCGAGCCCCTCGCGCTGATCATGGGTGATGACGAGGGTGTTGGCACCGGCGTTGCCGAACTGCGGGCGGATCTCCTCGCGCGGGCTCTCCTGCGTCCAGCCCTGGACATCAGCGGCTTGTAGGCAGGAAACGAGAAGGAGGAGGAGCGGCAGGACTTTCATGGAGGTGGCAGGAGTAACCAAACGTTTTTCAACGTGCGGGCGTTTCAATCCCGGCCCCGCCCTGGTTCAAACCCTCAGCCCCGGGGCCGGTTGGTGACCTCTTCAAAGCGTGCCTCGTAGTCGCGGTGGTTGGTGCCCATGAGCCGGTCCCAGACGTTGAAGTAGAGCCCGTAGTTGCCGCGCATCTTCTCGTGATGCTGGACGTGGTTGGTCGGTGTGTTCAGCAGCTTGCCCAGCCAGCTTTTCATCAGCCAGGACGGGAAGTATTCATAGCCCGTGTGGCCGATGACATTGAAGGTGATCTGCCAGACCATGAAGACGAAGAAGGCCAGGGGATGCATCGGCACCGTGAAGGTCAGCAGCGGGAAGATGCAGGCCTGGGCGAGCGCCTCCAGGGGGGCGAAGGAGTAGGCCGCCCAGGGGCTGGGGTTGGTGCTTTCATGATGCACGCGGTGAAACAGCCGGAACAGCCGGCGGTGATGCATGAGGCGATGGGTCCAATAGAACCAGGTGTCATGCACGACAATGGCGATGAGAATGCTGGTGAAAAACCAGCCCCAGCCGTGCAGGCTGATCTTGCGGTACATCTGCCAGCCGAAGGCCTGGCCGGCGACGATGGTGGCAGTGCCGACCAGCCCGTAGATGAGGGCGGTGAGCAGCGACCAGCGGATCTCGCGGCGAACGTCTTCTGAAGCCGGGTCGCGCTGGATGATCTTGCGCCGCCACCAGCGCTTCTTGAAGAGCACGTAGGCAAGCAGCCAGGCCAGCCCGGCGACCAGGGCGTAGCGCAGCCAGTTTTCCAGCGCGATGCCCAGCAGGAGCTGCAGGGGCTTCGGCAGGGATTCGGAGACAAGCAGCTGGCGCAGCATGAACGTGCGGGTTCAGGGAAGCCTGGGTTTCACGGGCGTCTGCGTGCCTTTTTCCACCGGATACACGGCGCCCTGCGCTTCCAGCCCGGCGATCAGGCCCTGCATCATCCTTTTCAACTCCTCCGGATGTGTCGAGGCGAGATCCTTTTGCTCATAAGGGTCCTCCTTGAGGTTGAACAATTGGTAATGACTGCCGCCGCTGACCTCGGTGGGGAAGTAATGATAAACCACCTTCCAGGCGCCGTCGCGGAAGCTGGTGAAGTAGTTCGTCCGATGCGGGGCATGCGGATAATGCATGAGGAACTTTTCATCGCGCGACGGGTCCGGTTGGGCCGTCAGCAGGGTGTCGAGCCTGCGCCCGTCCATCCCATGGCCGGCGGTTGCTGTGACCTGGGCGACACCGAGCAGGGTGGGCAGGATGTCGTAAACCGCGGCCTGCTGCGGCTGGACGGCGTTCTGGGCGATGGGCAGGCGCTGCTGCGCCGGATTGGCGGCGTCGGGCTTCGCCCAGGCGGCGATGAAGGGCACGCGCATGCCGCCTTCATAATGCGAGCCCTTCTTGCCACGCAACGGGGCGGCGCAGGCGACCTGATGCTCGTGACCGAGCGGGGCGTCGCTGCCGTTGTCGCCGAGGAACAGGACGAGCGTGTTGTTTGCAACACCGAGCGTGTCGAGATGGTCGAGGAGATCGCCGAGCGACTTGTCCATGCCCTCCACCAAGGTGGCGAAGGCCTGGGCCTGCGGGCTTTTGCCGCTGTCCTTGTAGTGGGCGGCAAAGCGCGGATCGGAGTCGAAAGGGGCATGCACGGCGTACTGGGCGAAGTAGAGGAAGAAGGGTTTCTTCGAATTCACGGCCTCGCTGACATGTGACCTGGCCTCCAGCGTGAGGGCCTCGGTGAGGAAGATGTCCTGGCCATGATACTTTTCCAGACCTGGGACGGCATGGCTGCCGCGCGAGGCCTTGCCCTTGCCTTTGCCCTTCGCGGGACGGTCGAAGTTCTGGCTGCCGTAGTAGCTGCCGGGCGCGCCGATGGAACCGCCGGCGACGTTGATGTCGAAGCCCAGGGCGGCCGGGTTGGCGGCCTCGAAGGCTCGCGGGGCGAAGTGACCTTTGCCGACATGGATGGTGCGGTAGCCAGCGGAACGGAGCAGGCCGGGCAGGGTGACGTCGCCGGGCTTCAGGCCCTGCCAGTTCCAGGCAGGAGGACCCTGAGGGCCGGCGTTGTCGCTGTCGGGGTTGATCCAGTTGGTGGTGCGGTGGCGGGCGGCGTTCCGGCCGGTGAGGATCGAAACGCGGGTCGGCGAGCAGACGCTCATGGCGCAGAATTGGTTAAACCGGACGCCACGTGCGGCCAGGCGCTCCATGTTGGGCGTGCGATAAAATTGGTTCAGCGCGTGCCGCTCGGGTCTGCCGTCCGGGCCGGTGAGGAAGGGCAGGGAGGTGTCCATGACGCCCATGTCATCGACCAGCATGAGGACGATGTTGGGAGGGGTCCTGGCGGCGTGCAGGAGCGGCAGGTTGCACAGCCCGGTCAGGAGCAGCGGAAGAAGGCAAAGGAGTCGGCGCATGGGAGTGCAGAAGGGGCGGGCAGGCAGCGGGAACGGCCGGATAGCCCGCCACATTTCAAGGCAAGGGATGCATCATGCCGGGTAAGAGGCTGGATCGTGATTGTGTCAGGATGCCGGAATGATCGGTCCGAGCTGAAGGATCGAAAGAAAAAAGCCGGTGGTGGAGCGAGGCTTGGCGAGCGAGAACCACCGGAACCATGGGGCCTAAATATCACCGTTTCGGGCAGCGCCCTGGAAGGGCGCAAGAAGGGGGCGATTGGGCATGGCGGTTGCGCCGGGCTTTCGATGACTTCTCGCGTCCCTCCAGGACGCGGTGAAGAGGGGACGTGAGGTGTGGGGGACCTGGTCCTGGGGTTCTCACTCGCGGGGCTCGTTTCACCCCAGGCTTGTCTCTTTCGAGCCTTCGGCTCGGAGGGGAAGGGAGGCGTGGGGTGATTTTCAGCGTTGTTCGAATCTTGGCGGCCTTCATCGGGTGATGCAGGCGTGAGGGAGTATTGAAGCGCAGGTGCGAACCAGGTTGCTGCGGATTTGGAAATCCGCGCCCCGGCGCTGGCGCGGGATCGGGACGGTCTCGATTCTGCAGCGGTTCTCTGGAGCGCGGAACTCCGATTCCGCAGCATTGCGAACGCGGGGGTGGCGTGGAGTGATCTTCAGCGTGGTTCGAATCTTTGGGTAGGCCCTTCATCCAGTGAAGGAGGCGTGAGGGAGTTTTGAAGCGCAGGTGCGAACCAGGTTGCTGCGGATTTGGAAATCCGCGCCCCGGCGCTGGCGCGGGATCGGGACGGTCTCGATTGCGCAGCTGTTATCTGGAGCGCGGAACTCCGATTCCGCAGCGGTGCGAGCGCGGGGGTGG
>Ga0315900_10002482_pt1 | contig 28120 bp, 22 predicted proteins | sample LakEriMetagenome_FD_203521 | JGI IMG/M metagenome (GOLD analysis project Ga0315900, IMG submission 203521) | Freshwater fungal communities from buoy surface, Lake Erie, Ohio, United States - Buoy 12 MA114 | ecosystem: Environmental > Aquatic > Freshwater > Lake > Lake biofilm | place: USA: Lake...
ACAGCATTCCCCTCACCACCGGTGAGTTCGACGAGTGGGGCGACCCCAAGGAGAAGGAGGCCTACGATCGCATGCTGTCCTATTCACCCTACGACAACGTGAAGGACGCGCGCTACCCGGCCATGCTCGTGACCACCGGCTTCCACGACAGCCAGGTGCAGTACTGGGAGCCCGCCAAATGGGTGGCCCGCCTGCGCGACCATCAACAAGGCGATGCGCCGATCCTGCTGCACACCAATATGGAGGCGGGGCATGGTGGTGCCAGCGGCCGATTCGAGCGCCTGAAGGAAGTGGCGCTGATCTATGCGTTCCTGATGGAACAGGCGGGGCTGTTGGAGTGATCTGAAGGACATGGCGAGCATCGGTCCAGGGATGGAGCTTGTGGAAATTCTCCTGGCCCTTTTCATGTTCTCGATGATCGTGCTGGCGATGTGGCAGGGGCTTCGACGACCAGAAGGGAACTGGCAGGCATGGCTACGTGCAAGCATAGCGATCGGCATGTGTGGTGGACTGCTTGGTGCAGTGGTCCACTCCATAACCTTGATCGAGCAATACGCGGCTTCCGGCGGGGATGAGTATGAGCGGTACGCGCTAGTGAACAGATGGACCGGCCCCTATTGGTGGTCCTTTTGGGGTCGGCCGCTGTCCCTTCTCTGCTTAAGCATCCTGTTGTTCATTGCCCGAAAGCTCCGCTCGTGGTGGATCGCATGGTCGATGGCCTTGCTTCTCTCCGTTCCACTTGGCTTGTTGTTCATGGCGATCACCTCGCTGCACCGCGATCACCTGCCATCGGAATGGTCGATGTTTCACTATGGTTGGTCGGCAATGATCCTCCCGTTCCTATTGCTGTTCAGTGCCGCGCTCATGCTGTGGGCACAGCCAAGACGGTTCAAGGAAGGTGATATGAGCGAGGAAAGGATCGACGCTTCGAACCATTGAAGGAAGTGGCGCGGATGTGGCCGGGAACGTTCGGTTCCAAGCCTTAGCTCGCCAGGCTCTCCACCGCCACGATCTCCTCGGGGCGCATGGGTATCACTTGCACGGGGGTACGCTCCTGTTGCAAGCGCTCGTAATCGCGGATGCTTGCGAAATACAGGCTGGTGCTGTGGTCGCCGGTGTTCGCATCGGCGGTCTCCACTTCCCACACCACGCCGAACACTTCCTTGCCGGAGCGCAGCTTGAAGCGGCAATGCTTGTGCGTGTAGGGGCTGAGGTGCGCGAGGTCCATGGTTCTCGTCAGTAGGGCGAACCGAAAATTAGGCCATCGGTGATGCGGGCGCCAGTCCTAATTTTCAACAACGGCGCCAGTTCTGTTCATAAAACGGCGCGGGCGTCAAGGCTATTGCCTGACCATCAGCGGGATGCCTCGGCACCCACGCGTAGCGAGAAAACGATCGCCTCCAGCTCGCGCATGTACTCGCGCTTGTCGAACTGCGGCGCGTACACGAACCCCTCCACCGTGATCAGCTCGTTGCGTGCGGTGTCCACCGTGGTCAGGCTCACGAACGGGCCGCCCATCTTGGCGCCGTGCATGCCGAACAGGCCGTGCATCACATACGCGTATTGGCCGTTCAGCGTGGTGTTGCGGCCATTGGGCATCAGGTCCAGTTGCTCGAAGTTGCGCTGCACCATCATGTACGATCCCGGGTCGGGGCCGGGCACATGGGTCTTGGTCACCGAATCGCGCTGGTCCACCAGGAAGGGCACGTGGAAGGTGCTGTCGCTCATGTACGCATGGCGGTGGATGAGCACGCCTTCCACCACGTTGTGCTCCAGTCCCGAGCCGGACACGATGCGGTCGCGCTGCAACCACGTGAACCCCGGCGCCTGCTGTTTCACGGTATAGCCCCCGGGAATGTCCACCGAGATGCCGTGTTGCGAACGGATGCTGCTCACCAGGGCCGCATCGCGCTCCCGCTTCAGGCGCTGGGCCACGCGCTCGCGCTGGTGTTCCTCAATGGTGGCGGTCACTTCGCCGGCCTGGCGTTGCAGCATGTTCGCCCAGGTCCCCGGGTCGTGTGCCGAGACCAGCACCATCAACTGCCCGTGGGCATTGCGGTCGCGCAGCAGTTGCACGGCCACGGTATCCACCTTGCCGCCAATGGAGGCGTACAGCACGCTGTGGTGCGCCTTCAGCAGCGATCCGAACGCATCGGGCGCGCACTGGGCCACCTTGTACCGCGCCTCGCGTTGCGGCAATCCATCAATGGGCTGTTCCAACAGGCTGCGCACCGTGGCGCCGGGCACGCCCTCCCAATGCCCCTTGGGCATCACCACGAGCACCTCGCCTTGTCCGCCACTGGCTTCCGGAAGGCGTTCCTGTTCGGTGACGCACGCCGCCAGCAACACGGTGATCAGAAGGACCGGTAAAGCGCTGCGCATCAGCTGCGGGGTTGGGCCACTTTCAATTTCAGGCCGGGCTTCAGGCCATCACGCAGGCCATCGGCGTTCAAGCGGCGCAAGTCCTCCACGGTGACCCCGGGGTGCCGCTGCGCGATGTTCCACAGCGTATCGCCGGGCTGCACGGTGTAGTAGGCGAAGTTCTCCGCAGCGCGTTCCGGGGCGGGTTGCTGTGCCGAGGTGCTTCCCTGTGGACGTCCCACCTTCAGCTTCTGGCCCGCATGGATGCGGTCACTGCGCAGGCCGTTCCAGCGCTTCAGGTCGCTCACGGTCACGCCGTACTTGCGGGCAATGGTGCCCAGTGATTCGCCGGAGCGCACCGTGTGTGTGCGTTGGGCGGCCGCAGGGGCAGCGGCCGCCACCGTGGCCGTGCTCGGGGGCAGCGGGGTGGCCTGTGCAGGCGCGGCATAGCGGAAATGGTCCTCGTTGGCCACGAACACACCGGCCGCTTCGCGGGGCATGTAAATGGTCATGGGTTGGGAAATGTCGGGCACCACGCCCAGCTTGAAGGTGGGGTTCAGGGCCTGTAGTTCCTCGTAGGAGGCGCCGGTGAGCTTGGCCACCGATTGCAGGTCCAGGCGGTAGCACACCTGCAGGGTGTCCACCTCATAAGCGCAGTAGGTGGGCGCCACAGGGTACAGGTTGTGGTCCGCGTGGTGGGCAAAGAGGTAGTTCACCGCTATGAAGGCCGGCACATAGCCGCGGGTCTCGCGCGGCAGGTGGTCGTAGATCTTCCAATAGTCCTTGTAGCCCCCGCTGCGGCGAATGGCCTTGTTCACGTTGCCGGGCCCGCAGTTGTAGGCGGCCAGGGCCATTTCCCAGCTGTCGTACAGGCCGTGCAGGTACTTCAGGTACTTGCAGGCGGCATCGGTGCTCAGGTATACATCGTGCCGCTCGTCGATGTAGCTGTCCACGTCCAGGCCGTACATCTTGCCGGTGGGCAGCATGAACTGCCACAGTCCCACGGCCCCGGCGCGGCTGCGGGCGGCGGGGTTCAGGGCGCTTTCCACCACGGCCAGGTACTTCAGCTCCATGGGCATCCGGTGGCGGTCCAAGGCCTCCTCGAACACCGGGAAGTACAGTTCGGCCAGGCCCAGCATGCGCGACGACAGTTCCCGCTTGCGGATGGTGTAGAGGTCCACATAGGCCTGCACCGGTGCGTTATAGGTCAGGTCGAAGGGGGTGCGGTCGTCCAGCACGCGCAGGCGCTCGCTCACCACGGTGGCGCTCCATGCGGGGATGAGCTCGGCGGGGAAGCCGTGCACATTGTGGTGGGCCGTGTCGGTGGTGAAGGTGGAATGCTTGATCCAGGGGAGCTGGGCCAGGTCGTCGAGGCGCTGCACCACCGGATCGTCGGCGGTCAGGCGAACGGCATCGTCCGGCTGGGCCACAGCGCTTTGCGCCACGAAGGGGAGGGCCAGCCAAAGGTGTCGGAACGGGAACTGCATGGCGCCGAAGTTACCCGTAATACGCAGGACGCCGGGCGCTTGGTATGCGGTAGGTGCCAACAGTGGGGTGTGGGAAGGGGCCCGGTTATCACGCCCCACCCGTTGAACCAACGGCCGGATCGCCCAAAGATCCTACATTTGCGGTCCTCTTCCCGCGAAGGGGGTGTTTGGCATGGACCCGCTCAAGGACCATACGATCCAGTTCTCCGGCCTCAAGGACGGTGCGCACGAGTTCCAGTTCGAGCTCGGCGACGCCTTCTTTACTGCCGCTGGCGAAGAGGAGTTCGAGGGTGGCCGGGTGAACGTGCTGGTACACCTGCACAAGAGCGCCACCATGCTGGTGACCAACATCCACGTGGAAGGTCCGGTGAGCGTGCGTTGTGACCATTGCAACGCCCCCATGGACCTGGTGGTGAAGGGCGACCAGCGGCAGATCTTCCAGCTGCACGGCGACCCCAGCGAGGACGATGATGAACTGGTGACGCTGGAACCGGCGGCGCACAGCATAAACCTGACCCATTACATCTACGAGTGCCTGCGCCTTTCACTCCCTGCGCGCAAGGTGCATCCCGCCGGCCAGTGCGACCCCGAGGTGGAGAACGCCCTGGGAGACCTGACGGTGGAACATGAACACGTGCCCGACCCCCGTTGGGACGCCCTGAAACAACTGAAGACCAAGCGGCCATAAGCCACAACGACGACCGACCATGCCAAATCCGAAGCGCCGATTCTCCAAGACCCGCACTGCCAGCCGCCGCAGCACCTACAAGGCATCGGCCCCCACGCTGAGCGTGGATGCCAACACCGGCGAGATGCACCTGCGCCACCGTGCCTACAAAGTGGGGGACGACCTCTACTACAACGGCAAGTTGATGGTGTCCGGCAGCGATTCCGCTGAGTAAGGCCCTTACACCTTGACCACCCGCCCCCTCAACCCCATGAGGATCGGATTGGACATCATGGGGAGCGACCATGGACCGGTCGTTCCCATCCGTGGTGCCGTTCTGGCCGCCCGCGAGCTGCCCGGCCATGTGCGCCTGGTGCTCATTGGCGATGCGGAGGCCATTGCCCAAGGCCTGAAGGCCGAGGGTGCCGACCCTGCCGCGTTCGATATCGTACCCAGCCAGGACGATATCACCATGCACGACAACCCCACGAAGGCGCTGCAATCCAAGCCGCGCAGCAGCATCAGCATCGGTTTCCAACTGCTGAAGGAAGGGAAGCTCGATGCCTTTGCCAGCACCGGCAACACGGGCGCCATGCTCGTGGGCAGCATCTTCAGCATCAAGCCCATTCCCGGCATCATCCGGCCCTGCATCCCCACCCTGGTTCCCAAGGAGAAGGGCGGGCTGGGCATCCTGCTGGATGTGGGCGCCAATGCCGACTGTAAGAGCGATGTGCTCGCGCAGTTCGGGCTGTTGGGCGCGCTGCTGGCCGAGCACGTGTACCACATCCCCTCGCCCCGTGTGGCCCTGCTCAACATCGGCGAGGAGGAGAAGAAAGGCGACCTGCTGCGGCAGTCGACCTACGAACTGATGAAGGAGCAGACGCAGTACCGTTTCGTGGGCAATGTGGAGGGGCGCGACCTCTTCAACGACAAGGCCGACGTGATGGTGTGCGACGGGTTCACGGGCAACGTGGTGCTGAAGGTGGTGGAAGGCTTCCACCACCTGCTGGAGGCCCACGGCGTGAACGACCCCTTCCTGCACCGCTTCAACTACGAGAACTATGGAGGCCTGCCCGTGCTTGGTGTGAACGGCAACGTGATCATCGGCCATGGCATCAGCAACGAGGTCGCCATCAAGAGCATGGTGATGGCCACGCATGAGGTGGTCATCAGCCGATTGAGCGAACGCATCCGCGAAGCCCTCACATGAGCAGAACGACAGCGGCGATCACCGCCGTGCACGGCCATGTGCCGGACATGGTGCTTTCCAACCACGTGCTGGAGACCATGGTGGAGACCAGCGACGCCTGGATCACCGAACGCACCGGCATCAAGGAGCGGCGCATCCTGCAAGGGAAGGACCAGGGCCTCAGCGTTATGGCCATCGAGGCGGTGAACGGCCTGCTGAAGAAGCGCGGCATCGGCCCCGAGGAGATCGACCTGATGATCGTGTGCACGGTGACGCCCGACCGGGTGTTCCCCGCCACGGCCAACATCGTGTGCGATGCCATCGGCGCCAGGAACGCCTGGGGCTTCGACCTCGGCGCGGCCTGCAGCGGCTTCCTCTACGGCCTCACCACGGGTGCGCAGTTCATCGAGAGCGGCAAGCACAAGAAAGTGGTGGTGGTGGGTGGCGACAAGATGAGCTCCATCATCGACTACGAGGACCGCGCCACCTGCATCATTTTCGGCGACGGTTGTGGCGCCGTGCTGCTGGAGCCCACCACCGAGGGCGTGGGCGTGATGGACAGCATCCTGCGCAGCGATGGCAGCGGCTGCCAGTACCTGCACCAGAAGGCCGGGGGCAGCATGCGTCCCGCCACCGAGCGCACCGTGGAACGCAAGGACCACTACGTATACCAGGAGGGCAAGGCCGTGTTCAAGTTCGCCGTGACCAACATGGCCGATGTGAGCGCGGAGATCATGGAGAAGAACGGCCTCACCGCCGATGATGTGAGCTGGCTGGTACCTCACCAGGCCAACAAGCGCATCATCGATGCCACCGCCCACCGCATGGGCCTGGACGACAGCAAGGTGATGGTGAACATCGAGAAGTACGGCAACACCACCAGCGGCACCATCCCCCTGTGCCTGTGGGAGTGGGAGAACCGCCTGAAGAAGGGCGACAACATCATCCTTGCGGCCTTCGGCGGCGGCTTCACCTGGGGCGCCATTTGGATCAAATGGGCCTACGGGAGCTGATCCACGGGCCCCGCCCTGTATTTGGCCACATCACTGACAGTCCTACCTTCGCTCCTCGTCAATGAAGCACCCGGCAAGGAGGAGCGAGCTTGAAGCCGGCGAACCAAGATCACGACCGATGAACCTTACCCAGATCCAGGACCTTATCAAGTTCGTTGCCAAGAGCGGCGTGAGCGAAGTGGAGATCGAGCAGAAGGATTTCAAGATCACCATCAAGACACCCGCCGGCAAGAAGGAAGTACAGGTCATCGCCGCACCCGTGGCGGCCCCTGCGCCTGCCGCACTGCCTGCTGCCGCTCCTGCGCCCGTGGCCGCCCCGGCCCCCGCTGCCGCGCCCGCCCCGGCACCTGCCGCCGACAGCAAGTACATCACCATCAAGGCCCCGATGATCGGCACCTTCTACCGCGCCTCCGGGCCCGGCAAGCCGATCTTCGTGAACGTGGGCGACGAAGTGAAGCCCGGCAAGACCATCTGCATCATCGAGGCCATGAAGCTCTTCAACGAGATCGAGAGCGAGGTGAGCGGCAAGATCGTGAAGGTGCTGGTGGACGACGCCAAGCCGGTGGAGTACGATCAGCCGTTGTTCCTGGTCGATCCGTCCTAGTTTCCAACGCAGAGGCGCGGAGGGGCGCAGAGGAACGCGGAGTTCACCCTGCCACCAAGGCGCGGATCGAAGAGCCTCATGCCATCGCTTCAGACCCTCGTGTCAACCCCTCTCTGCGGAACTCCGCGTTCTTAGCGCCTCCGCGTTTAATCCCCTGAGCCCTCCATGTTCAACAAGATCCTCATAGCCAACCGCGGCGAGATCGCCCTGCGCGTGATCCGCACCTGCCGCGAGATGGGCATCAAGACGGTGGCCGTGTATTCCACCGCCGACAAGGAAAGCCTGCATGTCCGCTTCGCGGATGAGGCCGTGTGCATCGGCCCACCCCCCAGCAAGGACAGCTACCTCAACATGGTGCGCATCATCGCTGCTGCGGAGATCACCAATGCGGACGCCATTCACCCGGGCTACGGCTTCCTGAGCGAGAACGCCAAGTTCAGCAAGCTGTGCCAGCAGCACGGCATCAAGTTCATCGGCGCCACACCGGAGCAGATCGAGGCCATGGGCGACAAGGCCACCGCCAAAGCGACCATGATCGCGGCCGGGGTGCCTGTTGTTCCGGGCACCGAAGGCCTTGTCACGGACATCGCGCTGGCCAAGAAAGAGGCCAAGCGCATCGGGTACCCTGTGATCCTGAAGGCCACTGCCGGTGGTGGTGGCAAAGGCATGCGCCTGGTATGGAAGGAGGAGGAGTTCCAGGAAGCTTTCGAGAAGGCCAGCCAGGAGGCCGGTGCAGCGTTCGGGAACCCGGGCATGTACATGGAAAAGTACATCCTGGAGCCGCGCCACATCGAGATCCAGATCGCGGGTGACCAGTACGGCACCTTCTGCCACATGAGCGAGCGCGACTGCAGCATCCAGCGCCGACACCAGAAGCTCGTGGAGGAGACACCTTCGCCCTTCATGACCAAGGCCCTGCGCAAGAAGATGGGCGAGGCCGCGATCAAGGCCGCCGCCAGCGTGAACTACGAGGGCGTGGGCACCGTGGAGTTCCTGGTGGACAAGGACCGGAACTTCTACTTCATGGAGATGAACACGCGGATCCAGGTGGAACACACGATCACCGAGGAAGTGATCGACTACGACCTGATCCGCGAGCAGATCAAGATCGCTGCCGGCATCCCCATCAGTGGCCTCAACTACGAGCCCACGCGCCACAGCATCCAGTGCCGCATCAACGCGGAGGACCCCTTCAACAACTTCCGTCCCACGCCGGGCAAGATCACCAGCTACCACAGCCCCGGTGGCCATGGCGTGCGGGTGGATACCCACGTGTATGCGGGCTACACCATTCCGCCGAACTACGACAGCATGATCGGCAAGCTGATCGTGAGCGCACAGACGCGGGAGGAGGCCATTACCAAGATGGAACGGGCCCTGAGCGAGTACGTGATCGAAGGCGTTCACACCACGATCCCCTTCCACCTGCAGCTGATGCAGAACGAGAAGTTCCGCGCCGGCGACTTCACCACTAAGTTCCTGGAGGACTTCGAGATCAAGAAGCCGTAGCCTGCACCGAACAGCACAACACAAGCATGCGTGCGATCGTCTCTTCATTGGCCTTTGCCGCGATGTCGATCGCTCAGGCCCAGAATCCTTACTACAACACGTACAGCGATGTGAAGGCCCTTTGGAAAGGGCGGGTCAGCATCCACGCCGAGAACAAGGCAAGCGATAGCTACACCTACAAGGACTTCATCTACTGGGCACACACGGATCGCCCAGAACTGAACGAGGCCTTTGCCGCTGAATTGCAGCGCAACTTGCCGAATGGTGTTAAGCTGCGTATTGTCACCGGTGAGCAGGATCTCGAACAATTGTACAAGTCGAATCCCGGAGCGCATTGCTTCAACATTCAGGTGAAGGAGACCGAGCTCGGGTCCGGCTCCACGTACACGATCAACAAGTCGATCTGGTTCGGGATGTACGACCAAAGCGGTCCGTGCAACAGCTTGAACATCGAAACGCTCATGTGCCACCCGCCGGATGTCATCGCTGCCATTGCCGTGCGCAACCTCCTATGGGGCCATCAATATGCCGGCGCCTTCATGGACAAGCCGCATGATGAATACTTTGAGGATTCGAAAGCCGAGTATTTGGCCGGCATCACCGCGTTGAAGAACACGACCTTGTACATCGCCAACGCCCACGTGAACGCCTCGCTCGAGGATATCGCCAAGGTGTACAAGGGCAACGTGGAGATCGTCACATTGGAGGTTCTCTATGAGATGATCCGCACCGGGGTCGATGCCAATGTCTGCATCGCCATGGCCGATGATTGCGCTACCCCGCTCAAAGGGGAAGCGCTGACGAACGAGCGGGCGGTGATGAATTGCAAGACCGGAGCTTGCTATTTCTACCGTGGCGGCATGCCGGGCTCAGGTGTGAACAAGTACGGATTCGGCACAGCGGATTTCGGCTACTTCACCAAGCCGAAGTAGTTCTTCGCTGATGTGCTGACCGGAACTTGGGTCGTGCACTCGCTCCGATCGGTCACACTTCGTCCTGGATTCCTTGTTCGCATCCTCCGTGATCACTCACGGACAACTCCGCTGTACGTGTGCGTACTGCTGTTGGTGATGTGCGCCACCCGGACTGCGCGGCACGCTCCAACTTAGGGCGTCTTAGGTCACTAACGTTGCTTGCCAGCCACGTTCATCCATGACCGCCCCGCTCTGAAGGATCCCGCATGGCTCGATGAGGTGATGGCGAAGTACGGTCCTTCGAGCACGATCTACCACCTGTTGGAGGGACCCGATGGAGCGTGCAAAGAGCGCGTATGTGATCGAGGGCGTGGGCAGCACCGTCCCCTTTCACCAGCAACTGATGCGGAACGAGAGGTTCCGCACGGTCGACTCTTCCTGACGGCTAATTGCCTACGAAGGGACCTCCACCCGTTCGTGCTGGAGGCCCTCGGGCGTCTGGCGGTAGATGATGCCTTTGTGCAACCCGCGTTCGCGCAGGAAGTGCATGGCCTCGGCGCTGGTGTTCACCTGCACCACGTGGCGTTTGGCGTACCACAGCACCTGCGGTTCCGGGGCCGGGCCTTCGAAGAAGATGATCTCATACGGCCGAGCCTCGCGCCCCATCGCCTCGCCCAGGTCGCGCTCAACCGCAGAGCGACCGCCATCGTGTCCGGGCAGGGGGTTGGTGCGATAGAAATACAGCACACCGGCCACACAGGTCGCTGCCAGCAGGGTGTTCGCTGGTCGCGTGGGTAGGCGGTCCAGTAGTAGCCCACCAAGTCCACAGAGGAGCAGTCCGCCTTTCAACGCAGCGAAATCGTGCTCGGCATAGGGGAGCAGCACGGCATGGTCCAGCAGCACGGGCAGTCCGGTGAGCACCACGAACAGCATGGTCCCGTGGTCCAACACAGGTGAACGATCTCGCGAACTCTTCTTCCGCCAGACCAACAGGCCCAGCAGCAGCACGATCACAGGCAGGTAGCTGATGCGGTAGTTCACGAACAGGAGTGTGCGAAGCGCCTCACCGAGGTCCACGCCCGTACCCGTGGTGCCACGCACCTCGAAGCGCGACACGAAATAGCCCAGCAAGGCATCGAGGTCCACGAGCTGCGTGTAGCGCCACGCGGTAAGGCCGAGCGCGGCGATAATGGCCAGAGCGACGACCGGAAGAAGACGTAGCCAGCGGCGGTCCTGACCACGCCAAACGAGCCAAAGGGCCAGCGCACCGCTCGCCGCACCAGCGAACACCCCCAACCAGCTGGTGTACACGGTGAGGAAGAGCGTGAGGCCGAAGAGCGCCAGGCGCAGCCGGTCGGTGGGGTCGCCGCGGTGGAAGTAGACCATGGCCGCAAGCACATGGATGGCCCAGGTGTTCTGCACGAAGAGGTCGCCCATGTACGCGTTGCTGTGGAACCAGAGCGGCGCCGGCATGAAGAGGTAGAGCAGGGCCGCATAGAGCGGAGCCCGCGAACCTTTCCTCGCGAATTCGTGCAAAGCACCAAAGAGGCACAGCGCGGTGACGAGGTGGAAGAACACATTGAACAGTTCGAGCCCGAGCGCATTGGGCGGTGTGCCCGTGAGCACGAAGAGCGCGTAAGGCAGGTCGAAGGCCAGGGGAGGGTGCGAGAAGTAGTAGAGCGCCAGGGCCTGCGCATTGGCATCGTACTGCCCGGGCGGCAGCATGGTGCGGGCCTCGTTCACGAACACGCCAGTGGGAGCGCCCGCATGCGCGGCCATGCCATCGGTCCACCAGTTGTGCAGGGTGATCAACGTGATGGCCGTACAGAACTCGTGGTGGGCGCTCAGGGGCCTGTTCAGCAGGGGCGCGCGCACTGCGACGCTGAGCCCGAAGGCGGCAAGGACCACGAACAGTGCGCGACGGGGCATCGGGGCGAACTTACGCCGTGCGGGCGGCTAGCTTTGGCACCGATGGCCCTTGGACCCTATTTCCGCAAGCGCTGGTGGGAACCGGTGGTGTTGATGATGGCCGCCTTCGCGCTGTTCTGGCCCACACTGGGTATCGGGTTGCTGAGCGACGACCACGTGGCCGTGTGGCGCACCGGGGTGCTGGGCCAGCCTTGGCGCACGGGCTTCTTCCGACCGCTGTCCGACCTCAGCATCGCCTGGGGACATGCGCTCCACGGGCCTGGCGGCCTGGGCTATCATGCCTTTAACGTGGCCCTGCATGGGGTGAACGCCTGGCTGGTGCTGCTGCTGGCGCGCCAGTGGTTATCCGCATTGCACGGACCGGTGGTGGCATGGATGGCCGCGCTGCTCTTCCTGGTGTATCCCTTCCACCTCGAATCGGTGATCTGGGTAGTGGGCCGCGAATCGGCGTTGGCCGCGTTCTTCGGTCTGCTGGCCTTGGTGGTGTTGGGCTCGGCGTGGCCGGAGCGGCGTCGTGCCTGGGTTTCGGCTGGTGCCTTCTTCCTGGGCGCCTTGTGCTACGAGAGCGCCTTGTTGCTGCCCGTGCTGCTATTCCCTTTGGTGGCCGCTCGCCGTCCGGTAGCATGGCCGAGGTTCGGCAAGTGGGTCCTGGCCTGGGGCACCGCCTTGGTGTTACACGTTGCAGTGCGTCCCTGGAAGGCAGATATGGCCGCAGGCAGCTATGGCGCAGGGTTCTTTGGCCATGGCCCGTGGAACTATGTGCTGAACATCCCCAAAGTGGCCGGTCGTTTGTTCCTCCCACCTTCCGCGGAACCCGGCGATCAGCTGTGGCGGTTCGCGCTGCTGCTGGCCATTGCATTGGTGGTGACCATCACATGGGGTCGGCGTTCGCGCCGCAGTCCGGGTTGCATGGAGCCGGTGGAGGCGCTGCTCTGGTCCCTCGCAGTGACCTGCCTGTTGGCCGTGCTGGGCGGTGTGAGCACGCGCACCATGGAGAGCGACCGGTTCCTCTACATGCCCTCGGTGTTCCTGGCGCTGTTGGTCGCTTTCGCGGTGTTGCAGTTCGGGAACATGGTGGTGCGCTATGTGGTGTTCGCGGCGGTGCTGATGGTCTCGGTGCACTTCCTCTGGCAGGGACAACGGTCGTGGCAGGAGGCCTACCGATTGTCCGCGCAGGTCATCGCCGACCTGCCTGCTCCGCCACCCAACGCCAGGTTGCTCGTACACGATCTGCCGGACCACGTGAACGGTGCGTTCGTGTTCCGCAATGGCTTCGCCGAGGCCTTGCTGCTGGCAGGAAGGGATACTGCAGGGGTCGTGCTGGTCCGTGGTGCACAGCCTGTGGAGCGTGGCCCCGGGGATGTGGAATGGTCGCCAAGTATTGGTCGGTAGCAAGTGCTGATCGCAGTTGGCACCGGGCGTCCGGTTCTGGGCGCTGGAAGGCCGAGCGCGCAAATGGCCGATATTGCAACACCTGGCGCATCGTTGGCGTTGGGCATGCAAGGCGCAATTGTCCATCATGAAAAAGGCCCTCTCCCTTTTCCTGTTCTTCCTATTCACCCTATCGAGCACCGCTCAGGAACGGGACGAGCGCACGCTGCTGTGGCGCATCAGTGGCAACGGGCTGAAACAGCCATCCTATCTCTATGGCACCATGCACGTGAGCGCGCGTGTGGCCTTCAACCTCACGGACTCCTTCTTCGTGGCATTGGACCGCAGTCAGGTGGTGGCCACCGAACTGGACCCGGACACGTGGCTCAACGAAATGCTCACCTCGGACCTGTACCGCCTGGCCGAAGGGTTGGAGCGGCCCAATTCCAGCGGCGACCTGTACCGCGAGCTGTTCCGGCTGGATGCCTTGGACCGGGAAAGCCTGTTGGCCGCGTGTACCCGACGTCCCGATCTGGTGGACCACCTGATGTTCCGCAATGAGGAAGTGGACCTGGACTATGCCGAGTCCACCTTCTTGGACATGTTCCTGTACCAGGCCGCGCGCAAGCTGGGTAAGCAGACCATCGGACTGGAGCGCATGGACGACGTGGTGTCGCTCAGCATGATGGCGAACATGAGCGAGGAGGATGACGAGGACCCTGCCGAGGAAGAGCGCAGGCGCATTGCGGCCGAACGCATGCGCAAGGACGGACGCAGCATGTGGCAGCGCATGGAGGAGGCCTATCGCCAGCACGATCTGGCGGCCATCGACACGCTCTTCGACCTGCAGAGCAACAGCCGGTACAGGCACTTCTTCATCGACGAACGCAACCACAACATGGTGGAGGCCATGGTCGCGGTGATGGCCACGAAGACCGTGTTCTCGGGCGTGGGGGCCATGCACCTGCCCGGCCCCAATGGGATGATCGAGCTGTTCCGTGCGCGTGGGTACACGGTCTCGCCGGTATTGTCCAGGTCCAGCTCGCGATCAACGGCACGCAAGCAGCGCATCGATGACATGTACCTGCCCCCCACGGTACGCGCGTGGTGGAGCAGTGATTCGCTAATGACCATGGACCTGCCCGGCGTGGCGCACGAAGTACCCGAGAGCCTGGAGCCGTGGTTGGGCACGCTGTGCACCGATCAGGTGAACGGCACCTTTGTCTCCATCAGCCGCATACCCACGGGCGCCGAGGTGTTGGGTCGCGATGCCCGGAGCATCATGGCGCGTATCGATAGTGCGCTCTTCGAGGCCATCCCGGGCCGCACCATCACACGCAAGGAAGTGGTGGACCCCTCGGGCTTCCCGGCGCATGTGGTCACGGCCACGTCGGTGCGCGGCGAGCGTATGAACTACCGCATCGTTGTGGCACCTTCGGAAGTGATCGTGGTGCGATCCGTGTGCCGTGATGACGCACGGGTGGTGAAGGATACGGACCGGTTGATGGCCTCCTTCAGACTGGTGAAACGCAATGGGAACAATGGTGTACCGGGTCCGGTGGAGCTGCCGGGCTGTAGTGCACGCATGCCGGCGGGCACCTCGGTGCGGATCTCCCGACCCACCCTGGCACTTTCCTTTGGCGCTGTGCCTTTTCGCCATGTGGAGGCGCGCGGTACCGACGCCAGTGGCAGCCTGCACCAATTGCGGAGCGGGGCATACAACGATATGTTGTATTTGGAGAGCGACACGTTCGAGCTGGCCCGCTTCCGGGATAACCTGGCCGAGGTCCTGAAGACAACGGCGCTTCCTTTCAATGCCGAAGCGCCCTGCGGCCTGCCCGCACTTTCCGCAAGCTTTGTGCGGGCCGGTGGTGATACACTGCATGCCCAATGGCTGGTGCGCGGCACACACTACTACGAGCTCATCAGCACGGCGCCTGCGCCGGCGGCCCGGCAGTTCTTCACCTCCTTCACCCTGCGCGACCTCCCTTCTTCTGCCGAGGGTGCGGAGTTCAGCGACCCGCGTGTGGCCTATCGCGTTTCTGCGGACAACGTGGCCGCTTCCTTCGGGGAGGCCTTCCAGAAAGTGAAGCGCACCAGTATGTACCGTCCGGTGAAGAAGGACGAGCCCGATCCTTACGGCACCGAACGATACAATGACGTGGTGATCGCCCGCGAAGCGCCGGAGGCCGTGCGTGTGGAGCTGCTCGTGCACCACCTGTACTTTTCGGTAAAGGACATGAACACCTACTGGGACCTCCGCGTGCGCGATCTGATGGACCGCAACGGTATGGCGGAGCGGCACCGACGTGTGTTCGAGCATCATGGGTTGCAGGCGTGCGATGTCATGCTTGCCGACAGTACCACACGCCGTGCGATCATGGTGCGCATGGTGCTGAAGGAGGGTGCGCGCCACACGTTGTTGACCACCGTGGACACCGTGCTCGGCCCCAGCATGTGGCAGCGTATGGTGTTCGATACGTTCCTGCCCGCCGATACGGTGTTCAGGTTGCCCGTGCTGGACAGCAAGGCCGCCCTGTACCTCGGCGACCTCTCCAGCGAGGAGAAGAAGGCGAAGGACCGCGCCAAGGCCTCGCTCAGCGTGATCATCTTCCGGGACGCGGACGCTGATGTGCTGATACAGCATTTTGAAGGCACGGCCTGGCGCAAGGAGGAGCTGAAGGAACGTGCGGCCATGTTGCGTGAATGCGGTGCGGTGAAGAACGAACGCGTATTGCCTTTTCTGGAACGGGCCTATCTGGCGGCGGGCGATACCGCGCAATTGCAGATCGCCGTGCTGCGCGCACTATCCGGTCAGCGCACCCGGGAGGCGGCGGACCTGTTCGCCCGGTTGATCTACGTGGAGACCCCGTTGGTGAAGGACGAGAACGAGATGCGCAATGTGTTCGGGCCGTGGTTCGATACGCTCGCTGTGGCCGCTACGCTGTTCCCCCGCGTGCTGGACCTGGCGCGTTTTCCGGAGTATCGAATGCCGGTGTACAACCTGCTGGCCGCTTGTGTGGCCGAAGGGTTGGTGAAGCCCGCCGTGTACGAGAACGAGGTGCCGATACTCGTTACTGAGGCCACCATTGAACTGAAGCGGGCACTGAGCCAGAACAAACGCACCACGGGTACCAATGACAGTTACACCTCCGAAGGGGCCATGCTCCCCTACGTGCCACGCCGCAATCAGAACCGCGTGCTCGAGCGTAATGTGAGCAAGGAGCCCGCGCCCGATAACGACCTGCTGGTGCCAGGCAGCCCGTTAGTGCTGTCGTTCGCTCGGATCCTGTTGCCCTTCCATGCCAACCGACCGGAGGTGCAGGGCTGGTTCAACAAAGTGCTGGCGTGCAGCAACGACCGATTGGTGATAGAGGCCGCCTGCCTCTTACAACGTGCGGGCCGGCCAGTGGACAGGTCCGTGTTCGCCAAGTACCAATCGCGTGACAACACGCGGTACTGGACACAGGTGCGTTTGAGGCACGTGGGTGCTGCCGCACTGTTGGATAGCACAGCCAGCGATACGTTGGCACTGGCCCGGGCCTTCCTGTTCGCCAACCGCTACCTGGAAGAAGGGGATAGCGTGCGGTACCTGGAGCATCGTGCGGTGGACGGCAAGCTCGGGGTCACGCACATGTACTTCTTTGCGCTGAAGGCAAAGGATGCCAAGAAGGACGAATGGCGCATGGGCTACACGGCATGGGTGCCCAAGGAAGGCGGCGCGCTCTTCGACGGGCGCTTCTTTTTCAATTGGGACTACAGTGCACAGCCCCTCAGTGTGAACCGCATGCGTATGGACGACCGTGTGAAGGCCGTGCGCTTCATGGGCCGCAAGCGTTATCGGTCCGAGGATCGGCGGTTCGATTGAGCATGGACCTTGTTACACGGGCGAATGTGCCTGTTCTTTCCAATTGGACCGTGCGTGCAACGATCGTTGTAGCTTGGTGTTATGAAGTACGCCTTGGTGCTGTTGTTCACGGGTATCGCTTTGATGCTCTCGGCGCAGCCGGTGATCGGTGAACGGGCCGTGGCCACGGCCGGCACGGTGTATGGTTATCACGATGTGCCGTGGGTGACGATGCCGTTACCGGGCGGCGAGAACGCCAAATGGGACCTGAGCGGCCTGCCGAACGGCTCGCTTGTGGCCTACCGATGGACCACCACCGATATTGCGCCGGGTGCGGGGGCATTCCCGACCGCAGCACTGGTCTTGCAGGTGCCCGGCGAGCCTACCGCTTATTACCAGCGCGGAGATACGGCCTTGTTCTGGTTGGGCACTTATACCGAGAACGCCTTGGTGCGTTTCGACCCACCGCTGGCCATCCTGGACCTGCCTTGTGGGCTGTATTCAGCTTGGCGCGACACGGGGCTCGCGGTCGTTACCGGTGCGGGCCGGATCGACCTTCGCGTGACCACGATCTCCGCCCGTGCCGATGCTTGGGGAACGCTGGTGATGCCCTACGGGGTGGTGAAGGACGTGCTGCGCGTAAGGCATGAACTGCGCGTAACCCCGCGCAACGACCCCGACCAGGTGCTTCTCAGTGAAGTACGCCTGGCATGGTACTCCGACCGGACGCCGATGCCGTTGCTGGTCGTTATTGAGCGCACCGGATGGGAGCCAGCGCACACCCTGCGTTGGTTGGACGGCTCCTGGCAGGACGACCCCGCAAGCGTTTTCCGCCCGATCGCCCTGCGCGCCTTCCCTGATCCTTGTGATGACGTCACCTACATCGACCTGCCCGCCACCAAGGCGGACCGCACCGTGCTACAGCTGGTGGATGGCAGTGGCCAGGTGCGCAAGCAATGGCCCGTTGAGTTCAATTCGCCCCAGACCCGCCGACTGACGCTGGAGATGAACGATGTGCCCAGCGGCCACTATACGCTGACCTGGATCGGTACCGATGGCACATTGGGCAACGCGCGGTTGCAGAAGCGTTGAACTGCTCAGGGGGGCAACCCCGGCACCAGGCCATTTCCCGCGATGGTTTGCCGTTTGGCTTAGACGCTGGACAATGTCCGTCCTTGTTCGCATGAGACGATGCCCTGGTCCATTCCTTGGTCCAAGGTGCATCAGGCCATCCTTGCCGGATACGATCGGCACGCGATCCGCTACGGGAAGGAACATGTGGCGCATCATGTTCCTTCTGGCATCCATGCCCCCAGCGACTGACCTCGTGGCACAGGTACGGCAACCTCCAATGGTCTACCACGGACATGCCTACCCGGTGGTCCTCATCGGCGACCAATGGTGGTTCGCTGAGAACCTGCGTACGGAACTGTACCGGAACGGTGACACCATCCCCGAACTTCCGCAGCAGGGCGACTGGCGCTACATCCGGTCCGGTGCACAGGCCGTATACCGCAGCGATCCCAACGTGTTCGCACGATATGGCCGCCTCTACAACTGGTACGCGGTCACCGATCCCAGGGGTCTTTGTCCCCAAGGATGGCGCGTGCCCTCGGCGGCCGACTGGGAGGCACTGGCCTTCGCGCTGGGAGGGGACAGCCTTGCAGGTGGAGCCCTCAAGGACTCACTCTTCTGGGGACGGCCCAATACCGGTGCCACCAATGCCAGTGGTTTCAACGGACGACCGGCTGGGGCTCGCTCCAACTACGGCGAGTACCTCTTTGAAGGGGCATACGGATACTACTGGAGCTCCACCCCGGATGGACCGGACAAGGCGGTGTTCCGCTTTCTGGGCACCTACAATGCTGACCTGTATCACAACAGCAGCGAACCGCAGGACGGGTTCTCGTGCCGTTGTGTGAGGGATAGATGAGCCTCAGGCGATCGCGCTCTTCGTACCCTTATGCCCCCGCACCTGCACATAGGCCGCTGCGCAGCGCGATCACGGTGGGCTTCAACGATGCGTGGGCCTATGGTGTGGCGATCGACGCGGAGGACCGCATCTATGTGACGGGCAGCTATAACGGGAACGCTGACTTCGGTGGTGGTGTCACGCTGAACAGCCTGGGTGTCGACGACATCTTCCTGGCGCGTTACGACACGGCGGGTACCTGTCTGTGGGCACGGCGTGCGGGCAGCAGCGGAAGCAGCGATGAGGCCCGCGGCGTGGCTGTATCGGCGGATGGAGCGGTGTTCATCGCGGGCTTCAGCGGCGGAACCACCATCGGGTTCGACGGCATCAGCATCCCCAACGCGGGCAACTTCCGCCAGTTGGTGATCGCGCGCTACGACAGCACCGGCACCGTACAGTGGGCGCGTGCCAGCCAAGGGAACGGACAGAGTAAGAGCTGCCGCGCGATCAGTGTGAGCGGCGATCGACTGTTCGTCACCGGACAGATCGGTGCTTCGGCGGCGAGTTATGATGCATTGGCTCTGACACCTGCAGCCAGCGGAGCCTACCTCTACGTGCTGGCCACCGACCTGGATGGCAACGGGGTGTGGGCGCGCAGCTATGGCACGGGTGACCACGAAGGAATGGGCATCAGTGCCGATACGCTGGGCAACATCTTTGTGGCAGCGCGCCTTTGGGGCAACCTGTTCCTGCCGGACGATACGCTCAGTTCCGTGAGCAGCAACGACGACATCCTGGTGATGAAGCTGGACCGCGAAGGCACGCTGCAGTGGGCGCGGAGCACCGGTTCCACCCAGCGCGATCTGGCTTGGGACGTGGACGCGGATGGAATGGGGAATGTGCTGGTGGCCGCGCAATTCAACCAGACCATCGACTTCCTTGGCACGCCGTTCACGGCCCTGGGTGGTGAGGACATGCTGATCGCGAAGCTGGATGGCGACGGCGGCGTGGTGTGGGCTTCACGCCCCAGCGGCTTCCAGCGGGACATTCCGTTGTGCATCCACCGGCAGGCCACCGCCCCGAACCAGGTCTACTTCGGCGGGTATTACTGGGGGGTGATCACGTATGGCAGCACCACCATCGATGATGTCGGCAATGGCGATGCGATGCTGATCGCCGGTGTCGATACCACCTTCGATGCGAGCGCGTACAGCGCGCCGATCTGTCCGGGAGACTGCGATGGTATCGCGCAGGTATTCGCCACTGGGGAGACGCCCTTCAGCTACCTCTGGAGCACGGGTTCGACAACGCCGGTGATCTCAGGACTCTGCGCGGGCTCCTACAGTGTCGAGGTGTTCGATGCGAACGGTGCGGTGCGCAGCGCCACCATCATCGTGGCTGAGCGACCCGATCCGTCCTATGCCGTTCAGGTGAACGGTGATTCACTTTGGGTCGAGGAGGGCGTTGCCTGGCAATGGTTCCTGGCTGACGTCCCGTTGAGCAGCGATGGTCCATCCGTTGTGGCGCAAGTGAACGGTGCGTACCATGCGCTTGTAACCGATGCCTTCGGATGCCAGTGGAGCACGGACACGGTGCAGGTGATCACCACGACAGTGATCGGCGTGGAGCGCAGCAATGGACTTCGTGCCTGGCCGAATCCGATGGGGGAGGTGCTGTACGTGGAGGGTCTCAGCCCCGGAGATCCGCTGGAGCTCCGCGATGCATTGGGACGGTTGGTCTGGCAAGGGTCGGCTGCGGGAGGACGCTCCACGATCCCGACAAGTGGGCTGGCACCGGCGAGCTACCTTCTGCGAACGGAAAAAGGAATGGTGGTGAAGCTGGTACGGTAGTTCGCTTGGGATAGCGTTCGAATACCCAATGAGCAATGTCCAATGACCAATGTCCAAGCGCCCGCGGGCGACACTTGGACATTGGAAATTGAGAGTTGGACATTGATCATTCGACTTTCTTCCTGTTATCCGCCGGCAAGCGATCGAAGAACAGGTGGTCCGGATCGATCTCCACGGCGCCGGGCTGCTCCGATACGCGGAAGCTGAGGCGGTTCTCGCCGGTGCGCAGCTTCAGCCGTTGGCGCGCCAGGGGGATGTCGCTCATCTCCTTGTCCTTCCCGAAGCGCATTTTGGGCATCACGGCCACATCGATCCAGTCGTCCATCGGTGCTTCGGTCTCCACGCCCAGGGAATCGCTGTACATCTTGGCGGCGGTGATCAGCACGTCCACGGTCCAGCTGCTGTCGGCCTCCATGCGTGCCGTGACCTCCTGCACGCCATTGTTGTAGAGGGTGATGCGTGTGATGTTGTCATCGAGCAGGTACAGCAGGCTGTCCGGCGTTACGGCGCGCATGGCACGGTACATGTCCAGCGAGGTGGGATAAGGCGGTTCGGCGTATCCGAAGCTGTCCACCATATGGCTGAAGGCCCGGTTCAACGCATCCTCGCCGAGGAACTCGCGCAGGCCATAAAGCATCACACTGCCCTTGTTGTAGTGGATGTAGCTCTGGTTCTCCACGGTGAGCAGCGGCGACTCGCCGATCGCTTCAGAGCCACGCGCGTTCTGGTACTTGTCGGCCTCGTACTTCATGAACTTCCGCATGTGCGGCCTACCGTACTCCCGCTCCATCACCATCAGCGCGGTGTACTGCGCCATGCTCTCGCTCAGCAGCGTTGCGCCCTGCATCACGGCACCGATCACCTGGTGCGCCCACCACTGGTGGCCCACCTCGTGCGCCACCACATAGAACACGGGATCGATGTCCTCCGGCTCGCGCAGATCGGTGATGAAGCCGATGGCCTCGCTGTACGGCATGGTGCCGGGGAAGGCCTGGGCGAAGGTGGCGTATCGCGGGAACTCGATGATGCGCGCCTGTTTGTGTCGGTAAGGAGCGAAGTTCTTTCCGGCGTAAGCGATGGTCTTCTTCAGGCTGCTGAGCATGCGCGGCACGTTCACGCCATGGTCCTTGTGGTAGTAGACCTCGATGTCCACGCTCTGTCCAGAGCCCGTCGAAGGGTCGCCGAGCTTCTCGCGTGCCACCTCGTAGCGGGCGCTCATGAAGCTGTAGAAGTTCAGTGAGGGGTGGTCCACCACGTAGCGGAAGTAGCGCCGGCCGTTCTCGCTCCATTCCTTCACCAGGCTGCCTGGCGCGATGGCGATCTGGTCGGGTGCGGTACTGATGGTGGTGCCCACCTCCACCCAGTCGCTGTGGCGAAGCAGGTAGTTCTGCATGCGGTCCTCAGGGGCCTCGCTCAGCAAGGGCGTCCGACGGTTGGGTGGCAGGTCGTATTCGCGGCGGTCGTTCTTGTCGGTAAGCTCGAAGTCGCTCTGGTATCCGATGCCGGGCAGGAGGTCCATGTTGTTGAAGAAGCTGCCGTTCTGAACGATGCCGGTGAAGGACACGTTGTTCTCGAAGCCCTTGGCCGCGTAGCCGCCGCGCACACTGAGGCGCAGGTCGGCGCCGGGCGCGAGGGGCGGGGTGAGGCGGTACATGCGTTGCTTCATGTCCTCGTCATCGAGCAACACGGTGGCACCTGGGATGTCCACTTGCAACCCTGATGGGTTCCGGTGCATGCGATCGGGCAGGCTCAACCACAACGTATCGATGGCACGGTCACCCTTGTTGCGCAGGGTGATGTCGGCTGTATACATCAGGGCACGCTTTTCGGGTTCCAGGTCGATGGTGAAATCCACCGCCGTGTAATGCGGCTGGTGCATGCCCTCGTAGCGCTTGTAGGTGCGCTCATAGTCCACCTGCTGCTTTTCCCGTTCCTCGCTGGTGGTGTATTCATTGAGCACCTTGGTGTTGTAATAGCCCCAGCCGGCCAGGGCCGCAAAGAGCACCACCAGGCCGATGGCCGGTACGCGCGTGCTGGCGAAGCGCTGCTTCGCGTGGTGCCACCGCCACCGCCACGCCGTGTCGTTGCCCCGCACTAGGAAGAGCCAGCTGGCGTAGAGCAGGATGGCTGCGAAGATCATCCAATACACGCGGAAGAAGATCCATCCCGGCAGGAAGGGCCCGAAGCCGCTCATGTCCGAGTAGGTCAGGCCGGAGGAACCGTTCAGCTGTACGAGGTTGGACTCCACGTCCAGCGCGCTCCACCCGAAGGTGTTCAGCACGACCAGCAGGATGAACATGAAGTAGCCGAGGTACTTGTTGTTCACCAGCACATGCACCAACATCGCAAGGGCGGTGAAGAATGCGAAGCCCAGTGTGGCTGGGATGATGAGATAGCTGAGGTACAGATCGGGCTGGATGCGGGTGTATCCGTTCAGCAGTTGGGTGACGATGCCTGCCAGTGCGGCGAAGCACATCACCACAAAGATCACGGTGGTCAATGCGGCGAACTTGGCCAGCAGCCCGGCGCCAGTGGAGGTGGGCAAAGCGTTGGTGATGCCATCGATGCGCGGCTCTCGTTCCTTCCAGATGAGCTGCCCGGCGTAGAAGGTGACAATGATGATCAGGTACATGAACAGGCCGCCCTGGATCACATCAGCCACGTTGTAGGTGACCGGGTACGTCTTGTTGCCATACAGCTCGGTGACGAAGCCCAGCGACACGAAAAGCTGCACCAGCCCGAGCGACATGATCAGGATGAACGGGGTGCTCTTCAGGATGCCCTTCACGTCCGTGAGGTAAAGGGAGGTGAACCAGCTGCGGCGCGCTCCGGCATCGAAACGCTGGGCCACCTTGGGTAGGGCTACTTGAGCAAAGGTGGTCTTTCGGTTGGCATCGGCCTCCAAGGCCTTGGCCTTCTGCACGCGTTCCGTGAAGGAGAAGCGCAAGTAGCCGAAGAGGAACACGCCGATGCTCACGGCGATCCACAGGATGCGGTTCCACAGCATCATGCCCGTGGCGGGCAGCACCAGTGTGTTCTTGTCCTCCACGGTCCAGTACTTGGTGGCCACCTGGAAGGCGGTGCCACCGAAGGGGTCCGTCATCACCCCGATCCACTCGTTCTCCAGGTCGCTTGTGAAGGCACCGGCAATGCTGAAGCCCACCAGCAGCGCGATGGCGGTGATGAAGGCCGCCATGGTGTTGCGCAGCAGCACGCTCACGGCGAAAATGATGCTGGCGGAGAAGAGGACGTTGGGTATCGCGAAGAGCAGGACGGCCTGCAGGTGGTGGGCGAACTGGTTGGGACCGATGCGCACCTCGTCGATGCCGGGCCACATGCTGCCCACCACGAAGCCGATGCTCACACCCAGCATGGGCAGGAGGGCCACGAAGGTGCTGCCCAGGAACTTGCCGATGAGGTAGCTGGCCTTCGAGACCGGTGTGCTGAAGACGATCTGTGCGGTGTTGCTCGTGAAGTCGCGGATGGCCGTGGCGTTCACGAAGGCGGTGACGAGCAGCAGGCCCAGGGCGCTCCAGGTGGCGTACCACAGGTACAGGAGGTAGGGCGCGTTCTTCAGCACGTTGCCCACAGCCATGCCGATCTGCACGTTGTCGCTCACCACGGCCGCCCCCGTGAGGAAGGCGATGAGGGCGATGAAGATGTACGCCATGGGCTGACGCAGCCAGTAGCGCACCTCGAAGAGGAAGAAGCGGAGGGTCATGCGGCTACGGTTTCGCGGTTGCTGCGGTGGATCGCCCCGAAGAACACGTCCTCCAGGCTGGGCTCGGCGCTGATGAAGCCATCGGCCGGTTTGGCATCGCTCATCACATGGATGATCGGTGTGCCGGCCACCAGCTTGTTGCTGATCAGGTCGTGCGTGGTGGCATACTGCTCCAGCTCATGCTTGCCAATGGCCTTCTCCCACACCTTGCCTTTCATGGCCGCGAGCGCATCGTTCGGCGCTCCGGCATAGAGCAGCCTGCCCTTGTTAATGATGGCCATGTTGCGGCACAGCTCCTGCACGTCCTGCACGATGTGGGTGCTGAGGATCACCACCACGTTCTCGCCGATCTCGGTGAGCAGGTTGTAGAAGCGGTTGCGCTCACCGGGGTCCAGGCCGGCGGTGGGCTCGTCCACGATGATCAGCTTCGGGTCGCCGATCAGCGATTGTGCGATGCCGAAGCGCTGCTTCATGCCACCGCTGAAGCCGCTGATACGGCGCTTGCGGTGCTCCCACAGGTTCACCCGGTGCAGGAGGGCCTCCACCAGCTCCTTGCGCGGCCCCTTGTCCACCACGCCTTTCAGCAGCGCGATGTGGTCCAGCATCTCGTAGGCGCTCACCCGCGGGTACACCCCGAACTCCTGCGGCAGATAGCCCAGCACCTGGCGCACGGCCTGCTTGTCGTTCAGCACATCGATGCCGCCCAGCATGGCCGTGCCGCTGTCCGCCTCCTGCAGCGTGGCCAGGATGCGCATCAGGGTGCTCTTGCCGGCACCGTTGGGCCCCAGCAGTCCGAACATGCCGGTGGGGATGGTGAGGCTCACGTTGTCCAGGGCCTTCACGCCGTTGCCGTAGGTCTTGCTGAGGCCGTTGATGAGGAGTTCCATGCGGGGTGGGTTTGCAGTGTGCAAGATGGGGAAGGAAGTGCTCGGCCCTCTCCGGATCACACCGGCGGTCGGTTGGGCGCGATGACCGGTTGTATGACGGATGTACGGCCGGGGAGTTACAGGGGAGGGGGGACGATGCGGGAATTTCCCGGTTCTTTCCGTGTTGATGGATGGGCCGTCGCACATGAGGTATCGGTGACCCATGGTTCAAGAGCCATTTGCAACCGACCTTGATCAGGGCCATATGCTTCGGTCGTGTTCATTGCTTGCCCTTGCAGTTCAGGTTGACGCTGCCCACCACCTTGGTGGACACTTGCTCAGTAGTGCAGTTGACCTTGGCATCGACGGATCCGATCACCTCGGTGCTGCCTCGCTCCGCGGAGAACCCTCCTGCTTGCACAAAGCCAGAGCCTGTCAGCGATACGTCCGGCCGCGCGGGCCGCCTCCCGGAGGGCAGGTTTCGCGCCCAGGCTGCCTTGAGGACTCCTTCGGCTCGCTCCCGAGGCCTCGGGACAAGAACCATGATGAGTGGGCTTCTGCGGTCCATCGGCCATCAGTGCTGGCGTGCTGCCCGTATCTCCTCCTTCGCGGCTTCCAGAAAGGGATCCACCCCCCTGACCAGATCATCCACCGTGTACTCCGCCCAGATGTCCGGCACCTGCTCCTTCCCACGGTCCTCCTTCGGCCGCACGAGGTAGGCGGTTGCAATGGAGATCCGGGCCTTTGTCCGCGGAAGCTCCATCGGTGTCCAGATGGTGGCGCCCGTGGGGTTGTTCCCCACGCTCGTCCCGATCACCTTGCCGAACCCATTGTCCTGGAACAGCGTGGTGAGCATGGCGGCGGCGCTTCCGGTCCTGTAGTTGGCCAGCAGGTACACCCTTCCCTTGAACACAGGCCGGTGCGGTGGTACGTGGTACGGCGATGCCGGGTCGGTGACCTCGGCGAACAGCCCCGCGCCGCGGTCCATGCGCACCAGCTGCCCCTGTGGAACGCTTCCCCCATGGTCCTTCTCGAGCGCCTCGTATTCCTCGGTGAAGTATCGCTTGAAGATGTCGGAGGTGAAGGCATATTCCTTGAACCCCTCCAGACCCTCCCGGTCCGTGAGGAAATACAGCAACTGCTTGCCCAGAATAAGGTTACCACCGGGATTGCTCCGCAGGTCGATCACCAGGTCCTCCACCCCGTTCGCGTTCAAGCTGTCCACCATCTCCCAAAGGAACCGCTTGAAGGTGGGGTGTTCCGGCAGATAGTATCCGTTGAGCCTGGGGGACGGCTTTTCCTTGCGGAATTGCCCCTGCAGATAGGCCCTGGCCATCGGCTGGAGCCAGGGCTTCACATAGCTCTGCATGCCCTCGATCACATCGATGCTGTCGTGGCAGTGGTTGAATTGCAGATAGCCCATCCGCAGCGCGGTATCCACCTTGTAGAGATAGGGCTTGTCGGCCTGGACCTTGGTCAGGGGATGATCTGGGAAGGTGATCGTGCGGAGCGCAGCCTCACCGGCATTCGCCACCGGTGATAACCGCAGCTCCTCCCCGCCCTCAAGGCCCAGCACGAGCTGCTCGTCGCCTTCGCGCAATACACCGGCGGCCCTGAGATAGGGTGGCTGGTTGTACAGGGCCATGCTGCGCACCTCATACTGCTGGTTGATCTTGTTCTCCGCGAACGTGTACGCTCTCAACCGCTCATCCACTATGTCGATCGGCATGCCGTTCATCGATACGATCCGCTTGCCGATGTGGAGGCTGTCCTGCTGCCTGGTGATGTTGAGCAGGAACCATTGATCGCGGGAGATGAAGACCGCGAACGGATAGCGCGTACGGCCAAAGCCGTTCTTCAGGTTGATGCTGGTGTGCTGGTTGTGCAGGTGCGAGAGGTACCTGCGCGTCCGGAGGAGAAAGCTGACCGGGTCGTCCTCCCGGGCGAGTGCCGCGAGGATGTCCCGCTGCTCCCGCTCCCGCTCGTGCTTCGGGAAAACGCTGTCCAGCTGCGGGAAACCGATCTCGAGCAACCGTGCGAGGTGCACGAAGTCAGCTTGATGGTCGTTCAGGCCCTTCTCCTGCACGCGCTCCTCCAGCCTGTAGTTCTTCAGGCCGGCTTCCTGAAGGAAGAGCCCGCACGAGGCCAGGGACAGCGCGCAGCACACCGCGAGCACGGTGGGCAGGTGGTGATAGGCGGTACTCCGACGCATCATTCCTTCCCGTGCGAAGGCCGCACGCGCTTCAGGTTGCCGCTGCCCACCACCGTGGTGGTCACTTGAGCCGAGGTATAGTGGACCGCAGCATTGCCGGACCCGACCAGCGAGGCATTCCCATGGGATGCGACGAAGTTGCCGGCGTCCACATCGCCGGAGCCTGTCAGCGACACGTCCAGCTGCGTGGTGCTGCCGGCAACAACGATATCGCCGCTGCCGGCCAGGTCCAGATCGGTCCTCCCTTTCACCTCCGCATGGCGGCACATGATCCGGCCGGAACCCTGCATGTCAAGCCGCAAGGCGGAAAGGTCCTGCAGCGCCAAGGCCTCGATATCGCCGGAGCCCTGCACGCTGAGCTCCATCGCTCCGGGCCCGGTAAAGCGGCCCAGGAGCGCATCACCCGATCCGCTCAAGACAAGCCCGCTGAGGTTCGGCAGATGCACCACGACCCGCGTGGAAAAGCTGGACCCTCCCGGGATCTTGGCGATGGTCACCGGTCCGAGCCACACCCTTGTTCGACGCTTGGGGTGGCCTTCTGCCTGGACCTCGCGGTGGTCCTTCTGCCTGATGGTGAGGGTGCCGCCCTTCACGGTGGCCTCCACGTATGGCAGTTCATCGGTCGGGCCGATGGCCACCACCGAGAAGGGACCTTGGTAGAATTCCAC
>Ga0315900_10002485_pt1 | contig 28110 bp, 53 predicted proteins | sample LakEriMetagenome_FD_203521 | JGI IMG/M metagenome (GOLD analysis project Ga0315900, IMG submission 203521) | Freshwater fungal communities from buoy surface, Lake Erie, Ohio, United States - Buoy 12 MA114 | ecosystem: Environmental > Aquatic > Freshwater > Lake > Lake biofilm | place: USA: Lake...
GTCCCGTCCCCCAATCTTAACAATTTTTAACAAAATTTAACATTAACAAACCTTAACATTTTTTAACAAATCCCCGATCCTGACATAGTTATCCACAATTCGGTGTGGAAAACTTTATATTGATAACCCCAATGATTGTTGTATATTTGTGACTATGGAAAAATACATATTAGAGAAGTATGACATATTGGTGGTGACCAATCCCAACGGACAACATATTGTAGAGTTCAGAGTGGGGGATGATCTTCAAGGATCACTTACGTATAAGAAATTATTGTATAACTACAAAGGAACTCCCCAATACCAACTCCTGTTCCACAATATGTCCAACATCATCGGGGACCTATTCAATAACAAGATCATAACCGAACAAGATATGGACCTAACCGACAGGACCATCCGTGAGTTATGTATTAAAATTCTAAATGATGTGTAAGGTCGGGGATCTAATTAAACTTTTTTAACCCCCATTCTGAGGAAAACCCTATACACTTTTTACCAAACCCCATACATTATAAAGGTTTTTAATATGTAATGGAACCATACCTTTTTTAACAAAAAAGATATGGTCCCCCAATATAAAGATACAAACCCAATCCCACAATACCAAACCTTTAACAAAATTTAACATATGGGGGTGGGGGATATATATAATAGTTTATAATACATAACCCCCTATACCTGACCCCCTTACACCCCCCATAGATGGGGGTCCCCCCCTCCGTATCCCCCCTATATAGTGTTAAAAAATGTTAAAAATGGGGGGACAATCCCTTAAATGAAATTTATATAAGTTGACCCCCATATCTAAATGTGGTCCATATGTCTGATAAAAATTTCTGGAAAAATTTTGGGAAACTGACCCCCCATCCTGAATTAGGTCCAAAAAGTGAAATAAAAATTTTGGGAAAAAATTTGGAAAATGTGGAATGGGTTGTTAATATTTATATTTAAAAGAAAATTATGAGCAAAGAAATGAGAAAACACATAGACACTTTCAAACAAAGAATTTTGAAAGAAAATGAAGAATTTAATGAAAACGACACAACGGAATATCTTGATTGTTTGGATTCACTTAAAAAAGTTAATAATGGAATACATAGACAGGAAGTAATTCATTGGTTTAATGAGAATGAAATAGATTACTTTAATATGACTGACTTGGATATGTATATTTACTATATTATGGAAAATGCAGGTAGGTAAAAATATTGTGTATAACGTCCGATGATAAACAATCGTTTTAATGTTGTTTATCATTTGTTAGGTTTTGTCATTAATTTGTTTTACCTTTGAAAAAAAATATAAAAATATGGAAAATAAACGAAAAGAAGAAATTATCAAAAAATGGGAAGAAAGTGGTCTATTAGACGGACTTACTGAAATGGATAAAGACCACCCAATGTTGAAAGTTATGGAGTTAATTGGAAAACAAAAAATAAACGAACTTCCAGATGTGAAACCAATGGACGATTCAAAACAAATTAATGATTGAACCTAACTACTTTATTGAAGAACATTTTTATCTCTTATCCACCAAATTATATTAAATAAGGTTCAAACCCCATCTTGATAATTCAGGTGGGGGTTTTTATATTTGGTGATATGGAACATAATGATGAAATTCAAAGATTGGAAGGTGAGATTTTTGAACTTAGGGATGAGTTAAGAAGGACCATTGATCGGGAGGTTATTTATAAGGAGATATTATCTGAGATCAATAATTCCGTTAATGAGGTGATAAGTAGGGATGAGGAGAACATCCGGTTTAAGTTTGATGAGGTTGTTGACTTCAAGGGATTTGTTCATAATTTGAAGGATGTGATTTTGGAGTACAGAAGAATATATCGGAATATTGATTTTTAATTTGGCAATATGGATTTTGTTTATTACCTTTGTGGTGTTAAGTTAAATAAGTGATATGAAAACAGGAAAAAGAATTCTTCCCCGAACCTTTGGTTGTGTGCTCTTGATGACAATTATTTTTTATGGTTGTGATGTGAAGGAGGTTGAACACCGCAAATGTCGGTTGGATGTTAGAAATGGAAGTGGATGGTCTAGTGGTGGTTCGGTTGTTGAGTGTGATAGTTTTCAAATGTATGGAACAAGGAAAGCATCCGCTTGGGTTGATGGTGTTAAAATGGATATCGTAGCCGATGATGTGATATATCCTGGGGTACGATAAATATATGGTCAGGTGGCGGAATTGGGAACAATTCAATGGGCTATTAAGGATGCTGGTAACGGTAGATAGTGAGTTCTTTAATACAGGTTCGAGTCCTGTTCTGACTGCTAAAGATAAAAGTTATGAAAAAAATGTTATTTGCCCTATCCTTAGCTTCAGCAATGATTATCTTAACATTATTGCTTGCATTTTGTATAGTATACTAAAAACAAATAGTCAGGTGGCGGAATGGTAGACGCACATCGGCAGGTGATTTAGTTTGAGGATACAGCTGCAGTCGAGGTCACAAACATATACAAATACAGGTTCGAATCCTGTCCTGACTACAAACAAAAATAAAATGTATGGAAATTAATGAGTTTGAGCCGATATTGGCAAAGATATCCCACATTACTGACTTGGGGACATCTTCTTGGTATGAGGTTGTATATTTTAGTGATGGTTGGAGATCCTATTTTGAAAGTAAGACCTTTGAGGATGGTGAGACTGTTGTTGAATGGAAATATTGTAAGGATTGTTTTTGAAAAATTTTTTAACAACCTTCGGTTAAAATCCCCCAACCCCCTTTTTTGATTTGACAATGAAAAAATTGATGATTATAATTATTAAAAACAAAATATTATGAAGTTAAATGTTTATTCTACCGAGTCGTATTGCACTTGGATTGTTAGAGAACCGATTGAGGTTGACACCGATAATTATCCTGAATTGGCGGGAATGACCGAAGATGAGATCAAGGAACACATTCGTTATAATTCGAGTGATATGAAACCAATGAATGGTGAATATTACGATTCCCTACATCAGGAGTTGATGGATTCCGATATTCGTCGTGATAAAATTAGCAACGAAGATTGGGGAATCATATTTGATGGTGAATAACCTTATTAAACCCTGATCTTCGGATTGGGGTTTTTTGTTTTTGGGTATATTTATCATTATGAAAGTTAGATTAACTGAAGATGAATTGATTGGATTGATAAAAAAGGTTATCAATGAACAAGAAGCCACCAAAGATGAACTGATGGCTTGGTCATGGCTTTTAAGACGATCCAACGATAATGAAATAATGAACCATCTTAGAGATATTGTTGGGGAGGGATCGTATGAGATAAACCCTTGTGATTATTTGGGTGAGTATTCCAAATATTTGGAAGAGGTGATTAAATCTAGTGTTGTCACATTTATGTATTCTTATGATCCTTTGGATAAAGCGTACGGAAGTGAGTGGCTTCAGGATAAGATGTATTATTTTATCGAACTTAGATTTGGTAATATGATTGAAGACTATTATTTTGATGAAATCTCAACTTTTTGTGATGAATAATTCTTTCATTTTTGATAATATTTATAACTAAAAACGAAATATGAAAAAAACAATTAGATTGACGGAATCCGATTTGATTAGATTGGTTAAACGTGTTGTTAATGAACAAGAAGAAGGGTATGAAGACTTCAAAGATGATATTAATCATTTTTTCCCTGATGCTGATTGGGCTGGAGATGGTGATGACTCAGTAATATTCATAGATAACGGGATGATGACTCCGTATGTTGGATATTACCGCCCAACGAGAACCGTGGAGGCAAGTCGTTTATTTATGAATGAACTTCCATATGATGAACCGAGTTTCTATTCTTACATTAAACGGTGGGTTGAAGAGTCTTTGGATGTTGAAGTAGATACTGTAAATATGATAGATGGTTATGCGGCGAGGGCTCGTAGAACAAATAAACGACCCGTAAATCCCGAGATGTCATTATCTGAGTTTACAAAGAAATATGTGTCTTTGCAACGGACTTTGTTTAAAAAACTTGATGCTCCGTTTAATATTGAAAAAAGTAAGATGGACGCCAAAGAGACATTTGAGAGAGAACCTGGAAAACTTAAAGAAATTATTAATAAAATGAGTGAAATACTTAAGTTTGTATAACACGTTTCTAAAATATTTTATAACCCCGATCCTTTGATTGGGGTTTTTTATATGTTATATTTGCATCATGAGATATCTTCTTAATACTTATGGGTGGAATGCTGATTTTATTGGTAAAACCCTATCTGATCGTGAGGTTAATTTTATCAATCGTTTTATGGAAGAAAACGGGATTGATGATGTTGGTGAAATTCGTTTTGATTTGGAAACCTTTGATGTGTGGGATGGTGATGTCCTTCATATGACAAAACCTTTTGATAATGAAACAATGTTGTTTGAGGTCCTGGATGAAAATGGATTATTGATTTTGGAATTCGGAATTGAAGACATTGTGAAAAATGAAAATGTGGAACCTGACGATTATGAGGTTTTCCCTTCCGAAAATTCTTCTGTCTATTTTAGCGTCGATGAATTCAAGGGTGGAATCTTTTCATATGAGTTTGAATCTGATGATGTCCCCAAATCAGATGACTTTACATATTTGAAATCATCCGTATTAACCCCCGATGTTGAATGGGGAATTATTGATAAGATCTATTATCAAGGTAATGAATTGGAAGTACTTGATCATTTGGATTGTATGGGAAAATCGGCAACCGTTAAAATATATCATTGGGAAGAATAATTTTGAAAATTGGTTTATATTTATCATTATGAATAGAATGATGGTTAACGATATGAATGCAAGTGAAGCCATGAATTTTCTGATCGAAAATTCTGGTGTTAGACTCGATGATATTATATGTGATTTTGGTCCGTCTGATGGTGGTCCGTATTCTGAGATTGAGTGGGATGAAAATTATGCTCTTTATCGTGTTCGTTGGAAAGTTAATCCCGAATAAAATATTCTTTTCTTAATCTGAATATATTTATATAAAAAACGTTAGTTATGAAAAAAGTTATTACATTGACCGAATCCGATTTGGTTAGATTAGTTAAGAAAGTTATCTTAGAACAAAATAGATCCTTGGTTGGTATGTCAGGTTTTGTGTCTGAACAAGCAAATGAAAATGAAAAGTTCGGCAAAAAATTGGCTGACCTATATTCAAAAAATAAGATGGGTGCGAAACAGTGGTTCAAAACGAATAAAAACACGGCAATAATTGATGCGATTGAAAGATCAATCAAAATGAACGATTTCAAATCATTGGGTGATGTTTATTCAAAAAATCCTATAGCCAAACGTTTTATGAAAGAAATGTCCAAGTAATTATTTGGTTAAAAATTATCGACCCTGATCTTCGGATTGGGGTTTTTTGTTTTTTGTGGTATTTATCTATATGGAATTAAAAATGACATCTGATCAGATATATTCGTTGTTTTGTAAATTTATGGACGCGGCATATAAAAAGTATGAATGGGAAAAGAAAATTATTCAAGGGTCTAAAACTGCTATATTATATCAACATGGTTATTCATTTTCATTTTCTAATTCTGAAAAAAACAATACTGTTTTGAGTTTTTATCATTTAACTCTTGGTAAAGGACCTTTTGGAATTACTAGTGATCGGTTATTTATTACGAATGAGTTTGTTAATGATTTGAAACGATATATACCAGTAAATGAAGATCTTATTATTGAATTTATAGTAAAATGGGTTGAAGAAAAGTTGAATGTAAAGGTAGAAAAAATTAATAAAACACCGGCAAAATTATCATAATGAAAGTATCGGTATTAGAACAACAAGTATTTAAATTAATTGATTTATTTATTAAATCTAATTATGCGGATTATTCATGGAATAAAAAAGGTAATTTTTATGTTTTTGAAAACCAAAAAGGTGAAAGTATTGTAGAATATGAAGAACATTATGAAGGTAAGAAAAACTTTCTATATATTAATGAATCATTTTATGAAATACTTAAACAATTTATTCCTTTTGATAGAGAAAGACTATATGATGCGTTAGCAAAATGGGTCGAGAAGGTGTTAGATTTAAGGGTAGGTATGGTTCTACCATCAAATATATTAAGATTTATTAGAATATGAATGTTAAATTAAATGACGACCAAATATACACCCTATTGTCATTATATATTGACAAATTATATAAAAGTAATGGTTCTCGTTGGGTTGAACCTCAAAATGAAACAAGATTTCAAAATTTATTTTTGGACAAAAATAATGTGGCATTGATGGGGTACAACCCAAAATACGAAACGTTTAAATTTAATCCCGAATTTACCAAATCTATAGAAAATTCCATTCCCATTAGATGGGAAACTATTATAAGACACTTGATAGAATGGATTAAATCCGAATTAAACATCACACCGATCCAACGTCACACAGAATTTAATTTCTTGTTGGATGATATACCTTATGATTTATGAAAAAAGTTGTTGTTAATATTGACCAATTGTCTGTAGTGTTAGAGAGGTTCTTTGATATGACTTTTCCTGAGAAGAATTACAAGTGGGTTCCAGTTGAGGGAGAGGTAATGTTTTTTATTAATAAAACAGATGATTATAAAATGATATATGTTTCGTTAAATTCCTCCGGTTGGCGTTCGAATGTTATGTATTTTGATGAAAAATTTATGATAACTGTTGAAGAATTTTTTCCTGTTGATGAAAAAACTCTTTTACAAGCACTTAAGAAGGTTATTTTTAAGAAGCTTAACCTCAGTGGAATATATTCTGTAAGTGCGGCATATCTAAATCAAGATTGATTCAACTTTTTAATTACAAAGAATATTTATTGTTATGAAAAAAATTATAAAACTTACCGAATCTGAGTTGGTCCGTCTGATCAAAAAAGTAATAACCGAAGCATATGATGAGGATGCTTACAATAAAGTATTAGATCTATATAATGAAAAAGGTTTTGACGCATTATCTGAAGAAGAACAATTATATCTAATATCAGGTGGTAAAACAGATATACCATCATCATTAATTGATAATGATGAAGAAGAGGAAGTTAGTTATGATCCCGATCAACGTTATAAAACTCAGGAGGTTAGTCCTGATAACGAAAGTTTTGGATTCTATGTAACCGCATTAATTAAAATGTATGATGGTGAAGTAGATAAAGAAAGTTTGAGAGGATCTGCAAGTGGTTTTGATAGTATTCTTGTGAAGTTTCCTTTTAATTCTGAATTGTACGAAACTTTGTTCAAATTAATTAACGAACTTCCTGAAGAAAGTGAAGTTGATATGGACTATACTAATGATGAGATTTTTCTATATCTACCAAAAGAATTTAGAGGATTATTTTGATTTTTTAATCTTTTTCTTAATTAGATCCATCGCTTCAATCGCTTCAGTGTTATCCTTTACAATAACCTTTTTGGTTTTTGGTGGTAATACCATCGCTGAAACAACAACTCCTGTGTCATTAGGATCATAATATGATGTCGTAACTTTTTCAATTGTCTGAAGTTGTTTGTTGTTATGAGTTTTCATAATTCTCTGAACAGAGTCAATCATTTTCCAAATCTCTTGTTCTCTTGACATTATTTTATTCGTACAACCCATCTCACTTTCAATAATCCTTGTGTTTAATTTTGATAGTTGGCTTTGAGCCTCCACAACACTCTCTCTTGTGATTTGTAATTCAATCCTTAATGTACTGATAGTTTTTTTCATTTCTTCGGTCTCAGGATTTTTTGTTTTAATCAACGACAATCCGAGTTCCATTCCAACAAAAGCAAGAACAATAATTACCAAACCAAGTAATCGTTGTTTCATCGGGATATTTAATAATACTTGTGCAAACTCTTTAAACATATACATAAATATCTTCCATCCAAGAAGGAATATGTCCTGTTTTCCATTTTGCAAATTTTAATTTATCTCCGATATAATAATTCCGATATGATTGAACCACATCATCGACCTTATATTCATCAGGCATCGCTTTCGGCGGATCCGTAAATCCAAGATCAACAATCTCAGGTTTGTTTTCAATACACCATTCAATTACTTGTTGTGACTTGTGAGTTTTCCCGTATCTTTTGGTGTATTCATAACATAACTCTAACCCTAACTCACATAGATACAAGTAGTTAGTTAATGATTGACGAGACCATATAGCACAAGGGTGATTTTTGTGTGATAATTTATATGGGACATTTGGTGTTTCCTGTTCCGTGGCGTGATGTACACCGCACAATAATTGGGCAGTTTCCAAAATCATTTTCACAACGTGCTTATCACAATGATCTTCAGCACATTTTTTTACATCGTAGTCTAAAAAGAATATGTTCATATTGCTAAGGTAAGTAGAAATTTTGATTTCACAAACTATTTATGTTAATAATGTTACTTAAAATATGAATTTTGAAGATAAAACACCGGAAGAACTTACTATATTGGGGGATAAATTATCAACATTGGTTGTAAAACTTCTTTCTAATGATAAAAGAATTTATGATATCAAGATTAAAAATAATCTTGTGTTAGTTGCTGGTATTGGAAACGTTGAACAAAAAGTAATTCAATTATATTTTACTGACGAATATGATGTTAATGTAAAATCAGAATTTCGTAAAAGCATAAAAACTTATTTAGGTTTCGATCCCTATTCATTTGCCTGTCCAATTGATTTGGTGTATTTCAGGATATATTGGGAAAGATTCTAAAAAGATATTCCCTCTAAACATTGAGGGCTTAGGACCGGTTGCTGTTGCGACCAAATTAAAACCCCGATTCGCTACCGGGGTTTTTTTATTTGTTAAGGTTTGGAACTTTCAAAAATATGTTTTACCTTTGTCGTATGGAAAAACATTTTGGATTATCAAAAACTGACATTAACAAGTATATTGATGTCAATGCGGGATTAACCCCTTACATTTTGGAAGAACGTGAATTGCGAGCCACACAGATGGATGTATTTTCTCGTTTAATGAGAGATCGTATCATTTGGGTGTCAGGTCCTGTTGATCAGCATATGTCTGACATTGTCCAAGCCCAACTCCTTTATTTGGATTCCGTGGAAAAACGTGATATAACCCTTTATATCAATTCTCCGGGTGGTTCGGTGGTAGATGGTCTCGGAATAGTAGATCTAATGAATTACGTCAAATCTGACGTTTCTACGGTCAATATAGGAATGTGTGCCTCGATGGGTTCGGTTCTATTGTCATCGGGAACCAAAGGTAAGAGACATTCATTGATTCACGCTAAGGTAATGACACACCAAGTGTCTCACGGAATGAGGGGTAATGTCCAAGATACCCGAATCTCTCAAATGGAAGGTGAAAAATACAATTACATCTTATTTAAGATCTTATCTCAAAACACAGGAAAGAGTTTTGACGAGGTATTGAATGTATCAAGTCGTGATAAATGGTTTAATTCTGATGAAGCGGTTGAGTTTGGTTTGATTGATACGGTTATTGGATTGGAAACTAATCAATCCGTTACCTCTTTATTGGAAGGGTTTAATGAGTATTACCAAAAAGAGGTATTAAACCGATGAATCCTGTTACGACATATTTTATTATTGGTATTTTGTTCGGGTTTGTTGTTGAATGGTTGAATGACATTTATAAGGCAACAGACCCGTTCACTTGGCCGGAAAGATTGGCAATGATCGTGTTTTACCCTTTAATGATTATTGCTTGGATCATTATGTTAATTAAAAATAAAAATTTATGAAAAATTACCCAAGACCTAGTGAAAAATGGAACCACTATAAAGGTGGTGAGTATGAGATAATAACGTTGGCAGTACATACTGAAACACAAGAAACGATGGTTGTTTATAAATCATTGTTGTTTGGAACGATATATTGCCGACCGTTTTCAATATGGTATGATGTTGTTACTTGGGAAAATAGAAGAGTAACACGGTTTACAATTTTTGAAAATCAATAATATTTATTTTTGAGTCCTTGAACTTCCTCTATGATTATATTTTAAGTCCGGTAACAAATGAGGAACAGACGTTGGGTTGGTAAGGTCAAATAGATCTGAGATTGTCCCCGACAGATTCAAAAATGGTAAATATATAAGTTTTTCGTGGGTGAGATGCTGGGAAAATGAAGTTATTTGCTGAATATCTCCTAGAAGGACTTATTGTGCATATTTATATGGTATGAAAGTATTGATTACTGAAAATAAGATTAAACAAATCGCTTTTATGTTGTTGGATAAACATAAAGGTATCTTTATTCCTGACTTATTAGGAAATTCATTAGGACTTGATAAGTGGGAGTCTTTTAAAATGTATTTAGATTATTTGGATACAAAATATGATGGTGATCCACAAGTTTTTATTAATGGATTGAATGCTGAGTATGCGAATAAATGGGAAACAAGAACATTTTATGATGAAGATATTGAAACAAATTGTTCAATTAGATTTAAGATAAATAATTTTGGAATAGAACCTCGAGAATCTAGTAAAAGTAGATTTGAGTTAACCGCATCTGTGGATCTTGAATTATTAACAACGGAATGTTTTGAAGATTTTGTTTTTAACCCTGATGACGCAAGTGATGAGTTTTCTGATCACATTAATAGATTGGTTGGATGGCCTGTGGCGTATGTTGATGTAAATTTAATTGAACAATGAAAGTTAAAGTAACAGAAGATAAGTTATATCCTGTTTTCAAAAAATTTATGGAAACTCAGTTTAAGAATTATGAATGGAGAAAATATAGAAATGGTAATATTTGGTTTATAGATCCTGAAGAATATGGTCATTTGGGATTGAAAAATGAAAATTATTTATCAATCTATCGTGATATTATTGATCAAATTCTTCGCTACATTCCTATGGAAGTATCTATGTTAGAATCACTTATGGGTAGATGGGTTGGTGAAACCTTTCAAATTGAGGGTATAAACACCCAACAGTCACGTTTGACAAAGTTCTTTTGAGTTGGGGAGACCTTTCAAATTGAAATAAGATCTTCAGAATAATCCTTCAAAGTTAAATTATCCACCATCGGGATATGTAATTCACAATATGCCGATTTGGGTTCTCGTTTTTCACCCTTTTTAATATATTCAATAGGTTTATAACATTCTTTACATAACACAGTTAAACCACCGGTTCCACGATCACCCTTTAGGACATATTTTACTTCATTCATTTTTTTGATTTTCAAATAAATATGGTTATCTTTATGAAAAAAAAACAATGAAAGTACTTTTTTTAGATTTTGACGGAGTAATTTGTTTAGCATCAGAATGGGGATCGAGATATAATAAAAAAGGACACCATTCAAAGCATGAAAATGTTCATATGAGGTTTGACAATTTTAATAAAAAAGGATTGGTGGTTTTGAATTCAATAATTGATGAAACAGATTGTGAGATTGTTATTTCTTCAGATTGGAAGAACTGGGCGGATATTCACGACTTTGGACAATTGTTTGATTTTTGGGAGATAAAGAAAAAACCAATAGGTGTTACTGAAAGATATAATTCTGATATGGATACCACCGATGTATCAAAAATAGATCCTAATGAAATGTTAGAATATGAAAGGTGTTGTGAGATACGATATTGGTTAAAACAAAATCCACAAGTTACACATTGGGTCGCAGTAGATGACTTAGACTTAGGAACCAAACGTAAGTGGTATGAAGAAGGATATGAAAATGATTGGGGGTTAACAAACTTTGTTCACACACCAAAAGATAATGAGGGTATTAAACAATGTGGAGTAAAAACCAAGATTATAAAACTATTAAATAGACCACTTCCGAGATTTTCAACCATTGATTAACAATAGTTAATTAAAAAGTATTTATTAGTTATGGGTGAATTAGAATCTAGAATAAAATCAATGATTGGTATATTAAATGTAATTGGTAGAACAACATTTGAACAATTCAAATTAGGTAGAGAAGATACTTTGTTTGGATATGTTACCGCCAAATTTTCAAATTCATATTTTGATAATATGAATGATAGATATCATATGGTTTATGATTTGGAAATAACACCTAAAGATTATTTTATATCACCTGTGAATATCGCATTTGAAATATGGTCAAAAATTAAATCTTTTATTGAAATATTTGCGGCACTTGAATCAAATAGGTTAAGTGTTAGTGTTGTATATAACGATAAAGAATATATCTATGATTATTACCTGACAGATTCGTCGTTACCTGTATTATCAACCGATGGTATTTTTGAAAAAATGAAAGAGGTCGCTCAAGATACAATAAACCTACCTCTACCGTTTGAAGTTAATGTTGTTAACGTGGATTACACAGAAACATTTAACCGTTATACCGCATTAACATTGAGAATAACAATAAGATCCAAAATAAGTAGTAATGATTGGGATTTGGCGGAATATATTGGAGAGTTTAATAGTAGTTCATTTGGTGTTAGTAATAGGAAAGGATTATTTTCTGAATTACTGAATTTTCTTGAAGATGGTACTCTCACAGTAATTGATGATATTGAATTAACTCTTTTTAATTAAATGATATTTATAATAAATAAAAGGTTATGAGTAGAATAAAATTAACAGAATCTGAAAAAAATAATATACTGTCTCTTTATGAGAGAGAAGTTAAAACTGAGTTTAAGTCGGTTCTTTATGAACAAGCAACAACATCACTCAAAGATCGTGCTAAAGCGTCGGGTATTAATGATCCCGCATATTTCTTAGCATCAAAGACAACTCAAGCAATGGATACTAATGAGAAAGTGATTGCTACCGTATTTAACTTAGTTAAATCACCTAACGATTATAGAGAGTTGGATACTGATTTTGTGAAGTTTGAAAAACAAACCATTCAAACAATGTTAAATGGTGAAATGGAATCAGACAATCTTGCAGACGTAAAAAACTATGCCGCGATTTTAGGTAAAGCGGGTGTAAAATTAACATATCAAGTCGAAACCGATGCTTATGGTAATCAAGATTTGAAAACAGGATCAATAAAAATTGATTATACGTTGGGATCACAGAAACCCCAACAGAATACAAACCCTAAAACTAATCAACAAGCGGCAACTTTTGTACAGGCACCAACATTCCAAGAGGCGTGTCAAGGTACTAAAATAATACAATACGGTATGAAAGGTGAGTCTGTTGGGCAAGTTCAAACAATTATTGGATTAACCGGTGCTAAAAACGATAAGAAATTTGGTAACGAAACTCGTCAAGCGTTGATGAATTGGCAAAAGAAAAATGGTGTAACACCTGTAAGTGGTAAATTTGGAAAAACTAGTTGTGCCAAATATGGTGAGTTATTTAAAAAAGAAATTGGAATGAGTAATCCAAGTATGACTGATGATAATACTAGTGCTAGTGATATTGCGGCATTAAACACACCAAGTAACACCAATCAAAATTTGGCAAGTAATTCACCAAAAAGAACTACACCGTCTTCCAACAATTTAGATGATTAAAATAAATGAGCAAATTTATAATTTCCGAAAGTGAAAAAATACAAATTCTATCAATGTATATGATAGAACAGACAAACATTTCTCAATTCACTAGCGGATACACACAATCTACACAAGGAAGTACCGATATATCAAAATTAACTTCGGGTTATGGTCAAAAAACTAAAGGAACGGATATTGCGAGTTTAACCTCGGGATATAATCAAAAAACAAAAGGTACTGACATATCATCACTTACTTCGGGATATAAACAACCAGTCTCAGGAACTACGGACGTTTCAAATATCACAGGGTATAAGCAAGGTGAAAAACCAACCGAAGAGAAAATGGTTGCAGAACTAAGTTCTAGAGATTCACAAATGTTGTCATCTATATTTACAAAGATAACGGACGGAGTTAAGAACAACAAATTGGAAACAATTTATGATGGGATTTATAAAACGTATCCACAAATATTCAATAGACCGCAACTCAAAGAACTATATCAAAAATTGAATGATCTTTATAAGAGTGAAAGAACTACAAATAGGACGGATGTTAAATATAAAAAGAATTGGATTAATATTTTAAGAACAGATTTGGGTTATATAAGAAGAGTGGATAAATCATCACTTACTACAGATATTAATAATATAATTAAAACATTATGATATCGGCATATAAAATTTTTAAGATATTGCAACTCACTATAGACAAAGTCACATTTGGTGATGTTGATTATTATTTGAAAGATTTTATTGAAAAGGATACTTGGAGATCACATCCTGAGATTAGGTTAGTATTTGAGGCGGTACCGTTGGTAGATGATTTTATAATTAAGGTTGATCGCGTTGGTGAGTATATAGAACAACAGTATGAATTTTATGTTAATAGTATATTTGATAATTTAATGTTTTATGAACGAGGTAAAACATTTGGAATGATCGATATTGAAATTAGATATGGTGATTTAGTATTTCCTTGGAATGGTGACTGTTGTTGTGAGTTATATCAAAGTCCTGAATTTAGAAATAAGGTGGATAGATTAGCACAAAAAGTAGATACTCTGAGAGATAATGATAAGGAATTAACTGTATCAATAGAATCTATGGATATTAGCATGATGTATTGTGATATTTATTATGTGATACGAGGTATTTTTAGAAAAGGTAAAAACGTTGATTTTTGGGATGAATTCTTACCTGATTATGCGTGGCACGACCAACATAAAATTGATTTTCACGAGGTGTTCGAATATATAGAAAATAAAGGTATGGGTTACATATATTTAGATGATATTAAACTAAGGGAATGAAAAATAAAATTGGTATTTTAAGTAAATTTTTAGAAATCTATATACCAAAACAGGAATATAAAACTGTTGATTTTGTTTATAGTAATTTAGATTTTGATGGTACAGATTATCTCATATTTTATGATATTGTACCTAAAACCGACGTTTGGGGTGTTAACACCTGTGGTAACTATAAATTATACCATGAGGTTGATAAAATTTTTGGTGAATTATTAGGAGTTCATAATTGGAGATTGTTTTCAAGATTTAATGATGTTACATATGAAAGAGTTGAAGAATATGAAGAGTCTGAAGGATACACATTATTTAGTCAATCATTTTCTGAAAAACTATACCAGGAATTAACTAAGATTAAAAAAATTACCGTTAATTCTATGTATGCACCATCGGGATCCTTTGATGTTAAAAAAGTAAATGGATTCACGATTGAAGATTTGGAGTATGCCACTGAATTAGGTATTAAAATGGATGTAGATAATATTCAAATTGGAGATTGGGGAAGAGATTATGAACCTGATTTAGAGGATTTTAATCAGGCTATATTGTATGATGATAGAGATATTGTTCGTACAATCAAAGAATTGTATGGTGTTTGGAATGTTATAGATAGTACTGATATGATCGTAGAAGAGATATTTTTCTATGATTAGATAACCTCTAATGAACTTACAATAATAACTTTTTCATATTCACCTATCCATTCGAATGATGTTTTAACTAGATGGTATAAACCATCGGGGTAACTTTCTTCACAGAGTTCTGGTTCGTCAACCGTTAGTTTTAAATCAACTATATAACATTTTTTTTGGGTTGAGAACGTTATAGATGTTAATTTGATTTTTGAATTTTCACCAAATAATAATATTCTATCAGGTCTACAAAGTTCATTAATTAATTTTTCTAATAGCTTCTGGTGTTTCATAGTAAAAAGGGTCACTTACGTGACCCAATTTTGTTTGGTCTTTTATTTTGTTGTATCAACAACTGAGGAATCACAAGGGATTGTATCACAAGCCATAGAATCACACATTGTTGAATCGCAAACTGTTGTATCTACCATAGTTTCATCACCTGATACAGGTTCGTTTTTACTACCGCAAGATAATAAAGCGGCGATTAGACCAAAAGAGAAAATTAAATTTTTCATAGAATATAATTGTTTAAGTATTTTTTCGTATTGTAATAATAATAATTATAAATATTTTGTCAAAGATTAAAATGTTAAAAAAATTAAAGAACTAAATAAATCTTACGTGATATTTATAGTAAAACAGGATAAATTATGGTATTACTAGACACAACCGCAGCAGTTACCAAAACAGGTCAAGATTTTGGTGTATTTACAATGTTAACCGATTATGGTGCATTGGGACTAATCGTATTAGCACTTGGATTTGTTGCTTGGAAATTTATAGACAAGAAGATCAAAGAAGCTGACGATTTAAGAGACAAGTTAGATAAATGTCAACAAGACCTTTATAAAAAGAAATAAGATATGATACTTCAAACAGTACCGTCAGCAGGAATCTTTGATTCTCTGATACAGTATGGTGTTCTCGGTATTGCCACTTTAGGTTTGGGTTGGGTTTGTTGGAAGTTATTACAGAGACAACTTGAGACAGAAGAAAAACTTAACACTAAATTAAACGACCTTGAGAATCGTCTTAATTCTTATGTTGAAGATGATATCAATCAGTTAAAAGATCTTGCTGAAACGAACAGAAAGTCATATTTGGAACTGAGGGATCTTCTTGTGATTAAAAACACAAAGAAATAAGAATATGTTTACAAAAGGAATTATTACCATCAGTATCGTTGTTGGTAGTGTAGGATTTGTTGTTTTCCAAGTTGGGTTTGCGGGTGATAAACACGTCACAGTAGTTAAAGAAAACTTAGAACTCTACAAAGAAAATACGGGTTTAAGAAATGAAAACGAACAACTGAAAGAAGAAAATTCTGATCTTAAAACTGAAAATTCGGCACTATCACAAGGACTATCTGATAGTACAAAAGATGCTATGAGTTCAGCAATTAACTCGGCAATCACTACTACAGAAAAAAAGTATAAAACTCAAATAGATGATTTAAAGGATGAAATCAAGTCCTTAAAAGATGATTTGAGAGAATTAGACACTGAAGGTAAGAAAATTCCTTTGGGTCCATTGAAGAACTAACCATGAAAAAGTTATATTTATTGATTTTCCTTACATTGATGTCTATTATGGCATTTGGTCAAGGTCCGGGTAAACAAAAATATCCTCAGATAAAGTATTATCGAGGTGATAGTGTGGTTATTATTACCTTGGATCAATCCAAAAAAATAGATAGTACCTTCAAAAGCCAAGTAATTGCGTTAGATTCTTTCAAAACCGTCACGGATACTTTAGTTAAGTATAAAGATAGTGTGATAACAAAGTATGTTTATACTGACTCTGTTTTATTTATAACGGATTCTCTGAGAAAAGAATTATTATCTTATAAACAAAAAGTTGAAGAAGCTGCGAAATTAGGTTTATATGTTACATACGATACCATTAAAGAACAAGCAAAATTCTTACCATTTGATAAGGACTTTAAGGTGAATATGAAAGAAACTGAAAACGGAGTTAAGATATTCGCCACTAACTTTTCACAATACACCAAGACAAGAATTACTGTCGGTTGTGGGTTTGCGATGTTGGCTGGGTTGTCTTATGGTATGAATAGTGAGATTATCAATCATCCGGCACAATTTAGAAACACCTTTCCTAATATGGATCCTGCGTTTTGGAATCATATGGGTTGGGGTGGTCTTCCGAGTAGTTGGGATCGTGAAATGAGAATTGGTAATCTTTGGTTTAAGTCTGATCTATGGCATATGACCAAAACTAGTTATATTACGTCAATATCTTTGGCTTTCCCAATAAGTCTTTATGAAACAACTTCTTGGTCACAGATCATCAAAAGAAGTCTTTTAATGTCGGCATCTTATACTGTTGGTTATAATTTAATGACCAATGTGATTATTAAATAATTTATGTATATTTATTAGGGTGTATTACACCTAAATTACTAACAACCTAATATGGAATTTATCCAAAAGAGAATGATTAAAATGATGTCCGATCGTTTAGTTAATCATCTTGATACCAATTGGTCAATAGATGATGTTAAATTCTCTCAATATAGGGACAATTCATTATTTGTTAGATTTAGAGTAAAACGAGGTTTCTTTAATGAAAAAACGTGGAAATGTGAAAAACCAGAATATAATGAAATATTAACTGCTGAAGAATTTGTTAATTGTTTAAATTTTGAAAGAATAACTGATAGAATCAAATTTATTAGAAAATATTTGGATATTGTTAGATCAACATATGTATATTCAGGAACAAATTATAAAGAAGACGATGTGATATTGTCTTGGTCTGTATTAGTAAGTGACTAAATAAAAAACCCACCGATTGGTGGGTTTTCTTTTTGACCTTGTGGTTGTTTAATTAAATTTTTGTTCCGCAGTTCGGACAGAATTTATAACTATCCTTTTTTATTTTACTTCCGCAGTTAGTACAAAACTTTTTTAAGTCTTTTGAATCGTATGGTTTAACCGATGATGGTAAGATCTTCCAAGTCCATTCAGAAAATGAATTGTATTCAAATCTATCTTTTGAAGATACAAATGTTTGATTACTTTCAGCACCTTTTTCTACTCTACCCGTCTCAAGGGAAAGGGTTTTGTTTGACCTTGACCTTGGTGTGTTATAGTAGTTTAATGAACCGCTAATTAAACCGAAACCTACTGAATTTGTATTATACATAATAGGTTCTGACAATGTTCCTGGATTATTTAGAGTAAGAGTTGCGTTCGTTGTTAACCAAGTATTGTTATTATACGTTAGTAACTTATGAGGTGTTTGTTCCTCATTGTAGAAATTTATTTGGATGTCACCATTATTTGATATGGCATCCAAGATCTCGTTAGTACTTTCAACCTCATAGGTATCAAATAAAAATTTATTGTTTGAATCCAAGTATCGTTCCAAGAAGATTCTCTGTCCTGGCTTAATTACGACGCCACCACCTGTCATTTTTGTTCCATTCAGGGTGATAACCGCTAATACTTTATTTTGGGTTGGATTATAAAGTTCGATCTCGAACTCTTGTTTGTTGTCCATATAGACATTTTTACCGTATTGTCTAATTCTTTTCTTATTTACGGTAATGTGCGCCTCGGGATGAGGGTGTGTTGTTGTTTGATAATACATTTTACCTTATTTTATTTTATGTGTTTATTTTAAGATCGTTTCGTTGATTTTCAGGTCAACTCAAAAGTTATTTCTAACTCACGATATTAAACCACAAGGTCTGTAAATAAATATGATGATAATTTTATTTTTGTAAAGAAGAATTTTCTAATTTCCAACCGTTTCTTGCTATGGGTGTTGATTTTGTTTCTTTCATAACATTCTCATACACATCCATTTTTAATTCTGAAAGTTCTTGTTGGGTCGGTGCTTCGGATAAATACAAAGTAGGTTCAAAATATACCTTTTTTCGTTTCTCATCTATTGATAGAGATATGTTTATATTCTCCAAAAAGTTGTGATATTTACTTTTTAACATTTCACAAATAGATGAACACAATTTTCCCTTCATATTTGTAAATATCCTCAAAATTTATTAAATTTGCATTATGAGTACTAAAAAGATTGACGACACTAAATTTGAAGTGACTTATGAGGATGATGAGTGTATCCAAACTTTCACTTACAACACCAAAATAAGTAAAAATGGACCCGTATCATCCGAGATTAAATGGAAACCGGGAAAATATCCCGTTGAGAAAAGAGTGATGAGTGACTTTATTCCGAAAAAAACAACAAGGAATAAAAAATTATGATATTTATCATATATGGATTTACGTGAAGAGATTTCAAGAATAAAGTCGTTGATGGTTGAATCAAAAAAGAGTGATCTTGACCATTTTATTGATTATTGTAAGGATTTTTTGAAACTTAAAGATGTTCCTGATATTGAGTTTAAGAAAGGTTCTGAATTTTCAAAGAAACATAAATCTTTTGGATATTTTGATGATAAGAATGATCAAATAGTGATATCAACCCACAAACGAAACGAGGGTGATATTATGAGGACTATCGCCCACGAATTAGTGCATTACAAACAAAAAACTCTTCACCAAAAAGGGAAGAGTTCTGCAGGATCAAAACATGAAAACGATGCTAATGCAATCGCAGGTGAAATCATGAGAAAGTATGGGAAGAAAAATCCCCAAATTTTTGAATAATTATTTTAAGATCACCTGAATACCGAATTGAAACCCTAACCAATTAATATGGAATTCAGGATTTTCAATATCTTCACGTTTTTTAGTTAAATAATTTCTTTGATAAAGGTGTGATAATGTTAATTCAGGAATCAAACGAATTGTTGTTGTGTCCCACAACCACATATTCTCAAATTTTAACTTAATTTTCATACATATCTTGGTTTTCAGCGTTTAACACATATTCCCTAATCAATTTACCCAAAACCATATCGTTTGGGGTATTTTTAACCAATTCAACAACGTAGATCGGATCTACGTTTTGAGAGGTTTTTACAATTTTTTCATCTATAATCTGTCCCATAATTTAATAATAAAAAAGGGTGGTTAAATTATCAACCACCCCTAAGATTTAATTTTTCTTTAATTCATCTATATCGTAATAGAATGAATTTGTGTCTTCGGTTATCCATCTATTAGAGACGGACTCCACCGATAAAAGCTCGGTATCTACTTTAATGTTTTTTGGTTCAACGGGAAAGTCTTTTGTAACCCAATTTGAATCCTTCCAAAATATTCTATTATTTGGCATACACATTAGGTAACCATCGTCACTCTGTAATACGTGACCACATTTATAATCACTTGGTTCATCACTGTATGGGTTATTTTGCCAATCAACGGTAAACATATAGGTGGCCCAAGCAAATGTTTTGTCTTTCATAATAACTTTACATCGTTTCTCTTTCAGGTATTCGTAAGTAATCACGGTAACATCGTTATCAAAACAATCCCATAGTTGTTTGAAGTGGAATGGAACATCTTGTTTTGGTTCTTTCATATAGATCTCAGAGATTGGAACTCTTGATCTTAACATTCCGTAATCGGTCATTATATGGAAGGTTAATATTTTTCCTGTTATGGATTGAACGGCAAATGCGTAACAATCGTGAAAAATATTGGAATCCTTTTCGTCTTTTGTAAAATACGACTGCTTAACTAAGCATTTGAAAAATGGAATATTTGAGTTTAACATATACCCATAAATATAAAAAAAATCCCCGAATAAGTCATCGGGGAAATGTTAATTTTAATCAATATAGGTGGAGTAAGGTTCCCAACTAATGATTTTGGGTATCATATAAACATTGTGTGTTATCGTATTGTTCCCACCTAGTATGTTGGGAACATTTACTCTAGTTGCTCGATTGATACTTCCAGATGATGTTCCAAACGTGCTTAAAAATTTATTGTGTAGTCGGCCACTAGGTAGAACTTTTATATATACAACAACCGGTTTGTATTGTTTAAATACAAAATTGAAAACATACTGATTTGCTTGTACCGACAAGGTGTAATTGTTTGGATTGATAACTGTTGCCACTCCAAATGTATCAACTTCATAAAGTACAATTTGAATATCCTGAAATGATGGAAAGTAATTTTGACTATTTGTGTGAATAGTCACTTTCATATATTGATGTCCATTTGTCTGAGTGTACCCCACCAATCCAATCAGCAGAAGTACGAATGTTAATAGTTTTCTCATATGGTGTAAATATACAACAAAAATCCCCGAAGTAGTATCGGGGAAATGTTAATTTTAATCAATATTTCTTCTATTATCTATAACTGTAACATCAGGTACCATATAAATATCATATTGACCCAACCAAGTGGTTCCAAGTGGTGTAAAAGGAATAGTAAGTTTCACGGCATGTCTCACACTCAATGATGATAATCCGAATGTGCTTAAAAATTTACCATATAAACGACTTCCAGGTAATAGTTTGGCATATACCACCACTTGTTGTGTTGGAGGGTTTATAAAGTCAATAACATACTGATTACCTTGTTGTGCAACCGTATAGTTAGATAGGATGGTCTGTCTTGCAACACCAAAAGTATCAACCTCATAAAGTAAAATTTGAATGTCGTTATTGGATGGAACAAAGTTTAGACCTCTTGTGTAGATACGTCCGGTAATTCTTTGGTGTGAATTTGTCTGAGTGTACCCCACCAATCCGATTAGTAGTAGTACAAATGTTAATAGTTTTCTCATATAGTGTAAATATACAACAAAAATCCCCGAAGTAGTATCGGGGATTGTCAAATTTTACTTAAGTAGTCCGTAAAAGTGTTTGAAGTGTTTAATTCTATCGGTTAAACCTATTGTACCGCCATTCACTCGTTTTGTTACTGAGGTTACAACTGCTTCGGTATCACCCTTTGCTGAGATCTCATTTAATTTGTTTTTGTGGAAGAACCAAGCTGCGGATAACAACGGATATTTTGTTGCCACCAAATCAGGATTGTTTGTGATATCATCATCAACAAATTTGTCAAACTCTTGATAGTTTGCTTTACCTGTTAATTGGATGTATCCACGACCTCTGTATTTCCATCCGTCTTTTGTTGTTTCATCACCATTACCCATACGACCACCATATACTCTTGATGCAATCTTCTCAGGGTTACGAGCATATTGTTCGTTTAATGTTCCCGCAAAGTATTTTGGAAAAATTTTCTTCAATCCATCTGCAGAGTAGTTTAGGTTTTCAGAAACCGCTTTGAAGTTTCCACTCTCGTGAGCACATTGTGCCAAAAAGTGTGATAATTCTAATGGTGTGTCCATTCCAAATTTTTGAACAACCATCGGGATTTGTGTCAATACCGAATCTGGTATGTGTCCTTTAAGTTTGTTAATATCCATAATAGTTTTCTTAATAAATATCACAAAAAAAGGAACCGAAGTTCCTCTTTTATTATCTAATTACTAATTTTATTATTTGATTTTGTGTTTTGAGAATATAACACCCTGTCGGTAAATTCACTTGAATATTATTTGTTCCTTTTATTAGTTTTTGTTGATGAACAACTTGACCCAAGTTATTGTATATCCATAGGTTATCGTTTTCAGATTGAATAAAGAACTCACCATTTGATGGGTTTGGATATAATGTTATTTGTGATGTGATAATGTCGGTTGATAGTGATTTTAATCTATAATCGGGATTTGTAAAATCATATGGACGAACCATCATTGAACTTGCCGGAATTGTGTCGTTATTATCACCCAAAAATCCTAATACGTTGAATGTGCTTGATGAACTTCTTTCACCCACTCTTGTTCTGTAGTTTGTGATGATGTTATTATTCACAACTAATAAACCTGTTCTTGCGTTTGAATCACACGCAACACCATCAATCATAACTCCTGTTGCCCAATCCGAGATGATTGAATTAACAATCTTTAATTGAGAGTTTCTTCTAATTCTAGCACCTCTTCTAAATGCCGGGTGAACTGATGAACTATTATTACCTCTAAATGGACCAATCATTGTGAAGTTTGAAAATGTTGCATTTGTGAATGGTTGTAAGTTTGAACCATTTGCATCGTTGTCGGATTCAAAACCTTCTGAAGTTGATCCGCCCGATGGTAATGTATATGAATTATCTGCAATCTGTGGATCACGAACTGATAAACCATATTGTACCAAACCGTGATAACCAAAATCGGTATCAAAATCATCATCCAAGTTTCTATATGAAACCAAATACTTACAATTTACTGACCCACCATACCATTCAAACGCATCGTCATTGATATATGAACATTGAATGTGGTCAATCTGTGTTCCTCTACCTACCGCACCCATAGTTAAACCATTGATCTCTTTGTTCTGTGCGAATACATAACCACCATACTCAATACGAACATAAGATAAGATACCTGAGTTATCATTATCATCTGAACCACCATATTGATGGTCTGATATTGCGGCTAACCCTTCAATAAAACCTACACCTTGATTCATCGTTGCTCTACCTAATAAGATAACACCACCCCAATCTCCAATGGTTCTATTTCCCACACTATTATTTGATGTGAATACAATAGGATTTGATGATGTTCCTTGTGCGATTAACTTACCACCTTTTTTAATCAATAAGGACGAGTTTGAGATACTTGAATTACCTCTGATGATTGTGCCTGGTTGAATGGTTAATATCACACCAGAATCAACATAAACAAGTCCTGAAAGAAGATATGTATTATTTGATGTCCAAGTTGTGTTCTGACTAATGTTACCTGTAATTGTAACGTTTGGTGTTGGATACGTTGTTGATTCGGGTGACCAATTACACCAACCATCGGTCCACATAGATTGATTTGGTGAGAACGCACCACGATAATTCGTTGAATCTAAGAATTGTCCTTTTGTTATTGTGGTTAAGAACAATAATACCACCATTAAGTAATTTTTTACCATACGCTTTTTGTTTTTTAATAAGTAGGTATGGTATATTAAGATGGTGTTATCTATATATTGTCTTTATATTAAACTTATGTTAATCTACGACTTGTCCGAGTAATTGTTTGATTGATAATGTTCTACGAGGTTCCTCGGCAACTATTGAAAAAGGTCCAAAATAACGACTATACCCATCTGAAACTACTAAATAGTATTTGGACGTATGTTCTAACACCACATTTAAGTCGGTAGTTGTGGTCATCAATCTTGACTTACCCGTTTTCTCATTAAACTCATAGATGGAAACCACATCATCAGCGTTTTTTACAAAACTAAAATGGATTTTATCTAAAGTCTGAAATACATCAACATCGGTTAAAGATAATACAGTGATATTATAATTCGCAATAGCTGAATCAATAGTTATACAAGATTGGGAAGTCCTCATAACCACTCTAATTGTGTCAGTACCCGCAACGTTAGCACTATCAGTCCAAGGATTTGATGTGGATTTTAATACGTTATTTTTATACCACTTATATGTTGGTGCTCCACCACCATTCACCGGTAACGCTTGTAAGGTAACCGTATTTTTTCTAACCACAGATGGATTTCCTAATATAGATACTGATGGTGTTACTTTTGAGGTAACACCCATTGTTAGTGAATTAGATGTCACATTGGATGTTGTGATACAAGGCGCGTTTGATGTCATAACACAAGTGATTACATCGTTATTGTTTATATTGTTTGATATCCATGAAGAACCTGTCGCACCAACAACATTAGACCCATTTCTCCTCCACTGATATGTAGGGGTACCACCATTTGTGGGGGTTGTTGTAAATGTGATATTAGTTCCTTGACATACATTATTTGAACTCCTTGATATTGTTACTGATGGTGTAACACTATTTGAATATAGTTGCACCTCGGCGACTTGCATTGAGTTAGCGAAACTAAGATTACAGACTGATGTAAATGTTATTCTATACCAAGAATATGATGTGTTATTTGTGAAGTTAAAACTTCTAGTAAGGAATCTATTAGAGTTACAAGAGATGTTACCTGATGCAATAGTAGTCCAAGAAGTCCCATTATTACTACCCTGTATTTGATAATCAATAGGATCTCGTGATGGTTCATCGTTGGCGGTGGTTAAGTCCATCCTAACAGCGGTAGTATTCTTTCCGGTATTTACAATAAAACCCGTATTTGTTCTATTAAAGTTCAAGTATTTGGTATTACTGTTTCCATCAATTACTTTGGTCACATCTTCACCAAAAGGTGGTGATCCCGGATTAACCTGTGTAATGGTCATACCCGGTGTGAAGATAGGGCATTGAGACGCACACTGTCCCCAAGATAATGTAAAAATGGATGTAAGGATTGTGATAAACAATAACTTTTTCATGATGTCTTTTAACATAAATACCATCTCCTTACCTGATTACCGTGTCTCCGACAAAATATTTATTTGAAGAATCAATAAATGATCTTTCATATAAAAGACCCGAGGACCTTTCAAGATCCGTGGAATAATAATACTTTGAAAACTCTTTGGTTTCCTTTAATTTAACAACGATATAATACACATCTTTTTGTTCTGTTTTGGAATCAAAACAAGAGAGTGTGAATAAAAATACCAACAATAATAACCTTTTCATAACCTAATTTGGATACAAAGATAATAAAAACCCCCGAAAACTAAACTTGTTTAAGTGTTTTACACTAAACTATTTAAAAACTTTGTCAATATTGGTGAGTAAGTGTTAAATGCTGGTTTGTAATCCCCATATATTTGGTAAGTAGTAATGTATTTCTTATTTGGGCTATACCATTTCTCTTCAGGTAAATCATTACAACCTCTATCTTGGGTAATTATTACGTCAGTACATTTTGGTGTGGATTTTGATCTGGTATAATTGTCAATGACGAAGGCGGATAAATCTGAAAAATAAAAATCAACAGTACTTTCTATCTCAATTAGAAGGTTTTCTAAAAGATCCTTACCTACTTTTTGAACTTTTTCGATGTTTTTTTCATCTACATAATATTTTGCAACATTACGATCAACAATACTACTATTCCATCCTTTTAAAAAAAGAGAATATATTATGTTCATAATTTCTAAAGTTAGAGTGGATTTATTTATTTTCCAACCCTGACCTGTTAAACTATAAAGACCTGTGTAATAATATTTTGATAAAATTTTAACAATATCCTTTTTTGCTGAATTAATTGACTTTGAAAATCTTTCAGCAAATGCTTTATTGTCTTCACCCCCTATCTTTTTAATACTATTTGACATATTATCAATTTTTTCTAATAGACGTTGATTAACCTGTGACGTATTCGTCCGACCTATTGAGTCTACCTCTGATTTTGAAAATTTTATATTAGTACAGTATTTTTCTATCTTGTCATAGTCACGACAACCTATCTTAATTGGTTGTTTTGTTACCTGTTGTTCAGTTAAAATCCTTTTAACTATATTGACTACATCAGATTCTTTTAATCTCACTATCTTACTCATATAATTAAATATAGCTTAGTAATAAAAAACCCCGAAAACTAAATCTCGGGGTTAAAAAATAATCAATTATTTTTAATTAAAAGCGAATACACAAGTGCCACCAAATAAACATAAATCTAAGACCCCAAGAATGGATTTGAAACCCCAAATCGTAGTGTTTATATCCCATATGTAATAAAAACACATCGTTGTGTTTATTAACGTATTTGCTTTTGATGATTTTTATTTCCATCACAAACTCTCTTTAACCTTATTCCTGACTTCGGTTAATGTGGTTCTATAGATAAACTCACCATCAACATAAATTGATAGTAAAAGTCCGTCTGCCTCAGTTGCCCAAGATACCTTGTCGTATAAACCAATTTTACCATCGTGTTCTTCAACACATAACAACCCTGTTGCGGATTTCTTGGTTCCATCATCTGTGATTGGGTCCTTGAAGATTTCACGACCTTCAGGATTAAAATCACCAGGGAATTTTGGTTTATTAACCTCTACATAAGTTGCCTTCATTGCAAATCCAAATGTATCACGGGTATTGTATTGGTAAGTGAATGAACCAATACCAAGAACCACATTTGTTGATGCGAAACCTTTTGATTCTAATCTACGACAGATTTCATCAGCACGTTCAATGGTAATACTATCACCATAAATTGCTCCGATGTGGGGGTCAAGAACTTTATAACCTTGCTCATTTATTGTGCCACCAAATACATCCCAAAGTAATTCGATAACACCTTTGAACTCTGGGGCATATACGTCTTCATCAATTTCGTCATTAGTTAATAATCTATCGCCGGCTTGGTAAATTCCTTTACCACAAAGAATATCAACAGGATCTCCAGAGTCAGGACGAATAACCAACTTACCATCACGAGCCAAGATTTCTTCTTTCAATGTTACCACGTGTTCGGTACAGACTTTCCATAAGTCCCAAGTGTCCGATACTACTGATAAAATACCTTTTGGATATGTCTCAAGTAATCTACGGAATGTATCCACCTCATCTTCTTTCCCACCGGCACACATTACCGAGTGTTCGGTTGCGGGAACAGAACCACAAACAAAATCAGTTTCGTTGTAGTATTTACGTGCTCCATAAATTGTAGGAAGAGAATCTGAACCTGAAAATGATGTTAAGTGACCAAGACCTGATGCGATAACCGCTTCTACAGAATCCATCCCCCTCATTGAGAAGTCGTGCCCTTGCCAATCAACAAACCAAGCATTTGATGGATCCGTTTTTTCCATCCATCCATTCAAAACTTTTCGGTATTGTCTGGCGATAGTTGCCGAGGTCATAGGTTTCA
>Ga0315900_10002486_pt1 | contig 28109 bp, 6 predicted proteins | sample LakEriMetagenome_FD_203521 | JGI IMG/M metagenome (GOLD analysis project Ga0315900, IMG submission 203521) | Freshwater fungal communities from buoy surface, Lake Erie, Ohio, United States - Buoy 12 MA114 | ecosystem: Environmental > Aquatic > Freshwater > Lake > Lake biofilm | place: USA: Lake...
GGGTTGCAAGAAAAATATAACATAATATAGCAATCATCTCCTGCTTTCCTTCTGGATGGTTACATCATACTCCTTAGCAAAGTCAGCATCAAGAATTGCCCCATAAGTGATGAGGGATTTGGTGATGGGGAACATCTTAGCTAGGTTCTTTACAGGCTGAGCCTTCTTTCTAGCCTCATCTACACTCAAATCTGGGTTGGATGTGTCCACACCAGTCATTTCCATAGTGAGATGGTTAGCAAATCTTGCTGCATCTGAGAATATACCCAGGGCTGGGAAGGCAGATCCACTGAGAATCTTTTGAAACTCAACGGGATTATAGAAGAACGAAAGCTCACTGATGAACCTGTCTACAGTTCTTTGGGCATATCTATGGAAGTTCTTGTCAGCTTTATCATCGTCATCATCAGGGGCTAAGAAACCAAGACTGAAGGCTGCTCCAAATAGAGAAAGACCAATTAACACCTCCTTCATCTGGTTACGTAGGTTGTTTCTGATGAGATCAATGAACGCATCCCTGTCCATAGTTAAGGGTTTACCTGTACGCTTTTCATATTTCTCAGCAAAGTCTTTGTACATTTTATCCAGTGCAGCTAACCCTTTATCATTGAGTGCCAATATGTTATACACGTTAGAGGTTCTGTCTGTTAGGGATGTTCCCATAACATACCACCAAAGTCTGATTCTACCTATGTCATACTTCTCTCCAGTGGTTTGACCATTCTCATCTATCTCTACAGAGAAGTCATCACTCACCTTTCTGAACTCTCCAAAGCGTGTATCTGCAAGCTTAGGAATCCAGTTCTTGAACACCATCATAGATCTGGTCCAAACGTTCATGCTCATACGGTTCAGGTCACTATCTGACAGACCACCAGTGGCATTTCTAGAAATACGTCTAGTGAGGTTCGTAAGTCGTTGAATCTCATTGAGATTGTTTAGGTCAAGACCTGGGATGACAAGCTTACCATTGTCCAGTTTTTTAGTAACATTAATGGACCTAGTTCTTTTAAGTTCTTCAATTTCCTGATCCATCTTAGGAGCCACCTCTCTATACCTAGCAGCAGAGGCATACCTATCTTTATATTTGTTTTTTACAAAGTCACGGATGTTTATAATCTTTCCATCCTCCACCATCATGTTCTCCAACAGGGTGAGGAATATAGACTTCTCCATATGTTGTTCTGGCTCTCTCATGAACACCATGAGGAAGTCAGAAAAGCTACCACGAGTGAGTGTTGATAGTCCAGCCTTTTTAAGCTTCTCATAGTTGGGATCATCCTTCATAGGTAGGAATGTATCAATGAGCTGAACAAACATCTTTCTTTCATCATCGTTTGCAAACTTATTTCCTACAAGTTTGAGCTCATTTCTTCCCACCTCTCTAGCACTGAAATAAGTGCCAGACTGTGCAGCAAGCTGTATGTTACTACCAAATGTGTTTACAGCACCTGATACAAACTCTAGTCCTAAAGCCTTAAGTTGGAACGCTCTGTTAGCAGCATCCATGGTTTTTACTAGCGATGTGGCAGATGGATTCTCTTCTATCTTATACACCTCTCTACCAGCTACAGCATTGATGGCTTTCTTAACAGAGTTTTTAACACTGATGTTAAGAGGGGTGTCACTATCTGAGAGAGGATATCTCTGCTCATAAAGCAATGCACGTAGGAAATCATTAAATATTTTTGTGTTCTCCTCGTTTCCTTTGAGCTCCTCAGGTTTTCCATTTACATACACTACATCTCCTGATCTGTTGGTGTTCAGATGGTCTTTGAAAGTTTCTATGGTTTTCACCAAGTTGAGCTGACCTTCCACCTCAGAGAGATATTTATACTTCTCCATGTGGTTGATGTACATAATCATGTTCTTGAATATGTCCTCACTCACATCAGAATAGTCGTTTACACCATCTTCTCTTTTTGTAAAGTCGTATGTAAAATATTTAGGAATAGAGTTTTCAAGTTCTCCTGTAAGTTCATTCACCTGTCCATATCCTACATCATCAGCTTTGAGTGTAAGTGCATCACTCCAATTAGATACGGCTGACAGGCTGAAGTCCCATGCTAAACTCTCAGCTGTTCCTTTTCTAACAAATGGTAGGAATGTAGAGGATACGCGATTGCTGATATACCCTGTCTCATTAGCTTTCTGGTTCATCTTAGTGATGAAGTTGTACAGGTCATTAAGATCTTTATCTTTAAGAATCTCTTTGTATTCCTCTGTATACCAATCAGTTTTGGGATGTCTTTTTAGAATGTAATTATTCCAGCCATTAAATCCTGGATAGTCTAAATCAAACTTCTGCTTTTCTTCTTCTATAAGCTTGTCTAATAAAGCAGGATTGTCATCATAGAGTTTCTCTAGTCGCTCTATTCTATTTTTTAAAACTGTCTGAGCCTCAGCTTCATATGCAGGTAGGTCAACATTGTTCTTTATCCAATCCATGTCTCCTTGACCAGTGGAACCCATCTCTTTAAGCTTATTGTAAAACTCTTTTTTGAATTTATATGCTAGCTTATTAACCAGATTGTCCTTACTATCTCTTTGGTAAATCTTTTGTACCAGCTTACGTGTATCTCCACCACGGTCAACTAGACGCTTTCTAATCTCCATAAGCTCATCCACCTCACTAACAGCATCTCTAGATGCTCTAGCTTTAGCATTGGTGACAAGCTTGAATAGGATTTGTAAAGAGTTGAGAGGAAGCTCTGACACTCCTCTAAATATAGAAGAGAGTCCTTTTACAACTGCTTCAGCACTAAGAAGTCCTGATACAAGGTTACGTTGTCCAATGTGTTTATCAGCAAATGATTTAGCAGCATCTTTTATTTCAGTTCTAGAAAGTCTAATTGAGCGAGCTTGTGTGGAAATTTGATCCATGAGGTCCTTTCTAAATGCCACATCCTCTTTAGCCTCATCAGTGATGGCTTCAGCTTCCATCTGTTTTGTGTACACCAAGTCAGCCACTAGGTCATCTATTTCTCCAAACACCTCTGCAAGAGACATATATTCTCTCATCTCATCAGCAAAGTCAGAGAGCTCCTTGTTCTCAGAGTCTTCAGAAGTGGCTGGTCTATCTTTATAGATGGTGTTGTAATCATTCATGATTTGGTCACCCTGTTTCTTCATCAGCGTGATGAGGTCTACAAGGGGAGCAATGTTCATAGCTGTCTGAGCAGCACGAATAGCTTGCTTTAGAGCATTGAGCCTTTCGCTTTTGAACTCACGATCTTCATCCTCAGTGACTTTCTTCTTAGAGATTTGTCTATATACAGCATTAAGTTTTTCTAGTAGTCTATCCAGGTTTTTATATCCTGTGGATTCTGTTTCTGCAGATACAGGTAGTAAACGTAGGTCTTCAATATCTGCTACATTTACAGAACCTATTGATATTCCAGTGATTATGATGGGTGAGGTTTCTACCTTTGGATCTTCCTTCTTTACATCCATCAAAATAGGAACAGCTCTGTTCAGCCCAAACTCTTTTATTCCATAGTTATCGCGTAGAATTTCTTTATATCGTTCAAGCTGGATGTTATAAGCTCCTTGTTTGTACCAGGTGACATCCTTAGCACCCTTAGCAAGGTTCATAAACTTCCAGTCAACGATGTTAGTCTTTCCATCTTCTTCAACAATCATCAAGTCGATTGTACCCGCCTCTTGTATTTTAGGATCAAAGATGAACACCTCAGAAAATACTAAAGGATTCTTACCATCTTTTGAAAAGCTATTGATGAGATCAACATAGTATTTCTCCAGCTTCTGGTAGATTTCTTCATCTACAGGATCAAGCCTTTCAAATCGGTCACCAGCAACATCTCTTCTAGTTCCATCCTCATTGAAATACCTCATGTGTATTTCCTCAAAGAACTTGTGTCCTTTAACACCCTGTTGTCTTTTGAACTCATTAAACTTCTTCTCTTCTTCTGTAAACACCTTATCTCCAAATTTCTTTCTGTACCAATCCTTTACACGATCTGTTACCCTTTTAACAATACGAACCCATGTACCATCAGGCTGTTTAGCCTCGTAGAAATTGTTAGCTTCTTCTGTGTCTAGCAGTAGGGGATCAGGTTTTTCTTTAGATTCCACCTTTCTTAAACCATCTTTAGTGGACAGGATTTTTTGCTGTATATCCTTTTGATTATCAGAGAGTTGGAAATAGATTTCAGCAGAACTCATGTCTAGCATGTTGCCCTGCACTTGCCCAGCCATAATCTTAGCAGCTGTGTCCTCAAACAAAGAGATGTTTGATTTTAGATAGAGTCCTCTAATAAACTGCAATATCTTAGCCCAGAAGCTAGCTACAATAGATCTGTTCTCTTCTTTCAATAGCTCTGGGAACATCTCCTCATTAATAGAACCACCGTTAATAATTAGCTCAGCGATGAGTTTATCTACTGCCTCCTTCTTTATCTTACGGATGTTGGGCTTGCCATCAGCTGTCTGATAGTTCTTGTTGTTCTTGTATTGCTCAAACGTGTATTTGTATATCTTGAACTTGTCAATCTTAGAAATCATCTGTGTGATGAGCTCAGGATTGGTTTGCTCAACCATCTGTGTAGCAATGTGTACCAGCTCTTCTACAAGGGCTACATCTTCTTTACCCTCAGCAATAGCAATCACCTTTCTCATAGCATCTGCTACACCATTCACCCCTGTCACATCTATTCCTGATTGCTTAGAATAGGTGTTCAGATCTGTGATGGATATACCCATTTGTTCTGCTAGAGCTCTCACCTTCTTTACAAGCTCAGAAGAAGCAGGGACAATAGGAATTACAGGGTCTTGGTTGTATACATCTATAGGCACATCACCATCGTACAAATCATTGATGTCCTCTTGAGAGAGTCCTGTTCTTTGGAAGTTGTCATGCTTTTCTTGTAGCTCCTCAAACATCTCTTCATTAGGAATAGCCTTCACCTTTTCATTTATCAGTCTTTCTGTGGTGAATAACTTACCGCTATTTGTCACCCCATACTTATTTCTAGCTAAGTCAGACAGTTTATTGTTCTCAAAGAAGAACATAGCGTTTGTGACAAACATGTTGTTGTCTACATAGCCCTTCTTCTTAAGGTGATTGATCGCGTTTATCTGAACGTTACAAGCCATTAATTATTAGTTTTAGCAAGTGAATGCATCTCCTCCCTCAAGAGGTGCTATATCGTATACATAAAGTTTACCATTACCAAAGAACCATCTTTTGCTCTGATGATACATAAGATCTTCTTCTGTAGCAACACCCTCTGATTTAAGCATAGCTTCTCTTCCTCCAGCTTCTTCAATTGTAAGAAGACCTCTATTAGTAACTTGATAAGACTTATTACCAATTGTTCTCACCTCACTTTGTCCAACAGGAATACCAATTTTATCACCCTCACGCTCAGATCTAATAGTGGTGGTCTTTATTCCCTGCTCAATCTTTTCAACATTAGCAGGAGCCATTGTTATACCCTTTGTACGAGCAGTTCCTGATGTTGTTGTCTTATCTGGTTTCTTCATAAACTCACTGATAATCACACTATCATCAGCACCATTGGACGGAACAAAACCATTGTTAACCTTGGAAAGGTGTTCTGTATCCCAGAACTCATTGGCTCTATATCCATCGCCCCAGGCATTAACTGCCTTGTAAATATAATACTTTCTTCCCTTACTACCAGTGTGCTCAAAAGCTTTTCCAAAACCATCTCTCACCTTCTTGAACAAACCCTTTTGGATGAAAGAGTAGTCACCAGCTTTGCGCATATCAGCCTTCTTTTTGGCTACAGTGAGACCTGCATCTCTTTCTTCCTTAGTGAGAAGATCTGCTCCTTTTTCCCATCTGTATACAATGTATTCAAAGTTACCATCGTAACTGTGGATAGATTTAGAAACAACAGGAGGTATGGTTTCTTTTGCTACAGCCTCTCTTACAGGCTTAGGAAGAAATGCCATAGATGGGTTGTACACAGGACCGTATGCTGTTTCTATGGTGAAGGCCTTTGAATAGGGTACAACATCATCATTGTTCCAGTTGTTTCTTTGGAATACACCTAGATTGTAAAAGTCCTCCAGGTTATCCACAGCTTCCAATCTAGACAGTGTCTGATTGTATATCTTCTCAAAGTCCTCGTAGGGAAGAACAGATGTGAAAGATATGGGGGATGGTGAAAGTCCACTTTGCAGAATAGATAGAGTTACCAGACGGTCATACAAATCACTCTTGTCCTTCAGATAGTCTCTCAGTTCACGGAAAGCATATATAATATTGTTCTGGTCATAGGCTCTGTTATCTATCCCCTTCACTTTCAAGTTGTTAGGTATGTTTTCTCCCACTCTTTTTGAAGGATCAGCAGAGATGATATTCACCACATAGTTCTTGTTGAGGGGGTGGTCAGGATTGGCCTTTACATCATTTACAAAGGATAGCACCTCTGTAGCCACTCCACCATCATTCAACAGAATGTCCTGTATAGCTAGGTTGAGATTCTGGCCTTTCTGTACAGCAAAGTCAAACAGGTCATTAACAGCTTTACGAGCAAGCTTTACAAAGTCTCTGTCAGACATGCTAAATGCATAGGGGGCAAGTACGTTCTGTATAATCTTTCTCACCCTAGGCTGGTCAGAAAGCAGCAGAGGAGCAAAGGCATTTCTAACATCCTTAATAGTTTCAGCTAGATCGCCTATGAATGAATTAGACATCACCTCTTCTGCAGAAGATATAATTGTGTTTTGAGCCTTTTGGAACTGCAGCTCTTTCTTGAACACCAAATAGGGATCATTAAAGGTGGCTGTATCCCAGTTGGTTCCCTGTGTCACCTGGAAGAGTTGTTCTGCCATCTTAGCATACTTAACAAACTCCTTCAGAATAATAGCCTGCTGTAGCTTTTCAGCACGGTCCATCTGGTTAGTACCCAAACCAACGTTTCTTCTCAACACTGTTTTAGAAGGTATGGTACCCTCATTTAACAGTTGCATGTTAGCATCTTCTTCCTCTTTTGTTTCAGCTTTAGGTAGGTACACATCCATTATATCTTTGTAAATGCTATCGATAAACAGGTAGGAATATCCAGCATTTTCAATAGAACGAAGATAGTTACGCACAGAGGTCTGGTTCATGAAATAGGAGATGGTGTCAATGGGCACCCCTATCTTAGCTAGGAATAACCATGTGCTAGCCACGTTAGGTGTGGCACCCAGCTCCATGATCCATGGACCTTTAGATATATCCACATATCCATCAATGAACTGACCAATGATATCAGAGATATCTTGACCATCAGCATTGGTGACACCAGAGAGCATAGCCACAGTGCCTTTTCCTTCTACATCTATTGTATTGTATTTATCAAACTTGATAACACCATCACCCAGCCAAAACCTATCTGTTGCAGAAAGATTCTCAAGTCTAGTTCTGTCTACATAAATCAGCTGACGCTGGTTCAAAGAGTGGTTGGTTTGGGACACAGCAGCAATACCAATTGCATATTTACCCCTTACAAACGCGTGACGCAAGCTAGACATGAACCCTCTACTCAATAGGTTTCCTGTGTTATTGTAGTCAAAGGAACCACCTGTGGTTCTATCAGCTACAAACTTAGCCAAATCTTTAAGCTGTTGGGCAGAGTTGGGTTTAATAAGTCTTTGGAAGTTAGCTTTGCTTTCTACAAGCTTTTGAGAAGATTCAAAGTATTGATTCTCAAGACCTTTCTTGTAAAGAACATTGATGATTTGATCTCTGGCCTTGATGCCTTTTGTGAATTCAAACACCATTCTTTCCTCTGAGAAAAGATCACTTAACAAGTTCTTTAAAAGTTTAGCTGATGAAGACTGGTCATTCATAAACTCCTCAGCACCAATGGTTTCCTCAGCAATATATCTATCAAGCTGCTTCTCTTGTTCTGGTGTAAGGAACTCACCCTTGTCAAACATTTTCCCAAGCTTTTCTAGAGCCTCTGCTTTTGTGGCAAATGTGGGAACCAGTTTAGGTTTACCATCTTTAACATATACGTTCTTAAGATAGATGGAGAGTTTATCTATATCAAAGTCAGATCCCACCTTCTTCACTAGAGCTGAGGGCACTACAACAGAATCTCTGAACTCTCTAGGTAAGAACTTCTTAATGCGGAATGCATCAATAGAGTTCTGCTTCTGTGTAGGAATACGGAAGGCTACACCAGCCAGTGCTTCTAGTTGCTTTTTACCCTCCTCAGTGTTATTGAAATAGTCCATCAACTCATCGTCAGATAGAGGGCTTTCAAACCATCTACCCACCATGATTTCACAATAGCGTTTACCATCCTCATCCTCATAGAACTTAAGAGTGTCAGATGTATAGGCCATCTTACCATTGACCTCTTCAACTTTTACATTACCAGACTCAAACAGGGATTGTGGAATCTGCACTCTCAATCCACCATTCACCTTGGGAGATATGATGTTCTTGTCAGCAATAGAATACAGAATGTTTCTAATTTGCTGGTAGGCAGGGGTAGCTTCTAGTACAGCCTTGCCTTCAAAGAATCCCTGAAGGGCATCACTAATGTTATCACTCACCTCTCTGCTAAGTACCTCATCACGTAAAGTGTTGACTGCCTTAGCTTTATCTACTATCTCAAATCTCTTTTTAGTGACACCATCTACATCTTTAAATGTCACCTCCTTTATACCCAGTCTATCAAGTGTTGTGAGATAGCCCTCTTGAGTGAGCTCTTGAATTAGTTTCTGATTGTTCTTTATCTCAGCATAGATGGGAGATCTATTCACCTTATCATCTTCAGACAGCTTCATCCAGGCTTTATAGCGCTGACTGATTGTTTTGCTTGGGAAGAAGTCAACAGGTACACCAGCCTCCAGGAAGTCCATAGTGATGAGCTTGGTCATCTGAGAACCTCTTGTTACATAGCTTTCCTCTTTAGAAGGCACCTCGCTTTGTACACTTATAATAGAATAGGGTACATTAACAATGCTACCATCGTTATAATCAGCTTCATTAAATGAGCCATCTTCCTCGTTATATACGTCATTAGAATCTACAGCCCCCACCTTTCTACCGCTGTCAAACACCACATAATCAATGTCTTCTCTCTGCATTTTATCATGCAGATTGAGTAGATTGGAATCCATGTTCATCTCCTTAATCAAGCGATAGGACAGAACATAAAGGGCAAACTTGTCAAGCACCACCTCATTGTAGGGCTGACCGTTAGCTTTGTTTCCAGATACAATAGGCTTAATGTTTACGTAAGCACTCTGTACACCAGGATTTCCTTCTCTCAGTAACCCTTCTTCAGCACGACTTAAACCAAGTCCTTTATCTCTTTTCTCCCAAGCCACATCATATTTATACTGCTTTTCTTCTTCAGCATTCCATTTACCAGCCCTGATTCTGAAGTGACGGTTGGCTCTCATGTTAATAATACCAGCACCGTCTGTTTCATCATACACTCCATAATCTTTAAGACTACTATATGCCTGCACATCTTTGTAAGATGTGGTTCGGAAATACTCTCTTGTAAAGTTGGTGAACCCAATATCTCCTGTTCCATAACTCTTGTTCCACACAGAGTTATAAACACCATTCATCTTTGGAGAATTATTAACCAGTGCTTGGCGAGGAGAGTTAAAGCTCTTTGTACGTTTCAACTCATCCTTATACTGGTAGGGGTCTCCATACACTAGTTTGTGAAGTTCAATGTTGGCAATGATATAGTTGATGCTCAACATATCTATATGCCTATTGTAGTCAGTTTCATTCATTACACTAGGTAGTGATAGGCCATCAGTGACATATCCACTAGCAGTGCTTTCTACAATTCCATATCCAGTGAGCAGCGATTTAGTTCTATTAGACTCTGTATCTATAAATATGTCAATAGCTGTTCTAATCTTTTCTCCAAACTCTTTACTATCAAAGATGGTTGCGGGATCACTGGTGGTGTCTGCAACAATCTTGTCATGTAAGTTTTGGCCCAGAATAGCTTTGAAGAAACGCAGGTCTGTACGCTTTCTACCTGGGGCTTGTACAAAAGGACGATTGGGGTCTCTACTCACCTTCATCTCAGAGATGAAATACTCCTTGAAGATGTTGTACACATCACCTCTGCCTCTAGAAAGAGAGGTGAGAGATATGGCATTACCCATTTTAACAATCCATTCCAATGAGGCATCCCCAGGCACCAGGTTCATGTAATAACCTGCCAGGTTCAGATTGATTTCCTGTGTAACACGTTCTTTATATGTAAGCTTAGAAGACTCCTTGTTCTTACCAGTTTCTTCATTTATTGTTCCTCCAGCATATCCTGTTCTGAAAAGCTGATCTTTTCTAGCATCAGATTTAGGAACACCATCGCTGGCAAACATTCTTTTCAACATCACTGAGCCTGTAGTGAAATCATCGCTAAGTAGATACTCATATTGTGTACCTGATAGAGATCCTTCATTCAACACTTTAACCTGAGACAGGAAGTTGTACAAATCATATACAGCGTTAGGGCCTAGGAAAGATTGTACACGCTCTCCAGAGATGTTGAAATATGTGCTGTCAAACTGTGGATTGGAAAGCTTGGCTTTATATAGCCCAAGCTCAAGAAGACGATTGCTAATATTAAGAGATCTACCAGAGAAGGTGGCAATCTTCTGACCTTCCATAATGCTCATCTTTATACCCTTCACTACATCTTTGAAGTCTAGGAAATCATTAGGACCTAGCTTTGCTATCTCTTCTTTGCTAAAGGCAATTCCCATACCATCTAAGAAGTCAGATATTTCTGCAGGGGTTTCAGTTCTTTTACTTCTCACCTTTGCAGCATCTCCCAAGAACACCTGTTGCCTTTCATTAAATTTGAAATAGCCTTTGTTATTCTTGGCATACTGGGTGATGTTATTAATATAGTCTTGTCTGAGCTGGTTAGCAGCATTAGACAAACTTGCATCTCCCACCACCACCTGTCCATTCTCCAGGATGAATACATTCTTCACCTCAGGATCTTGCTTCTTAAAGGTTTGCCAGAAGGCTCCAAGAAGCTGAGCACCAGCTTCTGTAGTTACACCATCTAGGTTTATACCTTCTGTGTTCCAAGCAGCTTTAGTGAGTCTTTTATATAGAGCTCTATAGTTTGGATCATTAGCAGCCATTGTACGCAACTTATCCAACATGCTTTCTACACTAGTGGCATCATGAACATTGTTCATCACACTAATGTACGTCTGGCTGATAGGTAATAGTTGTGTACCACCAATTGAGGAAGGAACAGCTTTACCGTTTGCATCAACAATAGGAATACTAGCAAGCAGAAGCTTGATAGCTCCATTAGCCTTTCTGAATCCATCAATCTTTTCTGCAGATACAAAGTCACTCTCCTTGATCTTATCCTCATCCCTTCTTTGCATATCATCATTCTCATCAAATGTAATTGAGTATGCTTTTAGGTATTCTTCATGACGCTTTACAATTGCATCCCATTGGTTATCAATATGTTGCATCAACTCTGTAGTGGAGGTGATGATGGGATCTACAGCTTCTTGTGAATATATTCCATCCTTTACAAACTGTTTAGCAATCTCAGCTTTATTACCCACCTTCAGTAGTAGCTGGGTTTTAAGTTTGTCGTAGAGCTCTGACTTGTTCACCTTGGGAACAGAGAATAATCCCTCATCTGTATTGATGATATCTAACACTGTCAGATAGGTCATCTCATTAATAATCTCAGATCTCTGTTTGTCAGTGATACCAACAAGACTGAATTCACTGTCTGATGTAGCAAATGCATCCTCTATATCAATAACACCTTCTTTAGCATAGGCTAGAGAAGAATAGTAGGGAGAATAGTTTTTGTAATATCCATTTCCTATCTTGGCAAACAGGGCTTCTGTGTTACTATCTGCCTGAGGTCCTACAAAGAACTCCTTAATGAATTTCACCAGGTCAGCAAATAGCTTGACAACAAATGGTCTACCGTCTGTTGGCTTAGCAGGAACCTTGCCCTCTTGTACATAATCTCTAAACTCTTCAGCTAGTTTTTCTTCTAGCTGATTATCTGTAGCATCAGAGTAGTTAATATCTGTTCCAGATTTTCTATCAAAGAAAGAGCCCTTTCTGTTTCTGAGCTCATTCATAACTGCCTCACGCTCAGCACTATCTGCAAACATTCTCCATACAGCATGGAACACTTCATGGTAGGCTGTACCCACCTCAGCATTTGTATATACATAGATGGCTCCATCTTTGTACATACCCCAAGCTTGTCTACCATTGGTAGCCTGGATGATATTCTTAACACGATAGACAGGAATATTTGGTAGAGCTTTCTTAAGGAATGCTTCCACCTTAGTCCAATCTTCACGCTCATATTGACTTATCTCTTTGCTAACCATCTCACGCAGAGCCTCATCATTAACATCTGCAATTCTGGTGTTGATGGCAGTCATTACATTTGGACTAATAGGTTGTCCAAGATTTTGAGAAGCAGCTACAATAGCTGGATCATTTCCACCAATCACTACAGGAGCCATGTCTAAGTTGATCCTATCAATCTCAGGAGCTATTGCATTGAATATAACCTTCTTAAGTTCAATCTCAGGATTCTTTCCAGCCTTTGTAAAAGTGGCTGCCACCTCAGCATAGTCACCACTTTGTGTTCCCAGAATGATTTTCTGGTTTATAGTTTCTTTAGTGACATCCGAAGGAGCCTTGAAATTAATCACCTTACCACCTGGAGATACATACCTATTGATGGTCTTACCATCTAGAACATATGTTGGGGCAGCAGGTGCAGCAGGAGTGGCTGGGGCTGTTTGTGCAGGAGCTGTAGCTCTTTGTGGAGCACCAGCTGCTGTAATAGTTTGAGAACTAATTACACTAGCTGGCTTGATAGGTTTAGGGATAGCAAAGTCATCAGCTGTATCTGTAGTGTAGAAATAGATGCCCATTCTATTCATCACATCATCGCTAGTCTTGGGCACCATAGTGGTAGATAGAGGGAGCTCTTCATTGCTCCTTTTACCACCCTGAGGGTTTTGATTAGACAGCAGGTAGGTTTGGTAGCTAGGCCACATCCTACTTTCCACTGTTCCATCCTCAGCAATAGAGGTGATTTCTTCATAAGGCTCACTCAGGTTTTGAGCCATGAATGAGTTGATGTTATTGAACATTGTCTGGAGCTGTGCTACGATAGCATCTTTGTTTTGCTCCAGTCCCAACGGGGTCATAGAGAAGTTCTTGCCAGCATCTTTTATACTGAGCATTAGTCTTCTTCCTGTACCATCTTTCTCCCAGAATACACTATTATATCCAGCAGGCTTTCTAACACCAGCCTGTGTCGTGGGTATACCCCAATATACAATAGACCTTAACCAGGCAAGCAGACGAACAGAACTATCAGATGTCACCCACTCATCAACATTCTGCATGTTCTTAGCCAGCTGAAGCAGGGCTTGATATATAGTCTCAGCCTCTTTCTTAGTGAGATTGCGGTTTCTCAGCTTCACCACACCACCAGGTACTTCCAGGAATGGTTTACCCATAGGGTTTTTGAAGCTCACTGTACCAATGCTCAGAGGCTCATTATCTTTTGGAATACGGATGAGGGGATCTCTTTCTATCTGGGCAGCGGTGATAAGACCTGCATCCACCACAGATGTCTTAGTGTTCCAATCAATATTACCCTTGTCATCTCTTACATATAAAGGAACGCCAAAGGATGCAGCTATAGTGTGGAACTCATTCACTCTAGGATTCTGGGACTGACTAGATATCACCCCATCTCTCCACTTCTTATATTGTTCTCTAACAGCTTCTTTTACATTATCAGCAGTGCCTTCTCTGAACATTTCCTTTCCACCAAACTCCTCACTCCAGGTGAGACTAGCGGTGGGAAACACTTGATAGATGGCGCTATTAATCTTATCAGCACCATCAGGTAGACGTTCACCATCTACACCAACTAGATTACCAAACTGATCAACCATCACCATAGCAATGATCTGATCTCTTTCTATGGTTTCATCAATCTTCCCTTGAACATCTACTCTAAGGTGGTCAACTAGTCCAGGGATGAGTAGGTCTTCGTTTGCAGAGGTGATGTATACACCACGAATATTTTGTCTGTTTGGTAGCTTTTCTAGATCTTCTCCAAACTTGTTAGCTCTCATCTGATGAGGCTTTCCTCTTACAACACCCAGTGTAGCACGGGGAAGAATCTCAGTGGCTTTCTTAGGATCTGGTTCGTAAGTTTTGCTAAACTCTTCTGTCTGTAAAGTTTGTCTGTCCTGTGTCTGCAGAGCTTGATCAAGCACCTTAGCATTTCTAATAACCTTCTCCTCTTGCTCTCTTTGTTGCATAAGTCTCTGAGACAGCTTCTCAAACTCTGCCTCCACATCATCCATCAACTCGCTGTTATTCAGATCATTTACGAAATCTATTGGAGATGTGCCCTCAGGTACAGTGACATCAGCATATTTCTTTCTGCTCAATACATTATTTATCGCTGACTCAAGTGTGCCATTTAACTCATCTACACTAATTGGTGCATCAGCTAAATCAAACTGTTTGAACTCTTGAGGGGTGAGATATTCAACATTACCATTGGGCATCTCCACCTCAAACTCACCTCCCAGGGTTTGAGACAACACTTTTATTCTAGGAGCCACCTGTATAGTGTTACCAGTTCTTGTGAATGGTTTTCTGAGATAGTAGTCTTCTCCCACCTCTAGTTTCTTAGTGATGGTTTTACCAGGCTTGTTGGGATCTACTTGTTCTACACTAACAGCAAGTTCTTCTTTAGCTCCGAAAGGAATAGCTTTCTTATCATAGAATTCCTGTGGGCTATTCTTGATGGTGTCATACTCTTGCATGAACTGGTTTCTGTCCAAGCTCATATCAATGATGTCTATCAAGCTTTGTTTGAGCTCACCCTTAACATCAGAGATGACATTCATGTTATTGATTGCATCCAGTGCTCTGCTAGTGGCCTCTTTATTAGGCTTCTTATCCACAATGATGCTGTCAATAATATCATTAACATTCACACCACGGAGGGTGAGTTGATCAGCTAGCTTTGGAATACGTGTATCATAGTCAGCCACCTTAGTTGCTGCATACACCATCTGGTCCATTACAGCAGGGGTGTATATAGGATTTCCTTCCTTGTCTATAATACTGCCATAGCGAAGATTGAGGGATTGGTAAAGAGACTTAACATTGTCTGCAGTTTTCTGTAAAGCATCTAACCTAGCTACATACGCTTCTTTAGTGTCTGTAGGAAGAGCCCTGCCCTCAGCCTGTAGCTGAGCAAATCCCTGGTCTGTAGAAGCAAGTGTTCTGTAGTCTGCAATATCTTGCATCACCAAATCATACCTACCATATTTAACTCTAGGAGATAGATAGTTGATGATGTAGTCCATCTCCTTATCCTTACTTCCTTTTACATCCCCTTTCTTCAACAGCTCTTCTCTTTCCTGCTGTAGCACAGTGCCACGATTAACAGAATCAATTGTAGCATTTGTAAAGTCAGAAAGTTCAAACTTGTTAAACTGTTGGATGGCATCAGCAGTGTTTCTATTCTTAGCAACGTTTTCTTGATATCTACCTTTAGCCTGCATAAGGGCTCCTGAGAATCCACCAATAAGGACATTCTCCATACCCTCATTTGTATTCACAGTTTGTAGAATACCCTCACCCATACTCTCTAACCAGCTGGTAGCTTGTCCTCTGTATTTCTTATTGTAATAGTCTTTTGTTCCTACACTAATAGCGTATTGAGCACCTTCTTCAAATGCTTCTGAAGTAGAGAATGTGTATGGGCGTATTTTGTCTAGTGTTGCTATAAACTTTCCACCTTTTGTAGTGATGGCTTTCTCAGCATATTCACCTGTAGCAGTTTTACCTATATCCTTGATTTCTCTAGTGAGAGAGTTAATGATTCCTTTTTCCCCTGTATAGGTTGAACCAAGTATTTTAGGAAACTGTATATAGTTGGTTACAGACAGTAAACCAACGTTGGCTAAGAAGGAAGTGTTACCAACACCTTCAGCCAGTTCATTAATCTTATCAAGGTCAGCACCCTTTGGTGCTAGTCCATTGTTTTCTTCCTTATACTTTTCTATTAACTTATCTCTGTATTCATTGAGATTGTGGTAGGCTTCAAAACCAGCTTCACCAGTGGTGGATAGACCAGCCACTAATGCTCTACCACCAGGGTTGAGTAGGTTGTAAGAAGAGAGAAACTTGTCAGAAAGACCTCTCACCTTACCATATGTTTCAGCCACCTTGTTAGCAGCCAGGAGTCCTTCCTCTGTAGCAGCCAGTGTTTCAGCTGCCTTACCTACAGAAAATAGACGTGATGTAAGAGGGAGTGCTTTTAGACCAGCTGCATAAACACCTCCTGCTAGGGCAGCACCTGCAGCAAATCCAAGATTCTTTACAATACCATTCCAGAAGAAGTTGGCTGTAAACAGTTTGTCAGGAGAATACCAGTTTGCATTCTTTTCAACATCTGTATAATAGTTGGGAAGCGCATCTTCCGCAGCCTTGTTTATTTCATCAAGCTTTCTGTTAAAATCATTGTCATAGAAAGAAGCTGCTCTACCATCACCAATAGCACGAGTGAGACCATTTACCATCCCAAAGGTGGATTGAAGAAAGGTGGTGCCTGTTAATAAAAGTCCTTTACCTACACTGTTCACCATCTTAGCAGTCCATCCTTGCCCTTGTGCATATGCATCCTCATTGTTATAATCTCCAGGAATAAAGAAATCATAACGATTGGAGGTGAGCTCTGAAAGAGGTCTAGCAACAGATCCCCCCTTCATCTTTCCATCAGATCCTGTTCTACTAAGAAGAAAGTTCTCTAAGGATGTGAGGGCAGAGGGAGGAGGTTCTGGACTATCAGAAGGCATTCTAATAGCAGGAGACTCATAGGGGATGTTAGGTAGATTGGAAGGAACCTGTGTGGGATCATATCCACCAAACTGTTTCTCTAGCTCAAGTCTGTCTAGTAGGGGTGTATCAGGCATCAATAATCTTTTTAGGGTATGTTGGAGGCTTCCTTAATAGCTTTTAGCTCTGCAGCTGTAGGTGGTCTGTCGTATAACAATTCAAAAATTGCACTATCATTTAAGTTTGACATAGCTGCTGCTATCTTTTCTTTTTGCATAAGTCCTCCACGGGGATATGAAACATCATTCACCCATTCCTTTTTAATTGGATCAAATACAGTGAGTTTCACTTGATATAAACCACCTGACTGTATTAAGTTTCCTTTCACTCCATATATGTCAACGCTTGGAAAGTCTATGCTAGCTAGGTAAGAGTTGTTAGGAGTGGTGGGACCAGGAGCTGTGGCAGTGCTCACTCCTCCTGTTTTATAAAGTTGAGCAAGGTAGGGTTGAATAGCTTTTATCTCTGGAGCAGACTCAAATGTAGTGGAACCAAAATATGACACCTTTTGTTCAGGAGTTATTTTGAATGACATACTAGTGCCATCCTTTCCAGTGGTTGTCACTTCGTACATAGCAGGTTGTAATTCAGTGCCTTCTATCACACGAATGCTTCCAATAAGAGAAGGATCTGTAGCAAGTTTTTTGGCAGTGTCAGCACTGAATCCTGGAGATCCTGCTAGTCCACCTCCTTGCTTTTCAGCATTTAACGCTAGACCATTTAGTAGTCCAGATAGGTTTTGTCTTAACTCAGGCTTGTAAGAATCAATTGTATAAGTGACAGCTTGCATGCCTTGTGTTCTTTCTAACAGGAGTTCGTTAGCTCTTGCTATCCTTTCCTTTATTTTATCTGAATAAGGTTGGTTTACATTCTTGTTGTAGAAAGAAAGATTGTCCATAATTGCCTTTTCTCCAACATCAACACCTACACCACCTTTTCTTCTAACTTGGTATAACAAGAGTTCTTTTGGACTTAGTTCATATCTTGCAGCCTCATCATTATATTGTACACCTCCAGGTTGTCCAGGAGATGTTACAAGAGCTCCTGTTTGTACATATTTTTTAAACTTCTCATTAAATTGTACAAGCTCCTCAGGAGTGTATGAATATCCTTTGTAAGTGATGGTGGGAGAACCTTTAGGAATTAAACTTTCTAATGTACCCTTTTCATTATCCACCTGTGTATAAATAGCCCCACGAAGAGCCTCATTAGCTTTTATAGATCTAGAAAGGTTTTCTGTATTAATGAAATATTGAGCAAGGACAGGGTCAACACTCTTTGGACTTCTTTCCCAAGCAGCCTTTTGTTCTGCTAACCAAGCAATATCTTTTCCTTGATATTCAGGACGATTTAACAATGCGGCCTCATTAGTTACAAGTGCTTTTTTATCATCTTCAATTCTTCCCTGTAATACCCCCATGTTGTATCCACCCACCTCTTCAGCAGTGGCTCCAGAAGGAATACCACCCCTACCACTCATTCCAAGCTTTGTCATTTCTATCTCAAGCTCTGCACGCTTAAGATCCAGCTCCTGTTTCTTTATCTTTTTCTCCTCTTCAAACTTTTCTCTTTCCCATTCTTTTGTATCTCTAAATTGTTGAGCCTGTACAAAAGGACTATTCTCGTAGGTTTTGGAAGTTTCTGTGTAGGAGAAAGCATTGGCAAACCCGTTTAAGTTGTTGATTGTCTGTAGTCTAGCTTTGGCAGATTCAACATCACCACTAGCAAAGGATTTGGAAACACCAGCATATTCATTCTTAGTGGACTCAATTATTTTCCTGATGTCAGCAATCTTGCTATCAATTAAGCTTTTCTGAGCAGTGGACTTGGTTTGATACTTAGTAGCATCTAACGTCTTTATCTGGTCCATGTATCTCTGCACCTTATCGCTATACTGAGTGTTTACATCTTTTACAAATTGATCTGGAGATACGTTGGAATAATTATATCTACCATCAATCTCCATTTGTTTAAAAGCTGCAGGAGTGAGTCCTGTTAAGAGAGCTTGTTGAATGCGCTCAGGAGATATTCCTGCAAGCTTCTCTCTTACAATAGCATCTGCTATAACAACATTACCATTTTTGTCCACTGTAAAAGCATCTTCTGTAATGTTAGATCCTGGCTTCAGTGCATTGAGAACATCTATGCCTTCCTTCTTCCAGTTGGTAAAAGGAGTGTATCTACCATTAAAAGATGCACCTAACTCATTGCTATCCAACCACTTAGATGCTTGATTTCTAAAGTCCCATTCATTAGATGGGCCTGACTTACCATCTTTTCTAGCAGTGTCTATTTCTTCTAAACTCTTTCTGTAGAGCTTTGTAGAGGATACAGCATTGAGGATGTAAGGGTCATTAACCAGTTGTTTGGCCATCCCCCCTACAGAGTTAACTAATTGAAAATTAGAGAAGTCTCCACCAGCAACACCTCTAAGGTTGTTACCAAGTTCATTGAATTTAGATTGCAGATAGGCCTTATCAACAGGTCTAGCTACATCTAGTCCAGCCAAACCATCTAGATAGGTTTGCACCTTTTGAACGCCTTCTTCATAGCGCCTCTGTTTTTCCATGCCCACTTGGACCATAGCTTCCACAGGAATCTGGTCAATGTAGGGGTTAAACTTGGGTATTATGTCTGTATACGAGGCCATAAGTTACAAATGTAATGTGAAAAATTATATCTTCCAAGAGGAATAACAAGTTTTGGTAAATCACTCTAACTGAGTTAGTTATAGATTTTTTATAGCCTTTGCAATATTCACTCCCATTTTACCTCTTCTACCACCAGTGGATGACTGAGTGGTGGGGGTTAAAGGATTAATTGCTTCAGGGTTTCCAATGTCAGTGTACACTAAGTTTCCATTAGCATCATATGTAGCTGTTAATCCTGGAACGTTGGGTAGGTTAAATGTAGGAGCAGGGTTAACATTGATGGTTCTCATACCAGGAGTGAATCTGAAGTTGAATAGATTCTCCATTGCTGCATACTGCTTTTGTCTGTTTAGGTTTTGTGCATACTTAGCAGATATAGAGTTGAGAGCTTCCTGTGTTGTAGCCTTGGTGTTAGAAAGAGCTTTAGCCTGCTTATCTGCTTGACGCTCAAGGATTTGCAAGTTTACAAGCTTTGACTGATTAAGAATATCTCTGTTCTCTTTGTACACACTATCTCTCTTAGCCTGGTTCATTCTAAACTGTTCACCTAACACCTTTTGGTTAGCTTGGTACTTCTGGGCATTTAGCATAGACAAAGCTTCAGGGTTGTAACCTGTGAGCCTTTGTGTAGAATTGTAGTCAGCCTGGTTCTGGTTTAGAATGTCTTGCAGAGATATGTCATAGGGAGTGCTCAGTTCAGGAATAAGCTTCTGAGCATACACAGGCTCCACTTGATTGTTAGTGAGAGCAAACATCTCACCTGCAAGCTGATTAGGATCTAGGGGTTGGAATCTCCTACGCGTTAACATAGGAACCAACTCTCTCAAAGCTGCAGGAACAGGGGAAGTTTGTACAGGAGGTATTGCAAAGGTAGTGCTGCTAGGTTTCTTTTGTTCTTCTTTCTTACCCAACTCTACAGTTTTCAAACCTTCTTCAACAGCTTTGGTTACACCAATAGAATTCAGTTTTGGGAATCTGTAGTCCCAAAGACCATCGTTAAATTGTTCAAATAGTCTATCAGCATCTAAAGAAGTGGGAGCAGCTCCTGGTCCATACATTCTTTTTCCTTTGTTTGTAAGGGGTACAGAACGCAAATAGGAAGTGAGTTCGTTAGCTACAGCTGGGTTCTTTCTAGCTTCATCTATAATCCATTTCTGTAGCTCATTGATATTCTCTCCTCCTTTATAGCCAAACTGCTTATAGTAGTTTGTAATATCGCTTACATTTTGGAAGTTTCTATCTAACCCACCACCTGGTGTGATGGTTGGGTAGAGAGAGGTGGCTCTCTTTCTGAAGTCATCAGACAGAGGTGTACCCTTGTCATATCCAAAATGAATGTGAGGTCCTGTAGCTCCTGTCTTTTCTTGAACAGCAGGATCATACTCATTGATGGCTGTAATGTCATTTTGCAGAAGATAGGATGCAACCTCTGGATCTTTTAGTATTGCATCGTATGCACCTGCACCCAAATCTGGAAATACAACATCCATAGCTTGTCCAGCAGAGTGTCTAGATTCTCTTCCTCCAGCTGTTTGACTGCCAGGTCTTACACCACTAGTGGCATACACATTATATCCCTTCTGACTTAAGAGGTCTAAAAGATCAAGAATCTTTGGATCAACGTTTCTAAGATTTGCTCTTCCTTTTACAGATTTACCACGTTGAGCCTTAGGGATTTCTGCACCTTTTTTAGCCAACACTCTGCCATCATCAGTTACATTAAGTAAACCCTCTTCCTTACTATCATTGATGGCATTTTGAAGGGCAGCAGCATTCTCTTTTTTATCTGCTATATCTTTCAGCTTTTGATTAGATCCTTTAACAACAGCATCTAATGTATTCATCTTCATCTTGTCAAATGAAGAGAAAACATCCAGCTCGTTAATTTCATTTGTGGCCTTATCAATCTTGCCATTCAACTTGTTCTCTTGTTTAGAGAGATCAGCTACATAGCTTTTAAACTTCTTACCCTTAGCTTTAGGATCTGCTAGCATATCTGCAAATGCGTTTGTGATTTTAATATTTCCAAATACGGTGAGATTCTCTTCTCCTGTATCACCATCTTTAAGTTTCAAAGCAGGTTCTCCACGCTCTACCTCTACAGGGTTTTCACCAAAGGTGATACCAATACCTGTGTTACCTTTTCCATCACTCTCATCGTGGGATTGACCTCTGAACATAACAGTTTCACCCTCACCAGGTAGGTAGGGATTGTAGGACATAGGTTCTGCATATCCACCCCAGTGTGTTTCTAGTTCACCACCCATTTGCATCATGGGTCTTTCTGTAGACATAGCTCTTGCACTAGGAGGAGTGTAGGCTTTTAGATGACCACCAGCTCTAAGCATGTCAGCATCTGCTGGGGGTTTGAGAAGGTCCTTCATTTTATAGTCTCCAAACTGTGTAATAGTTTGAGGCTGCCATGTATGACTCACCCACTTGTATGGAGAGGTGGTTCCACCATCTTGCATGTTAGATCCAAATATACCAGTTCTAAGATTTGCTCCAAGTTGGCTACCCATAACATTACCCATACTTCTTGTGGTTAAATCTTGGTAACGTTTAATCTTTTCCTCACTTTGATCTATAGCTCCACCAACAACACTTCCTAATAGTCCTCCAATAGCAGCACCTGCTGGACCACCAATTGCAAAACCAGCAGCTGAACCAATACCCTTACCTATTTTATTTCCAGCTTCTGGTGTATCTCCTTGTGCAATTTGACCAATGTCACCTGCCATTTGATAACCTCCACCCCTTGTCATAAAGGTGTTAAAGTCAAAACCATTAGCAGCAATAGGAAGTTCACCGCCCATCTCATATTGTTTCATCTTAGAAGGATCATTCAAAGGCTGATATCCAAGATCAGTGTAGATGGTGTTAGGAGCAAATGTGTTTTGTATCTCTGTGGGATTACCACCAATCATAGCTCCATCTTGAGCAAGTACATTTGTACCCACTCCATAGGATGGGAACATTTGTTCTGGTTGCATCTCCACATCATATGGTGTAACATATTGACGTCTAGGCTGTTGTGCAGGTACACTAGCAACACCCATCTCATATATCTTTCCAAGTTCTGACTGTTGTTTAGCACTACGTACAGCATCTCTTTGATCTCTAATCATACTCAGTCCTTCTACAACATCAACACCAGCTTGTAGATAAGGTGCTATGTCAGTTGGTGCTTTGGTTGCTGTAGGTGTGGATGATATGGCAGGTTTAGCACCCATGTCCTTAACATTACCAAGTTGAGTTTTTGGTAGAGGAGCAGTTTTAACTGTAGGACGAGGTTGAGCATAAGGGTTGTACATGGGTACATTACTAGGAGTGTATTCAATTGTAGGTCTAACTTCTCCACTTAGTTGAAGAATCTCATCTCCCACCTGAGCTTTATCAATCTTAGACCCACGCATAGCTTTTTTAAACTCTTTGCCATGTTTAGCCATAAAGGATGCCTCATCAGGGAACTTCTTGTAGAACTCCTTCTCAGATTTAACACCAGCGATTTTGAGCATCTGTTTTTTCATGTTATTGGTATTTATCTAACCAGCCACCCTTGGTTGGTTTGTTATAGTTTGTAAAGTTAAGTGATTGGTCTAGTTTTTTAAGTGGTTGAGCATCAGCATTATTTACACTCACACCACCCTTAGCCACAGGATATTCTCTCACCTTTGTACCCTTGAACTTATAATTCTTACCAGGCTTCATCTTCTTTACATCTCCTGTATCAGATACACCAAGAAGTGGTTGGTCTACACCCTTCATAGTGATTTCATTAGAATCTATCTCTACCACCTTTCCCCAATTGTTGGGGTTCCAATAGCCCATATCATCCTTTACAACATCTCCTCCGTCCATTAATGATCCGCTCTTTGGAATAAATCCTATTGCAGGTCTTTGTATGCTACGTCCAAATCTATCCACTATAGATGTAGGAATATTGGTTCCTAATTGTCTGTTAAGTTCTGCATTTGTTGCATTTGCCATTCTAGTTTCAATCATCAAGTTTTGAATGACACGAGGATCAAGTGGGGAACGCTGCATTCTTACCATATCTTTTTCTGCACTATTTAAACCTGTTGCTAAACGATTGGTAAGAAAGTTTTGTATATTTTCTGAATATGGTTGTCTAGCATATCCTAGTTTTGTAATTCCACCAAATGAGTTGGCTGAACTTGGTCTTACATTTGTACCAGCTAAAGATCCTGACCACATTGGGATGATATCAAAATTCAGCCTATCTTTCATCATAGCTGCTCTCTGAGCCATTTCATAACTATCAGAGCTCATGCTTTTTGATCCAACAAAGGTTTTACCCATGTTACTTTCAAAATTACGAACCGCCATACCATAACGAAAATCTGATGTATAGTCTTCTCTTCTTGGTGGAGTGAATATCTCTTTTTGTCTTTGCATCACTCTCCTTGCTACATCTTGACTAGCAGCAGCTCTTTCTGCTGCTGTAGGAACTCTTTGATAAGCATCTCTAAAAAGACTTCCAAACACATCCTCTGCATCATAATAGTTACCAGCCTCATACTGATATTGTGGATTGATTCCTGTTATAGGTCTTACACTTTCTGCACTACCAATAAGATTTTCAAATCCTTGTCTAACTTGATTACCTAGATAGGTTCCTCCAGGAGATGCAGGAAGTTGTCCAGAACCTAAAATTTGAGGAATATCTCTAAATCTTTCTGCTAGGGTGAACAAATCTTGTGCAGCTGTAAATCTAGCAAGGGGATTGTTTGTAGCAGCACCTGCACGAGAATCATACAAACGAGTGATGATGTCTATCTTTTGATCACCACTAAGTCCTCTAAGACTATGTATAAATGGTACAAGATCTCTTGGTGATGATGATGTGCCAGACTGTTCAATAATGAATTTTGATATATCTAGTGGATCTATCTGAGATCTATCTGAAAGTGTTACAATATCAGAAGATAGACTACCTAGATTTTTAACATACTTGAGTTGTTCTTTGTTCAATGCCACCTCTGCAGGATCAACAGCTATTAGTGATTTTACCACCTCATCAATAGACTGCACTGGTAGGTCAGGATCATTAATAGCTCGTACATAATCAGGGTCTGCTTGAGCCACCCTAGGAATTGAAAGTTGTTCTGCAACATCTTTAAATGCTTGTCTAGAAGCGGGAGCAGTTACCAACTCTTTTAGACGATCTGCACTTCTTGTAAATGTGTTGATGTCTACAGGACTAGCATCTTCAAATTTACGAAGTGTGGTGTAAAAAGGAAGAGCTGTAGATAACTTGAGGGCTGCGCCTAGCTTTGGAAGAAGAGCTTTAGCACCTCCTTTTAATAATCCTGTACCAAGTAAATTAGTGGGATCTGTTGCTATTTCTTCTTCTAGAGTGGCGCCACTAGGTTTACCTACAAGAGCATCTTTAATTGTATATCCAGGTTTGTATGTGCTCTGAACCACTTTTGAAGGAGTGGAAAGTGCCCAGTTAGCAGCCTCTGCTAATCCTCCAGCAAACTTATCTAGGTTCCTACCATACTTATCTATAAACCTTGCATATCCAGATTTTACTAATTCCCCTTGGTCATTTAGTTGAAAGTTGGGATTAGTGGCAGCCACCTCAGCTAGTTTCTTCTTTCTAAAAGCTTCTTTTTCTTTTGTACGAGGAGCAGCTGGTCCAACAAATTCTTGTTTAGGTTGAGGCATGTTTTGTTCCTCAAACATTGCTTGAGCAGCAGCAATGTTATCCAACATCCTAGGATCTATCTTAGGACCACGAAGGTCTCCTGTAGCTCTGGGAATAAGGTTAAGCTGACTACCATTCTGACTAATAGTCTTAGGTTTGAAGTCTAGTCCTTCTTGGTAGTATTTCATCTCCTGTCCATTTTGTGCGCTAGCCTTTGTCTTCTTAGCATAGGGACCATTAGCAGGAGCAGGGTTGATGGTACGAGCATACATAAAACCTGTAGCACCAGGGAGAGATCCACCCATCTGAAACTGTCCACCCCATGCAGGACTATAGTTGCGTCCTTTGGTGTTGTAGGCCATACCTACAAAACCTGGGGGCAGTGATACATCAGAATTGTTGGCATTAGGTTTCTTACCATAGTTATCCTTGGTCTTTTGTTTTAAGACCATCCCTCCTTGCTCATATTTATCTAGCCAGTTGTTCATTATTTGTAAGAGATTTGGGCAGGTGTAAAGATGAATTGACTTACCAGGTGCACCTTGCTATCGTTATCAAGGATGTGTCTCACCTTCAAGTCTTTAGCTCTCAGAGGTTCTTTTTTGAAAGAACGCTTACCATAGTCCATGTTAACCTGGTTCACCACCTTGTCTATAGATAATGATTGACAAGTGGTTACAAATAAAGGTATGGATTTATTCTTTACCAAAGACCAGAATGTGTTATATTGATAGAAGTTGTCTGATTTTGTGTATGTAATTGTCTTACTATCAGTGTTGTATACAGGATATTTTAAGTAGTCCTTGAGGTTGTTAATAGGTTTTGGAACCAGTTCAAGCACCCCTGTACTCTGCTGACCATTGTATAATACAGCTTTGTTAAACCATTGGTTATCAACCTCAATCCTATCGTTATCATTAAATACACCAGTAGTAGATACAAAGTACCTATAAGCCTTAGTGTAGTCTTTAACGCTTTGAAGAATCTCATCGTAGTATGCATAATTGAACGGATACTCAATGATATATGGTTCGATGTTTCCATAAAACTTGTTGTAATTCTCCACATCTGTAAGGTGTCTCCACACACAGGAGTTTAATGCCTGACTAAAAGATAGTGTCACTTGCTCAGTGGGTGTCACTTGAGAGATGGGAAAGTTGATAGATTTCTTACAACTACCAGTGGAAGTGATGATGATAACAGTGGCACTACTGTCCACACTATAACTAACACCATCAATCAGCACATTCTTAGGCACACCTGTAGCTATAACATTTCCAAGGTTGTCAGAAATGTTAAAAGGTCCACTCTTAGGAGAGGCTTTCACTAGCTTTATGAATACAATCTGAGGCATCTTATAAAGGCGGTAGGGTTGTTGTTGTTGTAGTTCCACATGTGTTTCCACAATAAGCACCTGTTACAATTGTAACAGCACCAGCTATTGTAACAATACTATTCTCCACAGCACATGTAATCAAATAAGGGGTAGCGTCACTGAGCACAGCTTCTCCTGTAGTTCCGTTACAGTTAATCCACTGAATTGTTGCAGTGGGGTTAGCTGTAACTGTATACTCATAACAATCATCACAAATAGGTGCTATTGTAGTGGTTGTAGATGTGGTGGTGGTGCATTCTGAACAATCTGAGTTTTGTGTACACGGTGTGCCACAGAGATTTATAATCACCTCAGGATCAGAGTAGGGAACTGCTTGAGTGCTGAAGCACAAGTTCACAACAAATCCTGGGTTTATAGGAGTGAAGGATAGAACACTTTCTCCACACTTATATCCAGCTACAAAACGAGTTGAATCAGTGGGGTTGTAAACAACATAACACTCACAAGGATAGGCAGTTGTGGTGGTAGTTGTTGTGCTCGTGCTAGTGGTGGTGGTGGTTGTTATTTCACAAGCCACACCCTCTATTCCACAGCCTTGGAAAGCTGTAGTGGTGGTAGTGGTTGTAATACATCCGCTTCCCACTAGTGTTACATCTAGCCCTTTAGCAGCAGCATAGATTTGATCTCCACAAACACAAACTGTCTGGGTTGTATCACCTGCTATTGGTGTGCTGTTTTGTGGCTGATTGTTACAATTCACATAATCGTAGTAGAGAGTTTCACTAGATGCATTTGTTACATCATATGTATTGCATTCACACACAAATTGCGTTGTTGTTGTAGTGGTGGTAGTTGGAACAATATTACCTACAACAGCATCAAAATCTGAACAGCAATCATTCAGGCCAGAATAGAAGAAGTTGTTCTCAGCAATATAGAAGTTGGGGATATAGCTATGGAAGCTTATCCAACTGTTAGTGTTGAAGTTGAAAGACAGGGTCCAGCTCTTGTTACAGAAATATTCTGTATCTGTTAGGAACACTTCTTTTCTTATAAACTCCTCACCATCACAGCATTCTACAGGTTGTTCCAAATAAAACTTCTGGTTTACATCATCATAAACAATGTTATCCAGCTTTGGTATGTAGTCAAGCTTACTGAGGATGATGCGGTCAAACTTACTATCATACACCCCATGTAGTCCCACACCATTGAAGTGGTTATCTACATCCACCTTGGGGAAATAACGCAGGATCTCAAAGGCCAAATGGTCTGTAAAGAACCTGTTCATTCCTGAGCCAAAGGCAGACAAATCTTGCACCTGATTGCCAGAAACAAGGAACACTTGTCCACGTTTAGCATCCACAGTGATTTGTCCTTGAGGAATCTTTAAAAGCATCTTGTTCTGGCTTCCTACATATCCTAGGTCAGTTTCTGCAAAGTCAATAGGAGGAGCACTTGTAAACAGTGTTGGGTTTCCTATGTATGCAGCTTGTGGGTTGCTGGTGTTGATGGTGAGGAGCGTGT
>Ga0315900_10002488_pt1 | contig 28100 bp, 17 predicted proteins | sample LakEriMetagenome_FD_203521 | JGI IMG/M metagenome (GOLD analysis project Ga0315900, IMG submission 203521) | Freshwater fungal communities from buoy surface, Lake Erie, Ohio, United States - Buoy 12 MA114 | ecosystem: Environmental > Aquatic > Freshwater > Lake > Lake biofilm | place: USA: Lake...
CCGTGACGGCCTGGTTCTCCTCGCAGATCGCGTTGGCCCGCGTGGTGGTGCCCTTCCCGCACGAGATCCCACCCGCGGTTTTCGCGGAGAATCCCCGGGCAAACCTCATCGACGACCTCGTGCTCGAACAGCTCCAGAAGCTTCATCTCAGGCCCTCGCCTCCCTGCGATGACGCGACCTTCATCCGTCGTGCCTTCCTCGACACGATCGGCCGGCTGCCGACGCCGGAGGAGGTCCGCGACTATCTCGGAGACGCGTCCGGCACGAAACGGGAGCGCCTCGTGGACCAGCTGCTGGCCCGCCCGGAGTTCGTCGACTACTGGACCTACAAGTGGTCCGACGTCCTTTTGGTGAGCGGCTCGAAGCTGCGGCCCGATGCCGTGAACGCCTATTACCAGTGGATCCGCGACCGCGTGGCGAAAAACACCCCATGGGACCGGCTGGTGCGGGAGGTGGTGACGGCCCGCGGGTCGAGCCTCGAGAACGGCGCCACCAACTTCTTCGCCGTCCACCAGGATCCGGAGACGATGGCCGAGAACGTCAGCCAGGCCTTCATGTCGCTCTCGATCAACTGCGCCAAGTGCCACAATCATCCGCTCGAGAAGTGGACCAACGACCAGTATTACGCCTTCGCCAACCTCTTCTCGCGGGTCCGCGCCAAGGGCTGGGGTGGTGATTCCCGCAGCGGCGATGGCCGACGGACGCTGTTCGTCGAACCGCGGGGCGACCTCCTGCAGCCGCGGACCGGGCGGCCGCAGCCGCCCGCACCGCTCGATGGCGCCGCACTCCCGGCGGCGGATCCGGGCGACCGCCGCGAGCCGCTCGCCCGCTGGCTGACGGCGCCGGAGAATCCCTATTTCACGCGGTCGATCGTCAACCGTGTGTGGGCCAACTTCTTCGGCATCGGACTGGTGGAGTCGGTGGACGACCTGCGGGCCACGAATCCCGCCAGCAACGAGAATCTCCTCGCCGCTCTCTGCCGCCATACGGTCGAGCACGGCTACGACCTCAAGGCCCTGATGCGGCTGATCCTGCTCTCCGAAACCTACCGGCGCTCGAGCGACCCTCTGCCGGAGAACCGCGACGACCGGAAGTGGTTCGCCAGAACCTACCCGCGGCGGCTGATGGCCGAGGTGCTCAGCGATGCCATTGCCGACGTGACCGGCGTGCGCGACCGCTACTCCGAGTTGGCGATGAATGACGGATCGACCGAGGCGGTGACCGGCTACAACGAGAACACGCGGGCGATTCAACTCCATGACTCGGCGGTAAAGAACTACTTCCTCACGACGTTCGGCAGAAATGCCCGCGACATCACCTGCGAGTGCGAGCGGTCGAACCAGCCTAGTCTCGTGCAGGTGCTGCATCTCGCGAACGGCTCGACGATCAACGACAAGCTCGCGGCGAAAGACGGCCACGTGACGCAGATCCTGGCCACCAACCCCGCCCCGGCGGCGCTCGTCGAAGCCGCCTGGCTCCGCTGCCTGAGCCGGTTGCCGACCGACGCCGAGCGAACGCCGCTGGAGAGCATGCTCGCGGCCGCGAGTCCGGACCAGAAGCGGGCGATCGTCGAGGACATGTACTGGTCGCTGCTGACCAGCCGCGAATTTCTCTTCCGGCATTAGATCCATGAAGCACTTCATCGCTGTCGTCGTGTCCGGGCTGGCCGCCCTGCCCTGCTCGGCCGCCGCGCCCTCCTACGAGCGCGAGATCGCACCGATCCTGCGGGTCTACTGCTCCGGCTGCCACAATGACCGCGACCACGAGGGTGACTTTTCCGTCGAGACGTTCGCGAAACTGCGCCAGGGGGGCGCCGAGTCGGGCGACCCCGTCGCGGCCGGCGACGCAGCCGCCTCGGTGATGATCCGGCGGCTCAAGAGCCACGCCGGCGACCACATGCCCCCGGCCGACGAACCGCAGGTGCCGGCGGCCGATCTGGCCGTGCTCGAGTCCTGGATCGCGGCCGGTGCCCCCGGCCCCGCAGTCGATGCGTCGATCCTGCAATCGCTCGTCGTGCCGCAGCTCCCGGCCCACCTCGGCGTCATGCCGGTGACGAGCGCAGCCCTCGCGCCCGACGGCGGACGGCTCGCCGTGGTTCGCGGCCGCGTGCTCTCGTTCGTGCCGGCGGCGGCAGGCAAACCGGCTGCTACGCCGCCCGGCCCGACGACCGGCGTCGAACTGCCCTGGAGAGCGACCGCGGTGCACTTCAGCCCCGATGGGACGTCGTACGTCGTCGCCGGGGGCATCACCGGCCTTTGCGGCGCAGCCGAGCTTCACGATGCGGCCACCGGGGGCCTGCTCCGTTCGTTCGGCGGGCACCGCGACCTGCTCTACGACGCCGAATTCTCCCCCGACGGCAGGCTGCTCGCCACGGCGGGCTACGACCGGTCGATCAGGCTCTGGAGCGTGTCGGATGGGGTCCTGGTCCGGTCGATCGACGTCCACAACGGGGCGATCTTCGACCTGGCCTGGCATCCGAGCGGTTCGATGCTGGCATCGGCGAGCGCCGACGAGACCATCAAGTTGTGGCGCACAAGCGACGGCGTGCGTCTCGACACGCTCAACCAACCGCAGGGGGACATGTTCGCCGTGGTGTTCACGCCCGATGGCAGGCACGTCATCGGCGCGGGCCGCGACAAGCGCATCCACCTCTGGAAACTCGTGTCGCTCGAGGCTCCCGCCATCAACCCGCCGGTCCATTCCCGGTTTGCCCACGAGAGTCCGATCGTGGCCGTCGGACTCTCGGTTGACGGCCAGCACCTGCTCACCTCCGCCGAGGATCGTTCGCTCAAGGTCTGGAGCGTGCCCGACCTCGCGCTCGAACACGATTACCCCCACCAGCCCGACCAAGTCTCCGCCGTCACCGCCCTGCCCGACGGTGGGTTCATGGTGGGGAGGATGGACGGGTCTTTCGACACCGTATCGCTGGCGGTCGACCCCGCATCACCCATCGCCCCGGCCATTCCTCCGGCGCAGCCGCCTGTCGCCGCAGCCGCCCGGACTGCGAACCCGCGGCCCGTGACCGAGCACGAGCCGAACGATCGGGCCGAGCAGGCACTGGCCGTTTTGCTTCCGGCCGAGATCAAGGGCCGCGTCGCCCGCGCCGGCGACGCGGACTGCTTCCGCTTCGCGGCCCGGCGCGGCGAGCCGCTCCTGATGGAGGTGAATGCCGCCCGCTCCAAATCGCAACTCGACTCCCGAATCGAGGTGCTCGACGCCGCCGGCAATCCGGTCGAGCAGGTCGTGCTGCAGGCCACCCGTGATTCCTGGTTCACGTTCCGCGGCAAGGACTCAACCCAGTCCGATGACTTTCGGCTCCAGAATTGGATGGAGATGGAACTTGACGAATATCTCTACGCGGCCGGCGAGGTGGTCAAGCTCTGGCGATATCCACAGGGACCGGATTCCGGCTTCTGGCTTTATCCCGGCAGTGGCAAACGGCAGACCTTCTTCGGCACCACCGCCGTCGTCCACGCGCTCGGCGAGCCCGCCTGGATCGTGGCACCTCTGCCGCCGGGCAGCCGACCCGTGCCCAACGGGCTGCCGGTGTTCAGGATCTATTACGAGAACGACGACGACCCGGCGCAGCGGCTTGGCGCCGATTCGCAGCTGGTGTTCACGCCGCCTGCCGACGGCGACTATTGCCTACGGCTCACCGATGCCCGTGGCTTCGGCGCGTCCGCGCAAGCCGACGCGTTCCGCTACACGCTCACCATCCGGCCGCCAGAGCCGTCGTTCACCGTGGCCGTGGAAGGGAAGGATCCCAAGGTGAGCCCGGGGAGTTGCCGCGAACTGAAATTCACCGCCACGCGGATCGAAGGCTTTGCAGGCCCGATCCGCATCGACGTCGCGAATCTTCCGGCTGGTTTCACCTTCCACGGCCCGGTGGAAATCGAGGCCGGGCAGCAGCAGGCGATCGGCGTGCTCTCCGCGTCGGTCGATGCCGTGGAGCCGGACAAGGAGTCGGAAAGTGCCGTGGTCGTGAAGGCCATGGCCAGCGTCGCCGGCCGGGAGGTGGTGCAAGAGATCGGTTCGCTCGGCGACATTCAGGTCGCCGCGAAGCCGAAGGTGACGATCGCGATCGCGTCGCCGGACGCATCGTCCGTGGGGCAGCCCCCGGACGAGCCGCTCGTGTTTACGATCCGTCCAGGCCAGACGATCACGGCCAGGGTCAAGGCCGAGCGGCACGACTTCAAGGGTCAGATCGAACTGGGCGGCCCCGATTCAGGCCGCAACCTGCCCCATGCGGTGTTCGTGGACAACATCGGGCTGAACGGGCTGTTGATCGTGGAAGGACAGGACGATCGCGAGTTTTTCATCACGGCGGCGCCGGTCGCCAAGCCCTGCCGTCGGCTGTTCCACCTGCGGACTACGGCCGATGGCCATCAGGCCTCGCTCCCGGCGGTGATCCACGTCCTGCCGGCCGAGTGAGGTCCGACGGGCGTCGTTCGGTGCCGGTTCGTACGGGGGCCGTCACCCTGCCGCACGAACCCGGTCGCGCTCGATTCGAACCGCTCAGGTGAGGATGCCACGGATCACGTTGCCGTGGACGTCGGTGAGGCGGCGCTTGATGCCGTTGTGATAGAAGGTGAGCCGTTCGTGATCCAGACCCAACAGGTGGAGGATCGTCGCGTGGAAGTCGGGGATCGTGACCTTGTTCTCGGCCACAAAATAACCCACCTCGTCCGACGCGCCGTACTTCATCCCCTTCTGGACGCCGGCCCCGGCCAGAAAGCAAGTGAAGGCGGTGGGATGATGGTCGCGACCGGGCGCGTTGATGCCCTGCGTGGCCGGGCCGCGGCCGAACTCCGTCGACCAGATGAAGAGCGTGTCCTCGAGCATGCCGCGCTGCTTGAGGTCGTGCAGCAGCGCGGCCACCGGCCTGTCCATGGTCCGCGCCTGGGCCTCGTGGTTTTCCTTGACGTTTTCGTGACCGTCCCAGTTGATGCGTGGGCTGCCGAACGCGCCGCCGTTGTGGATCTGCACGAAGCGCACACCGCGTTCGAGGAGCCGCCGCGCCATCAGGCAGTTCCTGGCGAAACCCTTGTTGGCGGGGTCGTCGAGGCCGTAGAGCCGGCGAATCGGCTCCGGCTCGTCGTCGAGGCTCGTGGCCTCGGGGATGCTCGTCTGCATGCGGGCCGCCAGTTCGTAGGACCGCAATCGGGCCGCGAAGGCGTCGTCGCCGGGATGGACCGCGGCGAAATCATCGTTGAGGCCGGCCAGAAACCGCATGTCGGCCGCGCGCGATTCTGCGGACACGTCGGCTGGCGTGCGCAGGTCCGCGACGGGTTCCAGCCCTTGCGTGCGAAACGGCACTCCCTGATGGTTCGCCGGCAGAAATCCCGACGTCCAATTGATGGAACCGCCCGCGAGCAGGCCGCGTGGATCGGGGAGGACGACGAACGCCGGCAGATTTTCGTTCACCGTGCCCAGCCCGTAGCTCAGCCAGGCCCCCATGCTGGGAAACCCGTTGAGCGTGAAGCCGCTGTTCATCTGAAACGTGGCCGGCGTGTGGTTGTTGCTCTTGGCGAACATCGAGTGGATGAAACACACGTCATCGACGCACCCGGCAAGGTGCGGGAGCAGGCTGCTCACCCAGGCGCCGCTCTGGCCGTGCCGTCGGAAGTTCCACGGGCTCTTCATCACCAGGCCAGGCTGGCCGAAGAAGCCCAGATTCTCCCCTTTTCCCTCCAACGACTTGCCGTGAAAACGCTCCAGGTCGGGCTTGTGGTCGAAGGTGTCGATGTGGCTCACACCTCCCGCGCAGAACACCTGCACGACCCGCGTGGCCCGGGGGGCGAAGTGCGGCGGTCGCGTCGAGCCGACCGCCGGCTCGGCCGCACGACAGTCGTCGCGATCCATCAGCCACGCCAGCGCGATCGCCCCCAGGCCGCCGCCGGCGGTCCACAGCGCGTGCCGTCGGGAAAGCGGGGGATCGTACCCGGGGGCGCCCGGGCGGCTGCGTTCAACGGACATAGACGAACTCCGTGCTGTTGAGCAGTGCCCAGCAGACGTGGGACAGCCCCCGATCCCGGGCCGCCTCGACCGCGCGGCCGCGTTCACCGGCGGTCGGCTCCCGTCCCAGGGCCAGCCGGTACACCTCCTGAACCGCCCGCTCCACGTCGCCGCCCGCGGCCTGCATGCCCCGGTCGGCGAGGTGTCCGGCCTGCCGCTGCACGAAGGAATTGTTCATCAGTTCCAAAGCCTGCAGCGGCGTGGTGGTCACGCCGCGGCGCGGTGTCTTGATGGCCGGATCAGGGCAGTCGAAGGCGTCGAGCAACGGGTCCTTGCCGCTGTTGACGTTCATGCGGTAGACGGTGCGGCGGTTGAACTCGGGATCCGCACGATCGACGGGCTGGTAGAAGGCGGAGCCGAATGACGACGTCGCGAACGGCTGGAAGGAGGGTCCGCCGGCAGCACGGTTGAGTTGGCCGCTCGCCGCGAGCATCGCATCGCGGACGGCCTCCGCCTCCAGCCGCCGCGGCGTGAAGCGCCAGAGAAGTTGATTGTCGGCATCGATGGCGGCCGCCTTGGCATCGAATGCCGACGACCGCCGGTAGGCGGCCGACTTCACGATCAGCCGGTGCAACGATTTCACGCTCCATGCCCCGTCCCTGAACTTCACGGCGAGCCAGTCGAGAAGTTCCGGATGGCTGGGCGCCGCGCCGCCGACGCCGAAGTCGTTGGGCGTGGCCACGATTCCCTGGCCGAAGTGCAGGTGCCAGACACGGTTGGCCATGACCCGCGCGGGGAGCGCGTTGCGCGGGTCGGTGAGCCATTTGGCGAACCTGAGCCGCCGCTGAGCCTCCGGTGCGTCCGCCGGCAGACCGAAATCGGCGTCGGGTCCACTCACGGCCGCCAGGCCGCCCGGAGACACCTCGTGCCGCGGCGCCGTGACGTCTCCGCGCGATAGAAACCGCGTCGGTGCCGGCTGCTGCCGCGTACCGACGTAGGACACCGTCTCCGCCCGGGGCCGATCGAGGGTCTCACGCTCCGCCACCGCCCGCTCGAGCCGCGCCCGTGCGGCATCGCGCCGGGCCCGCAACTCGGCCGGCATCCGGGCCAGCAATTCCGCCTGCGACAACGCCGGCCCGGCGGAGCGGAACGAGGCGGCCACTTCCGCGTCGCTCAGCGCCCTGTCGTAGAAGGCCGCCCGGCGCACCGCGCCGACGAGATAGCCGTTGCTCCCAGTGTGCCGCAGCCCCAGGAGCACGCGGGCGTCGCCGGCGCGATACGTCTGCAACGCCGACTTTGGCACGTAGGGCTTCCCGTAGGCCGTGCCGTTGCGAAACAGGGCGATGCTGTCATCCGACCGGTAGACGACCGCCACGTGCACGAACGTCCCCGGCGCTGCGTCCTCGTCGGCGCCGTCGACATCGACGGTCCGATGAAAGAATTCGCTGCCGGCCAGCCAACGCCGCGGCCGACGCTCACCAAATACGATCGCGTCGAACTGTCGGCCGTTTCCGCCCTCGATCGCGATCGCCGCGCCCCCGCGTTGGTCGAGATCGGCCAGCGACACCCAGGCCTCCAGCGTCTTCTCGCGGATGTCGCGGTCGAGCGGCTCCGTCTTCAGGAACGATCCACTGCCGGGCAACGTCAACAGGCCGTCGGCGATGCGGGCGGCCCCCTGGACCGCACCACCGCCCTGACCGTCCGGACCGTCGAACACCCAGCGCACAAGCGGCACCGGCCCTGCGTCCGCGGCGACGGAACCGGCGGCAGCGGAGTCTTGCAACACCGTGGCATCGATCGCCGCGATGGCGTCCCGTGCGCCGCTGATCTCGCCGTCTATCTTGGACAGCCGGACCGCCCGGTCGCGGCCATCCCCGTCATCGTCCGGCAGCCGCCGCTCGCCGTGCCGCACCCCCTCGAACACGGCCTTGATCCGGTAGTACTCCTCCTGCGGAATCGGATCGAACTTGTGGGAATGACAGCGGGCGCAGTTCACCGTCAGCCCCAGGAACGTCTGGCTGACCACGCCCACCATGTCCTCGAGTTCATCCTCGCGGGTGATCATCCGCTGCGTGACATTGGACTGCGAGCTACCGGCCTGATCCCAGGGGCCGCACACGAGCAAGCTCGTGGCCACCATGCCGTCGCGCGTGGCAGGCTGGAGAACGTCACCGGCGACCTGCTCGACCATGAACCGGTCATAGGGCTTGTCGGCGTTGAAGCTCGCGATCACGTAGTCGCGGTAGTGCCAGGCGCTGGGCCGCAGCCGGTCGTATTCGAAGCCCTGGCTTTCGGTGAAGCGGGCCACGTCGAGCCAGTGACGCCCCCAGCGCTCGCCGTAGTGCGGCGAGGCGAGCAAGCGCTCCACGAGGTCGTCATACGCCGTCGGCGACTCGTCGACCACGAAGGCGTCGACCTCCTCCGGCGTGGCTGGGAGCCCGAGCAGGTCGAACGTTAGCCGCCGGATCAACGTGCGCCGGTCCGCGGGAGCGGCCGGCGCGAGCCCGCGAGCCGCAAGAGCCGAGTGCACGAAGGCGTCGATCTCCGTGGCCGCCCCCGACACGACCGGCACCGGCGGTGACCGGAGCGGCTGCAGCGACCAGTGGCTGCTGCGGATCGGTGCCGGCTGACCATCCTCGGGCCACGGCGCTCCCTGGTCGATCCAGGCCCGCAACACCGCCACCTGTTCGGTCCTGAGCCGCTCGCCCTCGGGCGGCATCGGGTTCTCCGGCTCCCCTCCAGTCACGAGGTGAATGAGCCGGCTTTCTGTTGCCTTGCCGGGCTCGATCACGGGCCCGCTGTCGCCCCCCTTCAGCGCCGGCCCCCGGGCGTCGAGCCGCAGCCCACCCTCCTGTCTCTCCGCGCCGTGACACTTCACGCAGCGGTTCACCAGCAGCGGCTGCACGTCCCGCGCGAAGTCGATCCCGCTCTTCGCCGCGTCGGCGGCGATGCTACCTGGGCCCGCACAGCACGCCAGGCATGCAACCAGCCCCGTGAGCCTCCGGCAGGCCCGAGCAGAACACGGGTTCGGGCGAACGCGGACGGACATGGCGATGCGTTCTCCGCCTGGCTGGCTGACGTGCGGCGGTCAGGCAGGCTTGAGATCGGCGATGATCTTTTTCAGTGCGGCCAGCGACATGGCCGTGCACTCCATCGGCGACTTGCCGTCGGGATAGTCCTCCTGCTCGACCGTCATCCACTCGGTGCCGCCCACATCGCGGCAGGCGGTGATCACCGCCTCCCAGTCCACCGAGTCCTGGCCGATGATCGCCTTCTTGCCCGGCCCCACCGCGGTGGGCTTGAAGTGCGTGATGCGAGTGCGGCCGGGATGCCGCCTGACGAGTTCGGCCGGATCGAGCCCGGCGGCAACGGTCCACCCCACGTCCTGCTGCAACACGACGTCCTGGCTCGTCCGCTCGGCGAACAGGTCCCAGTAGGTCTTGTCCCCGTCCTTGCGGAACTCGTCCTTGTGGTTGTGGTAGCCGCACGCCATGCCCAGGGGCTTGAGCACCTCGGCCGCCTTGTTGAAGGTCTCGGCGAGGGCCTTGCTCTGCTCGGGGTGCGTGAAGTCCCGGTCGCCCGGGATGATCAGGAACGGGCAGCTGATCGCCTGATGGAAATCGATCGTCTTCTGCAGCGCATCACCGCGCAGGTTGTTGGTGCCGATGTGCGTGCCCGCGGCGACCAGGCCCAGGTCCTTGAGCCGCTTGGCGAGTTCGGCGGGACGGCCGCTGTAGTTGTGGTAGCCCGCGAACTCGACCCCCTCGAAGCCCATCTCCGCAACCTTGGCCAGTGCCACGTCGAAGTTCTTGCCGCAGTCGTTCCGCACCGAGTAGAGCTGCAGCGAGATCCGCATGGGCGGCTTCTTGGCGGGCTCATCGGCGGCACGGAGCAGCCGCGGAGCGGCCGCGGCCAGCGCGGCGGAGGACTGGAGAAAGAAGCGGCGGGACAGCGATGCGCGGGGCATGATCTGTTCTCTGGACTGTGGGAAGTCGGATTCCATGCCGCGACGCGACTGCCGCGGCCGACCGGACTAGTCATCATCGCACCCGCCTCCCATGGCTGCAAACAGCCGTGACCGGCCGAATGTTTGCCACGCGAGGGCCGCGGGTATAGCGTGATCTGTGGGCGCTGCGGCGAATCGGGCGAATCACATGCTTTCTCACCCCGGCCACCGCGACTGGCCCGTCTTTCCTGGCCTGCTCGTGGCGACGACCTGCCTGGCCTGCCTGCGGCCGGCCGCCGCCGTGGTCATCAATACGCCCGAGGCCGGCACGCTCAATTCGACCGCCCCGGCCAACGACCCCGGCTGGGACAACGTGGGCTCCTTCGGGATCGGGACGGCGATCTATCTCGGCGACCGCTGGGGACTCACCGCCTACCACAATCTCGGCTCTCCGAATCTCGTGCTCGGGGGCACGTCCTACTCGCTCGTGCCAGGTTCGGAGGTGCGCATCATCAACGCGAACCAGGTGGCGGCCGACATGATGCTCTTCCGCCTCGCAGCCGATCCGGGGCTGCCGGGTCTCGTGATCGCAGCCATCAGGCCCGCACACGACTCTCCGCTGGTCGTCGTCGGCGCCGGCCACAAACAGCTCGATGGGCTCGTTCACTGGAGCAGCACCTGGCAGGTGGTTCAGAGCGGCGGCACGTATGCCGGCTACCACTCGAGCGGCACGCACTTCAAACGCTGGGGCACGAACACGATCGAGCCCACGTCCAGCGGCAACCCCGACGCCGACATGACGATCAATACCGGGTATGGCACGGTCCAGGCCTTCCACAGCCACTTCGACGACATTCCGGGTGCCACGAGCGAGTGCAACGCCGTGTTCGGCGACTCGGGCGGTGCCGCGTTCTACGATCGCGCGGGCTCGTGGGAACTGGCCGGGATGGTGGTGGCAACGGGGCGATACGCCGGCCAGGCCTCCGACGACTCCGTGTTCGGCAACCAGACGTACTACGTCGACATGTCCGTCTACCAGCCGCAGATCGCCGCCATCATGGTCCCCGAGCCGGCTGGGCAGGGGCTGGCACTGGCGGGCCTGATCGCGGCCTCGACGGCTCTCGCTTGTCGTGGGACAAGTCATCCCTGACCTGCGTCCACCCGAGCCGACCGGAGGAAACACCGCGGGTTTCCACGGTCGCTATCGTCGACTTCCGCGCCGGTCGACGTGATCCACCGTCTGCCAACGGCGAGCACCTATACTTCGCCGCATGGGCAAGATCAGTCCCCCGGCCATCGTCTGGTGCGTCGTCGCCTGGACCCTGACATGCGGCGTGACCGCGGGCGCACGTGCCTGGGAGCCGACCGCTGCCGCCGTGCAGGAGGCCGTGAAGGGGGGTGATTTCGCCGGCTTTCTCGCCGCGGCCGCCGATTGGTTGGCGGCCCGGACACCGGATGCCGTCGACGAACCGGCCCTCTCCCGCCTGCTCGACGATCCGCTCTTCGCCGACACGGTCACCCGGCACCGCATGATCGCCGCGGCGAAGCCCGACGCGCTGGCTGCCTTCGTCAAGACCGCGGCCGCCAACCGCGAATTCCTGTCGTGGTTGCTCGGCACCACCCAGGCCATGAATCTTTATCTGGAAGGGGGCACGCCCAACGGCAACGACCACGTTGCCGCGCTTGGCGTGCTGCGCGACATCGTCGTGGCGGACGCGGACGCCCGCCACGGCATGCACCTGCGGCTGGCGCTGGCCACGGCGCTCGTTCACGCCAGGCAGCACCGGGCCTTCGGCACAGGGGTGCCGATCGATCCCGTCAAACGTTACCTGCACTTCAAGCAGGCCCAGACGGCAGCCGAACTGGTGCCCATGTTCGACGATCTCACCGTCTGGGAATACGCGAAGGTCGTCGACTGCGCCGCTTCCGACGACGACCTCGCCTGGGCCCGGGCCATGCTGCGCACGATGCGGCCCGAACTGGTCCGCGAGGCGCGGTTCATCGCCATGGTCTCGGAGGTGCAGTACACGTCGGCCAAATGGGGCCCCCCGCCGCACACGTTCGCCACGGTGCTCAACGGCGGCGGCAAGTGCGGGCCGCGGGCCTGGTTCGGCCGCATGATCAACCAGGCATTCGGTGTGCCCGTGTGGGGCGTCAAGCAACCCGGGCACGCGGCGGTGGGATTCCTGGGCGACCAGGGCTGGAAGGTGAAACTGGGCCGCGGCTGGGAGCACTCCACGTGGGACGGCATGAACGGCAAGGCCTTCCTGGAGATCGTCGCCGCCCGCGACCACGCGACCGACTTCTCCAGGGCCGAGCGCCTGCGCTGGCTCGCCGACGTCCTCGAACCCAAGGAGCGCGCCGTGGCGGTGAAGGCGGTCGCCGACGGGATCCGCAGGAAGCCCGGCGGGCCGGTCACGACCCACCGGCTCCGACCGCGAACGTACCCGGCGCCCGAGGCCGAGGAGCGCCCGGCCACGATCCCCGGCCTGCAGCATCTCCTGGCCAGCGACTTCTCGACGTCGCACCAGGCCCGCGTCGTGCCCTCTTTCGATCGCGGCAAGCAGGTCTACTTCCAGAAGAACAGCGAGGGCTGGGCGGAATACCGCGTGAATATCCCCGCCCAGGAGACCTACGGCGTCACGATCGGCCATGCCGTGGCCAACGGCACCTGCCGGGTGCGGATCTACGTGGGCGACACCCGGATCGGCTGGATGCACCTCAACAACACGAAGGGCCTGTGGGGCAAGACGAAGGAATGGGATTTCGTGCTGCCCAAGACCGACACCGTGCGATTCGTGTTTCCGCCGCAGCGCGGAGTGGCCGTGAAGTGGATCGAACTCAAGGCCAAAGGAGACGCCCGGCCCACGGCACAGGACGACGAGCCCACGGCGGTGCCCGCCAGCGACGAGGACGATCCCCGCGATCCCTCCACCGCGGATGGCGACACCTGACCGGACCGGCGGCGCAGGATCACGCCTCCACGACCCGGGCGATCGCCGCCGCCAGAGCCGCGGCCGCCGGCGGATGCCGGCGCAGCCAGAGTTCGGGCTCGACGAGTTCGAGTTCCATCACCACGTGACGTCCGTCGCGGTCGCGCACCATGTCGACCCGCCCGTAGGCCGGCCGCCGCGGGCAGGCGGCCATGGCCGCTTCCGCCAACTCGACCTGGGCTGCGGTGGGCTGGCACTCGTGCACCGTGCCGCCGTGATCGTCCTGAACGCGGAAGTCCCCGGGCTTGGCCCGCTTTCGCAGGGCGTGCGTGCACTGGCCGTCGATGACCACGAGCGTGTCCTCGCCGGTCGCGACCACGTCGGGCAGGAAGGGCTGCAACAGAAACGACTCGACCTCCAGAAGCGGCCGCACGACGGCATCGATCCGGGCGGCGTTGTCGGGGACCAGGCGGTAGGTGTGCCGAGCCGCCCCCGACACGCAGGGCTTGATCACGGCCTCGTCCCAGCCGCTGGCCGCGAGCACGTCGGCGAGCGGCGCGATCGAGCCCCGCTCGATGAACCGGCTGGGCACGACCGGCACGCCGCAAGCTTCCAAGTCGGCGAGATAATGCTTGTCGATGTTCCAGGCGACCGTGTCCCGGTCGTTGCACAGCCGGGTGCGACCGGCGACGGCCTCCAGCCAGGCACTGAACTCGCCCAGCCGCTCGAAGTAATCCCACGTGGTGCGGAACACCGTGCAGCGGAACGCCGACCAGTCCACGGCCGGATCGGCCCAGTCGACGCGAACCGACGTCAGGCCCCGGCCGGCGAGGCCAGCCTGCAGGAGGCCGTCGTCGGCGAGGATGTTGCCCAGGTACCAGTCGTCCGGCTCCGCCATGGCCGCCACGTAGCGCCGGTCGGTGAGCAGCGCGATGTCGGCGCGGGGATGGCTCACGGTGCGGCCGGCAGGTCGCGGACGGCGATGTCGCGGTATTCGGCCCACATCGGCGCTCCGCCGTGCAACTGTAGCGCCAGCACGCCCTCGCGAATCGCCACATCGGCACCGTCGCTGAAGTCGAGGATCAGCGTGCCGTTGAGGTGGTGCCGAATCCGCGTCCCCTCGGCCACGATGCGCACGTCGTTCCAGTCATCGCGACGAAACAGCTTCGCGAACCCCTCGGCGTCGATCAACTGGCCCTTGACCTGCTTCGCTCCATCGACCCAGACCGCCTGCTCGCCCACGTGGCAGATGCGGCCGCGCCGGCCTCCTTCGTCGTAAATGAAGCCCGCCACGCTCGGCAGTTGCGACGAGTTGCGGATCTCGTGCTGGTAGCCGTGCACGACCCAGGCGTTACGGGGCTTGCCCTCGGTGACGTGGCGGGATCGGTACTGAATGCCGGAGTTGTTCGCCGAGCCGCAGCGGAAGGAGAGCTTGAGTTCGAAGTCCCGGAGCACGAGGTCCTCGCGGATCAGGAACGTGTTCCCGTCGGCTGGCTGGGCAGCGGTCGTCTCGCCGCGGATGGCACCGTCGCGGACGCTCCAGAGCCGGGGGTCGCCGCTCCATCCCGACAGGTCGCGGCCGTTGAACAGCGGCCTCCAGTCCGGCTCGGCCGCCCAGACGGAGACGGCGAACGAGGCCAGCAGCACGGGAGCGACGAGGCGATGCATGGAAAGACTGCTCCGGTAAGAACCGATTCTCCGTTGAGTATCTCGCGCCGGCCGCGGCGTCGGCAACGCCCCGCGGTTCCTGCCAGGATCGTCAGCGAAGCAGGATTGTGCCCGGTGGCCGGCGGGCACGAAGATAGGGGAACACAGTTCCCGGATACGCCATGCCCGACCGTCTGCCCCGCATCGCCATCGACCTGGAGAAACTGCGGCACATCAACTGCGGGCTGGGCCGGTTTTCATTGCACCTGGCCGGCGAACTGCTGCGGCTGGCGCCCGACCGCTTCCGGCCGGTGTTCTTCCTCGCCAAGGGAACGGAGCGGCATTTCCCCGCGGGCGGTTTCGATCAGCTGACGGTCACGCCCTGGAAGAAGGAATCGCTGCGGCGGCTGGTGAGGCCTCTGGCCCGCCCGTTCCTGCCCCCGCCGGAGGTCGACCTCTGGCATTCCACCAACCAGATGTCGAAGTATCTGCCGCTCGACGCGCGCGTCCCGCTCGTGCTCACGATCCATGACCTCAACTTCCTCCACGAGTCGCCGCACGACGAGCACGGTTGGCTGCGGCGCACGGCCCGGAAACTCGCGGACGTGCAGCAGAAGATCGACCGTTCCACCGCCATCGTCGCCGATTCACGGTTCGTCGCCGACGACGTGGCGGCGCACCTCGACCTGCGCGGCAGGACGATCGACGTGGTGCCGCTGGGCCTGTCCGCCCCTGTTGTGGCGGCCACGGAGCGGCCGCCGGGCGTGCCCGGCGGCGACTTCCTGCTCTCGCTGGGCAACTGCCTCGCCCACAAGAACTTCCACACGCTCCTGGGGTTGATGGAACGGCTGCCGAACCGCCGCCTCGTGATCGCCGGAAAGAACGCCACGCCCTACGGCGAATTCCTGCGCAGCGAGATCGCCCGCCTCCGGCTTCAGGGCCGGGTGTCGATGCTGGGCGAGGTGTCGGATGCCGACCGGCAGTGGCTCTACGAGCACTGCGAGGCATTCCTCTTCCCGTCGCTGGCCGAGGGCTTCGGCTTCCCGGTGCTGGAGGCGATGCAGTGCGGCAAGCCGGTGTTCATGGCACGGAAGACATGCCTTCCCGAGGTGGCGGGGAATCATGGCTTCTATTTCGACAGCTTCGAACCCGCGGCCATGATGGAGGTGCTGGAGGCGGGGCTGAGGTCCTGCCGTGCGGACGCCGGGTTCGCCGACCGGGTCCGGGCCCACGCCGCCACCTACTCGTGGCAGGCCACGGCCCGGGGATACGTCGCCATTTACGAGCGTGTTTTGCGGGAAATCCTGCCAAAAACTGGCATTTCGCCGCCGCCGCCAGCCTGCTAATTTCCCCCACCTCGGTGGTCGCCTTGCCTTGCCCATACGGGCGGCAGGACGCAGGCCGGGCATTGTGCGAACACAACGGCAGGGAGGCCTCATGCAACGGCGCGCGCTGATCACCGGTGTCACCGGTCAAGACGGTTCCTATCTGGCGGAATTGCTCGTTTCCAAGGGCTACGAGGTGCACGGCCTGCGCCGCCGCTCCAGCACGTTCGGCACCGAGCGGATCGAGCACCTGATCTTCGGCGAGCCGCCCCGCCTGCACCTTCACTACGGCGACCTTTCCGACGGGAACGGGCTGGTGCGGCTGATCCGCGAGATCCGGCCCCACGAGGTCTACAACCTCGCAGCCCAGAGCCACGTCCGCGTCAGCTTCGATCAGCCCGCCTACACGGCTGACGTCACGGCCGTGGGCACGCTCCGTCTCCTGGAGGCGATCCGCGACGTGCAGGACGACAGCGGCGAACAGATCCGCTTCTACCAAGCCTCCAGCTCGGAGATGTTCGGCAAGGTCGTGGAGACGCCGCAGAAGGAGACCACTCCCTTCTACCCGCGGTCTCCCTACGGCGTGGCCAAGGTCTACGGCCACTGGATCACGGTCAACTACCGCGAGAGCTACGGCTTGCACGCCTCCTGCGGCATCCTCTTCAACCATGAGAGCCCGCGGCGCGGCGAGACCTTCGTGACCCGGAAGATCACCCGGGCCGCAACCCGCATCAAGCTGGGACTGCAGAAGAAACTCTACCTGGGCAACCTCGACGCCCAGCGCGACTGGGGCTTCGCCGGCGACTACGTGGAGGCGATGTGGCTGATGCTCCAGCAGGACCAGCCCGACGACTACGTGATCGCCATGAACGAGCTCTATTCGGTTCGCGAATTCTGTGAGAAGACGTTCTCGCGGCTGGGTCTCGACTACCAGGACCACGTGGAAGTCGACCCCCGCTACTACCGTCCGGCCGAGGTCGATCTGCTCCTGGGCGACAGCACCAAGGCCCGCACGCGACTGGGCTGGGTGCCGCAAACGTCGTTCGAGCAGCTGGTGGACATGATGGTCGATGGTGACATGGAACTCGCCCGACGCGAGGCCCTCATCCAGGGTCTGCCGGGGAAGGAACGACGGGCGGCGTAACGCCGCCAGGGTTATCTCGCAGGGGGACATGCGATGAAAAGTCTGGCACGAAGGGTGGGCCGCTGGTTTCGCGGCAAGGGAGCCGGAACGCCGGCCATCAAGGCGCACCACTTCCCGCGCTCAGAGCCGGGGCTTCACCTCAGCGGCGTGCGCAGCGACGACGCCCAGCGGCTGATCTCGCAGATCTGCCGGTTCGGAACCCTGAATTCGACCGCGTTTCGCGGTTGGGCCGAGCGGCTGCGCGAACCGTGGCAGACGCACCGTAAGCTCTGGGAACTCGCCTTCATCTGCCAGGCCCTCGACGAGCGCGACATGCTCCGCCCGGGCCGCCGTGGACTGGGCTTTGCCGTCGGGGCGGAGAAACTGCCGTCGTTCTTCGCCTCGCTGGGCTGCACGATCACCGCCACCGATCTTCCCACCGACGACGACCGCAACCGCATCTGGGCCGAGACCGGCCAGTACGTGGGAAATCTCACGGCCCTCAACGCCGCAGGACTGTGCGACGACGCGGCCTTCCGCGAGCGTGTCACCTGGCGGCCAGTCGACATGAACGCCATCCCGGATGACCTACGCGACTTCGACTTCACCTGGTCGACCTGCTCCTTCGAGCACTGCGGTTCGCTGGCGCTGGGCCTGACGTTCCTGGAGCGGCAGATGGACTGTCTGCGACCCGGTGGCGTGGCCGTGCACACGACCGAGTTCAACCTGTCGTCGAACGGGGCCACGCTGGAGACCGACACCTGCGTGATTTACCGGCTCCGGGACATCGAGGCGATCTGCGCCCGGCTCACGGCGCTGGGCCACGTGGTGGAGCCGCTCGACCTCAACCCGGGCCGCCATCCCCTCGACCACCATATCGACGATCCGCCCTACTGCCAGTGGTCGGTCGACCCGCCGCACACCGTCAAGCACCTGCGGCTCAACCTCTGCGGATACGCGTCGACGTCGATCGCGCTCGTGATTCGCAAGGCAGCCGCCTGACCGCCCAGCGCCGCACACCCACCGGAGCCCCGCGATGATCTCCTACGCCCAGAACTTCGAGGACGTCGTTCTCAACCGCGTGTTTCACAACGTGCCTGTCGGACGCTACATCGACGTCGGCGCCTTCGATCCGGCCATCCACTCTGTCACCAAGCACTTCTACGACAAGGGCTGGTCGGGCGTGAACGTGGAGCCCGTGGAACGTTTCCATCGCAAGTTCGAGGCGCAGCGGCCCCGCGACTGGAATCTCAACGTGGTGGTGGGCGCGCAGAGCGGCGACGTCGATTTTCAGGAGTGGGGTGACTCCGGGTTGTCGACCTACCGCGAGGTGTTCGACCCCCAGGTGGTCGCCAACCTGGGCTTCGTGCGCACCACGCGGACCGTACCCATGATCACGCTCGCCGACATCACGCGCCGCATCGACGGCGACGTGCAGTTCCTCAAGATCGACGTCGAGGGGGCGGAACGCGACGTGCTCCTGGGGGGCGAATGGAACGGCTTCCGGCCGCGGGTCATCCTCCTCGAGGCGATCAAGCCGAAGCTGCCGGGCTGCGACCTTTATTCCTACGAACCGACGTGGTTCGAATGGGAGGGACTGCTCTTCCAGCACGGCTACGAGTTCGCCCTCTTCGACGGCCTCAACCGCTACTACTACCGGCGCGAGGAACCGGGCCTGCGGGGGCCCCTCTCCTATCCGGCCAACGTCACCGATGGTTTCCGGCTCGTGGCCGGGCACGACCTGGGTGGCGCCCCTGTGGCCGCCTGACGCCGTTTCCTGACCACCGCGGAAACCCGCTCAAAGGATTCACCGTGACAACCTGGTACGACGTCACCGACCTGATGATCTGGCCGCTGCCACACCTCACGGGCATCCAGCGGACGACGGTCGGCATCCTCAACGGACTGCTCGAGCAACGCATACCCGTGCGGCTCGTGGCCTTCGACCCACGGCAGCAGGCCTTCGTGCCGCTCAGCGTGCTGGCGCTGCCCGAAACGATCCGTCGGCACATCCCCACGGCGGTACAAGCGGCCGGCCCGACGGCCGACGGCATCGGCGCGGCGCAGGCGACCGACACCGCCCCGCCGGGAATGCTGGTCGGCCAAAACACGCTGCGTCGCAAGAGATGGCTGTCGAGCAAGGGTCTGCTGGGGACGGACGCCGCGGCCACCGAGATGCGCAACGCCTTCCGGCAGTTCAAGACCGCAGCCCGCACGCTGCGGCGGCAGGCGAGTCGCTGGGCGCGGACTCGGCTCGGGCTGCGCCGCCCGGACGGCGTCGCCGGTGTCGCACCGCTCCCGGCCCGTGACGCGGGCCGCACGGTTCCGCGGCCCGAGGTGGAGGACACCGGCCCCGGACCCTTCGCCGCCGGCGATCTGCTCTTGTCGCTGGGGGCGACCTGGTCACATCCCGCCCATGCGGTGGCGGCGGGCCGCCTGCGGCGCCACGGCGTGCGTGTGGCACGGATGATCTACGATCTCATCCCCACCATCAAGCCGCAGTGGGTCGAGGAAATCCACACCCGCCTGATCACGCCCTGGGTCCGCAGCGTGCTCACCAATTCGGACCACGTGTTCACCATCTCCGAGTTCTCCAAGTCGGAAATTGACCGCTACTGCGCCGAGAATCACCTGCCCTGCGCGCCCTTGACGGTCCTGCGGCTGGGTGATGTGCTGCAGGACAGCCCCACCGCGGCACCGCTGCCGCGATTCGTTCCCGCACGGCCGTTCTTTCTCTGTGTCTCCACGCTCGACGTCCGCAAGAACCACCGGCTGCTTTACGACGCCTGGAGCGTGATGGCGGCCCGCGACCCGGACGCATGCCCCGACCTGGTCTGCCTCGGCGTTGCCCACCTGTACGTCAACGACCTGTTGCGTGAGATCCGCTCCGACCGCGCCGTGAACGGCCGCATCCACGTGCTGCAGGGAATCGACGACAACGAACTCGCCTGGTACTACGGCAACTGCGTGGCCACCATCTACCCGTCACGCTACGAGGGCTGGGGCCTGCCGGTGGCCGAGAGCCTGGGGCACGGCCGGCTCTGCCTGGCATCCCACGCCACGAGCATCCCCGAGATCAGCCGCGACCTGCCCGAGTTCTTCGATCCCTTCGACGCCCCCGGGCTCGTGGCGCTCGTGAACCGTGCTTGCCGCGATCCCGAGTGGGTTCGGGAGCGCGAGGCGCGAATTCGTTCATCGTTCGTGCCCACGCCATGGAGCCACACGGTGGGGCAGATGATGGCGGCCCTGGCTCACACGCTGCCGGCGGCCCGGGAGGCCGCCTGACCCGCGGCCTCGCCCCCGCGCCGGGCAACTCAGGGAGACCACCGGTGGTGCCGCTCAAGCAGGTGATTCGTTCCCTGGAGCGCCGCTACCTGCGGCCGCTCGGCCATGGCCTGAAGCGGCTTGGCGAGCGGCTCCCCTTCCTCCCCGGCAGCCGCGTGGCCCGGCTGGAGCGACGCGTGGAGACGCTCGAGTCGCTGGTCCGCGAACTCGCGGGACTCCAGTACCTGAAATTGGCCGAAGCGGCGGGAGACGACGACCCGGCCGCCGTCTGAGGCGGCACGCGCCCGACATGACAACGCCGCTTTCCATCCTCGTCGATCTCCGTGCGGCGCAGTTCAACGGCGACCGGGGTATTCCCGCATTCAGCCAGAGCCTGGCGCTGGAACTGTGCCGCGGCTACCCGGAGCACCGCTGGCTTCTCCTCCACGACACCCGGTGGCCGAGTCCTGGTCGGGCCGTCGAACTGGCCTCCTGGGGTACATGGTGCACCGCGGCCGAACTGGAGGCCGACCGCGACGGCAGGATCGACGCCGTGCTGACGGGCTGTTTCTTCCTGCCCCATCACACTTGCAACGCTGAATTTCTGCTGCCCCGCTGGCTGCGCCTGCGGCAGCCGCGCCGGTTGGGCATCGTCTATGACCTCATCCCCTGGCTGTTTCCCCGACGCTACCTGTCCGCAGAGCGGGCTCGGCGGCAGTACGGGGAGGGACTGCGGCTGATGCGCGAGTACGACCGGCTCTACGCCATCAGCCCGTGCACGCGTCGGGACACGATCCGTCACGCCGGCGTCGATCCCGGCCGCGTGCACTGCATCGACGGCGACATCGACCAGTTGAAGCAGGATCTGATCCGCCTCCCTGCCGCGGCCACGGCGGCGGTTCCCGCACGATACGGGCTGCGCGGCCCCTACTGCGCCTGCATCGGCGGCGATGACTGGCGGAAGAATCTCGAGGCGACGATCCGGGCCTTTGCCATCTTCCGTCACGGCCATCCCGACCACCAACTGGCGATCATCTGCCGGTTGGGTGCCGAGCGCCGCCGGGAATTTTCCGCACTGGCGGCGAGCCTGGGGCTACCGGCGGATTCGATCGTGTGCACCGGCAGGGTCAGCGACGAGGACCTCGTCGGCCTGATGCGGCAGGCGACGATGCTCGTCTCGGCATCCCTCTACGAGGGGCTCGGCCTGCCCGTGCTCGAGGCCCATGCCTGCGGAGTGCCCGTGGCGGGCTCCAACGTCTCGTCGGTCGCGGACCTCGTGCTTCCGGAGTTGACCTTCGATCCCCGCGACCCGGCGGCGATCGCCGCTGCGATGAACCGGCTGGTGGCCGAGCCCGATGTTTCCGCTCGCTCGGTGGCCTTCGGCCGCCGGTTGCTCGAGGGCCTGGGCTGGTCCCGCGCCGCAGGTGTGGTGATGAGCCATCTCGCGCCGCAGCAGCACAAACGGCCTCGTCCTCCCGCCGTGACCCGGCGCTGCGTCGCCGTCGTGGGTGCGCTGCCTCCGGCGCGGACCGGCATCGCCGCCCGCACGCTGACGCATCTGCAGTCGCCCCTCTGGCGCAGTGATTTCTTCGACTGCAATCCCGGGCCGACGACCCTGACGCCATCAGGGCTCTTGCCCGGCAACCGGGTGCTGCCGGTGGAGGTGCTGCGCACGGTGCTCGACCGGGGAGGGCACGGCACCGTGGTGTTCGTGCTTGGCAACTCCGACCACCACGTGAAGGCAGTCGAGGCGTTGATCCGCACCCGCGGAGCCTCGGCCACGCGGCGGCTGGCCTACCTTCACGAGGCCAACCTCACGGTGCTTCTGCGGGCCTGGCTCGGAAGCGACTGGGAGCGGCTGCCGGCCGCGGCTCCGCCCGACGCGCCCCCGGGCTGGATGCGGAGGGCCCTGGCGGGCACGCCGGCCATGGCGACCGCCCTGCGCTACCTCGCCGAGCACGGTGAACTCGACGGCGTGATCGTCAACTCGTTCGCCTGCCGCGACCTCGTGCGCACGGCGCTCGGGCCGCTCGCCGACCGCTGGTCGATCGACGTGGCGCTGTTGCCGATCGAGGCGGCTCCGCCCGGGGCCGCCGCAGCGGCGCCGGAAGGGTCGGTTGTGCGCGTGGCGAGCTTCGGCCTCGGCGCCGGCGGCAAGGGGCTCGACTGCGTCGTCCAGGGCGTCGCCTGCCTGAAACGCACCCGGCCCGCCCGTCTCACGATCGCCGGCTGGGACGTGGCCCGCCACTGCCGACGCACCGGCATCGGCCGCCGCGACGGCGTCGATGTGGTGGACTCCCCCGACGATGGCACCCTGCTCGAACTGATGCGGGGCACCGACGTGGCGGTGCAGTTGCGTTCCGTCACGCACGGCGAGTCGTCGGGCGTGGTGGCCCAGTTACTGGCGCTCGGCAAGCAACTGGTGGTGAACGCCGAGGGCAGCTTCGCCGAGCTGCCCCCTGAACTCGTCACGTTCGTGCCGGTCGAATGCACGCCAGACGAGTTGGCCCGTGCCATCCAGACCGCCGCCACGCGGCGGGTGGACGGTGCCACGCTGAACTCGATCCTGGAACGGCTCTCGCCGGCCGCCTTCACCGATCGCATCAGCGACATCCTCGGCATCGACCCCTACCCCGCCGACCGGAGGGACGCGGCCGTCCTGCGGTCCCGCGTGGCCCTCACGCTGCGCTGCCGGGACTGCGACGCGATCCCCAAGGTCACCGATGCGGGCCGTGTCATCAGCCGGGACGGCACCCTGGCCCAGGTGATGCACGACGGCACGCTGGTGCCGGCTGGAGGATACTGCGGCGGATGGATGACGCGGGTCATCGCCGGGCTGCGCGGACATCACGAGCCACAGGAGGAGTTGCTCTTCCACCATCTGCTCCGACACGTCCGCCCCGGCACGCTGATCGTCGAACTCGGTTCCTACTGGGCCTACTACTCGGCCTGGTACCTGGGGGCGGTTCCCGGATCGCGGGCCGTGTGCCTCGAGCCCGAGGCGGCGCACATGGAGGTGGGCCGGCACACGATGACCCTCAACGGCCGCACGGCGCGCTTCATCCACGCTCGGGTGGGCGGCCCGCCCGAGCACGAATCCGTCACCGACGCTGCTGCCGATCTCGACATGGCCGCCCTGGCGATGCGGCTCGATCGGGAGCCGATCGAGGTTTTGCACATGGACGTGCAGGGTGCGGAGACCGGCTTCATCCGCTCCATGCGCGAGGCTGGCGCCGGCGGACTGGTCCGGTTCCTCGTGGCGTCCACGCATCACGCCTCGATCACGGGCTCGACGACGACCCACGAGGACTGCCTGGCCGAATTGCGGTCCCAGGGTGCAGCCATCCTGGCCGACCACTCCGTGTCCCAATCGTACAGCGGCGACGGGCTCATCGTGGCCGCCTTCGATCCGAGGGACGCGAACATTGCTTTACCGCCGATCAGCTGCGCCGCCAGCGCCGAGAGCGACGTGCTCTGGCTGCCGCCCACGATCCCCGATCCGGATCCATACGCGGTGTCGATCAGGGCCGCGTAGCCACCTGCTGGCGGCCGAAGCGGCAGCCGGTCAAGCGGCGCGACGCTGCGGGGACGGATCGCTGCGAACGACACACCGCCGCCCCGCCTCGTAGTACCAGCGGAAGTACGTCCGCAGTTCGAACGCCAGTGGACCGGCTTCGGCCAGATAGGAAGCCGCGTCGCGCCCCGCCGTCGGAGCCACGTTCAGCGTGGGAAGCCTCGGATGGGGCAGGCCGAATTCATCGCACACGCGGTGCAGTCCGTCATCGAGGGACTCGAACTCAATGAGGCGCGTGCCGGCCCAGGCGGGGCCATCGACGTCGAAGAATCGTTCGTAATTGGGGAGCAATCGCTTGTGCACGGCGAGCACGAGAAAGTCCCGGAAACTGCCGGTACGGGCCGCCTTGACCATGGGCTGGTCGGGTTCCCGGGCGAACGGATGCCGCCGCCAGTACTCGTAGAGCGACACGGCCATGGCAAAGGGGTCGCGAAGCACGCCGATGACGCGCAGGTCGCAGTGCGGCTGCGCGACTCCGCGCAGCGCCGGCACCCGGCGCGCCAACCGACCCAGCGTCCGCACGAAACCCCGCTGCCGACGCGGCCGGGGAATGATCTCGAGTTCCTGAAGCGATTCGCGCACCGGAACGTGCGGGCTGCCCGGAAGAGCATGCCGCGCATCTGGAAAGGCCGTGCGAAACCACTCGGAAATCGAGCAGCCGGCCGTTTTCGGATAGTGGGCGAAGGCGACGTTGGCTGCGGCGCTGTAGAGCATGGGTAACCGGTTGGATCTGGCGCGCGGAGAGTTTCATATTCGCGGCGTGGCGTCGATGCCGGCCTGACGCCAGCCCGTCCAGCCGCGTCCCCCGGCCTTTCCAGCCTGCCCAGCTTCACTCCCGCGGCTGGTTGCCGGCGGGTTCACAGCACCGGCACTGGTATGCTGCGATGGTTCGCGAGCCGCTCTCGCGTTTTCTCGTGACCGGAGAGCTCCGTCGTGCATGATCGTCGTACCGGCCGCGGTGCCGGGCCTGCCAGCAGGGCCGCCCTGCTGGTCGTCGCAGTTGCGACCGCCGTTGCCTCGTGCCCCACTGCAGCCGAAGGCTGGGCCCAGTGGCGCGGTGCCGCCCGCGACGGGTTCGTGGCAGGTGCCGACTGGCCGGACGGCCTGGCCGCCGAACGCCTCCACAAACGCTGGCGGATCGAACTCGGCCCCAGCTACTCCGGGCCGGTCGTGGCCGGCGACACGGTGTTCGTCACCGAAACCCGTGACCAGCAGACCGAGCACGTGCGGGCGCTCGACCGGGCCACCGGTCGCGAGCGCTGGCAGGCCTCCTGGGAGGGCTCCATGAAGGTGCCCTTCTTCGCCGCCTCCAACGGGTCCTGGATCCGCTCCACGCCCTGCGTCGACGAGGGCCGCGTCTACGTGGCGGGGATGCGCGACGTGCTCGTCTGCCTCGATGCTGGCTCGGGCCGCGAAATCTGGCGGACGGACTTCATGCAGGCTCTGGAGAGCCCGCTGCCGTCGTTCGGCTTCGTCTCCAGCCCGCTGGTGATCGGCGGCCACGTCTACGTGCAAGCCGGCTCGGGGTTCGTCAAGCTCGACAAGGCGACGGGTCGCATCGTATGGCGGGTGCTGGAGGACGGTGGCGGCATGTCGGGTAGCGCTTTTTCGTCGCCGTTCCCGACCACGCTCGGCGGCGTGCCGCAGATCCTGGTGCAGACCCGCGACGCGTTGGCCGGCGTCGATCCGGCCAAGGGCACGGTGCTCTGGAAGACGCCCGTGGAGGCATTTCGCGGCATGAACATCGTCACGCCCACGGTGAGCGACGGCCGCGTATTCACCACCAGCTACGGCGGCGGTTCGTTCCTGTTTACCGTCGACCCGGCGCGGACGGAGAAGCCGGTGGAGCAGGTGTGGCGCAACAAGGTGCAGGGATACATGTCGACGCCGATCGTGGTCGGCGGCCACGCCTTCGTGCATCTGCGCAACCAGCGTTTCGCCTGCCTCGACCTGGCCACCGGCAAGGAGGCCTGGATCACGACCCCCTTCGGCCGCTACTGGAGCATGGTCGCCCAGGGCGACCGCATCCTGGCCCTCGACGAGACCGGTGACCTCCGGCTCATCCGCGCCACGCCGGAACGCTACGCACCGCTCGGCGAAGCCAAGGTGGCCGAAAAGGAGAGTTGGGCCCACCTGGCCGTGATCGGCGACGAACTCTACGTGCGCGACCTGGAGGGGATCACGGCCTGGAGTTGGAGGTGACGGTCGTCCGCGAGGACAGCGCCTTGGCGACTTCGATCACGGTCACCGGCACCAGCGACAGAGCCAAGACCGCCGGCCATTCCCACCCCAGACCAGCCTCCACGTCGAACAGCGGCCGGGCGACCGGCAGCGTGACGACCATGATCTGGAGCAGCGCCGAGACGGCGATCGCCAGCAGGAGCGAGGGGTTGGCGAAGAATCCCATCCGGATCGCAGTCAGCCGCTCGCTGCGGCAACCAATGGCGAAGAACAACTGGGAGAAGGCCGCCACGCAGAAGCACATGGTCTGGGCCCGATCCAGAAGGCTCGCCTCCCCCCGCCACGCGAGCCAGAAAGCCACCAGACCCACCAGCGCCACCAGCGTTCCATGACCCAGGATCGCGAGGCCGCGGCCGCCGGTGATGACCGGCTCGCGCGGGGGGCGGGGCGGCCGGTGCATGACGTCTCGTTCCGGCGGCTCGAGCCCGAGGGCCAGGGCCGGCAGCCCGTCGGTGACGAGGTTCAGCCACAGGATCTGGGTGGCCGCCAGCGGCGCAGGCCAACCCGCGACGGCCGCCACGAACATCAGCAACACTTCCCCCACGTTGCACGACAGCAGGTAGTGGATGAACTTCTGGATGTTGTCGTAGATGCCGCGGCCTTCCTCGATGGCCCCGACGATGGAGGTGAAATTGTCGTCGCTGAGCACCATGTCGGAGGCGTCCTTCGTGACATCGGTGCCCGTGATTCCCATGGCGATGCCGATGTCGGCTGCCCGCACGGCTGGGGCGTCGTTGACCCCGTCGCCCGTCATCGCCACCACGTGGCCGTGCCGCTGCCAGGCCCGCACGACACGCAACTTCAGCTCGGCGCCCGCTCGGGCGTAGACGGCGATGCCCTGCACCTCCGCGGCGAATTGCTCGTCATCGACGTCGTCCAACTCCACACCGCTGACCACGCGGCTCGCTTCACCGTCGACCAGACCGAGTTCGCGGGCGATGGCCCGTGCCGTGGCCGGATGGTCGCCGGTGATCATCACGGTGCGGATGCCGGCCGCTCGGCATCGCTCCACGGCCGCCCGCGCCTCCTCCCGTGGCGGGTCGATCATGCCCACTAGGCCGGCATGCACGAGGTCACGCTCGCAGGCCTCCGGCTGGTCACCGAGCTCCTCCGCCGCCGGCATCTGCCGGTAGGCAAGCGACAACACCCGCAGGGCCCCGTCAGCCATCTCGGCAGCCGTCGCGAGAATCTCGCGCCGCCGGCTGTCGTCGAGAGGCACAGCCCCGCCGTCGCGCAACTCCATGGTGCACCGCGGTAGCACGGCCTCGGGCGCTCCCTTCGTCTCCAGGAGCCGGCCACCGTCGCGGCAGCGCACGACGACGCTCATCCGTCGACGGTCGGAGTCGAATGGAATCTCATAGATCTTCGTCTCACCATCGGTCGCGGCAGCGATGCCTGCCTTGAGCGCCGCCACCAAAAGGGCACCCTCCGTGGGGTCACCGGCCACGGTCCAGCCCGCGCTCGGGCCGGCCGGCTGGAGCACCGCGTTCGTGCACCGGGCGGCGACGGCGAGCAGTCGCGTCAGGTCGGGGTCGGAATCCGCCGCCACCTGGGTCTCCCCCGTCCCGGCGGTCCGTGCCAGGAACATGCCCTGGGGTTCGTAGCCGGCGCCGGTCACCCGGTAGCGATTCGCCGCGCTGACGATTTCTCGCACGGTCATCTCGTTGCGGGTCAGCGTGCCCGTCTTGTCGGAGCAGATCACGGTCACCGAACCGAGCGTTTCCACGCTCGGCAGCCGGCGCACGAGCGCGTGTCGCGCCACCAGTCGCTGCAGGCCGACGGCCAGCACGAGCGTGACCACGGCCGGCAGCCCTTCAGGCACGGCGGCCACCGCCAGGCTCACCGCACGGAGCATGACGTCCACCAGCCCGCCGTCGTTCCACAGGCGCACGAAGCCTCCGCCGCGCCATGCATCGACGACGAAGATGACCGCCACCGTGACGAAGCAGACGACGATCAGCAGCCGCCCCAGTTCGGCCAGCCGGCGCTGCAGCGGGGTCGGCTCCACAGGCGTCCGCTCCAGAAGGCCGGCGATGCGGCCCAGTTGGGTGGCCATGCCCGTGGCCACGACGATCGCGGTGCCACGGCCGGC
>Ga0315900_10002490_pt1 | contig 28090 bp, 26 predicted proteins | sample LakEriMetagenome_FD_203521 | JGI IMG/M metagenome (GOLD analysis project Ga0315900, IMG submission 203521) | Freshwater fungal communities from buoy surface, Lake Erie, Ohio, United States - Buoy 12 MA114 | ecosystem: Environmental > Aquatic > Freshwater > Lake > Lake biofilm | place: USA: Lake...
AGATGATGGTCAGCGGCCGTTGTGCGAGGGTCTGGACGAGCTGCATGGCATTGCGCTGCACGGACGCGGTCTGGACGGTGACGGTCTGCATTAGCTCCCCGGTGCGGGCGCTGTTGAAAAAGCCCGGCGACTGGCGCATGACGCTGTGGAAGGCGTCGTTGCGGAGCTGGTAGGCGACCTTGCTGGTGACCCAGGCCTGCATGTAGCTGGAAAGGTAGGCGAAAAAACCGCGCAGGAAGATGAGCACGGGGATGAAGGCGCACGCGATCATGACACCTGAGAATCCCACCGGCGTGTCAGCGTCCAGGCCGAGCATTTTTGCGAGGTTGATCTCGCCGAGCAGCGGCAGGTCCACGGCTTCGCCGAGCGTACGGGTCTTGCCTTTCAGAACGAGAGAAAAGATGAGCTGGAAGCCGATAAGCATGACGCCGTTGAAGACGGCGCTGAGCATGCCGAGCACGATGCTGAGGGCGAAACGGCCGCGGTAGGGAAGCACATACTTCCAGATGGTGCGGAGCGTCTGTTTCGCGAGATCGGCGACGCGGGGATCGGAGAGTTTGAAGGAGGCTGGGGACTGGCCGGGCATGGGAGGGCCGCATTAACCGCCGCATCGCGACGCACACAACCGCGAAGTGCCAAGGCGGCGGTCATCCTTGGTTGACGGCGGGCTGTGGCTCGGCTTAACAAGCGGTTCCGTCCCGCCTGCCGGCGGACAATTTCATTTCCCCGCCGCATGTCCTTTCTGTCCTGGCAATACGCCTTTTTTCTGCCGCTGGTGGTCGTGCTCTACTGGTGGCTGGGGCTGCGGGCGCGGATGGTGCTGCTGCTGGCGGGGAGCTATGTGTTTTACGGCATGTGGGACATGCGCTTTCTGGCGCTGCTGATGGGATCGACATGCGTGGATTACTTCTGCGGGCGGGCGATCACCGGACATCGCGCGCCGCTGCCGCGAGTGATCGCGGCGGCGCTGCTGCCGCTGGCGTGGTTGATGGCCTACCGCGTCATCCCGCATGGGCAAGGTGAGGTGCGGACGGCGATGCTGGAGTTCGGAGCGATCTTCGCGGTGATTTTTTCCGCCGGTTATCCGCTGCTATGGCTTCTGGCTGAGGAAAAGCGGCGGAAGGGCTTCCTGCTGCTGAGCATTGGCTCGAACCTCGCCGTGCTATGCATTTTCAAGTACTTTGGTTTCTTTGCGGAGACACTGATGGCACTGCTGCGGCACGCGGGCGTGGAATGCGGCTGGGTGCTGCCGCATGTGGTGCTGCCGGTGGCGGTGTCGTTCTACACTTTTCAATCGATCGCTTATGCGGTGGACGTCTACAAAGGCAAGGCGCGGCCGGCGGAGGATCTGCTCACGTTTGGCGCGTATCTCGCCTTCTTCCCGCAGCTCGTGGCGGGGCCGATCGAGCGTCCTGCGCATTTTCTCACGCAGTTTCAGAACGCTGCGCGCTGGGACTGGGCGCATGTTCACACGGGGCTGCGCATGCTGCTGGTGGGCGCGTTCAAAAAAGCTTTTGTGGCGGACCAGTGCGCGATTCTGGCGAATCATGTCTTCACATCAGGGGCCACGCTGAACGCACCATGGGCGGTGCTGGGCGTGCTGGCGTTCGCCTTCCAGATCTATGGGGATTTCTCCGGCTACACCGACATGGCGCGCGGGTCGGCGCGGCTGCTGGGCATCGAGTTGAGCCAGAACTTTCGCCTGCCCTACGCGGCGCGCGGGCCCAGCGATTTCTGGCAGCGCTGGCACATCACGCTCTCGCGCTGGTTCCGCGACTACGTTTACATTCCGCTGGGCGGCAACCGACGCGGGTCATTCATCACATTGCGAAACCTGTGGGTGACGATGCTGCTGGCGGGGCTGTGGCACGGGGCGAGCTGGACCTTTGTGCTGTGGGGGGCTTATCATGCGGCCTTGCTGACGCTCTATCGCATGGTGCCGGCGCTCGGACGTCTGGAGGAGAGCAAGGCTGCCCGCGGATTCGCGCGGCATGGTGCGGTGGTGTTGATGTTTGCGCTAACGCTTGTTGGCTGGGCGGTCTTCCGCGCGCCGAATCTGGCGGCGCTGGGAGCCTGGTTCGCGGCGCTGGGGAATTTTCACGCCACGCTGCCGTGGTTGAAGCCCGCGGCCTGGCTGGTGATCCACGCCGTGCCGTTGTTGCTGCTGCAATGGGCCACGCGGGGCAGGCAGGACGAATCCGACCTCGACCACCTGTCATGGCCCGTGCGCGGCGTTGTCTTCATCTTCATGTTCATGCTCTTCGCCAGCGCTTCTTCAGGCGAGCAGGAGTTCATCTATTTCCAGTTCTGATGCGTGCGCTCTCGAAATCCTTCGTGCTGATGGTGGTTGTGCTCCTTGGGGCAGAACTCGTGGGACGGCTGCTTTTTGCGCAGACGTTGAGCGGTCGTTTTGACTACGGCTATGATGCGACCGCAGGCTTTGTCGAAAATGCGGACGGCACGGTCGATCTGGTTCGCGCGGGCGGACGGAAGTTTTTTCCACAGTCGTTTGCCCTGAAACGCGAACCCGGCGCGACGCGCATCATGGTCATCGGTGACTCGGTGGCGCGTGGTCGTGATGTGGCATCCAGTTACGCCGGTCAGCTCGGGGAAATTTTGCGCAAGTCGGGCGTGAAGGCGGAGTCGTTTAACTTGGGCCTGCCCGGTTACGGGGCGCGGCGGAAGCAAGTGGTGCTGCAGCAGGCGCTGCGCTATGACCCCACACTGCTGGTGCTGCATGTGAATCTCTCGAACGAGTTCGAGGACGAGCGCGAATGGCGGCGGCGGGAGGAGTTCCGCTCCGCGCATCCGCGCAACTGGCTAATGAAATCTGTCCTGATCCGCCGCCTGTTCGAGGCGCGCACGGAAAAAGTCTTCTGGGAGTTGCTGCCGCAGGAGGTTCGTCTCCAGGGCGCGGCGAGTGACGCGGACGCCGAAATCGCCGCCGGGATGAACGCGGCCACCCTGTCGCGCTGGAACGACCTGGTACGCGAGCAGACGATTCTCTCGGTGGAAACGGCGAAAAAAGCAGGCGTGCCGTTGCTGCTGGTCATCCAGGCGGATCTGCATCAAGGCGCCGATGGCGGCGCTGCGGCCGATGAAAAAGGCCAGTATGACTGGGTGACCAAGCTGGCCGGTCCTGATGTGGCAATCGTACGCATGCAGGAGCTGTTCAAAGGCCGGAATGTGAAGGCGATTTACGCCGACGCCGCGCATGTGCGGGCCGAAGGTCACGAAATCATCGCGTCCGCGCTCGCGGAGCGCGTGCGGACCGGATTTGGCGCGCCGCGCGCGCAACAGTGAATTTTTTTCACGCGCCGAGATGCTGCCGGTAGATGGCGTCCAGGCGGTCCAGCATGACCTCCAGGCTGTGCTGTGATTCGATGAGTTTTCTGCCTTCGGCGCAAAGCGCCTGCGTTTTTTCCCGCTGTTCGAGCGTGTCACGAATGGCGGCGGCGAGGGCAGGGGCGTTTTGCATCGGCACGAGACGGCCGGTGATGCCGTTTTGAATGATGCTGGGTATTCCTCCCACATCACTGGCCACCACGGGCACGCCGGTGGCCAAGGCCTGGAGTCCGGACTGCGGGATCGCCTCGTGAAACGATGGAATGGCGACAATGTCGAGCGCGCGCATGATGTCCGGCACATCCTCGCGATGTCCGGTGAGGGTGAACTGGTCCTCCACACCGAGCGCGGCCAGCGTGACCTCCAGACGCGGACGATGCGGCCCCTCGCCGACGATGACGCAGTGGATGCGCAGCTTGTGCTCGTCCCGCAGGATGCGCACGGCCTCGGCGAGCACCTGCGTGCCTTTGGCAAAGCGCAGCACGGTGATCATGCCGATCAAAGGCGTGCCTTCAGGCAGTTCCGGCAATGGCAGCACGGCACGCGGGCCGTCCTGCCCGAAACGCTGCAAATCGACGCCGGTGGGGATCGTGGTGATCTCCACTGAATCGAGGTCAAACGTGGCGGTGAGCGTCTCGGTGATCTTCGGGCTGGTGGTGATGATGTGATGGCTCCATTCCTTGTACATCAGCCGGCTGAGCGACTTGTTGGGAATAGGCACGTCGAAATGACGGCTGCGGATGATGAGCGGCACGCGGGCGATGCGCGCGGCGATGGTGAGCAGCCAGCCGTCCCGCGAGCTGTGCGGGTTGGCGATCTGGATGCGATGCCGGTGCAGCCACCAGGCGAGGCGCAGCGCATGCACGGGCAGCAGGGCGCGCTGGTTGAACGGCTGCGCCACGACCGGCACACCGGCGCGTTCAGCGCGTTGAAAAAGCTGCGCCTGCGGCGGCGCGATGAGCCACACCTGACTGCCACGACGCTGAAAGCCTTGCATTTCCGCCAGGATGCGATGCTCCTGGCCGCCCCAGCCGAGGGAGGCCTCGGAGTGGGCGATGCGCCATGAAACTGCGGGAGGTGATGAGGTGACGTTCATCAGCGATTTGCTCCATGGCGTGAGCGCCGGATGAAATAAAGCCCCTTTTTGACAAAAACTTCTGGCATGTCGGTGCCCTTGCTTTCATATGACGTTTCAACCGTTCTGTCTCTGTAGCAATGTCGTCATCCACCATCGGTATCATCGGCCTGGGCTATGTTGGGCTGCCTCTGAGCCTCCAATTCGCCCGGACGGGCAGCGTGGTGCTGGGATTCGACATCGACGCCTTAAAAACGGATGCACTCATGGCCGGGCAGAGCTACATCCTGCACATTTCCTCCGCGGCCGTGCAGGCGCAGCGTAACGCGGGACGTTTCGCCGCGACGACTGATTTTTCCCGCGTGCGCGAGTGCGAGGCCATTATCATCTGCGTGCCTACGCCGCTTGCTAGGCATCGCGATCCTGATCTAACGTATGTATTGAACACCGGCCGCGCCATCGCGCCGCATTTGCAGCGCGGGCAGTTGGTGGTGCTGGAATCGACCACTTATCCCGGCACGACGGACACCGAACTGCGCGAGGTGCTTGAGGCAGGATCAGGTCTCAAGGCGGGCGAGGATTTTCATCTCGCCTTCTCACCCGAGCGCGAGGATCCGGGCAATCCGCAGAGCGATGTCGCCGTGATTCCGAAAATCGTCGGCGGGCTGACGCCCGCGTGCCGCGAGCATGCGCTGGCCGTTTACGGACGCGCGATCAAAACACTCGTGCCGGTGGAGTCCTGCCGTGTGGCGGAGGCGGTGAAGCTGACGGAGAACATTTTCCGCGCCGTGAACATCGCGATGGTGAACGAGTTGAAGGTCGTCTATGCCGCGATGGGCATCGACATCTGGGATGTGATCGATGCCGCGAAGACCAAGCCCTTCGGCTTCATGCCGTTTTATCCCGGCCCCGGCCTCGGCGGCCACTGCATTCCGATCGATCCGTTTTACCTCACCTGGAAGGCGCGCCAATACGGCCAGGAGACACGTTTCATCGAACTGGCGGGCGAGGTGAACACCGCCATGCCAGCATACGTCATCCAGCGCTGCGGCGAGGCGCTCGCCAGCGTGCAAAGAACGATCAAAGGCAGCCGCGTCTTGATGATCGGCATCGCCTACAAGAGCAACGTCGATGATGACCGCGAAAGTCCGGCCTATGTGCTCTGGGAGATGCTGGAGCACGAGGGAGCGCAGGTCGATTACCACGATCCGCATGTGCCGGTCATCCGTCCCTCGCGCGAGCACGCGCACTTCGCAGGTCGCAAAAGCGTGCCGCTTAGCACGGCGGAAATCCAGGGCTATGACCTTGTGCTCATCGCCACGAATCACAAGGCCGTGGACGCGGAGTTAATCGCCGCGAATGCACGGCTGGTGGTGGACTCTCGCAACGTGCTCGGCACGCGCATGAAAGGACAATCTCACTATTTCAAAGCATGAAGGCACTCGTCACAGGCGGAGCAGGATTCATCGGTTCGCACATCACCCAAGAACTCTGCCGCCGCGGTGCTTCCGTGGTGGTGCTGGACAATCTCAGCCTTGGCAACGTGAAAAATCTCGACTGGAAACAGCCGGGGGACCAGGTGGAGTTCGTCGAGGGCGACATTCGTGACAACGCGCTGCTTGCGAAGCTCATGCCCGGTGTTGAATGGGTGTTCCACCAGGGCGCGCTGCCCTCCGTGCCGCGCTCCATCGGCGCACCGCAGGAGAGCAATGCGCACAATCTGGAAGGCACGCTCAACGTGCTCGTGGCCGCGCGTGACGCGGGCGTGAAACGGCTGATGTTTGCCTCTTCATCCTCCATCTACGGCAATGCAGACGCGCGCATGAAACATGAGGGGCTGCCGCCGCAGCCGCTCTCTCCCTACGCGTTGCAGAAATACGGCGGAGAGCGCTACGCGCAGTTGTTTCACCAGCTCTACGGCTTTGAAACCGTCTCTCTGCGCTATTTCAACGTCTTCGGGCCGCGCCAGGCATTCGACTCGCCCTACTCGGGCGTGATCGCCAAATTCTGCACCGCCATGCTGGCCGGTCAGCCGCCAGTGATCTTCGGTGATGGCAGCCAGGCGCGCGATTTCACGTTTGTGGACAACGCCGTGGCCGCCAATCTCCGCGCCGCTGAGGCCCCGGCGGAAAAAGCGGCCGGGAAATTCTTCAACGTGGCCTGTGGCGAATCGATCGACCTGCTGAAGCTCGTGAAGGACCTCAACCATCTCACCGGGCAGCATCTTCGGCCAAAGTTTGAGCCGCGTCGCGCGGGGGACATTCTCCACTCGCTCGCGGACATCAGCGCCGCGCGCGAATGCCTCGGCTACGATCCGAAGGTCTCTTGGGAGGAAGGGCTGCGGCGGACGCTGGAGTTTTACCGCGCCGAGGCGTAAGGCGCGCAGGGAACTTTGCGCTTGCAATGACCCCGCGAGGCTGGACAGGTCTACTACTTTTCTCCCATGGCCCAATCCCGTCTGATCCTTCGTCTTGCCCGCTTTCTCCGCGTCAAACTGATCTGCCACGCGGTCTTCAAGCTGCGCTTCTGGTGGTTTGTTTACATCAAGAAGCGGCTTCGCTCCTGCGAAGACCAGGTGGGAGTGGACGGACACCAGCACAATCTGCGCGCGCTCAAGCTAGCGCGCCCGAGCGACCGCATTCTCTGGCTGATCCAGCCGCTCACAGCCATCGACAAGATGATGAAGGCTGACGTCAAGGTGCTGGCCATCGGCGTGCGTCTTGAGACGGATCTTCTTTATCTTGTGGCCTATGGATTCAACCCGCAGAATGTTCGCGGCATGGATCTGCTCTCATATTCACCGTGGGTGGACTTGGGCAACATGCACCAGATGCCATACGCCAATGATTCATGGGATGCGATCATGCTCGGCTGGGTTCTTACCTACAGCACGGAGCCGCAAAAGGCGGCGGACGAGCTGGTGCGCGTGGTTAAAAACGGCGGCGTCATCGCCATCGGACTTACCTATTACCCGGAACATGTGCTTGAGGAGTATCGGAAGAGCCAGGGCAGCCTGATGGGCACCACTGGCCAGATTCAGACCGTCGCCGATGTGCTGAAGCTCTTTGAGGGCAAGGTGGACCGCGTGTATTTCAACCACGATGTGTCTGATCCTTCACGACAGGGACCGACGATGGTGATCTTTTCGGTTAAGAAGTGATCTCCGAACTGTGCCAGTGATCAATCCACCAGTTCGTGCTTCGGGTTTAAGGTCACGACCTGTTTGAATGGCTCTTGGAGCGCCTCGACTTCGGCGCGGCGGAACTTCTGCGGTTTCCAATGGCGCACGCTGACGTAGCAGAAGGTGACCTGGTCGCGACCGCCGTTGTTGTTGCGATTGCCGCTGTGCAGGCCGTTTGCGTCGAAAATGGCCACGGTGCCCGCAGGCCCGGCGACTTCGACGATGCGATCCTTGTACTCGGGATGTTCGCGCAGGTCGGTATCAAAGCGCGATCCTTGGCCGCGTCCGCGCAGGTAGCTGTAATAAGTCTGGTGCGACTTTGACAGGTAGGACATGCGCTGGCCATCTTCTGCAAGATCGCGCAGCAGTACCATGAGGTGAATCTGGCGACCGCGGGTGTCGTGATGCCACTGGTAGGAGCCGTAGCGGCCGGTTTCCGCCGGGAGCAGGCGTTGAGCACAGGAGCGGCCGAGCGCGAACTTTTTCTTGTAGTACCGGCCGATGATGTCCAGCAGCACTGGATCAAGCGCGGCGCGCAGAAAGGCCGGATCCTTGACGAAGAACTCGTCGCACTGGAGCGAGTTGGGGTTCAGCTTGCACCACTGGTCCGCGACGGATTTGTCAAAAGCGGCCTGCAGCTCCTGCAGCATGGTTCCTTGGAAATAACCCGGCAGCATGACGATGCCGTCCTCTTCGAGCTTTTGATAGCCTTCCTGGGCCTTGGTTGCGTCCTCTCCGGAGCAGAAATGCCAGTCAAACTTCGGGTCGGGTCTCCGATGGAAATACTCCTTCAGGCGGAACTCGGGTGTTTTGATCAAGGACCAGATTTGTTGCGCGATCATGTGCAACCACTAAGGAGGCCATCTTGGGAAATCAAGATCGAAGTATGCGCCGGTTCAGGCGGCGGCGAGCACTCTTTTGGCCTCCTCAACCACGCGTTCCGGTGGAATGAGCGCGGTGGGTGGCAGCGGATCGTTGGCGAACTCGCTGGCCTGAATGGCGCGGTTGCGCGGCGTGTCGTGATGCCACATCTGTGTCTTGGAAGGACCAAAAAGCACCACGGTCGGCCGCCCGAATGCCTGTGTGATGTGCGAGGCCGCACCATCGACGGTGAGCGTGATGGCCGCTTGTGAAAGCAGGGCGAGGAAGCCGCGCAGCGTGGTCTGTCCTGCGAGATTGCGAACCTGGGACACAGGAAAACCGTCGCAAATCTCGTCCCCCATCCGCAAATGCCAGTCGGCGCTGCCACTGGCAACAAACACGGGGCCGAGGCCCATGTCGAGCATGGCGCGGATCACTTTGCGCCAGCCTGCGACGGTCCAAGATTTGCGCTCCCAACCCGACGCGGGATTGATGACGACGGCATTGGCGGCGGATTGCTGCATCCAGTCCGCAGGAGGCGGCTGAAGCCGTGGCGGCCTGAAGGTGTCTGATTCTCCGCCGCCGACCACGTCGAAATAATAGCGCGCCACATAGATGTCGTTCAGATTCTCCGAACAGCAGGCGTGGAAGAGCAGGCGATGATACCAGCGGATGTAAACCGCCGCGCGTGTGAGCAACTGCTTTTGCCGCGCATGCAAGCGCAGGCTCTTCATAAGTGATTGCGAGCCCTGGTCGAGGGCGAAAACGCGATCGAAAGTGCCTGCGTGATGATTGGCCTTTGCGCCCCAGCTCACGCCGGGCATCAGTTCCACCAGCGGTTGATGACCGGGCAGCGTATAGAGCGTTACTGCCTCGCGATCCTGCGTCGCCAGCCTTTCGAGGGCGGGTTGCAGGAGCAATGTGTCTCCAAGCTGTTTGTGGTAGGCGACGGCGGTTCTCACGGATGGTGTTGTTTCCACAGAGACGTCGCTCTGGCGAGTTCCTCTTTGAATTTATCGATCGGATAGCTCCAATGTTCGCGCTTTTGAATCGGACGGTCTGCAAACAACCGCGAGGCCAGATTGCCATGCAGCAGGCCGAGGTCGCGGAAGGTTTGTGAGAAATAGGACTCGCCCCACTTCACCTCGGTGTCGAGGATCAGGCACAGTGCGTTGCTGGAGACGAGTAGGTTGGCGAAGCCCTGGCCCAGAGCGCCGACAATTAGCGGCGCTGCGGCGAATTTGCGCACTTGCGTCGCGAAATCGAGTTTGCTCAGTTCGAGCACCTCGCATGCACCCCACTGGCGTTCCATTTCGGCGGCAATGTCGCGCTCGTTGAGAAGCCGGCGGTCGGGAGCGTCCGCGCGCGATACAAGGACGGGTGGCTGTGCATCTGGCAGCGGTCCGGCGCAAGCTAGGAACGTGGTGCGTATGCGCAGGAGAATCTCCGGCGCGGCGAGCGCGGTGTCTGTCCACATCTGCGGTGTGTAAAACAGCCGCTTTACCAAGGTGGTGCCGCTACCGGCGCGTCGCACCTGCTCCGGCGGTGTGCCCACAGCGGCGAGGTAACGGGTCTGCCAGCGTTTTTCACGGTTCCCCAAGAGGATTCGCGGATTTCCCATCGCGGCGAGATCGTTATGCGCGGCCAGAAGGCGTGGCAGATGATGCAATAGGAAGTGGCCGTGGTTCTCGTAATTCCGTCCGGCGAGGTGAAAGCAGGGTTCCGCTATTTTTTGCGCGAGCAGACGTAGCGGTCGGCGGATTTTGCGGTCAGGGTGACGCGCGAGGCTGGGACAATCTTTGAGATGCAGGCCGCTGCTGAGGAAAACAGCCCCGTCATCGCCGGTGAGGCAGGCGTTGGCAAATTCGTGGCAGACCACTTCCTTCCAATGCATATCGATCTGCGCCGGGCAAACGTCATATAGCGTGTGTTCGAGCTTGTTGTCCAGCGTGCGGGTGCCAGCGGTCTGCAACGTCCAGCTTTTCAGAGCAGCGGCCCGCGCCTCCTCCGTGGTGGCATGACGCAGGCCGCGCCCGAGCAGCACGGCGGCGCGGGTGTGGAAGTCATGGGCAAGCCGGATAAGTTTGTTCATCGTTGAGCAAGGTGGCGAAGTTCCTCAACCACATGACGCGAGGCATCAGGCGTGCGCAAAGCACCGCCAGCAGGCGGGATATCCACACGTGCAATGCCACGCCATTGATCCAGCCAGTGACGAATGGCGGGACGGATGTCTTTATCGATGCAGGCCGTGCCAATGCGCAGCCGGTCGAGCGGCAGCGGGCTGGGACCCGTCTCGCCGGGCTGCAAGCTCAGCACCGGCTTCCCGATGAGCGCCGCCTCCAGCAAAAACACCGAACACATTCCCGCCACGCCCTCGGCTGCGTGTTGTGCGAGCGCGGAATCCCCGGCCATGCCCGCAAACACGGACGGCGAGGCATGCTGCCTGAACTTCCCAGACATTTCACGCGGATGCGGGCGAATCCACAGAAACAATTCGTTTGCGGCCGGGTGAGCTAGGAATTCTTCACAGAATGTTTGCACAATGTCGCGCTCGTCATACGGCAGCACGGCATAGCCGGCCTTGGTGGCGATCTCCGAGCAGGGTTGCGAGGCGAACAGGATCAGGTGGCGTTCCGACGGGCAGCCGATCTGTACGCGCAACTCGGCCAGTTTCGACATCGGCGGCGCTTCAGCGTGCAGACGGTCAAACGCGGGCTGTCCGGTGATGTGGATGGACTGCGCGTCGATGCCGATGCCGCGCAAATCGTCGGCGGCACATTCATCCATCACGGCGATGACATCCGGCAGTGCGTCAAAGGGGCCGTCCGGCGGCCGTGTGGTGAAACGGGCCGCGTAATTCGACCAGAAGTCGAGCACTGCGATGGAGGGCATGCCGAGCTGCCGGGCGGCATTGATGAAGGTTTTTTCGTCGTCGCGGCCGTTCACCGAGGTGCCGCAGAGAAGCGCATCAGGACGAATCTTTTTCAACAGGTGGACCGCGTCGTCTAATGTGGTCGCCTCTTCGAAAACGTGGTCGGCGGGTGCGAAAATATACGCCGCGGCGTTGTAGCCGGCTGTGACGACGGTTTCCTGTTGCTTGCGCAGTTCCTGCACCACTGCCATCACGGCCTGCGCTCCTCCGGGATCACCTGCGATGGCAAACACTTTCATGCGACGGCAAGAATGGCGGTGGCGGTTTCTAGGCAGGCCACGGCATCGGCGCCCGTGCAGGCGGGCTGCGGGGCGCGACCATCGAGGCAGGCCAGCAGGTCGTTCACAGCATGCACGATGGCATCTTTGAGGCAACGTTCTTCAATCTGCTCGTCGCCGAGATTCACATAACCGGCATACAAAGGGCTTTCCACGGTGCACGCGCGCAGGATGCGATGTCCGCCGTCGAGAATGCGCACGCGGCCGGCGGTGCCGATGATGTCCATCTCAAACAAAGTGAAGGCGGTGTGGTCGAGGGCGCTGAGCGTGGCTGGAATACCTCCGGCGCAGATGATTTGCGCAGATGGCGTGTGTTCATCCGGCTTCAACGCCGTGGGCACGATGACGCGTTCGATGTCGCTGATCAAATAGCGCAGCAGATCAATCCAATGCGTGCCGTTGTGGATGATGCCTTTGCCGTAATAGCCGTGAACTTGCTGCACACGCCCGAAGACGCCTTGTTGAAGTTCATCGCGCAAGTGTCGAAAAGCCGGACAGAAACGGCGCGAGTAATTCACCGAGAGAACCACGCCCTGTTGTGAAGCCGTCTGCACCAAGGCATGTGCTTCAGCCACCGTGACAGCCAGCGGTTTTTCCATCAACACCGCACGGGTGGATGATTTTGCGAGCGCAAGCCGCAGCATGGCCGCGTGGCTTTCATCCGGCGTGCAGATGCTCACGATCTCAGGCCGCAGCTTTTCCAGCATCACCGCCGGATCGTCAAACACCTCGCAAGGGCCGAAAGCTGTCGCAGCAGTCTTGGCGCGTGTCAGATCATAATCTGCGAGTCCAGCAAGGGTGATGCGTGGATGGCGTGCATACGCTTCTGCGTGGGACTGCACACCCACCGTGGCAGGATCAAGCGCAGTGCCTGCACCGATCCAGCCGCAGCCGATCACCACGGCCCGCAACGGGACGTCAGGCTCAGGGCTGGGAGTCGCTGTGCTAGCGGACATTGGTATCCATGGCTGCAGCCACCGGGGTGAACAGATTGGCGGAGTCCGGCACGCTGCGGGCGATTTCAGCGGCATGTTCTAGCACTTGCTCCATCGCGCTGGCGACGTCGTCCATGTCCGCCGTGGTCAGCGGCTCGCGTACCACCGGGCAGAGCAGCAGTTCGTTTTTATACATGTGTTCGGTCACGGGGCAGATGCCTTCGCTGTAGTCCGGCCAGCCTGCGGGAGCCAGATTGAAGGGGAAGCCTTTGGAGCCGATGGCGATGCGCTTTTGGTAAACCGGGCTCAAATAAAGCGGCTTCACATACCCTTCGGTGAGCGCCGTGCCTTCAAAGCCTTCGGGCTTCGGCAGCTCCGCGAGCACGGCCTTGACGAATTGATGACGGCTGAGGCCCGCCTTCGCGGCGTCGAAATGCACCGGCAGCAGGTAGTAGGCGTGCGTGCAGTCCACGGGATGCGGCTGGGCGCGCAGGCCGGGCAGTTTGTCGATGCGCTGGCGCAGATGCGCGACCAGCGTGGTGCGGGTGGTGAGGCATGCGTCGAGCTTGTTCATCTGCGCGCTGCCGATCGCCGCCTGAACTTCGGTGAGGCGGTAGTTGCTGCCGATGCAGTTCACAAGTTCCGCCGGATCATCGCCGGTGACGACGTTTTCACCGTGGTTGCGGATCAAACGGCAGCGCTGAGCGAGATCATCGTTGTTCGTCACGATCACGCCGCCTTCACCCGTGTGAATGTGCTTGTGGAAGTTGAGGCTGAAGCCGCCGAGATCACCGATCGCGCCAACGGGCCGGCCTTTGTAGAGCACGCCTGGTGACTGGGCCGCGTCCTCGATGACTTTGAGGTTGTGCCGGCGTGCCAGGGCGAGGATTTCATCCATGTCCGCCGGATGGCCAAACAAATGCACGACCATGATGGCCTTCGTTCGCGGTGTGATCCTCTGCGCGATGGATTTTGCCGAGATGCAGAAGGTTTCGGGGTCGATGTCGGCGAAGACTGGGATGCCGCCGTAAAACAGACAGCAGGTGGCCGAGGCTGACATCGTGTAAGGCGGACAGATGATTTCATCTCCCGGCTCGATGCCGATGGCACCGATGGCGGTGACGAGGCCCGTGGTCCATGAGTTCACGCTGATGGCATGTTTGAAGCCGTAGCGCTGGCACCAGACAGCCTCGAAATCAGTGACGCGTTTGCCGCCGTTGAAAAACTTGCCGCTGGCACCGATGAAGGCGGAGAGCACGTCGCTCTCGATCACCTCGCGCACCGCCTGCTGCTCGGCCTGGCTCATCGTGACGCGGGGTGCGAAGGGGCGGGTGCGGACCGGGGTTCCGCCGAGAATGGCTGGCTTGCTGGAGGTGGAGGACATGAGTAAAATGCGGCTTGCGTCTGGATGACGGACGCCTAACAGACACAAGCGTGCCGCGAATGCAACTGGCGCGCCATCGAGGTTTACTCCTGCTTCCGCACAATGCCGATCCCAATCATGTTTCCCATCGAGGTCACCAGTCGCGAACTGGACGCCCGGCTGCTGATGGCGGCGCATTGCGCGGCGCCGGAACGCTCGGTGTTTCTCGGCCAGGACCGTGGTGTTTATCGCCTCGCAAGGCGCTGGCGCGGCGGCATCTATGTGGGCAAGCAGGTGCTCGTGGGCGGCATGAAGCCCAACTTGGCGAAATACCGCGTGCTCAAGGGGCGCGGCTATCGCGTGCTGTTTCTCGCCGAGGAGGAGCCGGTGTTTGGCGAGGAGGGCGAGCTCGACCGCGAGCAGTTTTTGCAGATGTTTCATCCGAACTGGCTGGATGGCGACGACGTGGTCTGCGCGTGGGGCGACTTTTCCGCCGAGGTGTTCCGTTCAGTGGCGGGTCCGGACGCGCCCGCGATCCACGTGACCGGCCATCCGCGTTTTGACATCATCAAGCCCGAACTGGCCTGTTTGTATGAAACGGAGACGCTGGCGATCCGGCAGCGCTTTGGCAAGTTCATCCTGTTGAATACCAAGTTCGCCCTGGCGAGCAACCTGCCCGCGTTTCTCAGCGTGAAGAACGCCTTTACCGGCCAGAACGAAAAAGGCGACACTGCGGAGTACTGGCTGAACTTCCATTGCTACCACGCCAGATTGCAAACGGCCTACATCGAGCTGGCCAACCGGCTGCGAAAGGAGTTTCCCGACCATCACATCGTGCTGCGTCCGCATCCCGGTGAAGATCCGGCGTGCTACAACGCGGTGCTCGGCGGCATCAAGAATCTCAGCGTGCTCACGGAGGGCAGCGTGCTGCCATGGCTTGCGGCGGCGGATGTTTTGGTGCACACCGGCTGCACCACCGGCCTGGAGGCATGCCATCTCACGCCGCGCATCATCCAGTACGCGCCGGATGTGGGCTATGTCTTCGAGCAGCATCTGCCCTCGCTCGTAGGCGCGGTTTGCAAAACACTCGATGAGGTCGTGCAGGAGATTCGCGGCGGCACGCGCGCCGTGGTGGAGCCCGAGGCCGAGCGGCGTATCTCCCGCATCATCGCCAATTTCTCCCCGCAGGTGATGTCCTCGGAACGCATCGGTGCGCTGGTGGCCGCAGCTGCGGCAAAAATAACCACCACTGTGATGCGCGGCCGTCTGGCCGAACTGGAGCATCTCGCCCGCAGCTTGGTGCAGCCGCGCAACCAGCGGCGGCGCAAGGCTGGCGGTGTGCCGAAAAAGTTCGAGCTCTTCGACCGTGACGCTATCACCGCCAAACTGCGCGTGCTTGAGCAGCTCGTGAACAAGAAGCTGCATTGCCGCTTCATCAGCCGCTATCTGGTGGAGATCAGCGCCGCATGAGTATGAAACTCGACATGTCCGAGGGTGATCTGGTGACGTTGGTGTGCCGCCAGCTTGAATCCTTGTTTCTGCCATTGTCACCGGAGGAGAAAGCGTGCCTCGCCGACATGATCCGCCTTGCGCTGCCACGCTGCGAGCGCTGTTTCCTGCACACACGCATCAAGCGCTACACCGAAGACGGTGCGGCGCGGTTCAATCCATATCACTCCGGCCAGTATGCCGTGTTTCTCTATTTCCTAGCCAACACGCTGTGCCGGCAGGCCGCGCCGGAGCGGCGCAGCCTCGCGGACCGGTTGTACTTTCTGAACAAGACGCTCAACGGGCTGGAGTTGTATTACGAGGTGGAGATGCCCTCCATCTTCATGCTCGATCATCCCGTGGGCACCGTCATCGGACGCGCGGAGTTCGGTGATTACTTTTCGTTCGCGCAGAACTGCACCGTTGGCAACAACTGGGACAAGTATCCGCGTCTCGGCCACCATGTGGCCATGCTGGCCGGCTCCAAGCTCATCGGGAACTGCCGCGTGGGCGATCATGTGATCCTCGCCGCAAACACCTGCGTGATCGACACGGACATCCCGGACGGCACGATTGTTTTCGGCAGCTCGCCAAACCTGATCTTCAAATCAAGACCTGTGTCCTATTTCGAGTCATGGTTTGCTACCGCAGGCAGCATGAAGCCAAGGTCCGATTGAATTCAGCGACATGGCGTGCCTTTGCCGATGCAGATATAATGATCGTCGGAGTAGTCGGGGCGTTTCGACGGCGTGGTGATGTGGGCGAGATTGTGGGAAGAAGGTAGCGCTTGCTTCTGCTGCTGCTTGGCGGAAACCGGCAGGTCGAGGAGATCGATTTGCTGTTGCCACTGCCAGTTCGTGTCGCGCTGCCATAAGGCGGGGCTGCGATGCTGGTCGGTGATCCACTGGAAGGAACTCCGGGTGATGCCGAGCCAGTCGAGGAAGGCGTCGAGGTGCTGTGGCGGATGATTCTGCCATTCGCGGGCGGTTTGCGCGGCCTCCGCGCGGCTGAGGCGGCCCCACCGTAGCTCGCGCACGGCGTGGTCGGTGGCCTTGCCGTAGCCGTGTTTCAAGAACTTGAGGTGGTCATGCACGTCAGAGTAGTTGAAGCAGTCCACGTCGTTGTAGAGGTCGAAGGTGCGCGTCTGTGCCGCGCTCTCATAACCGTACGCGGCAAGCATCTGCTCATGCTGGCGACGGGTGTCCCACGGGATGAAGTTGCCGAGGTAGATGCCTCGCACGCCGACACGTTGCAACTCATCATACGAGGGGTAGGTCCACGGCAGCACGTCGCGCGGCAGGATGTGGTCGAACTCGCTCACAAGGTCCTCGGCCTCCAGGCCCATGAGATCGTGATCCTTGCGGTAGCGGCGGGTCATTTCGACCTGATGTTCGTGCGAGAACATGCCGACCTGGTCGAGCCCCTGATGCGCGCCCCAGATGATGAGCGGGATCTGAAAACGCACGGCGGTCTGCACGGGAAACACCGTCTGTCCGGCGAGGCAGTGCCAGTAGATGCTGCCTAGACGGCGCAGCGTGGCGCGGGTGATCCTGCGCACGGTGTCGGGGTTCGCGGTGAAGGTGAGGATGTCCGCGTCGAACACGGTGCGCAGCCGCGCAAGGTTGCGGATGCCGAGGTCGGTGTTGTAGAGCTTGTTGTAAGTGACGAGCAGCGGATTGAGACCGAGCTGTTTGACGGTGTGGACGATGAAGAAGGAATCACGCGCGCCGCTGACGGGCACGATGCAGTCATAGTTCTGGCCGTTCTTGGAGCGATACGGCTCCACCAGAGTTTCAAGCGCCTTCCAGCGCCGCTCCCAGTCGAAGGTCTGCTTTTCCTCATGTACGCGGCAGCCGGAGCACACACCTTCCTCATCCAGCACGAGGCCCAGAGGATGCCAGGTGGTGTAAAGGCAGCGCGCACAGGCGCGGGGCGGCTGGCGGTGAAGCGGGTTCATGCGGCGGAATGCAGGGAGCGGATGGCTGGCGTGGTGGCGAGCACGCCACGCTTCACGGTGGTGATGGCGCACTCGCTGTGGGAGAAAAGATTGCCCGCGCAGGCGCCGGCGACCTCGCTGGCGCGGAAGACCGTCGCAAAATGGCCTGTGTTTCCCGCGCCGCCGCTGATGATGACAGGAACGGCCACGTCGGCCGCATAAGCGGCAAGTCCGAGGTCGAAGCCCTGCATCTGACCGTCGGCATGCACGGCATGCAGGATGATTTCGCCGATGCCTCGCTGCTCCAGCTCGCGCATCCAGCTCTCCAGGGGCGTGTCGAGGGTGGAGCGCGTGAGATGATCGTAAACGCGAAGCGTGTCATCAACCGCGAGCACATCTATCCATGCGACAATGCACTGCGAGCCGAAGAAACGGGCCGCTTCTCCCACGAACTTGTCGTTCTTTCGGGCCGTGGTGTTGATGAAGACACGATCCGCGCCGCTGCGCAGCAGGTCTTCCACCTGCTCGATGGTCTGAATGCCGCCACCGACCGTCAGTGGCGTGCGGAGATATTGGGTGGCACGCGTGATGAGTTCCTTCGAGACAAGACGGCCCTCGGCGGAGGCGGTGATGTCGGCCAGCACGATCTCGTCCGCCTGCCAGCGGTCAAAGGCCTCGGCGATGACCACGGGATCACCGATGGGCAGATGGCGTTTGAACGCGATGCTCTGCACGGCCAGCGGACCGCGGGTGAAGATGGAGCCGATGATGCGTCGCAGGGCCATGAGTCAGGGCAGGGGATGACGGGAGCGCACACCATGGAGAAACCAGTCCAGGAAGTGCTCGCCGCTGGTCTGGCTTTTTTCGGGATGAAACTGGCAGCCGATGATATTCTTCCAACGCAGGCAGGCAGGGAAGCGCCGCTGGCCGGCGGTCAGCGCGATGACCTGGTCGGGCGGACTGTCGTAGTAGTAGCTGTGGGAGAAATAGTAGCAGCCGTCGATGCCGCTGCGGTTCGTGGCCTGCACGTCCATCCAGCCGGTGTTGGGCACGGTGCCTTCACCGGCAGGCAGACGTTTTACCGCGCCTTCCAGCAGGTCGAGCCCCTGCACGCCGGGAGATTCCTCGGAGGTGGCGGCGAACAACTGCATGCCCAGACAGATGCCGAGCACGGGCTTCTCCTCCTCGCGGATAGCGGTGCGCAGCGCCTCGGTGATGCCGGCGCCGTTCAACGCGTTCATCGCAGTGGAAAACTCGCCCACGCCGGGCAGCACGAGAAAATCTGCGCGCGCGATGTCCTGCGCGGAGCAGGTGATGCGCGGCTTCACCCCGGCGCGCAGCAGCGCCTGCGACACGCTGCCGACATTGCCCACGCCGTAGTCGATGATGGCGGCGCGTAGTTTCACAGCCCCACCCCCACTTTGAATTTTCTCTGCCAGCTTCGCGGCCCGGTGCGCTCGAATAGCTTCGGATTCACACAGGTGCTGATGATGCTCCAGAATTCCTCGACGGTGATGCCGATGAAATCGCAGAACGAGGCGATGTATGCGTCCGAGCAGCAGCCGTCGTAACGCTCCACGAGATCAATGCCCTGCTCGCGTGTGAGGCGGCCGCGGCGCAGATCCTCGTTCACATAATCGGTGATGCGGCCGAAGCCGAACTTAAAATATTTGATCATCTGGTTCATGCCCACCCAGTCTTCGTCCAGCGAGGTGACGCCGTGCGGGTCGCCGATGTCGGAGGGCGGCTCGTCGCGAATGTCCAGGCCGCGGAGCGTGGAAAACTGGCCGTTTTCGAGCAGCGACCACTCTTTCCAGAAATAGCCGAGGTAGATGATCTGAATCTGATGCTGGTCGAACTCCTGCGGATGCGGATAACGATACGGCAGCAGATGCGTGGCGGGCACGACCTTCTCCATCCATGAGATGTCACCGCCGGCCAGCGTGTTCATGTAGCGCAGGTTGTTACCATCCCAGCCGGCGCGGCCCGCGGTGCCGAGATCGCCGAGCTGCAGCGCTGGATTTTCCCCCCAGATGATGAGCGGAATCTGATAGGCGATCGCGGTGCGCGGCACGCCGGAGAACAGCGCCATCTCGGTGGACTTACACCAGTTCTGAAACATCAAAAAACTGTGGCGCATCAGCTTGCGCCAGGATTCCGGCGCGGGATTGACGATGAGCGTGTCGAAGCCCTGGTAGATCAGCGCGGAGATGTTGTTTACGCCGCGTCGTGACACCTGCTCCGGCGGATAGCCGACACACACGAGCAGCGGATTGAGGCCGAGTACTTCTTTGATGAACAGCGCCTGCCGTGTGCTGTCCTTGCCGCCGCTGACACCGATGATGCAGTCGTAGCCGTCCTTCGTGCGACGGCCGAAGTTCTTGATGATCGTGTCCAGCTCCGCGCGGCGCTCCTCCCAGTCCACATCCGCGAGCGTATCATAATAGCGGCACGCGGGGCAGACGCCCGCGTCGTCAAAGCGCGTGTTGGGCCGCGTGTCAGGTTGCAGGCAGGAGCGGCAGTAGATCATCGCGCGTTGAAGGACTCGGCCAGCAGGCCATAGAGGATGACATCGACGTAACGGCCGTTTTTGAACACGGCCTGCCGCAAAACACCTTCCTGTTGAAAACCGAGCTTCGCTGCGATGCCGCGCATGCCTGAATTGTCCTCAAAGGTGCCAAAGCTGACACGCCGGAGGTTCAGCGTTCGAAAGCCGTGCCGAATGATTGCTTCGCTCGCTTCTAGACCGATGCCTTTGCCCCGGCATGCCGCGTCACCGATGAGGATGGCCAGCTCCGCGCTGCGATGAATGGGATGAATCTGCTGCAAGGAGACATTGCCGACGTGACGACCGTCTTCTTTGAGAGTGACCGCCAGCACCAGGCTGCTTTTGCTGCCGCGCACAGAGGCGATGTATTCGAGCGCCTGCTCGCGCGTGTAGGGATAAACGTGATGGCTGTTGCCCGCGCAGGTCTCCGCATCGTTGAACCAGCCGGGATACGGCCCGTCCGCGTCCGCCGCCGTCAGCGGGCGGAAGATCAGGCGGGGAGTTTCCAAAAATCGGGACATGTGGTTGGAGTATCCGCCGGAACCACGGCGGTTGCAAGATTCAGCGTGCCTGGGAGCGGGTCTGATGCTTCACCTCCGCCAGCAGCCAGTCCACCTCGTTGTCGATGTCCTGCGCGTCCATCTCCGAAATCACCACCGGGGCCGAGGTAGGGGCCAGCAGGCGCAACTGGCCGGAAATCTTGTCCGCGCGCATCCAATACCACTGACCGGCGTCATGGTAGGCCTTTTCCATGTCCTGCGATCGCACGAAGTAGTTTTCCGGCTGGAACATGTGCAGGCGCGTCTCGTGGATTTTGAGGGCACGCTGGACCGGGTAGCCAAACTGCAGCACCGGCACCACGGCGTAGAGAGCAGGGTCGGCCTGCAGCTTCTCCCAGCCTTCTTTGAGATGCGCCGCTTTCGTCAGTGCGGCGGTCGGGAAGATGCAGCAGCAGTATTCAAAGACCTTTCCACGCGCCTCATAGCAGCGCAGCACCTCCGCCAGCGCGTCGGTGAAGTTGGAATGATCATCCGCGGTTTCCTTCGAGCGCATGAACGGTACCGACGCGCCGTGTTCCCGCGCGATGGCGGCGATCTCTTCGTCATCGGTCGAAACCATGATCTCGTCGAAGCAGCCGGACTCCTTCGCCGCGTCAATGGCATAGGCGATGATCGGACGTCCGAGAAACGGGCGGATGTTTTTGCGCGGGATGCGTTTGGAGCCGCCGCGGGCTGGAATGATGCAGAGTGTCGGTTGGGCTTGGGACATGGGAGGATCAGGAAAGATGAGATTCAGCCAAGGGCGTGCCGCGCTCGATGGCGGTGGCGGCTTTGCAGCGCAAAACACGCCCGAGCTCACGCGGCGGCAGCCCGTGGCCGGGACGGATGCTGCGCACGTTCTCGTTCGTGAAGGCTTCACCGGCCTGAATGTCCTGCACGGCGAAGAGGGAGCGACGGAAGGCCTTGCTGCTGGCTTCCTTTTTTGAAATCGCATAGTTGTCCGGCTTGCCCAGCGCGGCCTCGGTCACGCGGATGGCATCCACCATCGCGCGGAACTCTGCCGGCTCCATGCTGAAGGTCGAGTCCGGGCCGCCTTGCTTGCGGTCGAGGATGAAATGCTTCTCCACCACGCAGGCGCCCAGCGCCACGGCGGCCACGGGCACGGTGTGGCCCATCGTGTGGTCGCTCAGGCCGACCGGCACGCCGAAACGCCGCCGCATGTCTTGAATCGTGAGCAGGTTCATCTCCGCCGGATCGGCCGGATAGGCGCTGGTGCATTTCAGCAACGCCACCGGGCCGCTGCCGGCCGATTTGAGCACTGCGAGCGATTCCTCGATTTCCTCCAGCGAGGCCATGCCGGTGGACATGATGATTGGTTTGCCCGTGGCAGCGACTCTGCGCAGCAGGCCGTGATCCGTCATTTCAAAGGAGGCGATCTTGTGAGCGGGCACGTCCAGGCCTTCGAGAAAAACCACCGCGCTGTCATCAAAGGGGGTGGAAAAGAGATCGATGCCGGTCTCGCGGGCCACCGCCATCAACTTCGGCTGCCAGTCCCAGGGCATGTAGGCTTCCTGGTAAAGCTCGTGCAGCGTCCTGCCGTCCCAGAGCGTGCCGCCTCCGATTTTAAAGGGCGGCTTGTCACAGGCGATGGTCAGCGTGTCGGCGGTGTAGGTTTGCAGCTTCACCGCGTCCGCGCCGGACTCCTTCATGGCGCGAATGCTGTCGGCGGCGATCTGAAAGTCTCCGCCGTGGTTCGCGGACAGCTCGGCGATGATGTAGCAGGGATGGCCGTGGCCGATGGAATGGTTGCCGATCTTCATCATTTGGACAGGGAGGTGGCGAGACTAGCGGCTGTGGCGGTGAATTCAACGGACTCCGTGTCCTGCGTCCGTTTCCCGAAGCCTGCGCGCTCAAACGCCCGCAGGGAAGGTGTGTTCGTATGTTTGACGCGGCCGCGCACCTCATCACAGAAGCCTTCGTCAAAGACCGTGAAGGTCGCGAAGCGGATCAACTTGGGGCCGAAACCGCGCCCGCGTGCGGCGGGAGCCAGACTCAATGAAATTTCGGCCACCGCGGCTTCACGACGATCAAAGCGCACGGTTCCCACGGCCTGGGTGCCATCTTCGACAATGAAAAACGCGCAGTTCTCATCCGCGAGCCGTCGCTGGAACCACGCGACATGCGTTTCCCATGGAATCGGCTCCGTGTTAAACGATGCCTGCCGTGTGGTGGGATCGTTGGCCCAGCCGTGCAGTTGTTTCGCGTCGTCCGGAACGGCCCGGCGCAACAACAGTGGATGCGCCATCAATGATTCCGCCACGCGTCCCGCACCGCTGCCATCCACAAGCGCGCGGGCGTTTCGGGCGAGCCGCTGGCGCAGATCCGTCCGCGAGATCATTTCGTGAAGCGCATCCGGCGTGAAGGTTGCCGCGGCGTCGTGAGTGGTCAAAAACGCGGCGATGCCGGCTTGATTGTCCGCGATGACGTTGACGAGCATCGGCACCCCGAGTGTAGCGAGTTCCCAGCAGGTGCTGCCTGCGGCGGTGATCGCAAAATCCGCCTGCCGCATGATCGCGGGAACATCCGGCGGATTGATGTGCAGTTCGATCCCCGGAATGCCGCGGAGCGACTCCACGTGTGGATTTGCCGCTCCGGCGAGCACGATTTTGCGCAATCCAGTGACGACGGCGAGCTGGTGCAGCACGGCGAGCGTGTCGTTGCGCGGATCGCCGCCGCCCATGGTGATAAGCACGCTTTGCGCAACGCCTTCGACGATGATTTTCGGCGCGCACGCGGTGAATTCGCGACGCAGCAGCGTGAACCGGCCGCCATACAAGCCGCGCCGCCCCGGATACATCGACGGCCCGGCATAGGCGTTGTGATTGAGCACCAGATCGGCAGCGGAGAGGTTCGAATCAGCGAGATCATCGACGATCAGCAGCTTGTGGCCCGCTTGTTTGACAGCCTGGTGGTCTGCGGCGCTGAAATGATAGCCGTCGAACACCACGAAGGCGGTGGTGGCCGGGATTTCGCTCTGAATCGCGACGTTTTCAGCCGCCAGCCGTTGCCGCAATGCTTCGGGCAGGTTTTGGCTCGCCAGCACCACGTCGCCACCGCGATCCTGCCATGCCTGGGCGAGCGCGAGGCAGCGCATGACGTGGCCGACACCGATTTTTTCACCGGCATCCGCACGGATGCAGAGCGTGCCGGGCTTGCTCATCACAGGACGAGTCGTTGCAGGGCGTCGATCACGCGGTCCTGGTCGCTTTCACTGAGGCTGGAGAACATCGGCAGGCTGATGGCACGCGAGTAGTAGCGCTCGGCCTCGGGAAAGTCACCGCGCTTGAAGCCTAGAGCCTGATACCAAGGCTGGGTGTGAACCGGGATATAGTGAATCTGCGCGAAGATGCCCGCCGCCTTCAACCCCTCGAAAATAGCGAGGCGTTTTTCTGCCGGCACTTGGACGACGTAGAGATGCCAGGCCGAAAGCGTGTCCGGGTGCTGCCAGGGCGTGGTGAGCGACAGCCCGGCGAACTTTTCATCGTAGCGTGCCGCGAGCGCGCGACGGCTGGTGAGGAATTTCGGCAGCTTCTTGAGCTGGTTCTCGCCGAGCGCGGCCTGGATGTCGGTAATGCGGTAATTGAAGCCGAGATCGACCTGCTCGTAGCTCCACGGGCCGTCGGGCGTGTTCTGCGTGAAGCGCGGGTCGCGTGTGATGCCGTGGCTGCGCAGGCGGATGAGCTTTTGATAAAGCTCGTCGTCGTTGGTCAAAATCATGCCGCCTTCGCCGGTGGTCATGATCTTGACCGGATGGAAAGAAAAAACCGTCAGATCAGCATGCGAGCCATCGCCGATTTTCCGGCCGAGGTATTCGCCGCCAACCGCATGTGATGCATCCTCCATGATTTTGCAGCCATACTGTTTCGCCAGCGCGCGAATCGCAGCCATTTCGCAGCTTTGGCCGGAGAAATCGACCGGGACGATGATTTTCGGCAGCGTGCCGTTGTTTGCAGCGGCCTCCAATTTCACACGAAGCGCGTCCACGCTCATGTTGTAGGTTCTCGGGTCGACATCGACGAAATCCACCGTCGCTCCGCAGTAAAGTCCGCAATTCGCGGAGGCGACGAAAGTGTTGGGCGAGGTCCAAAGGCGCTCGCCAGGCTTCAGGCCGAGGGCCAGCGCGCCGATGTGCAGAGCGGCGGTGGCATTGCAGACGGCCACGGCATGCTTTGCGCCGCAAAAAGCGGCCATGGCCTTCTCGAAACGGTCGATCGCCGGACCTTGCGTGATCCAGCCGGACTTCAGCGTGGCGGCGACGGCGGCGATGTCGTAATCGTCGATCGACTGCCTGCCGTAAGGGATGGGGGCGGGCGGGCTCACTCGGTTCAGACGAGATCAAACGTGGGATCGCAGAATTCGCGGATGAGCTTGCGGAGCTGCGGGACAGTCAGCCACTCGGTGTTATTGCCGGAACTGTAGCGGAAGCCCTCGGCCACCTGCTTCGCGCCGTGGTGGGCCGAGTATTGCTTCATGAGTTCGCTGATGGAGCAGCCGTAGAGCATCGGCACGATGACGTAGTTTGTGGGTGTCTCGATTGTCTGGTGCGAATCAGTCTCCGTGATCATTTCCTCGTGGATTTTTTCTCCGGGGCGGATGCCGATGACCGGTTTTTCACAATTCGGGCCGATTGCCTCAGCCACGTCGGTGATGCGGTAAGAGGGGATTTTCGGCACGAAGATTTCGCCACCCAGCGCGTGCTGCAGCGCGTGCTCGACCAGCGCCACGCCTTCCTCCAGCGTGATGTTGAAACGCGTCATCGCGGTGTCCGTGATCGGCAGCACGCCGGTGTTGCGCTTGTCGAGGAAGAAGGGGATCACGGAGCCGCGGGAGCCCATGACATTGCCATAGCGCACTACGGAGAAGCGGATATTCCGATTACCGTGGATGTTGTTGGCAGCGATGAAGAGTTTGTCGGAGCAGAGCTTTGTGGCGCCGTAGAGATTGATTGGCGCGGCGGCCTTGTCGGTCGACAGGGCGACGACATTGGTGACGGTGGGCGTGGCGAGGCAGGCCTCGACGACGTTTTGTGCTCCGAGCACGTTGGTCTTGATGCACTCGAAGGGGTTGTACTCCGCTGTGGGCACCTGTTTGAGCGCGGCGGCGTGGATAACTGTGTCCATGCCTTCCAAGGCGTGGGTCAGACGGGTGAGGTCACGCACATCGCCGATGAAAAAGCGCAGGCGCTTGTCCTGAAATTTCTGCGCCATCTCGAACTGCTTGAGCTCGTCACGGGAATAAACAACGATGCGCTCGACCGCCGGATTCTTCAACAGGGCGCGGATGCATTTCTGGCCAAAGGAACCGGTTCCACCGGTGATCAAAATGGATTTTGGGGCTTGCACGGGAGACATCGAGGTGACGGATGACGCCGGGAGGCGGGGGCTGCCGGCGGGCTGATTGTTTGTCCGGGGCGGTGGTGTAATCAACCCGGAATTCATGCTTCACGCCCGCGGAACGTGTTCTGCGTTGCGCGGTAACGCGGGCGGCGCTTGATTGGGCAGATGCTCCCCGACGACCATGCCACCACCGATAGTTCCTGGGCGGTGCTCATCTCTAGCTTTGACGGCAACAGCGACCTCTGGCCGATCTTCTTCCATTACTTCTTCCAGCAATGGCCTGACGCTCCTGCACCGGTCTATCTGGTGACCAACTTCAAACGCTACGACGATCCTCGCGTGTTGAGCCTGTGTGTGGGGCGGGACACCGACTGGGGCAGTGTGATCACTGCATCTCTGGCCTCGATCCAGGCCCGTTATGTCTGGATGCTGCTGGATGACTTCTTTCTTGACCGTCCCGTGCTGACCGGCCGTGTTGAAGAGGTGGTGGGCCAGATTGCCAGTCGCAATGGTGTTTATCTCGAAACAGGACGCCAGAGTGATGATGGGCCGCTGGTCGAAAGCACGGATTTGCGGCGCATTCCCGCCTCGAATCCCATCGCCGGCATCAACTCGGCCATCTATTCCAGGCAACTCCTCCTGGAGCTTGCAAAACCGGGGAACAGCATCTGGGACGGCAATAGGGTCATGAACGCGATGAATGTCGCCGGTTCGCCGGACTTGTACTACCTTCGTGAGGGCGTGCCGCCGCTCATCTCGTTCGTCGAGGCGGTGAAGGGCAGGTTCTGGAAGCCAGTCGCGATCGAATTCATGAAGAGAACGGGTGTCACGCCGGATCTGAATTGGCGGCCGTTTCCTCCGCAAGGACAGGACCCGTTCTCCAAGATGGTGCGCAGCTTTCACAAGCGCCGCATGGACTGGCGCAAGAGCCGCGAGGAAAAACATTTCGCCGCTGGCCGCGTGCATGAGGTGGTGCGTCCTCTGGAAAAAAACTCATGAGCTACACTGCGGACCATCTCCACGAACTGCTCGATAGCGGCGGCGGACGCGTGCTGGAGAAAATCGGCGACATCATCACCTCGCGCGCGTGTCATGCGGCGTGGTGGAAAAGGAAGCTTCCGGGCGCGGAGTGGCGGAGGTCGGTGGACCTCAAGCAAGCGGTGAGGCAGCCGCTGCGTGTGCAGATCGGTCCGGTGCGGTTTCAACTCGCTCCCGGTGGCAGTCTGCGCGCGCTCGCGCCCGAACTGCGGGAGCATTGGGAGCGCACGCAGGCGTTGTGCGCAGCATTCACGCAGCAGCAGCGCCGTCCGGCGCGTGTGCTGCATCTGTTTGGAGGCGCGGGCGGCTTCACGTTCGCTGCCGCACAAAGCGGGGCGGCGGTGGCGCATGTGGATGTTTCCGCAGAGGCGATTAAACGCGCCCGCGAGCATGCAGGGGGCAATGTGCTGGCGAACCGCGACATCCGCTGGGTGGTGGATGATCCGGTGAAGTTCGCGCAGCGCGAACGCGCCCAGAACAGCCGCCACGATCTCATCGTGCTCGATCCCTTCACGCCGAAGGACGCGAACCGCGTTGCTTTCGAGATCGAGCGCGATCTGGGGCCGCTGCTGGGCACGGTCAGCGGGCTGCTGACTGACACGCCGGTAGGCGTGCTGCTGTTTTGCCGGCAGGGCGCGGTCTCGCCCACGACGCTGCTGCATCTGATGCGCCAGGAGTTCGGCGTCTTCGGAGGGCGCGTGGAAAGCGGTGAGATTTTGCTGCGCGGCGCGGAGGGCGTGCCTGCGGTGCCGTCCGGGGCGCATGCTGGCTGGTTAAAAGCCGTGTGATTTCGCGTTGTAGTCGTGTCCTCATGAAATCCGTCCCTCTTTTGCTCCTCTGGGCCACCGTCGCTCACGCACAACTCAGCCCGAACGGTGCCACCGCGTCCTTCAAAGGCAGCCTGCCACCGAAGCCCACCGCCGCGCTTTCCGTCGATCAGGAGGCAGGCATCGAGGCGCGCTTGAAGAGCCTCACGGGCGATTTTGTCGCGGTGAAGAAGCACGAGCGTGCTGCGGACGCGGAGATCTTCCTCAAAGCCGTGCGCTATGCGCTCGAGTTCGACGAATGGTATGACAAGAAGCCCGAAGACAGCCTCAAGAAAGCGAACGCGCTGCTCGACGAGGCCGCGAAGCGCATCGACGGCCTGAAAAAGAACCAGACGCCCTGGCTCGATGGCAGCGGGCAAAAAGTGCTCGGATTTTACTCGAAGCTCG
>Ga0315900_10002491_pt1 | contig 28088 bp, 26 predicted proteins | sample LakEriMetagenome_FD_203521 | JGI IMG/M metagenome (GOLD analysis project Ga0315900, IMG submission 203521) | Freshwater fungal communities from buoy surface, Lake Erie, Ohio, United States - Buoy 12 MA114 | ecosystem: Environmental > Aquatic > Freshwater > Lake > Lake biofilm | place: USA: Lake...
CGTGCAACGCCAAAGGCCCGAGGCGTCCAGCAAGCGCGTCTGCAACCTCGCGGGATACGACAGCCAGCCAAAGCACATGAGCGCCGCGCCGCGGATCGGCGCGGGCACAAGCCGGTCGGGTGGCGTCCCGGCCTGCCCCGCCGCCGATCACGGTTGAGTGGCGTGACCGCGCGGTCTATCGAGGGAGCATGATCACGCAGAAAATGAAGTACGCGCTCAAGGCCATGATCGTGCTCGCCGAGGAGACGGCGGGCTCAAGCCTGCCGCTGCGGATCGAGGAGATCGCGCGGCGATCCGGGGCGCCCAAACGCTTTCTCGAACATATCCTGCTCGAGATCCGCAACGCTGGCTTCATCACCTCGACACGCGGCCGCAACGGCGGCTATGTGCTGGCGAAAGCTCCGCGCGAAATCGGGCTGAGCGAGGTCCTGCGCCTGATCGACGGCCCGATCGCGCCTCTCGCGTGCCTCTCGCGCCGGTCCTATCAGCGCTGCGAGGATTGCCCCGACGAAGGCGCCTGCCGTCTGCGGCAGGTTTTCGGCGAGGTGTTCTGGTCCTACCTGCTCCTGCTTGAGTCGCTCACGCTTGCCGATCTCAGCGGACCGGCCAGCGTCCCGATACACGACCCTGCACACATGGGCGATTCTCCCGGGTCCTGACCCGGTACGCAGGGTGTTTCCACTCTGAATCCCAGTGACCGGAGAATCTCCGGCTACCGCGGCGGCGAACTTCGCCAGCTTTGTTTCATTGTATTTCTCGACAAACTCTGTCGTGATATGAGGCATCGGTCGGAGGCTTTCGGATCATGCACACTCGGGACAGTCAGCGCTCCCCAGCCAAGTCCGGTCGGCGCGATCCCGGCCCGACAGCGGACGTGCGAACGGCACCACGATTGCCGCGCTGGATCGGCTACGCGAGGGCAGGGAAATGACGCATCCTGCACTGCTGGACAGGATCGACCGCAAGATCCTGCACGAACTCATGCGCGACGCGACGCTCGCGATCGCCCAGCTTGCCGACAAGGTCGGCCTCTCGCAGACACCGTGCTGGAAGCGGGTCCAGAAGCTCGAGCAGATGGGCATCATCACCGGCCGCGTCGCCCTCGTCGACCCCGGCAGGATCGGGCTCGGCCTCACGGTCTTCGTCGAGATCGAGGCGGCCGACCACTCTCCTGCGTGGCGTGACGCCTTCGCAGAACTCGTCACCGGGTTTCCCGAGGTTCTCGAGGTGCACCGCATGGCGGGCGATGTCGACTATCTGCTCAAGGTCGTGGTGGCGGCGATCGAGGACTACGACGACTTCTATCTCGAACTCACCCGCCGCCTGCCCTGCCGCAACGTCACCTCCAAATTCTCGATGGAGCGCATGAAGGCAACCACCGCGCTGCCGCTCGATACCACCACCATCTGATCCGCCGCGGGCGCCGATGCCCCGGACCGTTTCGTCGCCAAAGTGAGTTATGCCATGCCCTCACTGATCGTGCCCGGTCTCGACGGCTCGCCCGCGCCGCACTGGCAGCACTGGTGGCTCGCCTGCGACCCCTCCGCGATCCTCGTCCATCAGGAGGACTGGTCGAACCCGGTGCCCGAGATCTGGGAGGCGGAGATCGCCGGCGCGATCCTGCACCATCCCGGCGCGATCGTGGTCGCACATTCGCTGGGCTGCCTCGTGGTCGCGCGACTGCTGTCGGTGTGGCCGCAGCTCAGGGTTTCGGGCGCACTGCTCGTCGCACCCTGCGACCCGCGCCGAAGTGTGCGCCTTGCCCGCTTCGGCGGATATCCGCGCCATCCGCTCGGCGTCCCCGCGATCGTGGCCGCAAGCCGCACCGATCCCTGGATGACGATCGGCGAGGCCTTCGACCTCGCGGCCGCCTGGGGCGCGGAATTCGTCGACATGGGCGCCGCGGGGCACATCAACACGGCAAGCGGGTTCGGCCCCTGGCCGCAGGGGCTGATCCTGCGCGACCGCCTTGCAGGCCGCGCCGCGCCGGCCGCGACCCGCGAGCCGCGCACCGGCCCGTTGCCGTTGCTGCGCAGGGCGCTCTGATGGCTGGCCGGTCCGCACCCCCGCCGCCCGTCGGCGGCGCCGCCCCGCGGCGCAACCACCCGCTTGCGCTCCTCGTCTTCGCGCTTGCCTATCTCGCGATCCTCGGGTTCGTCCTCGCCCCGGAGGGGTTCTTTCTTGCCGACCCCAACCCTCGCTTGGCAGAACGCCCCGAACCCTGAGATCGACCAGACCCAACCCCGCCACAACTCACACAGGAGAAACCGATGGCTCTTCGCATCAACGACATCGCTCCGGACTTCGAGGCCGAGACGACCGAAGGCCCGATCCGCTTCCACGACTGGATCGGGGATGGCTATGCGATCCTCTTCAGCCATCCGCGCGACTTCACGCCCGTCTGCACGACCGAGCTTGGCCTGATGGCGGGCCTCGCGCCCGAGTTCGCGCGGCGCAACGCCAAGATCATCGGCATCTCGGTCGATCCGGTCGCAAACCACCTCAAGTGGAAATCGGACATCGCGGTCGCGACCGGGCACGAGGTCCGCTATCCGATGATCGGCGACCCGGAGCTCACGGTCGCCAAGCTCTACGACATGCTCCCCGCGACGGCCGAGGGCACGTTCGAGGGCCGCACGCCTGCCGACAACGCGACGGTGCGCACCGTCTTCATCATCGGGCCCGACAAGCGCATAAAGCTCATGCTCACCTATCCGATGACGACGGGCCGCAACTTCGACGAGATCCTGCGCGCGCTCGATTCGATCCAGCTCACGGCACGCCACCAGGTCGCCACCCCCGCCAACTGGAAGCAGGGCGAGGATGTGATCGTCACGGCCGCCGTCTCGGACGCCGACGCCGTGGCGCGCTTCGGCGCGTTCGAGCGGATCCTGCCCTATCTGCGCAAGACCCGCGTTCCGCGCTGAGGCACCCGAGCACCGGCAGCCGTCAGGCGGCTGCCGGTTTCTGGCGCAGGCGCGCGCGATAGTCGCCATCCTGCCAGTTGGCGCGGCGCAGCCACTGTTCCTCGGGCTGGCGCGCGGCGAGGATCGCGTCGATCTCGACCTCGTCGAAGCCCGCGCGGCGGGCGTGGCCGTACTGGTCGGCCAGCACATGGCCGCGCGCGCGCAGCCGGCCGCGATAGCCCAGAAGGCGCAGCCGGCTCGCGATCGAGAAGCCGCGCCCGTCCGAGAATGCCGGGAAGGCGATCCGGATCAGCGCGAGGCGGTCGAGGAAGGGGGCGAGCGCCTCGGGATCGGCGTCGGGCGCGAGGTCGAGCGCATGGCCCGCCGTCTCGGACTGGCGCAACTCATCGAGCGTGAGGAAGGCCGCGATGCGGGTCTCGGGGCCGAAGCCCTGGTCGGTGACGATGACGGACATGGTGGTCTCCTTGGCGGAAAGAGGGGGTCAGGCGGCGTCGCGCGTTCCCCCGTCGGGGTAGAGCGCGTCGCGGAAGGGGGTCATGCCGAGGCGGCGGAAGGCGTCGATGAAGGGCTCGGAGGGGTCGCGGCGCAGCTCGAGATAGCGCTGCACGAGGCGGTCGAGCGCGGGGATCAGCGCCTCGGCCGGAAAGCCGTGGCCGGGCCGCTCGCCGATGGCGGCGGTTTCGGTCGCATCGCCGCCGAGCGTGATCTGGTAGTTCTCCACCCCCGCCCGGTCGAGGCCGAGGATCCCCACATGCGCGACATGGTGGTGGCCGCAGGCGTTGATGCAGCCCGAGATCTTTATCTTGAAGGGGCCGATCTCGCGCTCGCGGGCCTCGAAATGGGCCGCGATCTCTTGCGCGACGGGGATCGAGCGGGCGGTGGCGAGCGCGCAGTAATCCATCCCCGGGCAGGCGATGATGTCGGAGACGAGCCCGACATTCGCCGCGCCGAGGCCGGCCTCGAGCAGCGCTTCATGGACCTCGGCCAGATGGGCGCGGTGGACGTGGGGCAGGATCACGTTCTGCTCGTGGCTCACGCGCAGCTCGCCATGGCCGAAGCGCTCGGCCAGATCGGCCATGACACGCATCTGCTGCGCGGTGGCATCGCCCGGCGTCGCCCCCACGGCCTTGAGCGAGACGGTGACGATCGCGTAATCGGGGTGGCGGTGGGCCGCGGTGTTGGTAGCGGCCCAGACGCGCGCCTTGCCCGTCAGCGGGGCATGCGCCAGCCCCTCGATGAAGCGCGGCGGGGCGAAGGCGGCCTCGATCGCGGCGACAAGGTCGGGGTCGGCGCCCGGAAAGGCTTCCTTCTTGAGCAAGAAGGCCGCCTCGACCATCTCGCGCACCTCATCGATGCCGGTCTCGTGGACGAGGATCTTGATGCGCGCCTTGTACTTGTTGTCTCGTCGGCCGAGCAGGTTGTAGACCTGCAGCACCGCCTCGAGATAGGGCAGCAGCTCGGCCTTGGGCAGGAAGGGGCGGATCACCTTGCCGATCATCGGCGTGCGCCCGAGCCCGCCGCCCACGATCACCTCGTAGCCCGGCGCGCCGTCCGCGTCGCGCAGCATCCGCAGGCCGATGTCGTGGGCGCGCGTCACGGCGCGGTCGTTGGGGCTGCCGGTCACGGCGATCTTGAACTTGCGCGGCAGGTAGAGGAACTCGGGGTGGTCGGTCGACCACTGGCGGATCAGCTCGGCCGTCGGGCGCGGATCCTCGATCTCGTCGCCCGCGGCGCCGGCAAAGTGGTCGGCGGTGACGTTGCGCACGCAGTTGCCCGAGGTCTGGATCGCGTGCATCCCGACATCGGCCAGCGCGTCGAGGATGTCGGGCACGTCGCGCAGCTCGGGCCAGTTGAACTGGATGTTCTGGCGCGTGGTGAAGTGGCCATAGCCCTTGTCCCACCGCTCGGCGATCATGGCGAGCTGGCGCATCTGCACGGGGTTGATCGTGCCATAGGGAATGGCCACGCGCAGCATGTAGGCGTGCAGTTGCAGATAGAGCCCGTTCATCAGGCGGATCGGGCGGAATTCCTCTTCGGTCAGCGACCCGTCGATGCGCCGCGCGACCTGCTCGCGAAAGGTCGCGACACGGGCGCGCACGAAGGCTTCATCGAAATCGTCGTAGCTGTACATCACAGATCCTCCGGCCGGCGGCCGTGTTCGGGGCGATTCGAGGGGCCGCTTGCCCGCACCCGCTCGCGCAGGACGGTCGGGCGCGGGCCGTCCGCGGCCGCGGCCACCTCGATCAGATAGGGGCCGACCGCGCGCGCGGGCTGGCGGCGCGCCTCGGTCAGAAGCTCTTCGCCCGCTGCGGCGTCGGGGGCGACCGCGGCCTCGCGCAGGCGCCGCGTCCAGCCCTGCGCGGGGGTGAGATAGATCACATCCCCCACGAGCAGGTCGTTGGCGGTGACGACGAAACCCGCCATCTCAGACCCCCGCCACAAGGCGCTCGGCCTCGGCCGCCGCGCGGCGCGGCTCGAGCCCGAGAAAGAGGATCGCGGGCCCCCGCACCCCGGCGGCGGCGATGTCGGAGGGCAGACGGTCAAGCCGCGTCGCGATGGTGCGCCGCTCGGGACGGCCGGCGTTCTCGACCACGGTGAAGGGGGTGGCGGGGTCGGCCCCGTGCAGCATGAGCCGCCCCTGCACGAAGCGCGCCGCGCGCAGCCCCATGTAGATCGCGGCCACGGCGCCCGGTTCGGCGAGGCCCCGCCAGTCCTGCTCGGCGAAGCCCTCGGCGTCATGCGCGGTCATGAGGGTGACGGCGCGGTTGCGCCCGCGCGCGGTCAGCGACCGGCCGATGTCGGCCGCGGCCGCCGCGGCGGCGGTGACGCCCGGCACGATGTCCCAGCCGATGCCCGCAGCATCGAGCGCCTCGATCTCTTCCTCGAGCCGCCCGAACACGCCCGGATCGCCCGACTTCAGCCGCACGACATGGGCGCCCGTGCGCGCCTGTTCGACGAGCAGCGCCGAGATGTCGTCCTGCGCCCACGAGGGCGCGTCGGCCGCCTTGCCCACCTCGATGAAGAGCGCCTCGCGCCGCGCGAGGTCGAGCACCCCGCCCGCAACCAGCCGGTCGTGGATGATGACATCGGCATCATGCAGCCGGTCGCGCGCGCGCAGCGTCAGGAGGTCGGCATCCCCCGGCCCCGCCCCCACGAACGACACCCGCCCCGGCTCTGCCTCTGCCGCGAGTGCCTCATGCTTGAGCTGCTCGAGCAGCGCGCCGAGGCCCGCCTCGCCCGCCGTGGCCAGCACGCGCGGCCCCTCGCTGTCGTAATAGCGCGCCCAGAACCGCCGGCGGATGCGGCCATAGGGCAGCACCTCGGCGGCGTGGCGAAAGGCCTTGCCGACGCGCGCGAGCACCCCGAGCCCCGTCGGCAGCGCGGCCTCGATCCCCGCCTTGATCCGGCGGCCGAGCACGGGCGAGGCCCCTTCGGTGCCGATCGCCACCACGACCGGGTCGCGATCGACGATCGCGGGCGTGATGAAGTCGCTCTCCTCGAGATTGTCGACGATGTTGACGAGCGCGCCCGCCCGCCGGCCGATCGCGGCGGCGCGCCGGTCCTCGGCCGGGTCCATGTTGGCGCAATAGACGATCGCGGCGCAGGTCGCGTCGCCCTCCTCCATCGGCCGCGCGATCAGGGTCAACCGCCCCGCGGCGGCGAGCGCGCGCAACTCGGGGTGCGGGTCGGCGGCCAGCACGACGATGCGCGCCTCGGTCCGCAGCAACAGCCGCAACTTCGCCCGAGCGACCTCGCCGCCCCCCGAGACGAGGACGCGACGCCCGCGCAGATCGCGGAAGATCGGCAGATGGCGCATGGCGGGACTCCGACTGACCTATCCGGAAAACAGAACACTTTTCTCGACATCTTGGCAATTCTACCGGATAAACAAGGATATGAGCGTGCATTCCAGAGTCAGTTCAGAATTTCCTCCTGTCTCAAATTTGCTCTCCGGAACCGTGTCCTGTGGTCTGGCCCGAAGGTGGAGGATTGTTCCCGACCATGTGGCGAATCGACGTCGTGCCATCCGGCCTCTGCCGGCACGGCCGATCGTCGTGCCGCGCGGCTGGGCGCCTGTCGGCTTGCCATGAATGCCCGCATCCGCCTAGGATCATGGCACCCGGATCCAGAGGATAGGCTCCCTTGCCGCGACGGCTGCCACCGCTCAATGCCATCCGTGCCTTCGAGGCCAGTGCGCGCAGGGGTGGATTCGTGGCAGCCGCGGCTGACCTCGGCGTCACGCCCGCGGCGGTCAGCCTTCAGGTGCGCAAGCTCGAGGCTTTCTACGAGGCTGCCCTTTTCCGCCGCATGCCGAGCGGGGTTGAACTGACCGATATCGGCGCGGCCATCCACGCCGAATGCGTCGCGGCGCTCGCCACGCTTGAGGCAACGACCGATCTTGTCAGCCAGCGCGAGGCGCGCGCGCGGGTGGTCGTGAGTTGCATCAATTCGCTCGCCCATCGCTGGCTTGCACCGCGGATCGCCGGGCTCGGGCTGGCGCAGCCCGAGGCCTGGATCGAGCTGCGCGCCGAGGCCGATCCGGTCGATATCGACAGCGGCGGGGCGGATATCCGCATCACCTACGGGCTGCACCTCTATCCCCACCACGATGCGCGCGCGCTCTTCACCGATCTGCTCGTGCCCCTCTGCACGCCCGAATTCGCAGCGCGCGCCGGGCTCGACCCCGCCGATCCGCGCTCGCTGGTCGACGAGCACCTGATCGAGACCTGGTGGTCGCCGAGCTTCTGGGCGTATCCGTCCTGGGCGGACTGGTTCGCCGCCGCCGGCGCCCCCCGCACGCCGCGCCCGGCCAGCGGACCGGCGGCGAACATGCCCGCTCTGGCGATCGACATGGCGCTGGGCGGGCTTGGGGTCGCGCTGGCGCAGCGCGCGCTGGCGCGGTCCGAGGTGGCGGCCGGACGGCTGATCGCGCCCTTCGCCGCGACCCTGCCGATGCCGAACCCCTATGCGGCCGTCACCCCGCGCTCGGCCCGGCGCAAGCGGCGGATCGCGCAGGCGCTGGCCTGGCTCCGGACCGTGGCAGAGCTCGAGGGCGAACCCCTGCGTCCGCAGGCGACCCCCCAGCAAAGCTGATTCTGCGCGAATTTTTCTCGGCTTGAGAGGGCAGCGCCCGGCGAATAGCGTGCCTCTGACCCCTCCGTTTCGCGCGACCGGGTCGCGAAAGGCAGATCATGAACCAGCACCCCGCCCCGCCCCGCACCGGCGATGTGATCCCTGAACTCAGCGACGGGCCGAAGCGGTCCTTCCTGAACCTCGAGGGGCTGCACAAGCCGCTGAAATCCCCGATCCCGCAATCGACGGTCGACCGGGCGCGCGCCTACCGGATGAAGCGGCTGCGCGACCAGATCGCGGCGCACGACTGCGCGGCGATCCTGCTCTACAACCCCGTCAACATCCGCTACGCGTTCGACTATTCGAACATGCAGATCTGGAGCACCCGCGAGGCGACGCGCTACGCCGTCATCTTCGCCGACGGCCCCGGCATCATGCACGAATACAAGGGCGCCCAGCACCTCACGCGGCAGGGCGCCGGCGTCGACGAGGTGCGCCCGGCGACGACCTGGATCTACAGCATCACCGACGCCGACACCGAGGCGCAGGCCCGCCGCTGGGCGGCCGAGATCGCCGACCTGATCGCGACGCTTGGCGGCGGCAACCGCCGGCTCGCGGCCGACAAGCTCGACCCTCAGGGCTTGCGGGCGCTCGAGGCGCTCGGGATCGAGGTGGTGGACGGGCAGGAGCTGACCGAGAAGGCCCGCTGCATCAAGTCGCCCGACGAGATCGAGCTGATGAAGTGGACGCTGCGCGTCGCGGAATCGGGCATGTGGCGGATGCACGCGGCCTCGGTCCCGGGCGTGACCGAGAACGAGATCTGGGCCGAGCTGCACCACGAGAACATCCGCTCGGGCGGCGAGTGGTTCGAGGCGCGGCTGCTCTCGTCGGGACCGCGCACCAACCCGTGGTATCAGGAGGCCTCGGACCGCGTCATCGCCCTGGGCGAGATGATCAGCTTCGACACCGACATGATCGGCCCCTACGGCTATTGCGCCGACCTGTCGCGGTCCTGGACCTGCGGCCATGTGCCGATGACGCCGGTGCAGCGCGGGATCTACCGCCTGGCGCTCGACCAGATCGAGCACAACACCGCGATCCTGCGCGCGGGGCTGGAGTTCGCGGAGTTCAACGAGAAATCCTGGCGCATCCCCGAGGTCAACCAGCCCTTCCGCTATTCGCTCGCGATCCACGGGGTCGGGCTGGTCGACGAATGGCCCGTGGTGCCCCTGCATGTCGACATGACGGGCGGCTGGGGCGCGCGCACGGGCCGCTTCGAGGAGGGGATGGTCGTCTGCGTCGAAAGCCTGATGGCCGCCCCCGGCACCGAGAGCGTGAAGCTCGAGACGCAGGTCCTCATCACCGCGGGCGGGCCGGTCCGGCTCGATGTCTTCCCGTGGGAGATGTGACCGAGGCGGCCGGTGCCGCAACGAGGGTCCGGCGCGGGCGCGAGGCGCAATCGCGCGAACGCAGCGCGCAGGCGCTCTGGCAGCAACCGCCGCGGCCCGCGATGCCCGGCGCGCTCGCGCCCGCCCGGCTTCTGCCCGACGAGGCGCTCGCGCGCATCCATGACGCGGCGCTGACGATCCTCGAGGAGGTCGGGCTCGACTTCCTCTCGGCCGAGGCGCGCGCGATCGCGGTGGCGGCGGGCGCGACACCCGGCCCGGAGGCCGAGCGGCTGCGCTTCGACCGCGCGCTGATCGAGGCTTGCGTGGCGCGCGCGCCCGCCTCCTTCACCATCCGCGCCGCGAACCCCGCGAACGACCTGCCGATCGGGCAGGGCTTCACCCATTGGGGCTGCGTGTCCTCGGCGCCGCAGGTGAACGACCTCGACGGCGGCCGTCGGCCCGGCACGCAGGCCGATTTCCGCCGCTTCCTGCGGCTCGGCCAGACGCTCAACGTCATCGGCTTCTTCGGCGGCTATCCGGTCGAGCCGCAGGACCTGCCGGCACCGACGCGCCATCTCGACTGCATCGCCGACTTCATCACCATGACCGACAAGGTCTTTCACCCCTATTGCCTCGGGCGCGAACGCATCCGCGACGCGCTCGACCTCATCTGCCTCGGCCGCGGGCTCGACCGCGCGGCGCTCGAGGCGGGGCCGGTGTGCTACACGGTCGTCAACTCCTCCTCGCCGCTGCGCTACGACAAGCCGATGCTCGAGGGGCTGATCGAGATGGCGCGCGCCAACCAGTGCGTCTGCTTCACCCCCTTCACGCTCGCGGGCGCTATGGCGCCGATCACGCTTGCGGGCGCCATCGCCCAGCAGCACGCCGAGGCGCTCGCGGGCGTGGCCTTCGCGCAGATGGTGCGGCCCGGCGCGCCGGTGATCTATGGCGCCTACACCTCGAACGTCGACATGCGCAGCGGCGCGCCCGCGATGGGCACGCCCGAATACATGAAATCGGCGATCATCTCGGGCCAGCTTGCCCGCCGCTGCGGGCTGCCCTACCGATCATCGGGCGGCAACGCCGCGAACGCCCCCGACGCGCAGGCGGTCTACGAGACGTCCTTCGCCCTGTGGGGGGCGCGGCTCGGGGGCGCGGACATCGTGATGCACGCGGCCGGCTGGCTCGAGGGCGGGCTGTCGGCGAGCCCCGAGAAGCTCGTGATCGACGCCGAGATCCTGCAGGGCATCGACGCCGCCACCGCCCCCGTCACGGTCGATGACGCGACGCTCGCACTCGACGCGGTGCGCGAGGTGGGCCCCGGTGGGCACTTCTTCGGCGCGGCGCACACGATGGCGCGCTATGCCTCGGAATTCTACGTCCCGCTGCTGTCGGACTGGTCGAACTTCGGGAGCTGGACGGCCGCCGGATCGCGCGAGACGCTGGCGCGCGCCCACGCGCTCGCCCGCGTCATCGAGGCCGCGCACGAGGCCCCGCCGCTCGAACCCGCGCGCGCCGAGGCCATTGCCGACCATGTCGCGCGGCGCAAGGCCGAGGGCGGCGTGCGCGATGACTGAGGCGGTGCGCGCGGGGCTGCGGCCGCTCTTCGAGCCGCTCACGCTGCGGGGCCGCACGCTGCGCAACCGCATCGTCAGCACCGCCCACGCGCCGGGCTATGCCGAGGGGGGCATGCCGCTCGAGCGGTATCAGGCCTATCACGAGGAAAAGGCGCGCGGGGGCCTCGCCCTCACCATGTGCGGGGGGTCGTCGATCGTCTCGGGGGATGTGACCTCGATCTACGGCCAGATCGACCTCAGCCGCGACGCGGTGATCCCGCATCTGCGCGCGCTTGGCGCCCGCGTCCATCGCCACGGCGCGCTCATCATGTGCCAGATCAGCCACATGGGGCGGCGGACAGCCTGGGACAGCGGCGACTGGATCGCGCCCATCGCACCCTCGGCCGAGCGCGACCCCGCCCACCACGCCATGCCCCGCGCGATGGAGCCCGAGGACATCGCGCGCGTCATCGCCGATTATGCCGCCGCCGCCGGCCGCTGCGCCGAGGCGGGGCTCGACGGGGTGGAGGTGTTCGTCACCTCGCATCTGCCGGGCCAGTTCCTCTCGCCCGCCGCGAACCGCCGGACCGACGCCTGGGGCGGCAGCCTCGAGAACCGGATGCGCTTCCTGCTCGAGGTGCTGCGCGGCGTGCGGCGGGCGGTGCCGGGGGATTTCATCGTCTCCTTGCGCCTGAGCCACGACGAAAGCAGCGAGGGCGGCCCGGACGGCGCCGAATGCCGCGCGGTGGTGGCACGGGCGCGCGACGAGGGGCTCATCGACCTCGTGAACCTCATCGGCGCGGGCGGGGCCACGAATGCCTCGATCGCCGAGGTCATCCCCGGCATGGCCCGCCCGATCGCGCCCTGGCTCGCGCCCGTGCGGGCGTTTCGCGCCGATGCGGGGCTGCCGGTGCTGCATGCGACGCGGATCACCGACATGGGCACGGCCGCGCATGCGGTGGAAAGCGGGGCGGTCGACCTCGTCGGGATGACGCGCGGCCACATCGCCGACCCGCATATCGTGGCCAAGCTCCTCTCGGGCGATGAGGCGCGGATCCGGCCCTGCGTGGGCGCGGCCTATTGCATCGACCGCGTCTATGCCGGCAAGGACGCCGTCTGCCTGCACAACGCCGCCACGGGGCGCGAGACATGGCTGCCGCACGCCGTGGCGCCCGCCCCGCGGCGGCTGCGCGCCGTCGTCGTCGGCGGCGGGCCCGCGGGGATGGAGGCCGCGCGGGTGCTCGCGCTGCGGGGCCACGCGGTCGTGCTGTTCGAGGCCGGGCAGCGCCTCGGCGGGCAGATCGTGATCGCCGCGCGCGCCGCCTGGCGGCGCGACCTGATCGGCATCGCCGACTGGCTGGCGGCCGAGATCGCGCATCTGGGCATCGACCTTCGCCTCGGGACGCTCGCCGACGGGGCGACGGTGCTGGCCGAGGCGCCCGACATCGTCATCGACGCGACCGGCGGCCTGCCGAAGCCGCCCGCGATCGCGGGCGTCGAGCATGTCGCGACATCGTGGGACATCCTCGCCGCCCCGCCCGAGGCGGGCCGGTCGGTGCTGATCCACGACGAGGCGGGCGGCCACAACGCGGTCTCGCTCGCCGAGTTTCTCGCCCGGCGCGGCCTTGCCGTCGAACTCGCGACACCCGACCGGATGATCGGGCGCGACCTCGGCGGGTCGAGCTATCCGGTCTATCTCGGCAACCTCGCGCGTGCGGGCGTCACGCTCAGCACCGACCGGCGGCTCGGCGCGGTGCGGCGGGCGGGCAACGGCTTCGAGGCGGTGCTCGCGCATGAATACGGCGGGCCCGAGGTGGTGCGGCGGGTCGATATCGTCGTCGCCGAATGCGGCACGGAGCCCGTGGGCGAGATCTTCGCGGCGCTGAAGCCCCTTTCGGCCAACCGTGGCGTGACCGACCTCGCGGCCCTGCTCGCGGCCGGGCCTCAGCCCGGGGCGGGGGGCGGCATGTGGCTCTACAAGGTGGGGGATGCGGTGGCCGGGCGCGACATCCACGCGGCCCTTCTCGATGCGCTGCGGCTCTGCAAGGACATGTGAAACAGCCCGGCCATTCTTCCGTCAATTGGAAAGCACCCGCGTGGTTCGGCGATCCGGCACACGACCGCCCCTTGGCGCAACCGAGGCCAAGGGCAGCTAAAGGCTCAGATTTCCTGAGGTCTGGTTCAGGATTTATGCAGTTGCCCAGGCCAACTTTCCGGATGCTACTCCCTCAGTGTCAAGAAAAGGTCAGGCCAGTCTGCTGGCGGTGTCTGCAACGCCACGAGCGCTGACGCAACAAGGAGGGAGATCGGATGTCCGAACACATGCTCACGCAGCGCTCGATCCATCCTTTCGCCGAAGAAACGGCGAAGGCGTTCCGGGCGGGCAGAATGGATCGCCGCGAGTTCTTCGCGGTCATGGCCGCCTGGGGCGTCAGCGCTGCCGGAGCCTATGCGCTTGGCGGCATCGCGCCAGCCGAAGCACAGGCAGGAACGCCCGTGAAGGGCGGCAAGCTGCGGGTGCAGATGCTCATCAAGGCGTTCCGCGACCCGCGGCTCTTCGAATGGACCGAGATGGCGGTGGTGACGAATTGCTGCTGCGAGTATCTCGTTCGCTGGGACAGCGACTTCACCTTCAAGCCGCACCTGCTCGAGAGCTGGGAGGCGAGCGACGATGCGCGCACCTACACCTTCAACGTCCGCAAAGGGATCAAATGGTCGAACGGCGACGATTTCACAGCCGACGATGTGATCTTCAACCTCAACCGCTGGGCGGATGCGAGCGTCGAGGGCAACTCGATGTCGGCGCGACTTGGCGCCCTGCTCGATCCCGAGAGCAAGCAGATTCTGCCCGGCGCGATCGAGCGGGTGGATGACCATACCGTCCGCCTCAATCTCCGCGAGGCCGACATCTCGCTCATTGCCAATCTTGCCGACTACCCTTCGCTCGTGATGCACCGCTCCTACAACGGGTCCGACGATCCGTTGAAGGCGCTCGCCATCGGCACTGGACCCTTCGAGATCATAAGCTACGAGACAGGCTTTCGCGCCGAGGTGCGGCGCAAGGAAAGCGGCTGGTGGGGCGGAGAGGTCTGGCTTGACGGCATCGAATGGATCGATACCGGAACGGATGCAACGGCCATGGTTGCGGCGTTCGAGGCAGGAGAGGTCGAAGCCAACTACCAGACCGCACCGGCCTTCATTCCCCTGCTCGAGGCCTCCGGCATCGTGACGGAAGGGATCGCGACCGCGCAGACGCTTGTGCTGCGGCTCAACCAGCTCAGCAAGCCCTATGACGATCTGAGGGTCCGGCGCGCGCTTCAGCTGGCGGTCAACAATGCCGATGTGCTCGAACTGGGCTACAATGGTGCCGGAATCGTCGCAGAGAACCATCACGCCGGCCCGATGCACGCCGATTACGCCGACATCGGCCCGGCGGTGCATGATCCTCTGCAGGCTCTGGCGCTCTTGCGCGAAGCAGGGCAGGAAGAGCACGAATTCGACCTCATCTCGCAGGAAGAGGAATGGCAGGCAGACAGTTGCAACGTTGTCGCGGCGCAGATGCGCGATGCGGGCTTCAAGGTGAAGCGTACACTGATCCCCGGCGCGACCTTCTGGAACGACTGGGACAAGTATCCGTTCTCGGCCTCGCAATGGGCCGGGCGGGCGCTTGGGGTGCAGGTCTACATGCTCGCCTACAAGACCGGGGCGATCTGGACCGAGACGGCCTTCAGCAATGCCGAGTTCGACGCTCTCCTGACAGTTGCGACAGCGACTGCAGACCCGCTGAAGCGGCGCGACATCATGGCCAGGCTCCAGCAGATCCTGCGCGACGAAGGCGTGATCGTGCAACCCTACTGGCGGTCGGTCTATCGGTCCTACCACCCGAAGGTGAAGGGGCTCGGGGCGCATCAGGCGTTCTACCAATTTCTCGAGCGGGTCTGGATCGAGGCCTGAGGCGTGCAGCGCCGCGGGACACGGCATGATCGTCTCGCTGCCGATGTATGACCTGCCCGAGGTCGCCGCCGCGACCGAAGCTTGGTGGCAGGCCATCCGCGCGGCGCTGCGCGCGGCCGGCCTGCCGGCGCCCGTGCTGCGCGACCAGCCCGAGCGCGATCTGCTCGCGCACTGGCGGCGGCCGGATCTTCTGCTCTCGCAGACCTGCGGCTTGCCATATCGGAGCGTGCTCCACGACCACGTCGAACTGGTTGGAACGCCCGATTTCGGCCTCGAGGGTTGCCAGGCGGGCCATTACTGCTCGGCCATCGTCGTGCGGGCCGAGGATGGCCGCAGGGGCCTGCACGACTTTGACGGCGCGCGGTTGGCCTACAATGAGGGGATATCGCAATCGGGCTGGGCGGCACCGCTTGCCCATGCGGCGGCGGCGGGCATCCGGTTCCGGACCGGGCCGCGGACGGGGGCGCATCGCCTCTCGATGCGGGCGGTCGCGCGGGGCGAGGCCGACCTTGCCGCGATCGACGCAGTCACCTGGCGCCTCCTGCGCGATCGTGACCCGGCGGCGGGCGCGCTGCGCGTGCTCGACCGGACGGCCCCAACACCCGGCCTTCCCTGCATCACGGCGCGCGGGCAGGACGCGCCGGCCATCGCCGCCGCCCTTGCCGAGGCAGGCGAGCGTATGCCTGCCGGGGCGCGCGATGTGCTGGGACTGCGCGGTGTTGCGGCAATCCCTTCTGCCTCCTATCTCGCCCTGCCGATCCCGCCCCTGCCCGAGGCTGCGCACGCATGACCACGCCCCGACACTCACCCCATGCTGCGCTTCCGAGTGTGGAGTGGCCGACGCTTGGGATGATCGGTGCGAGTTATGCGCTCTGGGCGGCGGGGACGACGGTTGGCTACGGGGTTGCGCCGCTGTTCGGGATCATTCTGGCCGGGATCGCGATCGCGCAGTTCTCGTCGTGCCAGCACGAGGTGCTGCATGGCCATCCGTTTCGTCTGCGCTGGCTCAACGAGGCGCTGGTGTGGCCGGCGCTGACGCTGACGGTGCCCTACGGGCGGTTTCGCGACACGCATCTGGCCCACCACCACGACCCGGTTCTGACCGATCCCTATGATGATCCGGAGTCGAACTATCTCGACCCGGCGCAATGGGCGCGGCTGCCGGGCTGGGCGCGGGCGCTTTTTAGGGCCAACAACACGCTTCTGGGCCGGATCGTGATCGGGCCGATCCTGGGCAACGCGCTGTGGCTGTGGACGGAATGGCGGCTTGCGATGGCGGGCGCGGGGCCGGTGCGGCGCGACTGGGCGCTGCATCTTGTGGGCCTCGTGCCGGTGGTGGCGTGGGTGGCGGCGGCGCCGATGCCGTGGTGGGCCTACCTCGCGGCCGCCTGGGTGGGGCAGGGGCTGCTGCGCATCCGCACCTTCCTCGAACATCGCGCGCATGAGGCCGCGCGGGCGCGGACGGTCATCATCGAGGACCGCGGGCCGCTGTCGCTCCTCTTCCTCAACAACAACTTCCACGCCGTCCACCACATGCACCCGGGGGTGCCGTGGTACCGGCTGCCGGCCGTCTACCGGGCCAACCGCAGCCATTACCTGCGCCGCAACGAGGGCTATCTCTTCGCCTCCTACGGCGAGGTCTTCGGCCGCTTCCTGACACGCGGCAAGGATCCCGTCGCACACCCGCTCTGGCCATGGCCAGGCAGCAGCGCAGACCGCATCCGACCGGCTGATCTCCCGGACAGCCGCCCCCGCGCCGATTGAGCGGACCGGGCCGAAGCCCTTGACGCGACAGGGCGCGACGTTATATCGCGCCCATGAATGAACGTTCATTCCTCTGTCGGTGTCATGGCTTTGTTGTCCGAACCCCTCATCTTGCGCCCGGCCGCGCCGGCGCCTGACCCGCGCAGCGCCGAGATCCTCGAGCGCGTGCGACAGGCCTTCGCCGTCAAGGGGTTCGACGGGGCCTCGATGCAAGACCTCGCTCGGACGACGGGCATGAGCGTGGGCAACTTCTACCGCTATTTCCCCTCGAAGGCCGCCATCGTCGAGGCGCTGATCGCCCATGACCTTCAGGAAATCGAACAGGAGTTCCACGACGTGACCGCCTCGGACGATCCCAAGGCCGCACTGCGCGCGGTGATCTTTCGCCGTGTGGCACGCGAGCCCTGCCCGATTGAAAGCGCGATCATGGCCGAGATCACCGCTGCGGCCTATCGCAAGCCCGAAGTCGCGGCCATCGCCCGGCGGATGGAGGATCGGGTCACCACCTATCTCACTGCGGTCTTCGCGCGGATCACGGGCCTCAGCGACGAAACCTGCGCGCACCGGTTCGGTGGCCATGCGCGGCTCCTCGTCCTGCTCGTCAAGGCCGCGCTGTGCGATCGTGGCGCCGATCCTGCGGAGCGGGGAAATCTGACCGCGCTTCTGCTGCGTAACATAGACCGGACCCTCGACGATGTCGTCGCCGAGTCTCATTTTTCCTCTTCAAAGGCTTGACCATGCTTCGCCTCGTCCTCGTCGCCTCTGCCCTTGCGCTTGGCCTCGTCGCGCCCGTTGCGCGCCTTGACGCGCAGGAGGCGCCCGCCGCCGCCCCGGCCCAGACGCTGCCTGCCATCACCGTCATCGCCGCGGCGGAGCGCGTCCTGCGCGACCGCGTCATAGCGTCGGGGCTTGTCGCGCCGGTCGAGACTGTCCAGGTCGCGCCCCTGATCGAAGGCCAGCCGATCGAGTCACTCGAGGCCGATGTGGGCGACAGGGTCGAGGCGGGGCAGGTTCTTGCCCGTCTCTCGAAGATGACGCTCGATCTGCAGCGCAGCCAGTTTGCCGCCTCGATCGCGGCGGCGCGCGCCACCATCGCCCAGGCTGAGGCGCAACTGCTCGAGGCGCGCACCGCGGCGGACGAGGCCCAGCGGGTGAACGAACGCACGCAGGCGTTGCAAAAGCAGGGTACGGTCTCACGAGCTGCGGCCGATCAGGCGAGCGCGAATGCCATCAGCGCGACCGCGCGCGTGACCGTCGCGACCCAATCGCTCGAGGCGGCGCGCGCCCAGTTGGCGCTCGCCGAGGCGCAACTTGCCAATGTCGAACTCCAGCTTGCCCGGACAGAGGTTCGCGCCCCCGTCGCGGGCGAGATCACCGCGCGCAACGCCGTCCTCGGCGGCATCGCTTCGGCCGCCGGGCAGCCGATGTTCCAGTTGATCCGGGACGGCGCGCTCGAATTGCGCGCAGAGATTGCAGAGGGCGATGTCGTCCGTCTGGCGCCCGGTCTTGCAGCCAAATTGCGCGGCGTCGGAACGAGCGGCCCGCTCGCCGGGACGATCCGCCTTGTCGAACCCACGATTGACACCCAGACCCGCCTCGGGCGTGCACGCATCAGCATCTCCGATGCGACCGAGGTGCGCGCGGGCATGTTCATGGAGGCCGAGATCCTCGTGGTCGAGCGCGCCGCCCTCGCCGTGCCGGTGACGGCCGTCGGAGCTGCGGCTGACGGCGCGACGGTGATGAAGGTCGTGGACGGCGCGGTCGCGCGCGTTCCGGTGCGCACAGGCATTCGCGACGGCGGCTGGATCGAGATCATCGAAGGCCTGTCTGCGGGTGACACGGTCGTGGCGAGGGCAGGATCCTTCGTGCGCGACGGAGACAGGATCAACCCCGTGCCGCTTGCGGCCGAGACGAACTGAGGACGCCCGCGATGAACTTTTCCGCCTGGTCGATCCGCAACCCGATCGCACCGCTGCTCGCCTTCGTCCTGCTCATGGTGCTGGGCTGGCAGTCGTTCAACTCGCTGCCGATCACGCGCTTTCCCAACATCGACTTCCCGCTCGTCGCCGTTCAGGTGGCGCAGTCGGGTGCCGCGCCCGCCGAACTCGAGGCGCAGGTGACAAAGGAAATCGAGGACGCGGTCTCGGGCATCACCGGCGTCAAGAACATCCAGTCCACCGTGATGGACGGGGTGTCGACGACTGTGGTCGAATTCCGCATGGACGTGACGACCGACCAGGCGGTTCAGGATACCAAGGACGCCATCGACCAGATCCGCGGCAGCCTGCCCGGGTCGATCGAGGCACCGATCGTCACCCGCATCGATGTCGAGGGGCAGGCGATCATGACCTTCGCGGTCGCCAACCCCAATCTGTCGATCGAGGAACTGTCGTGGTTCGTCGATGACACGGTCACCCGCGCCATCCAGGGGCGGCCCGGCATCGGCCGGGTCGATCGTTACGGCGGGGCGGAACGCGAGATCCGGATCGAACTCGATCCGGTGAAGCTCGACAGCTACGGCATTACGGCCGCGGCGGTGAACGGCCAGTTGCGGGCAACCAACGCCAATCTCGGATCGGGCCGGTCCGAGGTCGGTGAGGCCGAGCAGGCGATCCGCACGCTCGGCGATGCCGAGACGGTCGAGCGTCTGGCCGAGACCACGATCGCCCTGCCCTCTGGGCGGCATGTGCGCCTCTCGGACCTCGGCACCGTCGTCGATACCTACGAGGAGTTGCGTTCTTTCGTGCGGCTCGATGGCGAGCAGGTCGTGACCTTCGCCGTCTATCGCGCCAAGGGCGCGTCGGAGGTGACAGTCGCCGAGACGGTCAACGCCGCGATCGACAGGCTCCGCACGGCGCACCCCGAAACGCGCATCACGCTGGTCGACGAAACCGTCTTCTACACTTACGGCAACTACGAGGCGGCGCTGCACACGCTGATCGAGGGCGCCATTCTCGCCGTCCTCGTGGTGCTTGCCTTCCTGCGCAACTGGCGCGCGACGCTGATCGCCGCCGTGGCCTTGCCGCTATCGGCGGTGCCGACCTTCTACATCATGGACCTGCTGGGCTTCTCGCTCAACCTCGTGAGCTTCCTTGCGCTGACGCTCGCGACCGGGATCCTCGTCGATGACGCCATCGTCGAGATCGAGAACATCGCCCGACACATCCGCATGGGCAAGACACCTTTCCGAGCCGCGATTGATGCTGCCGACGAGATCGGCCTCGCCGTGATCGCGACCAGCCTGACCATCGTCGCGGTCTTCGTGCCGGTGTCGTTCATGCCCGGCATTCCCGGTCAATACTTCCGCCAGTTCGGCCTCACGGTCGCGATTGCCGTCCTCTTTTCGCTCCTCGTTGCCCGCCTCATCACCCCGATGATGGCTGCCTATCTCATGCGCTCGAAGGACGCGATGGAAGAGCATGATGGCGAGGGTCCGGTCATGCGCGGCTATCTTCGCCTCGTGCGGGTCACGACGGCGGGGCGGCTGTGGTTCGTCCCCGCGCGCTACATCACCATGCTTGCGGCGATTGCCGTCGTGATCGTATCCGTCTTCTACATGTCGCGCATTCCGGGCAGCTTCCTGCCATCGGAAGATGTCAGCCGCATTCCGATTTCCGTCCAACTCCCGCCCGGTGCGACGCTTGTGGAAACCGACGCCACGACGCGCGCCATCGTGGCAGCGATCGAAGACATCGAGGGCATCGACAAGATCCTCGTCACCGGAGGCTCCTCGCCGACGGGCGATCGCGATATCCGCCGCGCCTCGGTGACAGTGCTGCTGCACCGGCTCGACCATTCGATGCTGCTCAAGCTCTCTGACGTCGTGAACACCATCCCGGTGATCGGCCCTCTGGTGCCCGACGCTCCGAACAACGGCCGCACCGTGCCGCAGAAGCTGATCGAGGCGCAGATTTTCGAGCGGATCGCGAACGTGCCGGACGTGCGGGCCTTCAAGCTCAACGATCGCGGTGCGCGCGACATCTCCTATTCGATCCTCTCGACCAACGAGGCAGACCTGAACCGGGCGGTCGCGCAACTCGAAGAGGCGCTCTCGGGCGATCCCCTGCTCGCGAACGTCGCCTCCGAGGGCGCGCTGCCCCGGCCCGAGATCCAGATCACGCCGCGAACGGCAGAAGCTGCGCGCCTTGGCGTCACGACGGCGCAGATTGCAGAGACGGTGCGGGTTGCAACCATCGGGGACTTCGATGCGGCGCTTGCGAAGCTCTCGATCGACAACCGCCTGATTCCGGTGCGCGTCCGGCTCGATGATGCCAGCCGGGTGGAAATCAACCGCATCGCGGCGCTCAAGGTCACGACGCGCTCTGGAGCGGTGGTGCCGCTCTCGGCGGTGGCCGATGTCCGCATCGCCGAGGGGCCGGCCCTCGTGGACCGTCTGAACCGTGAACGTCGCGCCACGATCGGTGCGAACCTGCCCGTGGGCGTCGCGCTCGGCGAGGCGACCGCGCGCTTTGAGGAGATTGTCAAGTCGGTTCCGCTGCCGCCTTCGGTGCGCATCGCCGAGTCGGGTGATGCCGAGGTGCAGCAGGAACTCTTCTCGAGCTTCGCCAACTCGATGATTCTGGGCCTACTGCTCGTGCTCGCGGTCCTCATCTTGCTCTTCGGTTCGGTGATCCAGCCCTTCACGATCCTGCTTTCTCTGCCACTCGCGATCGGCGGTGTTGCGGCAGCGCTGATCCTGACAGGAAGTGCGGTATCGATGCCCGTCCTGATTGGTATCCTGATGCTCATGGGGATTGTGACGAAGAACGCGATCCTGCTCGTGGATTTCGCCATCGAGATGCGTGTGCGCGGCATGGATCGCTTCAGCGCGATCATCGAGGCGGGGCACAAGCGGGCGAGACCGATCGTGATGACGTCAATCGCGATGTCCGCGGGCATGTTGCCCTCGGCGCTAGGGGTGGGCGAGGGCGGATCGTTCCGCGCGCCTATGGCGACGGCCGTCATCGGGGGCATCATCGTGTCGACCGTGCTCTCGCTCGTGGTCGTGCCGGCGTTCTTCCTCATCATGGACGATCTGTCGAACCTGCTTGGCCGGATCTTCCGCAGCGTCATCGGTCCGAAGGAGGTGGAGGCGGAGGTGCCCGATCCGCTCGTACTGGCCGATCGCCTCTCGGCTCTCGAGGCGCGCCTGTCGCCGCCGGTTCCGGGCTCAAAGCCCCGGCCGCTCGAAGCGGCCGAGTAATCGAGGCCGCCCGCGCGTCCATCGGGTGCGCGGGCCCACCGTCAGGTTGAGGGTGCACACTCAGCCGCGCGTTAGCCGTGCTTCGACCAGCTCGGCAAACCAGCTCGCCCCGAAGGGAATGGCCCCATCGTCGAACTCGTAGGCCGGATGATGGCACGAGGCGCTGTCGCCGTTGCCAAGAAAGATGTAGGCGCCCGGTCGGGCTTCGAGCATGAAGCTGAAATCCTCGGCGGGCATGATGGGCGGCGTGTCGTCGTCGCACCGCCCCGACACGGCGCGCGCTGCCGCGGCGGCATGGCCCGCGTGCTCGGCGCTGTTGATGGTCGGGGGATAGCCGCGCTCATAGATGACCCGCGCTTCGGCGCCGAAGGCCCGAGCCGTGTGCTCGGCGATCTCGCGCACGCGCCGTTCGGCGATGTCGCGGTTGGCAGGTTCGAGCGCGCGCACCGTCCCGCAGAGCCGTGCCGTCTGCGCGATGATGTTCGAGGCCCCGCTGTCGGTCGAGAACGTGCCGACCGTCAGTACCACCCGGTCGAGCGGATTGATGTTGCGCGCAACCATCGAATGCAGCGAGACGACGATCTGCGCCGCGACAAGGGTCGTGTCGATGCACAGATGCGGCTCTGCCGCATGCCCGCCCCGCCCTGTCACGGTGATCTCGAATTCGTCCGCCGAGGCCATGATGGGCCCGGGGCGGATCGCGAACTGGCCGACGGGCATGCCCGGCGCGTTGTGCAACCCGTAGACCTCGGCGATCGCGAAACGCTCCATCAACCCATCGAGGACCATCTCGCGCCCGCCAGCCCCGCCTTCCTCGGCGGGCTGGAAGATGACGACCGCGCGACCGTCGAAATTGCGCGTCTCGCAGAGGTATTTCGCTGCGCCGAGCAGCATGGCGGTGTGGCCGTCGTGGCCGCAGGCGTGCATCCGCCCCGGAATGGTCGAGGCATGGGGCAGGCCCGTGGCCTCATGGATGGGCAGCGCGTCCATGTCGGCGCGAAGACCGATCGCGCGCCCCGCCCCGCCGTCGCGCCCCTTGATGACGCCGACGACACCCGTGCGGCCGATCCCCGTCACGACCTCGTCGCAGCCAAAGGCGCGCAGCAGTTCGGCGACCTTGCCGGCGGTCCGGTCCACGTCGAACAGCAGTTCGGGATGGGCGTGAAAATCGTGCCGCCAGCGGGCGATCTCGGGGGTGAGTTCGGCGATGCGGTTGCGGACGGGCATGATCTCTCCGGAGCGCCGCCCCGGCGGGGGCGGATCATCGTCATCCTGCGCCGATCAGGGGGCGTCGCGCAAGCTCAGTCCGGGGCGTTCGGCCCACGCGCCTCGGCCGCGAGGAGGTCCGATGCCGTCTCGATGTCGGATTCGAGCCGGGCCATGAAGGGCACAAGGCCGAGGCCGGGCGGGATCGGCTGAAGGAATTCGACAACCGCGAGCCCCCGGTGGCGCATCAGGCTGCGCTTGGGCCAGAAGAGGCCGACATTCGTCGCCACCGGCACGCAGGCCTCGCCAAGCTCGGCGTAGAGGTGCCCCGCGCCGATCTTGTAGGGGCGCGATTCGCCAGGTGGCACCCGGGTGCCCTGCGGATAGATGATGAGTTGGCCAGGTTCCGTCTTGGCCTTCGCCACACCTTCCATCATCTGCCGGATCGCGGCCGAGCGTCGGCCGCGTTCGACCGGGATGCAGCCGATCCGGCGCGCATACCAGCCCAGAAGCGGCGCATAGCGCAGTTCCGCCTTCATCACGAAGCGGGGGCGCGGCAACACCGAGGCAATCAGGATGATGTCGAAAAAGCTCTGATGCTTGGCCGCTACGATGACCTCGCCCTCGGGGACGGCGCCGCGGATTTCGCTGCGCAGTCCGACGAGGACGCGCGCTGTCAGGCGCACCCAGCGGCAATAGGCATGGATCGCCCCGAAGGCCCAGCGCCGGTCGATCGCCGCGAAGGGGGCCCACGCGATGGCAAAGACTGCCATCGCCAGATACATCTGCGCGATGAACACGGCCGAGCGTATGGCTTGCACGGCTTCTGCCCTCCCCTGATGGCGGGGCGCAGTCAAAGCACAGCCGCACCGCCGCGGCAAGGCTTGGCCCGGCGGGCGCGCCTTGCTAGAGGTTGGGTGATTGCGGAGGGTTCGATGCTGATCGTCTGTCCCGAGTGTGCCGCGCGCTACGAGGTGGCGGAACTTGCGCTGCCCCTGCAGGGCCGCGAGGTGGAATGCTCGGCCTGTGGGCATGTGTGGGTTCATCGCCCCGGTGCCGTGGCTGCCGCCATCGCCGCGCCGCCGGAGCCGGAGCTTCGCGACGAGGCCCCCGAAGCGCAGGCGGATGAGGGGGATTTCGCGCTTTCGCCGCTCGAGGCGCGACTTCCGGCCGAGATGATCGCCCTTCTGCGCGAGGAAGCCGCGCGCGAGATCGAGGCCCGCGCGCAAGGGGCGCTGACACGACGCCTATCTTCCGCCGCCGAGATTCCGCCTCAGACCGGCACGGTGGTGCCAGACGAGATGCACGATAGCCCTGCAGAGGTGGGCGCCGCACCCCTGCCCGCAGCCGATGAAACCGCGGCCGAGCCAGACGCGATCGCCGCGCCGCGGCCCGCCCCCGCCGCGTCCGCCCCCGAGGCCGAAGATATCCCGGCCGCGCCACCTGCGCCCCGATGGCCGCGCGATGCATCGGACGGGCCGCTGTGGCGCCCCGCACCCGTCGGCGCGCCGGCACCCCCTGGCGGGCTTGCCCTTGTCGGGGCGCTCCTGCTGCTCGGGCTCTCGCTTGCGGCCCTCATCTATGTGGGCGCTCCGGTTGTCGGCCGGGAGGTACCCTCGCTCGCTCCGATCCTTGGCGTCTATGTCGATGCGGCGGATTGGGTTCTGGGACGCCTCGCGGGGCTGGGCGCTGGCCTGTTGCCCGATCTCGGAGGCTGAGCGGTCAGTCGTTGCCGTTGCCGTTGTCGCGCAGCGTCTGCGAGAAATGATCGAGTTGCGCGTCGTCGATCCGTTCGACAGCGGGGCCGTGCTGGCGGATCCGGCCGGCGAGCACCGAGATGACACGGCGCGCCAGATGCTCGACGGCAACGCCCTGAGCCGCGGTTGCACGTGATCCTGCCCCGTCCGGCGTTGCCCCGGGTCCGACCCCCTTGTCTGGGGCCATGCGGTTGTTCTGGGGGCTTCGCTCGTTCATTCGCCCTCCGAGCGCGGGGCGCAGATCGCACCGCGCAAGGTTCAAGCCTAGCGCAAGAATCGGCGCGCGTCGCCCGCCGCCCCGGGTTTCGGACCCATGCGAGACAATTTAACGCAGTCCGCCCTCAGGCGAGGCGGGCGTGCCGGGCGCCCGGTCCGCGGCTGCGCAGGATCAGCGTAGCCATCACGATGATGTTGAACGCGTTCCAGACGATTCCGTTGACGAAGGCCATGCGGTAGGATCCCGTCAGGTCGTAGATCCAGCCTGACATCCATCCCCCGATCGCCATCCCGAGGATCGTCGCCATGATGACGAAGCCGACGCGTGCGCCAGCTTCGCGGGCCGGCATGTACTCGCGCACGATCACCGCATAGCAGGGCACGATCCCCCCCTGCGAGAGGCCGAACACGAGGCTCACGACGTAAAGCGAGGTAAGCCCGTCGAAGGGGAGGTATAGAAACAGCGCGAGGCATTGCAGCATCGACCCGGCAAGCAGCGTTGGCACGCCACCAAACCGGTCGGCCGCCACCCCCGAGACAAGCCGCGAGACGACCCCGCCCGCGAGCATGAGCGAGAGCATCTCTGCCCCGATGGCCGGGCCATAGCCGAGGTCCGCGCAGAGCGCGACGATGTGGACCTGCGGCATCGACATCGCGACACAGGTCGCCACCCCCGCCGCCGCGAGGATGAGGCCTAGCTGTCGCGGGCTGATCCCCAACTCTGCGACCCGCGCCCGCGCCGCGGTTTCGGCCGCCCGTGTCGCTTCGGCCGGAACGCGCCGGCGCAAAAGCAGTGCGAGCGGCACGACCGTGACCAGAACGCTGATCGCGATCAGCCGATAGGCGGCGCGCCAGCCGTCGGCGGCCACGATGTCATCGAGGATGAAGGGCCAGAGCGCGCCCGAGAGGTAGTTGCCGCTCGCTACCACCGCGACGGCCTTGCCGCGATGGCGCACGAACCAGTGCGAGATGTCGGCCATGAGCGGCCCGAAGCCCGCCGCCGTTCCGACGCCGATCGCGAGGTGAAGGACGGCAAATCCCGTGAAGCCCTGCGCGAGGGACGCGGTCGTGAAACCCGCCGCGACCGTCATGGCCGCGCCGATCAGGGCCTGCGTCACGCCGAAGCGGTCTATGGCGCGCCCGATCAGCAGGTTGCCCGCTGCAAAGCCGAGCATGGTGAAGGTGTAGGGCATAGAGGCCCCGGCCCGGTCGAGGCCAAAATCGGCCTGCACCGCCGGCAGCATGAGGATGTAGGACCACAGCCCGACATTCCCCGCGATCGCGATGAGCAGCGTCGCCCCGAGGCGGGCCCAGGAATAGCGGCTGTCGTGGACACCGGAGGCGAACATTGCACCTTGTTGCGCGCACTCTGGCGCGGTGCAAGCCTTATCGGACCTCCGCGTGATCCGGAACGAGGATGCTCGGATAGATCGACCAGCCGCCAGGGCCGATGGCAAGGCAAGTGATCCGCCCGAAAGCGTCGCCAATCTCGATCCAGAGGGGTGGTGGGGCAGGGGGGGCCGTCAGCGTGTCGACCGTCAGGACGCGCACCGCCTCGCCCGGGCGGACATCGCGATAGGTCGCGCCCGCGCGCGTCTCTGCGCAGATCCCCTCGCGCGTCAAAGGGTGGGCGTGCACCATGCCGATCGTTTGCGCGGCGCCGTTCTGGATCCAGATGTCGCAAAAGCTCGGGATATCGAGGCGATCGCACGCAAACGCCCATAAGTGCGGTTGCGACGCCCGCAGGCTGCCCGGGTGCAGGAAGTCGACCCTCCCCGAGGTGTCGGTCGTGTCCCAACTCGGGCGCATCCGGCCCTCTTCGACAAAGATGGCGCCGCGCAGGGTGCGTGGCGCTGCCGGATCGGCGGTGCGGGTGCAGGTTCGTCTTCGCGCGGGTTCGTGGGGCCGACCCGACAGCAGTTCGGACGCGTTCGGGATCTGGTTCCGAATTCTCAAATCAACTCTCCCTCCAACCTGCCCCAGATATCGATAAAAATGATCGCACTCAAAATAGAATTATATGGGTGTGGACAGATTTTGTCATTCGGGGGTCTTACCCTTCAATTCTGCCCGAGGGGCCGGTGCCGTTACGGATTATCTGGATGAAAGCAAAAGAAACTCGTTGGAGGAGTCCATGAACCTTGGCAAGGCGCGTGCCCTGATCCGGCTGTGTGTCCTGTTCGGGACCCGCGCCGAAGGGGTCGGGTTGGACGACATCGTCGCCGAATTCGCGGTGTCGCGCCGGACGGCGGCGCGCATGCGCGACGCTGCGCGCGAGATCCTCGACGGGCTCGACTTGCGCGTTGATCTGGACGGGAGGCGGCGTTGGGTTGCGCCTTCGGCGCAGGTCGGCCGCAGCGGTCCAAAGCCCGTTTCCTCGGCCGTTCCTGCGGCACTCCCGGGGTCAATTGCGGCGCTGCCGCTCGGGGCCACGGATTTCTCGGCCCTGCAGGCGGGCGCGACCCTTCTGGATCAGGTAGGTCGAAGCCATGCGGCGCGGCGGGTCGAAAATCTGACCGAGACCCTGCTTGCAGGGCTGGGCCGGCGGCGGCGGATGATGCTCGAACCCGACATCGAACTTCTGATCGAAGCCGAGGCTGTGGCACCTGTCACCGGGTGGAAACGTGTCAGCAACCCCGACCTGCTTGCGCGTCTCCAAGAGGCGATCCTCGCATCGGAAAGCGTCGTGATCGTGGCCGGCGCCTCCGACGCGGTGCCTCTGCATGTCGAACCGCACGGGATCCTGTTCGGACCGGTTCCGTGGCTGGTTGCGCGCCCCGCGGGTGGCGAGGTGCTCTGGCACCTTCGGATCGACGCGCTGCGAGAGGTGCGGCCCGGCGGCAGGTCATTCGTCCGCGCGCGGGATTTCGATATCGGATCCCACGCGCGCGTCCTTTATGGCGTACCCTGTGCGACGCATGCGGCCGAAGGAAACGCTGCCGCCTCCGGACTGGCCCTTCAGGCAGCCCTGCGCCGGCATTGGCTCGCGCTCATCGGGATAGGCAGCGGCGGCGATCACAGTCGCGAATGAGACCCGTCGCAGA
>Ga0315900_10002492_pt1 | contig 28073 bp, 28 predicted proteins | sample LakEriMetagenome_FD_203521 | JGI IMG/M metagenome (GOLD analysis project Ga0315900, IMG submission 203521) | Freshwater fungal communities from buoy surface, Lake Erie, Ohio, United States - Buoy 12 MA114 | ecosystem: Environmental > Aquatic > Freshwater > Lake > Lake biofilm | place: USA: Lake...
CTTGAGGACGACGACCGAGGGGATGCGCAACTCTGACCTCTGGCTGCGCACCACGGCGTCGTATTCGGCCACGATCGCGACGCGATCGAGGAACACCGCCTTGACCGCATCCTGCCATGGCCAAAGCGAGAGCGGATAATAGGACAGCGGCCGATAGTCGGCATTGAGGACAAGAGCGGGATACTGGCGCAAGGCCCCGGGTTCGCGCACGAAATCGGTGCGGAAATCGGTGGTGCCCGTCATCAGCATCGCTCGCGCAAGGTGTCGCGCTCCCTGATCCCTCCGGCGCTCCCTGTCGCGGGTGCGACCGTATTGACCACTATATATGGCGTTCGCTCCGAGGCAAGCCCCGCGATCTGCGTCAGGCCTCCGCCGCTTGTATCATGTCGGGCGCAGATGACAGGGAGATGACGCTCACGCCTCGGGCAAGACCGCGCGCAGAAATCCCACGGCCGCGCCAAGCCCATCGGGTGCGATGCCGTGGCCCGTTCCGCGCATCACGTGCCCCTGCACGACGAACCCGGCGCCGTCGAGCGCGGTGCCGGCCCGGCCCATGTCGGCGAAGGGCACGACTTCGTCCCGGTCGCCGTGGATGAGCAGTACAGGCGGGCGGGTCAGCGCCTCGGTCGCGAGGCGGTCGGGCTGAAGTAGCCGGCCCGAAAAGGCTGCGACCCCCGCGAGCGGCTCTGCCCGCCGCGGTGCGACGTGCAACGCCATCATGCTGCCCTGCGAGAAGCCGAGAAGCGCCAACCGCCCCGCGGCCAGGCCCTCTGAAGCGAGGACACCGTCGAGAAACGCATCGAGATCTGCGGCCGCGCGCGCAAGACCCGCACCCGCGTCGACCTCGGAGGATCCGTCCAGCCAGGGAATCGGGAACCACTGCCGGCCGAATCCGCCCATCTTGCAAGGTTCGGGCGCGTCGGGCGCATGAAAGGCCACCTCCGGCAGGTGCGGTGCCATCGGCTCCGCCAGTCCGAGCAGATCGGCCCCATCCGCCCCGTAGCCATGCACGAACACGACAGCGGCCCGGGCCTCACCCAGGGCGGGGCCGCGACGGTCCGATTTCAGCTTGCGGATCACATCACGCCCTCACGCCGCTTCTGGGCTCCATAATAGGCCCAGAGCATGCCGGCGGCAACGCTTCGCCACGGCGACCAGCGCTCGGCCATGCGGCGCAGTACGGGTTCGCGCGGACGCTCGGGCAGCTCGAAGAGCATCCGCGCCCCTTCCTGGAGCGCGAGGTCGGCGGGCGCGAACACATCCGCCCGGCCGAGCGAGAACATCGCATAGATCTCGGCTGTCCAGCGCCCCACCCCCGCCACCGCCGTCAGGATCGCGATGATCTCGGGCAGAGGCGCTGCGCGCAGGGCCTCATAATTGATCTCTGCCGCGGCAAGCGCGCGGACGTACCGCGCTTTTTGCCGCGACAGGCCGCAGGCGCGCAAGCCTTCGTCATCGGCCGCCGCGATGGCCGACGGATCGCGCAGGCCCGCCGCCTCGACCCGCCCGATGATCGCGCGCGCGGCCTGGGTGCTGACCTGCTGGCTCACGATGGCCTCGAAGAGGGCCGCGAAACCATCCGGCCGGCGGCGCAGGGGCGGCGGGCCGCACAGCTCGAGCGCGCGCCCAAAGGCGGGATCAGCGGCGGCAAGCCACGCGGCCCCTTCGGCCATGCAGCCGGGTGTGGTGAGGATCCGCGCCGTCGTCATCGCCCGCCCGTGCCCCCTCTTCGGGCGCGAGGCTAGCCGAAGGCCGCGAGCGCGTCGAGATCGGCCTTGATCGCGCAGAACGCGGGAACGCTGCCCGATTGCGGCGACGACAGCCAGGCGTCGCAATCGCCCTTGTGCGGGCAGCCGAGGCAGCGGCTGACGATCTGCGCGAGTTCGCCGCGGCTCAGCACGCCCTCGACGACGGCGCGGGCAAGCGCGACACCGCCCACGCGCGCCATGCCTTGCGCAGTGAAATAGGCACGCGGCGATTCCGAGTATCCGAACATCTCCCACACCTCCGGCGTCTGGGCCACCCTGCAAAGGCTGCGCTGGGCGCAGCCCGGGCGCCTTGACGCAGATCAAGCCCGCCCCCACCCGCGCGCCTTGCGGTGCCGCGCCACTTTGGGCAGGGTATTATGCGCGCTCGTCACGGCAGAGGCCCCCTTGTTCAGCATCGAGCACGAGTTCGACGCAACCGTCATCACCCTTCTCGACGAGGGCGAGACGGTCCTCTCCGAGGATGTGACGATCACGGCCTTTGCCGAATGCGTCGTCCTCGAACAACTCGACGCTCGGACCGATACGGTGCAGCGCATCACCCTCAGCATGACGCAGCTTGCCGACCTTGCGGCCGCGCTCGATCTGCCCGAAGGGGTGTATCGGCGCGCCCGCAGCGCCGTCCCCCGCCCCGGAGGCCCCCGATGACGCATGATGCCGCGCGCGATTTCCTTGCCAGCCGGCGCTCCTATCCGCTGCGGCTGCTCTCCGGCCCCGGCCCCGACCGGGCCGGGATCGAGGCGCTGCTGACCATCGCGGCGCGCGTGCCCGATCACGGCAAGCTCGAACCCTGGCGCTTCGTGGTGCTCGCGCCCGCAGCACTCCGGCGGATCGCGGGCCTCATCACGGCACGCGGCACGGCCGACGGGCGCGAGTCGGAGGCGGTTGAAAAGGCCGCGGCCGCGTTCCGCACCTCGCCCCTCGCCGTCGTCGTGGTCGGCTGCCCGAAATCGGTCGAGCGGATCCCCGCGATCGAGCAGCAGCTTTCGGCGGGCGCCGTGTGCCTCTCGCTCGTGAACGCGGCGCTGGCTTCGGGCTGGGGGGCGGTGTGGCTGACGGGCTGGCCCGCGCATGACCGCGCGACCGCGGCGGCCGCCTTCGGGATCGAGGGCGCGGAATGGGTCGCGGGCATCGTCCACATCGGCACCCCGACCGAGGCGCCGCCGCCCCGGCCGCGCCCCGATGTCGCGGCGCTGACGCGCTGGATCGACGCCTGACCCTAGCCCGAGGCCCCGGCGCGATACCAGCGCACGAGCTGGGCGCGTTCCGCGGGTTCCATCCAGGTCAGGTTTCCGGGCGGCATGGCGTGGCTGACGCCCGCCTGCAGATAGATCTCGCGCGCATGGCGCGCAATGTCGGCGTCGGTCTCGAGCACGACCCCCTTTGGCGCGCGGTTCAGCCCGTCCCAGACAGGCTCGACCGCGTGGCACATCGCGCAGCGGCCGAGCACGATCTCGCGCGCCTCGGCAAAGCCCTCGGCGGCCGCGAATCGCGCCTCGGCGGCACCGGGTGCGATCGCCTCGCCGCGCCGGCCGATATCCTGCGCTCCGGGGGTCGAAAGCCAGACGATCGCGCAAAAGATAACCGCCGTCGCCGCCCAGGTCCAGTCCGGGCTGCCCGAGCGCGCGTGGCGGCTGTTGAACCAGTGACGGATCGTCACCCCCATGAGGAAGACGAGCGCCGCGATGATCCAGGCGTTGTCGGTCCCGAAGGCCAGCGGATAGTGGTTCGACAGCATCAGGAAGACGACCGGCAGCGTCAGGTAGTTGTTGTGGGTCGAGCGCAGTTTGGCGATCTTGCCAAAGCGCGGATCGGGGCTGCGGCCAGCGCGCAGGTCGGCCACGACGATCTTCTGGTTGGGGATGATGACGAGGAAGACATTGGCCGACATGATGGTCGCGGTAAAGGCGCCAAGATGCAAAAGCGCCGCGCGGCCTGTGAAGATCTGGTTGTAACCCCATGACATCAGGACGATCACGCCAAAAAGCACGACCATCATCGCGGTCGGCCGGTCGCCAAGCGGCGAGCGGCAGAGCTGGTCATAGACGACCCAGCCCAGCACGAGCGACCCGCCCGAGAGCGCGATCGCCTGCCAGAGCGCCAGATCGGCCTTGGCCGCGTCGATGAGGTAAAGCTCCGCCCCGACCCAATAGACGACGACGAGCAGCGCGAACCCGCTGAGCCAGGTCGCGTAGCTTTCCCACTTGAACCAGGTCAGATGCTCGGGCAGCGCGTCGGGGGCGACCAGATACTTGCGGATGTGATAGAACCCGCCTCCATGGACCTGCCATTCCTCGCCATGCACGCCGTGCGGCAGCTCGGGCCCCTTGCGCAGCCCGAGATCGAGCGCGATGAAGTAGAACGACGACCCGATCCAGGCGATGGCGGTGATGACGTGGAGCCAGCGGACTGCAAAACCGATCCACTCCCACAGGATCGCCAGATCTTCCATGCCCGCTCTCCCTCACAGTTGACCGTCCCGCATGACTTTTTGCCCATTCGCGGCCGAGCGCAAGCGCCCGGCGCCTCAGCTGCCGCGATAGGTCGAATAGCCGTAGGGCGAGAGCAAGAGGGGCACATGGTAATGCGCATCCTCGGCCATGCCGAAGCGGATCGGCACCACATCAAGAAAGAGCGGCGCGGGCCCCGCCTGGCCCGTTGCACGCAGGTAATCGCCCGCAAAGAATGTCAGCTCATAGGTTCCGGGCGCGAAGGCAGCGGCGGGCAGGATCGGCGCATCGGTGCGCCCATCGGCATTCGTCACCGCCTCGGCGACCGCCGCGCGCCCGGCGCCCGTCAGGCGGTGCAGCACGATCCGCACGCCCGCCGCCGGCACCCCGCGCGCGGTATCGAGGACATGGGTCGTCAGAAACCCGGCCATCTCCATCCCCCCTGTCGCGTCGCGCCGCCATGGCGCCGACAGCCGCATCCTGCCATGTTTCCGCACCGCCCGAAACCCGCCCCGACAGGCCGGCGCGGGCCCTGCACCAAGGAGCACCCATGAACCGCTATCCCCGCGACCTGCGCGGCTACGGCCCGACTCCCCCCGATCCGCGCTGGCCGGGGGGCGCGCGAATCGCCGTGCAGATCGTGCTGAACTACGAGGAGGGCGGCGAGAACTGCATCCTGCATGGAGACGCGGCGTCCGAGGCGTTCCTCTCCGAGATCACGGGGGCGCAGCCCTGGCCGGGGCAGCGGCACTGGAACATGGAATCGATCTATGAATACGGGGCGCGCGCCGGATTCTGGCGGGTGCGGCGCATCCTCGAGGGCTTCCCCGTCACGGTCTACGGCGTCGCGACCGCCCTCGCCCGCAGCCCCGAGCAGGTCGCGGCGATGAAGGCCTCGGGCTGGGAAATCGCGAGCCACGGGTTGAAGTGGATCGACTATCGTGACCGCCCCGAGGCCGAGGAACGCGCCGACATGGCCGCCGCCATCGCGCTCCACCGCGAGGTCACGGGCGAGCGGCCGCGCGGCTGGTATACGGGCCGCACCTCGGCCGCGACGGTGCGCCTTGCCGCCGAAGAGGGCGGCTTCGACTATCTCGCCGACAGCTATGCCGACGATCTGCCGTATTGGATGCGGATCGGCGGGCGCGCGCAGCTGATCGTGCCCTATACGCTCGATGCCAACGACATGCGCTTTGCCATCCAGGCGGGCTTCGCCGAGGGCGAGCAGTTCGAACGCTATCTGCGCGACAGCTTCGACGTGCTCTATGCCGAAGGGGTCGCGGGGGCGCCCAGGATGCTCTCGATCGGGCTGCACTGCCGCCTCGCGGGGCGGCCGGGCCGCGCGGCGGCGCTGCAGCGCGCGCTGGCCCACATGGCCCGCCACGACGGGGTGTGGTTCGCGACGCGGGCAGAGATCGCGGCGCATTGGGCCGCGCACCACCCCCCGCCCCCGCCCGGCCCCCTGCCCTCGCAGATGGACCGCGCGGCCTTCGTCGCGGCCTTCGGCGGGATCTTCGAACATTCGCCCTGGATCGCCGAGGCCGCGCACGCGCTCGAGCTTGGCCCCGCGCATGATTGCGCGGCGGGCGTGCACGCCGCGCTCGCGCGGATCTTCCGGGCGGCCGATGACGGGCGCAGGATGCAGGTGCTGCGCGCCCACCCCGACCTTGCGGGCAAGATCGCCCAGGCCCGCCGCCTGACCGCGGCCTCGACGGCCGAGCAGGCCTCGGCCGGGCTCGACGCGCTGACGGATGCCGAGCGGGCGGAGTTCGAGACGCTGAACGCCGCCTATGGCGCGAAGTTCGGCTTTCCCTTCATCATCGCGGTGCGCGACCACACCCGCGCCTCGATCCTTCAGGCCTTCAGGCGCCGCGTCGGCAACGACGCCGCGACCGAGTTCGCCGAGGCGTGCCGTCAGGTCGAACGCATCGCCGAATTGCGCCTGCAGGGGATGTTCAAGGCATGAGCCGGCAGATCGCGCCAGAACCGATTGCCCCCGCCACCTTCGCGCCCTTCGGCGACGTGCTCGAGGCCGAGGGGACGCCCGACCGGCTCATCAACGCGGGCCTTTGCGGGCGGTTCCACGATCGCGCGCGGCTCGATTTCGGGCCCGATGGCCGGGCTGGCATCAGCATCTTCCGGGCGGAGTTGCGCCGCCTGCCCCTTGCGCTCGACCTGCTCGAACGTCACCCGGAGGGCAGCCAGGCCTTCGTGCCGATGTCGGCCGACGGGTTCCTCGTCGTCGTCGCCCCCGACGCGGGCGGCGTGCCGGGGCGGCCGCGCGCCTTCCTCACGCGGCCCGGTCAGGGCGTGAACATCCTGCGCAACACCTGGCACGGGGTCCTCAGCCCGCTTGCGGGCAGCGGGCTTTTCGCCGTCATCGACCGCATCGGCCCCGGCGCGAACCTCGAGGAACACCGCCCGGCCGAGCCCTGGATCATCGGCTGACCGCTAGCGCCGCGGCGGCGCGAGCGGCATGTGCCGGTTGACGTCCTTGTAGAGCAGATAGCGGAAGGGTTCGGGCCCCCCGGCATAGCACGCCTGCGGGCAGAAGGCGCGCAGCCACATGTAATCGCCCGCCTCGACCTCGACCCAGTCGCGGTTGAGCCGATAGACAGCCTTGCCCTGCAGCACATAGAGGCCGTGCTCCATCACATGCGTCTCGGCAAAGGGGATGACGGCGCCCGGCGCGAAGGTCACGATGTTGACGTGCATGTCGTGGCGCAGGTCGGCCGGATCGACAAAGCGCGTGGTGGCCCAGCGCCCCTCGGTGCCGGGCATGGGGGTGGGGGCGAGGCGGCCCTCATCGGTGACGAAGGGGTCGGGCGCGGGCAGGTCGGGCACGGCCTCATAGGCCTTGCGCAGCCAATGGAGGCGCAGCGTCCCGGTCCCGGTCGCATGCAGCGTCCAGTCGCAGCCCGGCGGCAGATAGGCGTATCCCCCCGGCCCCAGATCATGCGGCCCCCCCCCGATCACCAGCCGCCCCGATCCGGCCACGACGAAGAGGACGCCCTCGGCCTCGGGGGCGGGTTCGGGGCGCGTGGAGCCGCCACCGGGCGCGATCTCCATCAGGTAATGCGAGAAGGTCTCGGAAAAACCGCTGAGCGGCCGCGCCAGAACCCAGACCCGCGTCCCCTCCCAGAAGGGCAGGAAGCTTGTCACGATGTCGCGCATGACGCCGCGGGGGATGACGGCATAGGCCTCGGTGAAGACGGCGCGGCCGGTCAGCAGCTCGGTCTGGGCGGGCAATCCCCCCGGGGGGGCGGCGTAGGTCGGGCTCATGGCATCCTGTCGGAAGGGTAAGGTGCCCATCTTCGCCAAAAGCGGCCGCCCGGCAAGGGCGGTCGGGCGGGTTCAGGCCGCGAACTGCTGATCGTAGAGGGCGCGGAACGCCCCCTTGCGCGCGAGCAGATCGCTGAGCGAGCCCATCTCGACGATGCGGCCGCCGTCGATGTAGCAGATCCGGTCGGCCCTGAGCACGGTCGAGAGGCGGTGCGCGACGACGATCGTCGTGACCCCTTCGGTCACGCGCAAGAGCGCGTCGCGCACCAGCGCCTCGGAATGGCTGTCGAGCGCGCTCGTCGCCTCGTCGAGCAGCAGGATGGGCGCGCGGCGCAGCACCGCGCGCGCGATGGCGAGGCGCTGGCGCTGCCCGCCCGACAGCGCAAGGCCGTTCTCGCCGATCGGGGTGTCGTAGCCCTTGGGCATGCCGAGGATGAATTCGTCGGCATTGGCGATGCGCGCGGCCTCGCGCACCTCGGCGTCGGTGGCATCGGGGCGCACGAGGCGCAGGTTCTCCATCACCGAGGCCGCGAAGAGGAAGGTATCCTGCCCGACATAGGCCATCTTGCGCCGGAGCGAGGCGAAGGACGCCTCCCGCAGGTCGATCCCGTCGATCGCGACCCTCCCCGCGTCGGGGTCGTAGAGCCGCAGCACGAGGTTCAACAGCGTCGATTTCCCCCCGCCCGACGGCCCGACAAGCGCGGTGGTGGTGCCGGCCGGGAAGTCGATGGTCAGATCGCGGAACACCTCGCGCGCGCCGGGATAGCTGAAGGATACCCCCTCGAGCGACACGGCCGACGGCCCCTCGGGCAGATCGACGGGCCGGGCGGCCTCGGTCAGCGTCGCGGGCTGATCGAGCAGCGAATACATCATCCGCACCCCATACATCCCCGCCTCGATGGAAACCCGCATCCGCGACAGCCGCTTGGCCGGTTCATAGGCCATGAGGAAGGCGGTGACGAAGGACATGAGCTGCCCGGGCGTCCCGACCGCCTGACCGAAAACGTTGACCGCGCTCAGCACCACGATGGCCGCGATGGCAAGCCCCGTGATCGTGTCCATCAGCGGCGTTGTCGAGGCTTCGAGCCGCACGAGCTTGTTGGCGCGCTGCTCGACCCCGCGCACCGCATCGTCCATCCGCGCCGTCATCAGATGCTCGAGCGCGAAGGCCTTCACGACGCGCGCGCCCGTGGCGGTTTCCTGCACGACCTTGATGATCTCGGCCAGCCCCGCCATCTCCTGCGCCATCACCGAATGGACGCGCCGCACGATCCGCTGCACCCCGAAGATCGCGGCCGGCCCGACGATGAGGCTGACGAGCGAGAGTACGGGCTGCTGGTAGAACATCACCGCGACTAGGCCCAGAAGCGTCAGCAGATCGCGCACAAACCCCGTCACGATCGTATCGATCACCCCACGGGCCAGCTTGGCGGTCTCCGTCACGCGCAAGAGCACGTCCGAAGTGTGCGTCGCGTTGAAGAACGCGACATCCTGCGTCAGGATACGGTTGTAGAGTTGAAGTTGCTTTTGCGCGACAATCCGGTTGCCCGCCTTTGCCATCAGGACGTTCTGGGCGTAGGACGCGATCCCCTTGACGAAGAAGATCCCCGCCACCGCCGCCGCGACCCAGTAGACCGCGGTGCGGTTCTGGGCATCCGTCATCGAATCGACGATCGCGCCCATGACCCAGGCCGTGAGCGCAGTCGCCCCCGCGACGACGACCATCGCCGCGACGGCCGCCAGATACTTGGCGCGATGCTCGGGCAAACTCTCGCTCAGCAGCCGCCACAAGAGGCTGTCCGAGAGAACGCCGCGCAGGCTGCGACTGGGTTGCGGTGCTGCTGGATCGGTCATGCGCGGGACGTGCAATACGGAAACGTCATGCTGCGCCCCTAGCACCCGCAGCCGGGCGCGTCGACCGGAATCCGCGCCTCAGACCGGGATCGCCGCGTAGCCGGCGGTGGCAAGCGCCGCAACCACGGCAGCGGCATCGAGCCGCCCGTCAACATCGACCGTGCGAGATCCGAGTTCGCACGCGACTCGCGCCGCGTCGTCTTCGGCGCGGATCGCACGCTCGATCGTCGCCACGCAGTGGCCACAGGACATGTCTGGAACGCGGAACTTCATCGCGACATGATGCACTGCCCGGACCCACCCTGTCCAGTGCCCCGGGAAGGGAAAGAAAATGGCCGCCGCATGCGCGACGGCCACAGGTGCTCCGCCGGAGGGCGGAGGAAAGCGGAGTTGGGATAACAGAAGCGCACAGGAGCACAGTATGACACCTCGTCGCAGGCCGACTCCGGGCAGACGCCACGCGCCCTTGCGCGGCGGGCCGTGGCGGTGATATCGACGGAGTGGCGCGGGTATGGTGAAATGGTATCATGAGAGCCTTCCAAGCTCCAGGTGCGGGTTCGATTCCCGCTACCCGCTCCAACTCACAACACTCGTGATCCTACGCTTGCGCTGCCCCCTGCGGCGCGGCTAAGTTTGGGGTGCGTCGGCATTTCCCGGCGCCCGGTCAGGCCGGGTCCGACCTGCGTCACATGCAGGCGGGGCTGGCGGCGGCCGTGACAGGCGTGAATCGTTTTCGCTGACGGGCGCATTGCAGACGGGCAGGATTGGTGTGGCGGATCATCTGACGATCGGAACGCTCTGGGTCGAAGGCCCGCTCAGCTTTCTCGAACAGGTCTGCTTGGTCTCCTTCCGTGACGCGGGCCATCCGGTCCGCCTTTATACCCACGGCGAGGTGACGCACATTCCCGAGGGGATTGAGGTGCGCTCCGCGTCCGAAATCGTGCCGCGCGATGGTTTCCTTACCCATGCTGCGACGGGCAGTTCCGCGCTGCACTCGGATCTTTTCCGCTACAAGTTGTTCGAACGCGAACCGGGGATCGTCTGGGCCGACACGGATGTCTATTGCATCAGCCCCCTGCGGACACGGACGGGGCACCTTCACGGCTTCGAGCAGCCCGATGTCATCAACGGCGCGATCCTCGCCCTTCCCCCCGAAAGCGCCACACTGAAAAGCCTGCTCGAGTTCACGGCCGACGAATACGCCATCCCACCCTTCGCGCGCCCCGGCGATTTGCGCGCCTATCATGCCGCAGCCGCGGCCGGCCGCCCTGTCCACGTGGGCGAGATGCGCTGGGGCGTCTGGGGGCCCCACGCGCTCACCCACTTCCTGCGTCAGACAGGGGAAGTGCGCGAAACATTGCCCGAGCACGTCTTCTATCCCTTCAGCTTCCGTGACCGACGCAAGATGCTCGAGCCCCGCTTCGACACCGCGGGACATATCCTGCCCGACACCGTCGCGATTCATTTCTATGGCCGCAGGATGCGGCGCAGGCTGATCGAGCGGGAGGGCGGCATCCCCCATCCCGAAAGCCTGCTCGGGCGACTGCTCGGCCGTCATGGCATCGATCCGCTGGCCGCACCCATCCCACCAGGACCTGCCCTGCCCAAGGGGCCGCACGAGACCGACATCGAGGCAGCCCTGCCGCGGCGCAAACCCGCATCCGGCGCGCCCGCGGCATCGGGGGCAGCGGCAATGCGCCCGACCCTTCCGGCGGAGGTGCCCAACCTCAGCGACATCGCGGATCGGCACGGTTCGGACAAGGGAACTGCCAAGCACCGCTATACCGAGCTTTACCACCTCCTCTTCCTGCCGCTGCGCGACCGCCCGATCCGCCTGCTCGAAATGGGATTGCAGATCGGCGGTCCCGAGCACGGCAAGCCGGCGGGGCGGCAGACGACCGATCTGCCCTCGGTACGCATGTGGCTCGAGTACTTCCCGCGCGCCGAAATCGTGGGCCTCGACGTGTCGGACTTCGGCTGGTTCCGCGATCCGCGCTTTCGCTTCATCCGCTGCGACATGGAGATGCGCGACGATATCGCGGCCGCAGCCGCCAGCGCGGGGGAGTTCGACATCATCATCGACGATGCGAGCCACGCGTCGCACCACCAGCAGACCGGCTTTCTCGAATTCTGGCCGCGCCTGCGCCGGGGCGGGATCTACATCATCGAAGATCTCGGCTGGCAACCCGAGGCCTATGAACGCGTGGGCTTCACCAAGACGGCCGAACTCTGGCAATCCTACCTGTCGGACCGCGCGTTCAGCCATTCCGACCCGGAACTTGCCGCAGCCTTCAACGCGTTGCGCCCCGAGTTCTCGGGCGTTTTCGTACACCAGCACCGCTATCTCAAGCGGCGGCGCGATCAGGTCGCGATCATCCACAAGCGCTAGGGGGGGCGAGATGGCGCGCAAGCTTGTCCTGACCTTCATGAAGAACGAAGGGGTCTGGCTGCTCGAATGGGTGGCCTGGCAGCTTTCGGTCGGCTTCGACCATATCCTCGCCTATACCAATGATTGCGAGGACGGCACCGACAAGATGTTCGACCGTCTGGCCGAGATGGGCCTCGCCAGCCGACGGGCGAACGAACGGTTGCCCGGGCAGCGGCCGAGTTATCAGATCCGCGCCCTGCGCAAGGCGCGACGCGATGCGCTGCTTGATCGGTTCGAGTACACCGCGATCCTCGACTCGGACGAGTTCCTAAATGTCCATGTCGGCGACGGGACGGTCGATGCCCTGCTTACGGCCGCCGGCCACCCCGACGCGCTCTCGCTGCCCTGGCGGCTCTTTGGCGACAGCGGGATGGTCGCGTTCAGGCCCGGCTTCGTCACAGAGACCTTCACCCGCTGCGCACAGCTGCGAGGCAACCTGCCAGGTCAGGCCATGGGGATGAAATCGATTATCCGCACCTCGGCCTTCGAGATTTTCGGGATCCATCGGCCGCGCCAGCCCGTCAACAACGACTGGACAAACCTGCGCTGGGTCAATGCCTCGGGCAAGCCCATGCCCGAACGCTTCCACATCCCGACGAGTGGCGGCTGGCGCTTTGGCCGCGACTGCATCAGCCACGAGTTTGCGCAAGTAAACCACTATGCAGTGAAATACGTCGAAAGCTTCGTGATGAAGGCCCTTCGGGGCCGCCCGCATGGATTTGCCCAGCGCGACGAGAATTACTGGAAGATCATGAACCGAAACGAGGTCGAGGATCGCACGATCCTTCCCAAGATCCCCCGCGCGCGGGCGATTCATGCCGATCTCCTACGCGATCCTGTACTCGCAGAACTCGACCGCGAGGCGACAGACTGGCACACCCGCAGGATCCGCGCCGTCCTGGCCGAACCCGCTGCCGCTGCGCTCTTTGCCAAGCTCGAGGTGCCTGCATGACCGCGCCGGCCGGACCTGACCGCTCGGCCTGGCGGCGCGATCTGTTGCGCCTCGGCGACGAAAGGGGCTTCTACCGAGATCTCGGGGCCGAACACAGCGTGCTTCATGTCCGTTCGGGGCCGACGCTGATCGTGACGTTCGACAACCTCGACCATGTGCTCGAGCATGGCGGGGGACGGTTGCCATGGGGCTTCGACTTCGTGCAGTCGATGGGCTGGTCGCTTCTCGGGATGATGGCGCATGGATGGACGTGGTATCGCGACCGTGCCGTCACGGCCTTTTTCGATGACCTCGACGCGCAGGGATTCTTCGGGGATTTCACGCGCGTCGTCTTCTATGGCGCCTCGATGGGCGGCTATGCGGCGGCGGCCTTCAGCGCGGCCGCCCCCGGCGCCAGCGTCATCGCCATCAGCCCGCAGGCCACGCTCGACCGCGCGCGCGTCCCGTGGGAGAGCCGCTATCGCAACGCGTGGGAGCGCGACTGGTCGGGCCCCTATGGCTATGCGCCGGCAAGCCTTGCGGCGGCAGGGCGTGTCTATCTCTTCCACGACCCCTACGCGCCACTCGATGCCCGCCACGCGGCACTCTTCGATCTGCCCGCCGTCACGCACCTGCGCTGCCCGCTCATGGGCCATCGCATAGCCTCCTCTCTGCAGGGGATGGGGATCTTGCGGCAGGTGGTGGTCGATGCGGTCGAGGGTCGGCTGACGGGTGGGGGCTTTCACCGGGCGCGACGCGCGCGGCGGGACAGCCCTCGGCACTACCGCGATCTGCTCCAGCACCTCGAGGGGCGCGGGCGGCCCTGGCTCGAGGCGCGCCTGTGCCGGCTCTACCTCGCGCGGTGGCGCGGCCGGACCATTCGCAACCGCTTGCGAGCGGCGCTGGCGGAACGGACGTCGATGCCCCGCCCGCGACCCGCCACAGTCGGAGGGGCCCGATGAGAGACGAAGACGACCTCGAGGCAACCGAAGGCACCGCGCCGGGGATCCACGTTGCAGGACGAATGGACGACCCGCGCGCGCTCCGCCGTGCCCTTGGCCTCGCGCTGAGGACGGCCGACACGGGACGCCACCATGAGGGCAACATCCCGCGCGCGCTCAGCCGACACTATCGGATCGATCCCGAGAGCTGGTCGGGCCAAATCCGCCCGCCGCAGGCCAAGTATCTGATCCGCCGACGCAACATCGCGCGAGCGATGAACCGGGTGCATCTTTATCTGCCCGAATTGGTCCACGGCCCGCCGCGACAGGTGCTCGAACTCTCGACCGGCCATGGCGCGATCCTCGAGGTCTTGCGCCATTACGGGCACGAGGTTCTGGGCAACGACTTTCCCAACATGGCCAGCGCGCGCGGCAAGGCGCCCTCGGCGCTCTTCCGGTCGTTGAACGACCCCGAATTTGTGCGCGATCGCGACGACTACGGCCTGCCCATCGGGGGGGAAGGCCCGATCGACTGGCCCTATCGCCCGATCATTGAAAGCCTTGGCCTGAGGGTCGCGATCTTTGATGCGGGCCGCACGCCCTATCCGCTCGACGACAAGTCGCACGACTACGTGCTCTGCTTTCAGGCGATCGAGCATTACTGCCACCCCCGCGACTGGATGGGGGTGGTGGCCGAAATGGTGCGCATCGCCCGGCGCGGGATATTCATCCTGCTCAACCCCATGATGCCGACGCTCGAGGCGACGCCGGGCTATGCAGAGGCCTTTCACGCGTTTCGCAGCGCCCTGCGGCGCCACGATGCCGATGGCTTCCGCTGCGTGGGCGTCTTCATCAACTGGGGTGAGGCGCTGGGCTTCAAGCTCATGCGGATCGAACCGTGATCCTTCTGCACATTGGCGGGCCCGCGACGGGTGCGCGCGCGCTTCAACGCGTCCTCGGCGCGAACGAGGCCGCACTTCGCGCGCGCGGGATCAGCCTGATGCGGACGGCGCGCGAGGGGTCAGGCCACGACCCGCTGGCGCGTGAGGTCGGCCGTGGGGCTGGGGCGCCCCTGTTCGAGGCCATCCGTGCCGAGCACGATGCAGCGCCCGATCTGCTCCATGTCATCTCGAGCAGCGCCTTCCTGCGCCCGATCGTTGTGACGCGGCTTGGCGCCGCCATCCCCGGGGCGCTGCGCGACAAGATCCGGGTGCTCGTCTGTCTTGCCCGAGCGGACCACCACCTCGAGGCGCTTTACAAGCTGCGGGTCCAGCAGGGGCTGGTCCCGCCCGACCGCGCGGCGTTCGTCACTGCGCATCTGAGCAATCTGCGCCACCTGCCGGTGCTTGACGCCGTTGCCGACATCCTCGGGCGCGACGCGATCGGGCTGCGCCCCTGCAAGCGGGGGAATCCGGGCGGCGGTGACTTTTTACGCGACGTCGCGACGGACTTCGGGCACGGGAGCTTCGACGGTCTGCCCACCACGCCCGAGGCGCTGCCCCTTTCGGTCGAACTTTGCGAGATGCTCGGGCGCTGCGCCGTCGCGGCACCCGAACGGCAGAGCGTACTGATCGATCTGGTCTCGGCCAGCGCGGAACCCGACATCTTCGCCGCGCAAGACAGCTTCGATCTGTCCGAGCGTCGCCGGATCGTCGCGGAAACGGAATCCGATAGCGCGGCGGTCTGCGCGCGCTTCCGGCCCGACCTTCGGCACCTCTTTGATGTCTCTGACCTTGAGGCCGGTATCGAGACCCCCGCTCGCGCACCCGCCACAATCGCACGCCGAGCCGAAGCCGGGGCACGTGCACTCGCCCGCGCGCTGAGCCTGATGCACGCCCTGCAGGATGCCGCTCCTAACCAGCCCGCACCCGCAGCCGCCTCGGCGCCTGATCCGCCGCCGCCGAAGGATGCGGGTGCGGCCTATCCGCTCTGGTTCTCGGAAATCTGCCCCGCCGGGCCGCGCCAAGGCTTTTTCGTCTGGCTTGGCAACCATGGCGCGAGCTTTGTCGACCGGGGCAGCCATCAGCTGGTCGTGACCTTCGACAACCTCCACAACGTCGGCGACACGCGGCGCGAGCGCAATCCCTGGGCCGCGCACTTCTGCGCCGAGCGCGGCTGGTCGCATCTGGGCGTGATCTCGCAGCGGCCAGACTGGTTTCGCGACGCGGCGCTTATCGGCTGGTTCGAGGCGCGCGCGGCCGAGGGGTTCTTTGCCCGCTTCGCCCGCGTGGCTTTTGCCGGCGCCTCGATGGGGGGGTTCGGCGCGCTCGTGTTCTCGACGTTGGCACCCGGAGCGACGGTCATGGCCTTCAGCCCGCAAAGCACCCTCGCCCGCCGCCTCGTGCGGTGGGAGCGGCGCTTTGCCAAGGGGCGCGCCGCCGACTGGACGCTGCCGCGTGGTGATGCCGCCGAGGCGATCGGGAGCGCGGACCGGGTCTGGGTGGTGGTCGATCCGTTCCAAACGGGCGACATGCGCCATGCCGCGCGGCTCGGGGCAGGTCCTGTCAAGGTGCTGCGCGCACCGGGGTGCGGGCACAAGACGGCGCTCGCGCTGAACCGGATGGGGGTCCTGAAAGAGGTGCTGGGGGGCGCGATCGACGGCACGCTCGACCCGGGAGACTTTGCGGGGCTGGTGCGCGGGCGGCGCGAGTTGATGCTGTGGTATCGCGAGCTTTCAGTCCGGCTCGAGGCGCGCGGCCAGACCGCCCGCGCCGAACGGCTGCGGCGGCTCTTTCGGGCGCATCGCAACGCGGCCGGTCGGGGCGGTGCACCAGCCGCACCCCCGTCCACGGCCGAAGCCGAGGACTTCCCCGATGCCGACTGATCCACACGGGGCCGATGCATGAGGGTGCTACGCCGCAGCCTGCCCTGCGTGCCGGTTTCGGCCGGGGTCACGGTTCTCGATGCCATCGAGGGCGCGGACGGCACGATCCGCGTCTTTCTGTCCTGCGGGGCGCAGGTTCAGGATCTCGTGCTTGCCGGGCCCGTCTCGGCGCCCGAGGCGTTCACCGGGGCAGGCGGGCCGATCCTGACCACCACACGCCAGGGGGCGGGGCCGATCCGGCTCGGGCCGGTCGGGGCGGCGGGTGTCGAGCTTTACCCCACACCCGAGGAAACGGGGCTGCTGGTCGGGCGGCGCTGCCTCGTCGGGCAGGTGAACGGGCAAGACGCCACCTGCCTGCAGGATTGGCTGGCCTTTCACGCGCAAATCCACAGAGCGGACGGCGCGGTGGTGCTGGTGCGCGAAGGGCCGGCGCACGCAGACAATCTCTCGCGCGCGCTCAAACCAGTCGAGGCCATGGCAACCGTCATCCTCCTCGATGCCCCGATCCCGCTCGGCGAGGCCGATGCCGCGTCGGAGCGCGCGATCGTCAACGCTCCCGACGCGCCGGGGCGGCGGCATATGGTGGCCTCGCCCGATCCATGGACGGCCCCGCTGGGCGGCATCGCCATGGCCGAACTCATGCGCCGGCGTTTTCTCGATCGCGCCGAAGGGGTCGCGAGCGTCGATGCCTGCGACCTGATCATGCCCGACCCGGAGGGCAGCGTGTTCGACCGCGCACACGCCACCGTCGCGGGCGTCGTGGCGCTGGTGGGAGAACGCGCCTATCCGTGGGCACTGGCCCCGGGGGCGGCACCGCGCCTTGCCGACCATGTCTGCGTTGCGGCTGATGCGCGCACCGGCCACAGCCGCTGGTGCATCTCGCCCGCCGTCGCGGGGTCGGCGACGATCTGGCGGGCAAGCCAGATCCTGCGCACACGCGGACGGGTGGGGCACAGCATGGCCTTCCGCCGCTGCATGGCGCTGCGACACGATGCCGACCAGCCTCTGGTCGCACGCAAGCGGCTGGTCGAGGATCCAGTGATGGTCGCCCTGTCCGAGGGCGTGCTGGCGAGGGCGCCAATGGGCGCGGCGCCGCGGCGGATGCCCGCCCTGCCCAGCCCCGCCCGCAAGGATCCGCCCGCCCCGGCGCGGGACGCGCGCACCCTCATCGTCACGACGATGAAGGACGAAGGGCCCTTCATTCTCGAATGGATCGCCCATCATCGTGCGATCGGGGTCGATGACTTCCTGATCTACACCAACGACTGCTCGGACGGCACCGACCGGATGCTCGATCTGCTGGCCGCGCGCGGCATCCTCGCGCGGCGCGACAACCCCTATCGCGAGACCGACCTCAAGCCCCAGCACGCGGCGCTGCGCGCGGCCGAGACCGACCCGCGGGTGCAGGCGGCGGGGTGGGTCATCTGCATGGATGTCGACGAATTCATCAACGTCCACGCGGGCGAGGGGCGGCTGAGCGATCTGCACGCGGCACTGGGCGAGGTCGATCTCGTCTCGCTCACCTGGCGGCTCTTCGGCAACGGCGACATCGCGGCCTTCGAGGATGTGCCCGTCACCCGCCGCTTCACCCTCTGCGCGGCGAAGGATACGCGCAACCCGCTGCAGGCCTGGGGGATCAAGACGCTCTTTCGCAACGACGGCACATTCCCCCGCTTCGGCGTCCACCGGCCGCGCGGGGCCGAGGCGCTGGCCTATCGGGGCTTGCGCTGGGTCAACGGCTCGGGCCGTCCGGTGCCGCCGAGCATGTATCGCAACGCCTGGCGCTCAACCCCCGAGAGCGTGGGCTATGATCTGGTCACCCTCAACCACTACGCGGTCCGCTCGGCCGAGAGCTTTCTGGTCAAGCGCGACCGCGGGCGGGTCAACCATGTCGACCGCGATCAGGGCCTGCCCTACTGGTTCCGCATGAACCACAACGTCGAGGAGGATCTCTCGATCCAGCCGCGGCTCGGGATGATGGAGGCCGAGCGCGCGCGGCTGATGGCCGATCCCGAGATCGCGGCGGCACATCACGCCGCAGTTGCACACCACCGCGCGCGCATCGCCGATCTGCGCGGAAGGGCCGATTGGGCCACCTTCTTTGCCGAGATCACGGGCAGCCGAATGCGGCGTCTGGCGCGCCTGCACCGCCACTTTGACCGCTCGGTCTATGACGCCGGCCCCCAGAGCGTGCCGGACGAAGTGCTAAGGCGTCGCCGTCTTCCACCCTCGTTCCGCCTCGCCGTCCGGGTCGATGGCGTGGTGCATTGAAACGGAACCGCCCCGAACCGCAGGGCGGCCGGGGCGGGCGGCACGGGTCGGACCTGAAACGTCAGCGGCGGCCGGTCCCGATCGCTTCGATGTCGGCGCGTGACAGGCCGATGTCATCAAGCTCGCGATCCGACAGGCGGGCCAGTGCCGCACGCGTCAGGCGTGCCTCGTTCCATTCGGCGACCGCCGCGACGAGGTCCGAAAAACCAAGCGCGACGCGCTTGAAGGGGGTTGCCACATCCATGTGGCGGGTAGTGTCGATGCTGGCCATCTCGGCCTCCTTTGAACTGCTCTCTGCCCATTCGGGTCAGATTTTTTTCTGATGAAAGGGAAATAGGCAGACAATGCTGCGGGTGCAAGATTCCACGCTGCATTGCCGCATTGCGTTACATGCATGGCTGGCAGGGTTTCGCGGCAACGGCAATCGGGCATTGCCGCGACACAAACGACTGGCGGGTGTTCGCGCTTCGTGCTAAACATCAGAGTGACATGGGGGAAATCATGCGTGTTATCGGGATCGACCCGGGGCTTCGCAACATGGGCTGGGGCGTGATCGAGGCGCGCGGCAGCCGCCTGAGCCACGTCGCGAACGGGGTCTGCCATTCCGAGGGCGCAACGCTCGCGGCCCGCCTCCTGTCGCTTCACGCAGGCTTGACCGAGGTGCTGGCCCGCTTCGCCCCCGAGGCGGCGGCGGTCGAGCAGACCTTCGTCAACAAGGACGCGGTCGCGACGCTCAAGCTCGGGCAGGCGCGGGGGATCGCGCTGCTGGTGCCGGCGCAGGCGGGGCTCGAGGTCGGGGAATACGCGCCCAACCAGATCAAGAAGACGGTGGTGGGCGTGGGCCACGCCGCCAAGGTGCAGATCGAGCACATGGTGCGGCTGCAATTGCCCGGGGTCGAGATCGCGGGGGCGGACGCGGCCGATGCGCTCGCGGTCGCGATCTGCCATGCGCTGCACCTGCAGGGCGCGGGCCGGATGCAGGCGGCCCTTGCCGCCGCCGGGGCGCAGCCATGATCGGGCGGCTCGCGGGGCGGATCGACTGGGTCGGCACCGACCAGGTGCTGATCGACGTGCAGGGCGTGGGGTATGAGGTCTCGATCTCGGACCGCACGCGCGCCGGGCTGCCGGGGCCGGGCGGGTTCGCCGTCCTCTACACCGATCTTCTGGTGCGCGAGGATCTGATGCAGCTTTACGGCTTCCCCTCGCTCTATGATCGCGACTGGCACCGCCTTCTGATGACCGTGCAGGGGGTGGGGGCGAAGGCGTCGCTCGCGATCCTCGGCACGCTCGGGGCCGAGGGGGTGGCGCGCGCCATCGCGACGGGCGATGCGCGCGCGATCCGCGCCGCCCCGGGCATCGGCCCCAAGATCGCCGAGCGGGTCATCCTCGAGCTGAAGGCGAAGGCCCCGCTCCTGATGCTGCGCGCGGGCGGGGCGCCCGTGGCGCCCCCTGCCCCCTTGGCCGAAGCCACCCCCGCAGCCGTGCGCGCCCCCGCAGTCGCAGCCCCGCCCCCCGCCGGGCCGGGGGCGACGGCGGATGCGCTATCCGCGCTCGTCAATCTGGGCTATGCGCAGGCCGAGGCCGCGGGTGCCGTCGCCGCCGCTGCCGGGGCCGAGCCCGAGGCCGACGCGGCGGCGCTGATCCGCGCCGCGCTGCGCAGCCTTCAACCCAAGGGATAGCGGATGGCCGGCCCCGACCCCCTCATCCGCCCCGACCCGCAGCCCGAGGATGCCGACCGCGCGCTGCGCCCGCAGACGCTCGAGGATTTCACCGGTCAGGCCGAGGCGCGCGCCAATTTGCGCGTCTTCATCGACAGCGCCCGGATGCGCGGCGAGGCGATGGACCACACCCTCTTTCACGGCCCCCCCGGGCTCGGCAAGACGACGCTCGCGCAGATCATGGCGCGCGAGTTGGGCGTCGGTTTCCGCATGACCTCGGGGCCGGTGCTGGCGCGGCCGGGCGATCTGGCGGCGATCCTGACCAATCTCGGCGCGCGCGATGTCCTCTTCATCGACGAGATCCACCGACTCTCGCCCGTGGTCGAGGAGGTGCTCTATCCGGCGATGGAGGATTTCGCGCTCGACCTCGTGATCGGCGAGGGGCCGGCCGCGCGCACGGTGCGGATCGATCTCCAACCCTTCACGCTTGTCGGCGCGACGACGCGGCTCGGGTTGCTCACCACCCCGCTGCGCGACCGTTTCGGGATTCCGACCCGCCTCAACTTCTACACCGAGGATGAGCTCAACCTGATCGTGACGCGGGGGGCGCGGCTGCTGGGTGTGGCCGCCGACCCCGACGGCTGCCGCGAGATCGCGCGCCGCGCCCGCGGCACGCCGCGCATCGCCGGGCGGCTTTTGCGCCGGGTCGTCGATTTCGTGCTGGTCGAGGGCGACGGGCGGCTCACGCGCGCCATCGCCGACAGCGCGCTGACGCGGCTCGGCGTCGATGCGCTGGGGCTCGACAGCGCCGACCGGCGCTATCTGGGGCTTCTGGCCGAACATTACGGCGGCGGGCCCGTGGGCGTCGAGACGATCGCCGCGGCGCTTGCCGAGCCCCGCGACGCGATCGAGGAGGTGATCGAGCCCTTCCTCCTCCAGCAAGGCCTGATCCAGCGCACGCCGCGCGGCCGGATGCTCGGCCGGCGCGCGTGGCTCCACCTCGGCCTGACCCCGCCCCGAAGCGGCAGCGAGGGCGACCTGTTCGAGACGGAGTGACCGCATGCAGGACCGGATCGGCGATCTGACGGAAATGGTGGCGGCGGTCTCGGACACCTACGCCGCACGCTTCGGGATCACGCGCGATGATCTGTGGCATCTGGCCAAGATCTCCGAAGAGGTGGGAGAATTGAACGCCGCGTGGCTCTCGCTGCACGGCAGGGGGCGCGACCGCGGGCAAACGCCCGAGGCGTTGCGGGCGCTCCTTGCCGACGAAGCCGCGGATGTCCTTGCCATGCTGCTTCTGTTTGCGCGCAGGAATGACATCGACCTTGCCGACGCGCTCTGGAGCAAATGGGGGCGGTACCTGCCTGTTGCGGCCCCCGGCTGAGCGCGGGGGTCGCTTTCTCCGATTCCGCCCGCCCCGCCCTGCGCCGGGTGATCGTCATCCTCCCGCACCCGTCCCCTCGCCCGACCGACGATGCAGGCCCCGCCCGTCTCGCGGCCGGATGCTCGGCCGCCGCGCTTGACTCCACCTCGGCCTGACCCCGCCCCGAAGCGGCAGCGAGGGCGACCTGTTCGGGGCCGATTGAGGCCCCTTTCCGCCACCCCGCCCCTGCGCTAGGTGCCTGTCATGACCATGCGCCCCCCCCTGCGGCCCGCCGATGACGCCTTCCTCGCCCGCCTCGCGGCGCATCTGCCCGAGGGCACGCTGCGCCCGCCCGAGGCGCGGCACCTCGCAGAGCCGCGCGGCCGCTGGCAGGGGCAGGCGGCGGCCCTCGTGCTGCCGCGCACCACCGATGAGGTCGCGGCGACCGTCCGCCTCTGCGCCGAGGCGGGCGTCGGCATCGTGCCCTATTCGGGCGGCACGGGCCTTGTCGGCGGACAGATCGCGGCGGGCGGGCCGGTGCCGATCCTCATCGGCTTCGACCGGATGGCGGCGATCCGCAGCGCGGATGCGACCGAGGCCGTCCTCGTGGCCGAAGCGGGCGCGATCCTTGCCGATGTGCAGGCGGCCGCGGCGGATGCCGGGATGCTCTTTCCCCTCTCGCTCGCCTCCGAGGGGTCGGCGCGGCTCGGCGGATTGCTCGCGACCAATGCCGGCGGCGTCAACGTGCTGCGCTGGGGCAACATGCGCGACCTCTGCCTCGGGGTCGAGGCGGTGATGGCCGACGGCAGCGTGCTGCGCGGGCTGAAGCGGCTGCGCAAGGACAATGCGGGCTATGATCTGCGCCACCTGCTGATCGGGTCCGAAGGGACGCTCGGCATCATCACGGCGGCGGCGCTGCGGCTGGTGCCGGCGCCGGGGGCGCAGGCGGCGGCGATGGTCGCGGTGCGCGACCCCGAGGCGGCGCTGGCGCTCTTGCGGATCGCGCAGGAGGAAGCCTCGGGGATGGTCTCGGCCTTCGAGATCCTGCACCGCTGCGGCTTCGACTTCATCGCCCGCACGATGCCCGACCTGCGCCTGCCCTTCGCCGACCCGCCCGAATGGTCCGTGCTGATCGAGATCGGCACGCCCGCGACGCTCGATCCCGAGGCGCTGATGCTTGCGGTGTTCGAGCGCGGCATGGCGGCGGGGCTCGTGCGCGACGGGGTGCTCGCGGCCTCGGCGGCGCAGCGGGCCGACCTCTGGGCGGTGCGCGAGGGCATTCCCGAGGCCAACCGCCGCATCGGCGCGGTATCCTCGCACGACATCTCGGTGCCGCTCGGGGCGATCCCCGACTTCATCCGCGCGGGCGGGGCGGCGCTGGCGCGGATCGATGACTTCCGCGTCAACTGCTTTGGCCATCTGGGCGATGGCAACCTGCACTACAACGTCTTTCCGCGCGACGGCCGCACGCGTGCCGACCACGAGCACCAGCGCGCGGAGATCAAGCGCGCGCTGCACGACATCGCGCATGCGATGGGCGGATCGGTCGCGGCCGAGCACGGGGTCGGGCGGCTCAAGGTCGGCGATCTGGAGCGGTATGGCGATCCGGCGAAGCTTGCCGCGATGCGGGCGATCAAGGATGCGCTCGATCCGCGCGGGATCCTGAACCCTGGCGCGGTGCTGCGCAGGGGCTGAGGGGCGGCAGCCGCGCCCGCAGCATGCGTCAGGCGGGCGCGGTCAAATCCCCTTGCCTTCGGGGGGCGGGCAGTGGTTACTCGCGCCACCCCAACGGAACGAACAGGCATGATCGACATCGTCGCCGATATCGGAGGAACCAACGCCCGGCTCGGGCGTGCGCGCGACGGCCGGGTCGATCCGGACTCGGTCCGGCGCTATCGCAACGCCGAATTCCCGGATTTTCGCGCCCTGATCGCGGCGCATGTCGCCGAGTGGGGCGGAGAGCGGGTGCGCGCGCTTGTCGTGGCGATCGCGGGGCCGGTGACGGGGCGGGTGGCGCGGCTGACGAATCTTGATTGGGCCTTTGACGCCGACCGCCTCTCGGCCGATCTGGGCGGGGCGGAGGTGCGGCTTGTCAACGATCTGCGCGCGCTCGGCCATGCGCTGCCGGTGCTGGCGGAGGGCGATCTCGCTCCGCTCGTCGCGGGGCCGGTCAGGGCGCGCGGCAACGGGCAATCGCTGATCGTCGGCATCGGCACGGGCTTCAACGTGAGCCTCGTGATCGCGCCCGACATCGTGGCCGAGGCGGAATACGGCCATGTCGGGCTGTCGGCGGCGCTCGCCGCGCGGCTCGAGGGCCTAGGGGTAAACCCGGCGGAGTTTCCGACGGTCGAGGAACTTTTCTCGGGCCGGGGTTTCGCGGCATTCGCAAGTCGCGCCTCGGGCCGCGACTTCGCCTCGGCCGAGGCCGCGCTGAGCGGCCCCGACGGCGCGCCTGCCCATGTGCTCGCGGCCTATCTCGGGCTCGTCGCCGAACTCGCACGCGATCTGGTGCTCGCGTTCATGCCGCTTTCGGGGGTGCATTTCGCGGGCGGGGTGATGCGGGGGCTGGTCGCGACCGGGTTGGGCGATGCCTTCGCGCAGGGCTTCGCCCGCCCCCACCCGATCGTCGAGGGGCTGGCGCGCGTGCCCGTCTCGCTCATCACCGCCGATGCGGCCGCCCTTGCGGGATGCGCGCGCCTTCTCTCCGCCCCCGCATGAAAACGGCCTTTCTCTGCGATGAGCGCGTCTTCTGGCATGCGGGGGGCAATTATGCCTTCACCCTGCCGGCGGGCGACCTCGTGCAGCCCATGGCGGGCGGGCTGCCCGAGAACCCCGAGACGAAGCGGCGGCTGCGCAACCTGATCGAGGTGACGGGCCTTCTGCGCGAACTCGATGCAACTGGCGCCGATCCCGCGACGACCGAGGATCTGCGGCGCGTCCATCCGGCCGACTATCTCGCGCGGTTCAAGGCGCTCTCGGATGCGGGCGGGGGCGAACTCGGGCCACGCGCGCCCTTCGGCCGGGGCGGCTACGAGATCGCGGCGCTCTCGGCGGGCCTCGGGATCGAGGCGCTCGCGCGGGTGCTGACGGGGCGGGCGCGCAACGCCTATGCGCTGACGCGCCCGCCCGGGCATCACTGCCTGCCCGACCGGCCGAACGGGTTCTGCCTGCTCGCCAACGGCGCCATCGCGATCGAGGCCGCGCGCGCGCATACGCCCGGCCTGCGCGTCGCGGTCATCGACTGGGACGTCCACCACGGCAACGGGACCGAGGCGATCTATGCCGCCGACCCGGATGTTCTGACGATCAGCCTGCATCAGGACCGCAACTATCCGACCGACACGGGCCATGCCTCGGTCCGGGGCGAGGGGGCGGGGCTCGGGGCCAACCTCAACATCCCGCTGCCGCCGGGGACGGGGCATCGGGGCTATCTCGCGGCCTTCGAGCGGCTCGTGATCCCGGCGCTGACGCGCTTTCGGCCCGACGCGATCTTGGTTGCCTGCGGCTATGACGCGGCCGCCGTCGATCCGCTGGGGCGGATGCTCGCGACGGCCGAGACCTTCGCCCAGCTCGCGCGCCGCACCCTCGATGCGGCCGATCACCTCTGCGGCGGGCGGGTCGCGATGCTGCACGAGGGGGGCTATTCCGAGGCCTATGTGCCCTTTTGCGGCCATGCGGTGCTGGCCGAGATGGCGGGATCGGCCATCGCGGCGCCCGATCCGCTGGCGGCGACGCTGGCCGCGCGCCAGCCCGACGCGCGGTTTGACGCGATGATCAACGCGCATCTGTCAGATCTTGAAGGTTTTTTCGGCCTGAGATGACCGCGCTCAGCCGCCGAAGTGCGGCATGAAGGCATCGAGCACCGCCTGCGGGGCCTCTTCCATCACGAAATGCCCGGCCTCGACCGGCGTATCGCTGACCTCGACGGCCCAGCGGCGCCAGATGCCGGCGGGATCGCCCGTGCGGGCCGGAAAGCCGTGCCGCCCCCACAGGAAATGGAGCGGCGCCGCGATGCGCCGCCCGGCGGCCAGATCGGCCTCGTCGTCGGCGCGGTCCGTGGTGGCGCCGGCGCGATAGTCGGCGCACATGGCACTGAGCCGCGCCGGATCGGCCATCTGCGCGCGATAGCTCGCGAGGGCCTCGGCCGCGAAGGTCGAGAGGTCACGCGTCCCCGACCAGGCCGCGAGCGTCCAGTCCGCATAGGCGGCGGGGTCCGCGCCGATCATCCGTTCGGGCAGCGGCGCGGGCTGCGCCAGAAAGGTCCAGTGCCAGGCCGCCAGCGCCATCTCGGGCCCCCAGGCGCGCCAGTATTCGGCCGTCGGCGCGATCTCGATGATCCCGAGGCGATCCACCCGCCCCGGATGGTCGAGCGCCAGGCGATAGGCGACGCGCGCGCCCCGATCATGGCCGAGCACCATCGCGCGCCCGATCCCGAGGGCATCGAGCAGCCCGCAGATGTCGCGCGCCATGGTGCGCTTGGCATAGGCGCGGTGCGCGGCATCGTCGGCGGGCGCGTCCGAGGCGCCATAGCCGCGCAGGTCCGGCACGATCACGCGAAAGCGCCGCGCAAAGGCCGGCGCGACGGCCCCCCAGCACATTCCGTTCTGCGGAAAGCCGTGCAAGAGCACGAGCGGCGCGCCCTGCCCCGCCTCCTGCACCGACAGCGCGACCTCGCCGCAATCGACGCGGCGGCGGGCAAAACCCGCGATGACGGGCGCCACCTCAGAGCATCCCGGGCACGACCTGATCGGGCGGCCGGTGACCATCGGCGAAGGTCTTGATGTTGAGGATGACCTTCTCGCCCATCTCGATGCGCCCCTCGAGCGTGGCCGAGCCCATGTGCGGCAACAGCACGACATTGGGCAGCGCGCGAAGGCGCGGGTTCGCCTCGGTCCCGCGCTCATAGACATCGAGGCCCGCGCCCGCGATCTCGCCCGCGCGCAGGCCGCGCGTCAGCGCGTTCTCGTCGATGACCTCGCCGCGCGAGGTGTTGACGATGACGGCCGAGGGTTTCAGGAGTTTCAGCCGCCGCGCGTTCAGCAGATGGAAGGTCGAGGGCGTATGCGGGCAGTTGACCGAGATCACATCCATCCGCGCGATCATCTGGTCGAGGCTCTCCCACCAGGTCGCCTCGTGCTCGGCCTCGACCTCGGGGCGCAGGCGGCGGCGGTTGTGATAGTGGATCTGCATCCCGAAGGCGCGTGCCCGCCGCGCCACCGCCTGCCCGATCCGCCCCATCCCGAGGATGCCGAGCCGCCGCCCCCCGATCCGCCGCCCCAGATGCGCCATCGGCGACCAGCCGCGCCATTCGCCCGCCTGCATCTCGGCCATCCCCTCGGGGATGCGCCGCAGCACCGCGAGCATCAGCGCCACCGTCATGTCGGCGGTGTCCTCGCTCAGCACGCCCGGCGTGTTCGACACGAGGATCCCGCGCTGGCGGGCGGTCGCGACGTCGATATGGTCGACCCCCGCCCCATAATTGGCGATGAGCTTCAGCCGCTCGCCCGCCTGCCCGATCAGCCCCGCGTCGATCTGGTCGCCGACGCAGGGCACCAGCACATCCGCGCCTTGCATCGCCTGCACGAGTTCGGCGCGATCCATCGGCGTGTCGGGATCGCGCAACTGGACGTCGAATAGCTCCTTCATCCGCGTCTCGACCGCCTCGGGCAGACGCCGCGTCACCACCACATTGAGCCTGCGACCCGACATTTCCGCCCTCCCGCACTTCCCCTGACGTGCCCTTTCTGGCAGGTTGGCAAAGCTTTGCGCGCGGCACAAGCGGCGCGTCGCACACCGCGCAACAAGACGTCGGACAAGACCGCAGGACAGGCACGCAAGATGTCGGATCGACCCATGACGCAGGGAACAGGGCGCAGTATGGCGCGCTGGATCGGCAGGACCGTCCTCCTCGCAATGGTGGTTGCGCAACTCGCCGTAGCAGCGGCCTCGGCGCAGGGGCAATCGATCCCCGTTCCGCCACCACGCCCCACGCCGCCCGCGCAGGTCGATGCCGAAGCGCCAGCGGCCGACAATACGCCCGAAGCGCCTGAGTCGGTCGAGCAGGTCCCGGCCCCCGCCGTCGCGCTACCTGCAGCGCCCCTGCCCGAGCCGACCCTCGCTGCGCCGACACGCGGTGCGGTGACGAACCTGCCGCTGCCGCGCTTTGTTTCGCTCAAGACGGCCGAGGGCAACGCCCGGCGCGGACCAAGCCTCGCGCACCGCATCGACTGGGTTTTCACCCGCCCCGGCATGCCCCTGCGCATCACCGCGGAATACGAGAACTGGCGTCGCGTGGAGGATGC
>Ga0315900_10002493_pt1 | contig 28050 bp, 28 predicted proteins | sample LakEriMetagenome_FD_203521 | JGI IMG/M metagenome (GOLD analysis project Ga0315900, IMG submission 203521) | Freshwater fungal communities from buoy surface, Lake Erie, Ohio, United States - Buoy 12 MA114 | ecosystem: Environmental > Aquatic > Freshwater > Lake > Lake biofilm | place: USA: Lake...
AGCTCGTGCACGCCCACGCCGAGCGGCAGCCCATCGAGCGGCCGGCGTTCGACTTCCACGTCCGTCCCGCGGTGCCCGTCCCGGCGCCGGACGGCGGCCGCGACGTGGCCGCCGAGCGGCTCGTCTACGCGCTCGACGGCATGGCGATCGCGGAGACGGCCCCGCGGGCGATGTCGGCGGCCGTCGCCCGGGCGCTGGCGGCGTGCGGGCTGGCCGGCGGCGACGTGAGCCACGTCGTGCCGCACCAGGCCGGCACGGGGATCGTGCGGTTCACGAGCATGAAGCTCGAAGAGCAGGGGATCACCGCCGAGGTCGTCAACGGCCTCGTGCGCCGCACCGGCAACGTCAGCGCCTGTTCGGTGCCGCACGCGCTGCACGAGACCTGGGGGCGACTGCGCGGGCTCGTCGCCTGCCCCACGGCCGCGGTCGGCAGCCCCGGCCGGCCGGAAGTTCTCCAGGGCTGTGTGCTCCTGCGATCGACCGCCCACCATGATCGGCGGGCGTTCGTCGCGGCCTGACGCCGGCGGCCTGCCGGGCGGATGTGTCCGCCGGGGAAATACCGGGGAAAAGACCCTGTTTTGCCGGTGGTGGCTTGCCACCGCCCGCGGTCGGCACGAGGGTTCGCCGTGCCGGGAAGGCCGCAGGCAGACCCGGGTGGGCGGGACTTCGTTCCCGCCGCGCCCGAGCCGGTCCGCGGCGTCTCACGGCGACATGATCGGAAGACGAGTTGCTGGCCGCTCCGTGAACGAGCGCCGGCGCAGCGTAGGCCGACGAGACCCGACGTTTCCCACGCCGGGTCACGACGACTGTCGTTGCGCCGCAGGGCCCCGCGGTGCATGCCCCGCGCATTGGATGCCGCGAACCCACCCGTCGCGGAGATTCCGTCATGTTCCTTCCCACCCCTGGCCTGCGGTCCGCAGGCCTCGCGGCCCTCGCCGCGCTGTGCACTCTGCCCGTCAACGCCACGCCGCTCACGCTGTCGACTCCCCTCACGGTGCAGGCCAGCGGCACGTCAGCCGCCGGCAATGCCGTCTCCTTCATGGCGACGTTCACGACCTCCGGCAGCACGCTCGCGCTGACGCTGGTCAACACGTCCCTGGTGCCGACCAGGGCCACAGCCGACGTCCTGAGCAGTTTTTATTTCGACGTCCTGCAGGATGGCGTGCGGCCGACGAACCTCACGTATGCGGCGGCCGCCGGGCAGGTCTATGAGGTCCGCCGCAACGCGCCGGACAGTTACGTGCCCGGCAGCCTGCCGGGCGGTGCCACGGACCTCCGGGCGCTCACCAAGGACGCCGGCACCTGGCAGTTCCGGACGATGAACCCGGGCTTCAATCCGGGGCTCGGCTTCGGAATCGGCACGGTGGGCAACTCCACCCTCAGCCCCAACAACTTCGACCCCAAGTTCGTCGATCAGGCCGACTTCACGATCTACTCCACGGGCACGCGGAGCGACATCGACCCCGTGGGGAACCTCGCCGGCCGGCTGCTCGTCCGGGGCACGGCCAGTTTCCAGTTCACCGGGCTCGACCCGAGCCGCCCCGTCGAGATCGTCGACAGGTTCGTGTTCGGCCTGGGCACGTCACCCGACTCGATCATCGTCGCCGTGCCCGAGCCGACGGTGGCTGCCTTCGTCGCGTCAGGCCTGCTGGCCGCACTGGTCACGCGGCTGATCCGCCGGCGGCCGGCTGCGGGGGCCTGGTCTCGCTCGGACGATCCGCCCGCATCATAGTGGAGGGCATGGAGCCCTCCCCTTCCCGTGCCATCCGCCTGCGACGCAGCTTCGCGCTGGTCTGCCCGCACTGCGGCGGCGGCCGCCTGTTCGCGGGCTGGTTCCGCATGCACCCGGCCTGCCCGCGGTGCGGGCTGCCGTTCACCCGGGAGCCGGGCTTCTATCTCGGCTCGATCTACATCAATTACGGCGTCACCGTGCTGGTCACGCTCGCGGTCTACGCCGCGATCGTCCTCGGCCTCGGCGGTGCGCACGAGACGGCGCTGGTGACCTGCCTGGTGGTGGCGGTCGTGCTGCCGCTGCTCTTCTTTCGGCATGCCCGCAGCCTGCTGCTGGCGCTCGACAGCGCCGTCAACCGCCACCAAGCGCGGCACGAGGCCACCGATCTGGCGGCCTTGACCAGCGACGACGCCAGCGCCGGCTGCCTGATGGGCGCGGCGGTGACGGCCATCCTGCTCTTCGGCCTGGGCATGGCCGCGGTGACGGTCTACTTCTCCCGCGCCGACACTCCGAACCCGGATGACCCGGCCACCTCCGACGAAGTGGACTTGTCCCGCCGGGCGGCCGACGGGCGGCCGTTCACCACGTGAACAGCCGGCGAGACGCCGGTCACTTGGCGATGAGCGGGTTTCGGGTCTTCAATTCGGGAAAGAAGGAGAAATCACGATCAGCGGTCCAGAGCTCGGCGACTCCGTGGTTCAGGCAGATGGCGGCGATGCGAGCATCATGAACCTTTCCCCCCACGAGCCTGGCCCGTACGCACAAGCGTTCCAGCTTGTCGAGATAGCCAGGCCCCTCGTGGAGCAGATGCAAACCCGGCGAGTTCTGCCAGGCCTTGATCGATGCGAAGGCGGTCGCCTGCGGAGTGGGTGGAGCGTAGATCCGCGGATGGGTGACGATGGCAAGAAACTCGTGCAGGGAACTCCAGGCGATGGCCCAGGAGTTGCCGCTGGTGGCGAGATCGACGAGACACGACCTGGCTACGGCATGCCACTCGCTGTCTTCGCGGTGAGCGTAGACGAGCAGATTGGTGTCGATCGCGATCATGACTCCGCGGTTCCATAGATGGCGTCGCGGATCGCGTCCCAGCCTTTCCCGCGGAATGCAGGCTGCAGCCCTCTTCCCCGGAACGTCACGGGCTTGATCGACTTTTGCTTCGACAACGCCTTGCGGCCGAGCACCTCGCGCAGGCCCTCTTCAATCAGGCTGCGCAACGTGGTCTGGGAAGCCTCGGCCTCCCGTTTCGCACGGAGGAGAAGGTCGTCAGCAATATCTACGGTTGTCTTCATATGGGTAACCATATCGCAAGGCTCTCGCTCGATCAAGGTGCGGAGCCGCGGTGCTTGCATGGCGGCGGTGACGGTCTCCTCCTCCCGCGCCGACACTGCAGACCGGGATGCCCCGGCCACCGCCGAGGAAGTGGACTCGTCCCGCCGCACGGCCGACGGGCGGCGGTTCACCACGTGAACAGCCGGATCTTGTTGCCGTCGGGATCGGTGACGACCAGTTCGCGAAAGCCCTCGGGGTGGGCGGTGGCCGTCGCGGCCGTCCCGGTGGCCGCGAGCCGCCGACCGACCGCCTCCAGATCGGCCACTTCGAAGCCCAGGCTCCAGCGGCCGCTCGCCGGGGCGGTCTCGGAGCGGGCGAGAATCGCCAGCCGGGTGGCGCCGGCCTCGAGCAGCGCATAGCCGTCATCCACCACGCGGACGAGGACCCGCAGGCCGAGCACGCTGCGATACCACTCCACCAGCTCCGTCCAGCGGGTGGTGCGCAGTTCGACGCAAAACAGCGTGGGATGGTCGTGGGGGGCGGCGGTCACGCCCGACTTTGTAGCAGTTCCTTCCGCGAATGCCGTCGGGCGGTGGATTCCCAGGGGGTGCCCATGCCCCGGGAGCCGGCGTCGGCGGCCAGCGCAGCCATGGATGGCGGAGCGCAGACGCCGCCGAGAGAGCGGAGGCCCGGAGGGCCGCAGTGAACGTCCAGCGACGGGGCGTGGGCATCCCAAACGTCAAAACCAGGATGGAACTGGGGGCAGACCTTCTCCAAACCGGCCCGGGAACCGACAATCGCGGTCCCCGCGGCGGGAGCCACTCGGCGCCCCGGCGACGGCCGACCTGTGGAACCCACGTTTCATGCCAGACACGCCCCCTCCCGTCCACGACGCCCCCAAGGGCACCGGCGCCGCCCTGGAAAAGGCCCGCCGCGACAAGCTCGACAAGCTCGCCGCCCTCGGCATCGACCCCTGGGGCGGACGGCTCGACGACGTGACGCCGATCGCCACCGCGCGGTCCCAGGGTGAGGCGGTCGCCAAGGACAGCGACGCGGGGCCCACCGTGCGCGTCGCCGGGCGGATCATGCTCCAGCGGAGTGCCGGCAGCCTCGTGTTTCTCGACCTCCATGACCGCACCGGTCGGATCCAGATCATGCTCGGCAAGAAGCAGGTCGGGCCCGATGCCTGGAAGATCGTCGACTGCCTCGACCTCGGCGACCTCGTCGGCATCGACGGCCGCCTCGGCTGGTCGAAGACCGGCGAGCTGACGGTCTTCGCCTCGGGGCTCACGTTCCTCGCCAAGTCGCTGGAAACGCCCCCCGACAAGTACCACGGCCTCGTGGACGCGGATCTGCGGCAGCGGATGCGGTACCTCGACCTGATCCACGGCGAAGGCGTCCGCGATCGGTTCGTGGCCCGCAGCCGGATCGTGGAGGCCGTGCGCCGCACGCTCGCCGACCGCGGCTATCTGGAGGTCGAAGGACCCACGCTCCAGGAGACCGCCGGCGGCGCCGCGGCCCGCCCCTTCAAGACCCACCACAACGCCCTCGACATGCCGCTGGTGCTCCGCATCGCGCTGGAGCTGCACCTCAAGCGGCTCCTCGTCGGGGGCCTGGAGCGGGTCTTCGAGCTCGGCCGCGTGTATCGCAACGAGGGCGTCAGCCCCCGGCACAATCCCGAGTTCACCATGCTCGAGGCCTACGAGGCCTATGGTGATTACGGCACGATGATGGACCTCACCGAGGCGATCCTCGTCGCCGCGGCACGGGCGGCCGGCACACCCGAGCGGTTCGAGTGGATGGGCCACACGGTGAACCTCGCTCCGCCGTTCCGCCGGGCGAAGTACGACGACCTGCTCCGCGAGACGACCGGCTGCGATCCGACCGATCCGGCGAGCGTGGCCGCCATCGCCGCCGGGCACGGCATCGAGACGGCGGGCCGGCATCCCGACGTCGTGAAGAGCGATCTCTTCGAGGCCACGGTGGAGAAGACGCTCTCCGGCCCGGTGTTCGTCATCGACTACCCCGCGGCCGTCTGCCCGCTCACCAAGCGAAAGGCCGGCCAGCCGCACGTGGCCGAGCGGTTCGAGCTCTACGTGGCCGGCATGGAGTTGGCCAACGCCTACACCGAGCTCAACGATCCCGACCTCCAGGAGGAGCTGTTCCGCACGCAGCTGGCCGGCCTGCCGGCGGACGAGTCGATGGCCCGCATGGACACCGACTTCATCAAAGCCCTCCGCCACGGCATGCCGCCGGCCGGCGGCCTGGGGATCGGCATCGACCGCCTGGTGATGTTCCTCACCGCCGCGCCGAGCATCCGCGACGTGATCCTGTTCCCCATCCACCGCCCCAAGTGAGCCTGGAGCGGCGGATCACGGACCGGCGCGCTATGCAATCTGAAGCGGCGGTCTCTGACCGTCGTGCCCTTCCTGCCCCTGGAGCGGCGTGCGGCGAATCGAGGGTATAATCGCCGCACGTGATGCGGCGATTATGCGATATATCCACGAACAACAGGGTTGGCCAACCTTCACGTGGGATTCTGCGGCCATTCTGCCGGCACTCGCCCGCGTTCGCCACAAGCAGGGCATGCTCCTGGGCCAGATGCGGTCCCTCGGCTTCGACCTTCAGGCCGAGGCATCCCTCGGCATCCTGACCAGCGATGTCGTGCGGTCGTCGGCCATCGAGGGAGCGCAACTCGATGAGCGCGACGTGCGCTCGTCGATCGCACGGCGACTCGGCCTGCCACGAGGCGGCGTGCGCCCCCCCCGCCGCGACGTGGAAGGGATCGTGGAGGTGATGCTCGACGCCACCCTGCGGGCCGAGCAGCCCATCTCGGCCGAACGGCTCTGCGGCTGGCACGCCGCGCTCTTCCCGGTGGGCTACAGCGGCACCCGGCCCATCGCCGTTGGCACCTGGCGACCTCCCGAAGCCGGCCCGATGCAGGTGGTGTCTGGGCCCATCGGCCGAGAACGCGTGCACTTCGAGGCGCCCGCCGCGGATCGCGTGCCGGGCGAGATGGAGCGATTCATCGCGTGGTGCAACGCCAGCCCGACGGTTGATCCGGTGCTCCGGTCGGCCATCGCGCACCTCTGGTTCGTCACCGTCCATCCCTTCGAGGACGGCAACGGTCGTCTCGCCCGGGCACTCGCCGACCTGATGCTCGCCCGCGCCGACGGCTGCCACGAGCGGTTCTATAGCATGTCGACCCGAATCGACGCGGAGCGGAAGGATTACTACCGCGTGCTCGAGCGCACCCAGCGGAGTGACCTTGACGTCACGCCGTGGCTCACGTGGTTTCTGGGATGCCTGGAGCGGGCCATCGATCAGGCTCACGCCCTCACGGCCCAGGTGCTGCGGAAGGCGGCCGTGTGGCGTTCGCTCGAGGGCGGACCTCCCATCAACGAGCGGCAACGGCTGGTCGTGAACCGCCTGCTCGATGGATTCGAGGGCGGACTCACGTCGTCCAAATACGCGAAACTCGCCAAGTGCTCGTCCGACACGGCCCTCCGCGACATTCACGATCTTGTCGCCCGCGGCGTGCTGATGCGGACCGCAGCCGGCGGCCGCAGCACGAGCTACCGGCTCGTTGACTGATCGTCGGCAGCCGGAGGAGCCAAAAAGGGGAGCCAAAAGGACAGGCATGATCCTGCCTTCCCCTGTAGCGGCGGTCTCTGACCGTCGTGCCTTTCCTTCCCCTGTAGCGGCGGTCTCTGACCGTCGTGCCTTTCCTTCCCCTGTAGCGGCGGTCTCTGACCGTCGTGCCTCGCGTCTGGGGAACATATTCGACGGTCAGAGACCGCCGCTACAGGGAGCAATGCCCTGCCGGCTGCCATGCGGGCCGGGCTTTGGACCCGTGAAAACCGGCAGTTTCGGGCTTTCGGGCGGGCGGGTGGGCTGCTACCCTCCCCGCCCCCCTCGGCGCTCCCCGCATGTACAAGCTCCTCCTCTGCTGGCGGTATCTCCGCACCCGCTGGATCGCGCTGGCGAGCGTCGTCAGCGTGACGCTCGGCGTGGCCACGATGATCGTGGTCAACGCCGTGATGTCGGGCTTCTCTCATGAGATGCAGACGCGGATCCACGGGATCCTCTCCGACATCGTGTTCGAGAGCCACTCGCTCTCCGGCTTCCAGGACCCGCAGTGGCACATGGAGGAGATCCGCCGCGCCGGCGGGGACGCGATCGCGGGCATGACGCCGACCGTGGCGGTGCCGGCGATGCTCAACTTCCAGGTCCGCGGCCAGTGGATCACCCGGCAGATCATGTTCATCGGCATCGACGAGGCGACCCATGCCAGCGTGAGCGACTTCGGCCGCTACCTCCAGCATCCCGCCAATCGTGCCCAGTTGTCGTTCGACCTCCGCGACGGCGGCTACGACACCGTCGACAGCCAGGCCGAGGCGGCAACGGAGCCGACGCGTCCGGCCCTCGAGGGCGCCGGCTGGCCCCACCGGCGGATGCGGGTCGAACGAGAGCGGCTGTATCGCGAGCGGACCCGCGCCGAGGCGAGCCCGGTGCGGCCTGTGGACCAGCAGGTCGATGCGGTCCTCGCGGCGACCGACGAATCGGCGGCGGCCGCACCGGCGGCTGAAGCCGGTGCCGACCGGCCCGCCAATCCATTCCAGGCGGCGCGGCCCCAGGCCGGCACGGCGATGGACCCGGCCCAGGAGCAGTTCACCGGCATCGTGCCGGGCATCGGCCTGGCGAGCTTCCGTGACTCGACCGGCGTCGACCGGTTCCTCGTGCTCCCCGGCGACGACGTGAAGGTCACCTTCCCCACCGCGGGCACCCCGCCCAAGGCGGCGACCGATACCTTCACGATCGTCGACTTCTACGAGAGCAAGATGAGCGAGTACGACTCGAACTTCGTCTTCGTGCCGATCGCGGCCCTGCAGCGGATGCGGGGCATGGTCGATCCGCAGTCGGGGCTGTCGAGCGTCAACTCGATCCAGATCAAGCTCGCCCCCGGCGCCGATCTCGACGCGGTCCGCAACACGCTGCGGAAGGCCTTTCCCGCCGACCTGTATGCCGTCTCCACCTGGCGCGACAAGCAGGGGCCGCTGCTGGCCGCCGTCGACATGGAGATGTCGGTGCTCAACATCCTGCTGTTTTTGATCATCGCCGTGGCCGGCTTCGGCATCCTCGCGATCTTCTTCATGATCGTGGTGGAGAAGACCCGCGACATCGGCATCCTCAAGTCACTCGGCGCCGGCTCCACCGGCATCGCCGGCATCTTCCTCGGCTACGGCCTGGCGCTCGGCCTCGTCGGGGCGGGGGCCGGGCTGGCGCTCGGCCTGGCGATCGTCACGAACCTCAACCACATCCGGGCCGGCGTGGAGTGGCTGTCGGGGGCCCGCGTCTTCGACCCGTCCATCTACTACTTCCACCGCATTCCCACCATCGTGGACGTCGGCACGATCGCCTGGATCATCGCCGGCGCGGTGGCGATCGCCGTGGCCTCGAGCGTGCTCCCCGCCCTGCGGGCCGCCCGCCTGCATCCCGTGGAGGCGTTGCGGCATGACTGAACGACTGCCTCCCGTGCTCGAGGTCCGCGACCTACGAAAGACCTACCGCTCCGGCGACGCCACCCTGGAGATCCTGCGCGGCGTCGACTTCCATTTGGAGCGGGGCGGCTTCGTGTCGATCGTCGGCCAGAGCGGCTCCGGGAAGAGCACGCTGTTGCACCTCATGGGGCTGCTCGACGCGCCGGATGCCGGCATGGTGCTGCTCGACGGCGCGCGGATCGACGGTCTCCCCGCCGCCCGCCGCGACCGCCTGCGGAACACGGCCATCGGGATGGTGTTCCAGGCCTACCATCTGCTCCCCGAACTCGACGCGCTCGAGAACGTGATGGCGCCGCTGCTCGTGCGGCACGGGGCGCTGGAGTGGCTGCGCGTGCGCCGGGCGGCCCGCGACCGGGCCCGCGACCTGCTCGATCGCTTCGGCCTCGGCGGCCGGTTGCGGCACAAGCCGCGACAACTCTCCGGCGGCGAGATGCAGCGGGTGGCGATCGCCCGGGCCCTGGTCGCCGGACCCCGGGTGCTCCTGGCCGACGAGCCGACCGGCAACCTCGACCAGGCCACCGGGGCGGGAATTCTCGACGCCCTCTGCGAGTTGAACCGCGCCGCAGGCCTTTCTATAGTTCTCGTCACGCACGACACGGCCATCGCCGGGCGGGCCGACCGCATCGTGCGGCTGGCGGCGGGACGCGTCGAGGCTTCCCCCGCGTCGGCCTGCCGCTTGGCCGGCTGAACGTTTTTCGCCTGCATCGTCGGCCGCCAGGAAGGGTCCATGCCCCGCATCATCTTCATGAACGACCGGCTCGTCCCCGAGGATGAGGCCCGCGTCAGCGTCTTCGACCACGGCCTGCTCTACGGCGACGGCGTGTTCGAGGGGCTGCGGAGCTACTCCGGCCGCGTGTTCCGCCTCGACGCCCACCTCGACCGGCTCTACGACAGCGCCCGGGCGATCTGCCTGGAGATCCCCATGGCCAAGGAGGCGGTGGCCAAGGCCGTCGTGGACACGCTCGCGGCCAACAAGCTGGCCGACGGCTACGTGCGGCTCGTGGTCACCCGCGGCGCGGGCTCGCTCGGCCTCGATCCCAACCGCACCAAGAACCCGCAGGTGATCGTGATCGCCGACACGATCGCCCTCTATCCGCGCGAGCACTACGAGAAGGGGCTGCGGATCGTGACCGCCGCCACGCAGCGGACACAGTCGGCCGCCCTCTCGCCGCGGATCAAGTCGCTCAACTACCTCAACAACATCATGGCCAAGCTCGAGGGCCTGCAGGCCGGGTGCGTCGAGGCGCTGATGCTCAACCACAAGGGGGAAGTGGCCGAGTGCACGGGCGACAACGTGTTCGTCGTCCGCGGCGGGAAACTGCTCACGCCCCCCCCCGACGCCGGCATCCTCGAGGGCATCACCCGCGGGGCCGTGATGGAACTCGCCCACGCCGCCGGCATCGACTGCCGGGAGGCGACGCTCGTGCGGCACGACCTCTACACCGCCGACGAGTGCTTCCTCACGGGCACCGCGGCCGAAGTCATTCCCGTGGTGGAGATCGACGGCCGCAAGATCGGCGCCGGCGTGCCGGGAGCGGTCACGGCCCGCCTGACCCGCGACTTCCACGCCCTCGTGCGGGCGTAGCTTCGACTTTTGCAGTTTTTGGGGGGCAGCAGACGTTGCCCGTCGCGTAGGGTGGGGGTGCCCGCCCCTTGGGTTGAGCACGAGCAATGTGGGCCCGATCGTCACGGGCGTGCCGTCTGTCATCGCCGTGAGAACCGGCCCCGGTGGCAGGCGGCTACTCGTCGCCGATGGCGTCGTACCGCGACACGTAGCCCGGCTCGCGGGCCCGCACCAGTTCGGCCTCATACTCCGCCACCACCCGCTTCTGGATCAGCTCGCGGCAGGCCGCGTTGATCGGGTGGGCGATGTCGGCGTACAGCCGCAGCCGGCCGTCGTCGTCGCGGGGCAGGCTGCCGGCGCCGAGCTTGGCGCCGCACTGGTTGCAGTAGCCGGCCCGCAGCGGGTTCTTGAAGCCGCAGCCGTGGCAGTGACTGCACAGCTTGCGGCTGGGCATGGCGACGAAGGGGCCGCTGGGGCCGCCGATGATCTTCAAATCACGAACCACGAACGCCGCGTCGATCGTGATCGAGCAAAACGCCAGCAGCCGTTCCGCGGCGTTGCCCACCAGTTTCACCCGGACCTCGGTGATCAGCATGCATGCCCCCCTGGACCGCCCGGGACTCCACCCCAGCCCGACGCGCCCCCCAAGCGAACCTGAACACAAACCTACCCAACCACGGCTCGTGACTCCAGTGACCAGTCTTCCGCCGGGAGCGCATCCCGACAGGCGGCCGCCCCAGGGAGGGCGAGTCGCACGGCGAACACGCCCGGCCACGCGGCCCGGCCGGGCAACCGCTCCGCGGCCAGACGGGCCGCGATGCCCCGGGCCTCGGCCACCGTGCGACAGACCGCGAAGCAGGCGCTCCCGCTGCCCGTCAGCCGCGGGGCGACCGCCCCGGCGCGGGCCAGCGCCGTGAGCAGCCGATCCACGTCGCCGCACAGCCGGCGGGCCGGAGCCTCGAGCGCGTTGTGCATCAGCGGCATCGCCGCGGGCAGGCCTTTGGCGGCGAGCGCGGCGGCGAGTCGCTCCGCGTCGCCGCCCCGCGCGGCGTCGGGCGTGCAGGCGGCATAGACGGCGGCCGTCGAGAGCCCGGTCGCCGGACAGGCGATCACGGCAGCCAGCGGCGGCACGCCCGCGACGGGCGTCACGCACTCGCCCCGACCGCGGACCACCGCCGCGGTGGCCGTGAAGAACCAGGGCACGTCGCTGCCGATGCCGGCGCCGAGAGCCGCGAGGTCATCCCGTGACCAGTCGAGCCCCCAGGCCCGTGCGGCGGCCAGGAGCACCGCCGCCGCATCGCTCGAACCGCCGCCCAGGCCGGCGCCCGAGGGAATCTCCTTGACGAGCTCGATGTCGAGGCCGGCGGTCACGCCTGCCCGATCGCGCAGCGCCCGCGCCGCCCGGACCACGAGATTCGAGTCGTCCACCGGCACGTCGCGGGCCAGGACTCGCCCGTCGGCGCTGGCCAGCCGGCCGGCGTACCGCACGGCGAGCGTGATGGCGCCGTCAGCCCGCCGCCGCACCCGCAGGGTGTCGTGCAGCGTGACCGGCACCATCAACGACTCGATCTCATGGAAGCCGTCGGGCCGACGGGCGAGTACCGCCAGCGAGAGATTGAGTTTCGCCGGGGCACGAATGACCAGCGGGGCGGCCATGGATCCGTGCGTGGCAGAACCGGTCACAGCAGATGGCAAAGACATGGTGTGGCGCAGCGAACCACCGCCCCCGTAACACGTGAACCCTCCCGCCCGGGGCTACTTTAAGCCCTCCGGCCCAAGGGGGTCAAACGGAACGGCGCCGGACCGCACGCCGCGGGCCAACGGTCGCCGGAGCCAGGGTTCACCGCCAATTGGCCACGAAGGCCAGCGTCACCAGCGACAGGATCAGCCCGATGGCGACCAGCACCGCCAGCAGCACGGCGATGCTGCGGCCCGCCCAGAGATCGTCGCGGATCATGTCGGTGCGGACCGACTTGTCGAACGCGGAGTTCCACACGGGAAACGTCCGCTCGTCATAGACCCACTGGGTGCGTTCCTCGAACTGCTTCTCGCTCATCGGTCGTCTCTCCGGCACCCTGCTCCGCGGACGGCGCGGTCGGTTTCCGGGGTATGATTCCCGGCAGGCGGCCGACCGACCGACCGCCGAAATCTACCCCGCGAAATCCGCCGCCGCCAGTGCCACGCCCCCCCGGCGGCCCCCCATGAACCACGATCCGGCACCGCCTGCCTCCCCGCCGGCAAACCTCCCGGTCTCCCGCCACGGCGCCGGCCACATCCTCGAACCGGACTGCGGCCTGGAGGACTGGCTCGCCGCCCAGGGCCAGCCGGCATGGCGCGGGCGGGCCATCCGCCGCTGGCTGTTCGCGAGCCGCGCGGCCGCCTTCGCGGAGATGACAGACCTGCCCAAAGACCTGCGGCCGCGGCTGGAGGCCGACTTCCGCATCTGGACGACCTCGATCGCCACCCATCAGCGGGCCGAGGACGGCACCGAGAAGCTGCTCCTGGAACTTCACGACGGCCAGCGGATCGAGTGCGTGCTCCTGCGGGATGGCGAGCGGCGGACGGTGTGCATCAGTTCGCAGGTCGGCTGTGCGATGGGCTGTGTGTTCTGCGCCAGCGGTCTGGACGGTGTGATCCGCAACCTCACCACCGGCGAGATCATCGAGCAGCTGCTGCGACTGGCCCGCCTGCTGCCGGCCGCCGAGCGACTCAGTCACATCGTCGTGATGGGCATGGGGGAGCCGCTGGCAAACCTCGACCGGCTCCTGCCGGCGCTGGCGGTCGCCCAGCATCCGCAGGGGCTGGGCATCTCCCAGCGGCGGATCACGATCTCGACCGTCGGCCTGCCGCCGGCGATCGACCGGCTGGCCGCGGAGAACCCCGGCTACCACCTGGCCGTATCTCTGCACGCCGCCGACGACGCGCTGCGCACCCGGCTCGTGCCGGTCAACAAGGCGATCGGCGTGGAGGCCGTGCTGGCCGCGGCCGACCGCTACTGGGAGACGTCGGGCCGCCGGCTGACGTTCGAATACGTGCTGCTCGGCGGCGTGAACGACTCGATCGACGACGCGCGAAAGCTCGTCCGGCTCCTCGCCGGCCGCGCGGCCCTGCTCAACGTGATTCCCTACAACCCCGTCGCCGGGCTGCCCTGGAAGGAGCCGTCGGGCGAAGCCCGCGAGCGGTTCCTGGCCGTGCTCGGCGACGCCGGCGTCAACGTGCAGGTCCGCCGCCGCAAGGGCGCGCGGATCGACGCCGCCTGCGGCCAGCTACGCCGGCTTGCCGCCCAAGCGCCGGCGCGTGCGGACTAAACGGGCGCGGCCCGCGCCTGTCGGCACGCCCATGGCGATCGGTCATCCATTCGCCCGCTCCCCGCTGCAGGGAAGCCCGCAGCGACAGCGCGTCGCCCGTCGGCGGTCAGAGACCGCCGCTCCAAAAATCCGGCCTGTGGCTCCACACCCCGCATTCGCAAGCCTGGAGGCTTGCGCCACGGGAGCGGCGGGCTCCGGCCGTCGTGCCCGGCTGCCATCGCGACTTCCCGTCAGGCGAGCCAGCCGAGGAGGAGCACCGCGGCCAGCACCACGCCAAGGATGCCTCCCAGCCACACCGCCCAGTGGACCGTGGCGTAGCCGATCTGGGCCGGATCCTCATGATGGGTGGCGGCAAAGATCAGGCTGGCGAGCGCCAGCAGCGGCAGGCCGAAGAACACGCCCGGCACCTTGTCGGCGAGCTGGGCGAAGACGAGCGGCAGCGGTTCGATCATCGCAGTGAAATCCCTTTCCAAGTCAGGTCTGGCGTGCCGGTGGAGCCGCCGGTGGCTCTTCCTTTGACGGAGCGTCGCGCGACGGCGTGCGCAACGGCCCGACGAACGCATCGAGCACGACGAGCACGTTGAGCATCCCGGCGATCACCGTGTAGAGCGTGCCGATCTCGAACCGCCGGCCGAGCCGCCGCTGCCAGATCGAGAGCTGGTCACGTCGGAACTGCTTGAATGGTGGGCGGTCGAAGAAGTCGTCGCCCCCCACGCCGGGCTCGGAGCGGGCCAGCCGCGCGGCGTACGCCGGGCTGACCAGCTGCCCGGGCCGCAGCGGCGGGGCGAACAGAAGGGAGGCGAAGTGCGGCTCCTGCGCCGGACCGTGGAGCCGCCACGACTGCAGCACGGCCGGGATGGCGACGGCGCCGATGCCGGACTGGCCGATGAATGCCAGCCGCGGCTCGCCCGGCCGCCAGGCCGCGTACACCACCCGGCCACCGCCGAGCCAGAGGCCGAACACCAGGCTGCCGAGCAGCGCCGCCATGCACAGCCCGCCCTTGTACCGCCGGCCCTGATAGATCTGGCCCAGCCCCGGCACCAGCCACGACAAGGCCGCGGCGAGGAACGGGTTTCGCAGGTCGATGACCGTGCCGTCGTCGGGCGAGATGGCGATCAGCCGCCGCCGCGGGGTGTGCTGCGTGCCCACTACCTGAAAACTCCTGCGCCCGGAAGCGTCACCGAAGATTCGCGGAGTGTATGCGATGCGGTCGGGGCGCGATAGCGGCGCCGCCCAGGCCGAATGGTGTTCGCAGCGGTCAGTTCCTGCTACGATCCGCACAGACCGCCGACTCGCGGCGGGCGTCAGTGGTTGCGCTCTCCCGAGCTTTCGCGCCCCATGAAACTGCTCGATCGCCGCACGTGGCTTCTCGCCCTGCTCGTGACCGCCGGCGGGTGCTCCGCGGACAAGAAGAAGAAAAAAAAGAAGTCGGGCGGCGGGTCGCTCGACCGTGTGCCGTCGGCGAAAAACGCCGAGGCGTGGAATCGCAAGCATCGCCCCCAGGGTCCGCAGACGTTCAGCAACCTCCTCGAGGCCGACACCTGGATCGCCGATCTCGAGAGCACGTCGCCGCAGACACGGATCACGGCGGCCAAGCAGCTCGGCTCCATGGGCAAGAGCGCCCAGGCGGCCCTCTCCAAGCTCGAGAAGCTCGCCAAGGACTCCAACGCCGAGGTGGCTGCAGCCGCCAAGCAGGCGATCAAGTCGATCCGCAAGTAGGCGGGGCCGTCAGCCCCACAGGCGGCGGACGACCCGCACCTGCGGCGCGCGGGGCGGGGACACGGCTTCAGCGGCGGGAGCGTCCGCCCGCGTCCATGCCGCGGTGTCGGGGGCGAGTTCACGCCACGCCCGTTCGATCGTCGCGGCGTCGATCGTGTCGATGCCGTCGCCGGCGGCCGCCACGACCGCCAGGCCCGCCAGCCGGCAGACGATCCGGGGCACGCCACCGGCGAACCGGGCGAGCGTCTCCACCGCGGCCGAGGAAAACAGGCCGGCGTCGAGTCCGGCCCGGGACGTCGCCTGCGCGAGGAAGCCCGCGACCTCCGCCTCGCCCCAGGCGTCGAGTTCGATCCGCACCGTCGCCCGCTGGCGGATCGCCTCCGGCACCAGCAGCGTGCCCTGGGGCGTGGCCGTCGCCACCACGACGAGTCGGGCGAACCGGGGCTCGACGGCGGCCGTGAGCCGGGCAATGCCGTCGAGCGCATCGCCGGGTCCGCGGTCGAGATCGTCGAACACCAGCACGGTGGTCCGCTCCATGAGGGCGTTTTCGCGCAGCCGGTTCTCCAGTTTCTGCCAGGCACGCAGCGGCTCGGCGCGGCTCCGGCCGTCGAGGGGCAAGCGGTCAAGGAGCAGCTCGAGCCATTCCCCCGCGGGCAGGCCGCCGAGCGAGAGCACGGCCACCTCAGCGGCCAGTCCGGCGAACCGTCGAGCCGCGACGGCCAGGAGGTGGCTCTTGCCCATGCCCTCGGCGCCGACCACGAGCCCGCACCGGCCGCGCTGCTCGACGAGCCATTCGAGCCGCGCCAGCGCCTCTTCCTGCGGCCCGCCGACATGAAAGGCGGCCGGCTCGAGGGAGCCGGTGAAGCACTGCGTGGCGGCGGAGAGGTCGCGTACCATAGGGGGGCGAAGTGTAGCGATCCCCCGCCGCCGGGTCAGGAGGAAAAAGCCCGGCGTTTTCTGGGCAGGAGGCCTCGATGAGCGAACGATTCTTTCTCGCCGCAGCACCGGTCGGCAATCGGGCGGTGCTCACCGGCGACGAGGCCCGGCATCTCTCCCGCGTGCTCCGGGGCCAGCCCGGCGACGAGGTCGTCGTGTTCGCCGGCACCGGCGTCGAGTGGCCGGCGCGGATCGTGCGGATCGCCCGCGACGAGGTGGAGCTCGAACTCGCCGACCCCACGACCGATCCCGTACGGCCCGGTCCACGGCGCACGCTCGCCGTCGCGCTGCCCAAGGGGGAGCGGCAGAAGTGGCTCGTGGAGAAGCTCACCGAACTCGGCGTCGATCGGCTCGTGCCACTGGTCACCACACGGGGGGTCGCGGAGGCGACGGAGGCAGCCCGCGGTCGGCTCGAACGCGGCGTGATCGAGGCCTGCAAGCAGTGCGGCCGCAACCGGCTGATGGAGATCGCGGCGCCGCACACCATCGCCGAACTGCTCGCCGCGGAGGCCGCCGCCCAGGCGATCCTGGCCGATCCTCACGCCCCGCCGCTCGACGCGGCCGCGGTCCGGGACCCCGGTCGCGAAATCGTGGGCCTGGTCGGCCCGGAGGGGGGATTTACCGGCGACGAGATCGCCGCTGCCGAGCGGGCCGGCGCGATCCGCGCGGGTCTTGGCCCGCATATCCTCCGGGTCGAGACGGCGGCCATCGCCCTCGCCGCGCGGCTGGCAGGGGCCGGTTGACAATGAATGAACACCGGTATCGATATCCATGCGGATGGCGAAAGGCCGTTGCCAGGACTTCGACCTCGTCGCAGAGTGACACGGCGGGCCGTCAGTCGCAGCAGGAACACCGCTGCGGCACGTCGATCACGAGCGTGGCCGCGTAGGCCGTTTTCTCGAAGCCTTCCCCCTTCTCGTCCGGCTTCACGAGGTGTGTGACGACGAGGATCACGTTGCCCTCCGTGGGCGTGTAGCGGCACCGCCCCGCGGCGTCGGTGCGGCGTTCATGCGCGGCATCGAAGCCTTCCGCCAGCGTCGTGCCGCGCGGGATGAACGACACGACCTGGTCGGCCAACGGTCTTCCCTTGAACAGGAGTTTCACGACGATCGGCTTGTCCGGCCCGCAGCCGAGCACGGGATGGCTCTCCAGCAGGAACTCCAGTGGGTGGCCGAGCGGACCCGGCAGCGGGCCTTGCGGTTTCGCCGGTTTGTCGAGCGACTCCGAGGCGAGGAAGTAGGTTTTACCCCCCTTGAATCCCAGCGCCCCGTGCCGCACGCCCTGCCGGAAGTGGCTGACGCAGTGCAGCCCCTCGGCTGCGGGCACGAATCGTCCGGACCAGAAGCCCTCCTTCGGGGCGTAACCCAGATCGACCATGCCGGGCACGAGATCGGTGATCCGGCCATCGGGGCCGACCACCTTGATCTGCACCTCGTCGAGCGACGCGACCTTGCTCGCGATCTTGAAGTCGCGGTGGTCGTTGCCGTGGTTCCCGAGGAACAGGCCGACGTGCACGACGTCGTCCGGCCGCACGAGTCGCGGCGCCGCCTCGAGCCATGTGTCGTGAGCCCACACGTGGAGCGGGCTGAGCGTCAGGCAGATCGCCGCCAGAATCGGATGGGATGCGTGCATCGAAACGTCCTTTCTCCGTGAGTCAGTCAAGGTTCACCACCTCTCCGCCGTGGATGCTGTGGAGTGCCCGGTGCACGGCCACATCGGTTTCGTTCGTGAGAAACGCCACATGGCCGTCGGCGAAGAGCACGTTGGCCCCGCCTTGGTGGCGGCTCTTCGGTCCGAAGAAGCCCGACCAGTGGACGACGTAGTCGGGGATCTGGCTGTTGGGCGTCAGGAAACCGTTGGTCAGGCTGTTGCCCGCCGTGGTGGCGGCCCAGGCGAGCCCCCGGCCGCGCATCGACGGGCTACTCGCGCCCCGCCAGTTCGTGAGCGACCGCCACTGATTGACGATCGCATCGATGCTCTCCGTGGTGGGTGTGGCCCCGCCTGGAGGCACGAGCGTGCTGCTGTTCCAGCCCGTGGAGCCGTTGAGCGTGTACTGGTACGGAAACGGAGGCGGCGACCCGGCGGGAAAGGTCGTGTCGTTGCCGATGCTACGCACTGCTTCGCTCCCGATCACCGTCTTCGATGTGCCGTCGCTGATCTGCGCGATCCGCACCTTCGAGTTTTCGTACACGATTCCGTCGGTGGGTCTGGCGAAGTTCCAGAGCATCGCCCCCTGCCCGTTGGCCGTGGCGCTCCCGATGCTCACCATGTAGTTGTTGCCGCCGTAGTTGAAACTGCCTGATGTCTGCACCGCCGGCGCCCCATCGCTGGGGCAGAGCAGCCCCCGGATCGGCGTGGCGAACGCGGTGACAAAGGCCGGATTGGGCTCCTGCGCCGAGAACGTGCCGCGAAACGCCGCCTGCTTGAAGTCGAAGGTATCTGCCAGCGGCGCCTCCTCCATGTAGGGCAAGACCCGCGCGTGCAGCGACCAGCCTCCTCCAGCCGACCAGGCGGCGGTGCCTGATGGCCGGACATCGGTCGACGGAAAGTGCCGCCGACCACTTTCAAAGTTCAGCAGGCCGAGTCCGAACTGCCGCAGATTGCTCGTGCAGCTCATGCGTCGGGCCGACTCCCGGGCCGACTGCACTGCAGGCAGGAGAAGACCGATCAAGGTGCCGATGATGGCGATGACGACCAGCAGCTCGACGAGCGTGAAGCCGCGCCTGAGCCGCGGGCCGGCGGGCTGCGGGGGGATCGGGGTATGCATGGAGGGAGCGAGTCCGTGTGGGTATGGGGATGGGGAGAGGTGCCTGAGCAGCCGCGGTCGCGCACGGAGGCAGCCGTGTGCAGACGGCGAAACAGCGCGGAGGCGCGGGCGACCGCAGTGGCCGCACGTGCCCTCTGGGGGCCGGCAGAATGCCGCGTCAGGCGGCCCGGGGCGGCGGCAGGGCAGGGGCCGCAGAGATGCTGTCGGCGGCATGATCGCCGCAGATACAGACGGCGACGAACGGCGCTTGCAGCGCGAGCTCGACCCGTGGTGGCGGCAGTGAACCGCCGACCGCGAGCCAGTGGGTGACGATGCCGCCGCAGGCGAGCATCGCCTGGAGCGTCACGGTGCGAATCCGCGAAGCGGCCCGCGTGGGTTCGGCGGGGCTCACAGGCAGAGAGGTCGGCTCGGAATCGTCGCCAGTGGGCGCGGCTGCGAGCGATTGGTACTCGGTGCAGACTTCGGGCTGATGCGCGGTCTTGCGGGGCGGACCGCCGCGATCGCTGCAGCAGGCCGGCCGCTTCGTGGCCTTGGCGGCGCAGCAGCCGCCGGCCGGCGTTGCCCTGGCGACCTCGGACGCGACCCGGCGCTCGAGCGCCGCGAGCACGGCCGACTCGACGCGATGGGCTTTTGCCCAAGCCAACCGTTCCGCGGGGGTATGGCAGCAGCAACTCGCAAAACACTGTTCCGCGGTCGCGCAGCCGCAGGGCTTGTCCATGCAGGGAAACGGTTGGGAGCGATCCTTCGCCGCCAGCCGCTTGCCGGCTGCTTCGCTCGCGGCTCCACCGCCCACCGGCTGGACGGCACCGAACGGCAGCGGCAGGCCGGAGGCGAGGAGCACATAGCCCCACACCGCACACCAGGTCGTGATCCGCATCCGCGGCGCATGCGCGAACATGGCCGCAAGAGTACCAGCGCCGCCGGCCGCCGCCATGCAGGCCCTGCGAGCGGCTATAGGGCCCGCAAAAAGTCGGTGGCCGCGACCAATTCGGCGCTGGCCGCGCGGTCCTCCACGGGCTCCAGCCCGATCCAGCCGCGATAGCCGCGCTCCTCGAGGGCGGCGAAGACGCCCGTGAAATCGACCTGCCCCGTGCCCAGGATCACCGCCCGGCCGCGGCCCGCGAACGCGCCGGCCACCGCGTCGGTGGCGTGGACGCTGGCCACGTGCCCGCCCAGCGCCTCCACCGCCGCGACGGGATCGTGGCCATGCACCACGAGGGCCCCGGTCACGATGTCGCAGGTGAAGGCCGCTTCGGGCAAGGCGGCGAACAGCCGCAGCAGGTCGGCGGGGGCCGCCCTGCCCGCCTCGACGCACAACGTCGCCCCCGCCGTCTGCGACCAGCGGCCGAGATCCGTGAGCACATCCACCAGCAGGTGCCAGGCCGGCCCGGATGATTCGGGGGGGATGTCGCCGACGTGATTCAGCACGACCCCCGCCCCGAGCCCATGGGCGAGCGTGAGCGCCGCTTTCGTGGCCGCGATCCGGCCTTCGAGACGCTCGGCATCGCCATAGCCGCCCCGCGTGCGAAACGCGACCGCCGACACCGCCAGCCCCTCGTCGCCGAGCCACTTGCGGATCTGTCGCAGGCCGGTCTGCGTGACGGCGGCCGGATCGAGCCCGCCGCGGGCGTCGAGCTCGACCCCACGAAACCCCAGGCCGCGGGCCCGGCGCAGCGCCGTCCGCAGGTCGCGGGCCAGCGCCTGGGTCGGCACCGAAAGACGGTCGGTTTCCATGGTCGGTTCGTGAGGGATCGACACGCGATGACGCGCGTACCGCAGCATAGTATCCTCGCGGCATGCCGTCGCTCGCCACCGTCACCGCCGCCCTCGAAAGCATCGCCCCGCTGCGGCTGGCCGCCGACTGGGACGTCGTCGGTCTGCTCGTGAGCCCACGGCGACCGGCGCTCGAGCGGGTCATGACCTGCCTGACGCTCACCGAGGACGTGGCCGCCGAGGCCGTTCGGCGTGGTGCCGATCTCGTCGTCAGCCACCACCCGCTGCCATTCCGACCAGTGGCCCGACTCACCGACGAGAGCCACGTGGGCCGCGTGCTGCTCGCGTTGGCCGGAGCCGGCACGGGCGTTTGGAGCCCGCACACGGCCTGGGATTCGGCGGCCGGCGGAATCAACGATCAACTGGCCGTGATGCTCGGCCTGGCCCACGTCGCGCCGCTGGAGCCCGACGCGGAACTGCCGCTGGTGGGCTTCGGTCGCGCGGGCACGGCAGCGACTGGCACGACGGTCGCCACGCTGGCCCGCCGTGCCGGCGCAGCCCTCGGCGTGCGGCACGTGCACATCGTCGGCGCCACCGACCGGCCGGCCGGTCGAGTCGGGATCGTCTGCGGCAGCGGTGGCGACTGCATCCCGCAGGTGGTCCGCGGAGCCTGCGACACGCTGCTGACCGGCGAGCTCAAGCTCCATCAGGCGATCGAGGCCGCCGCGTCCGGCCTGGCGGTCGTCGCCGTCGGGCACCATGCCAGCGAACGGTTCTCGATGGCGGTCCTCGCGGAACGGCTCGCCGCCGCCGTACCGGGGCTGGAGTGCTGGGCCAGCGACGTCGAGCGGGATCCGCTGGGATGGCTCGAGGTGGGCTGACGCGCGGGATTCGCAACCGGCGCGTTGCCCCGCAGGGATGGCGCGCTATATATAAAGAAATCTTAATCCTCGTTCGCTCTCGGCGCCCCCCATGCCCCGCTTCCTCACCGCCCTGCCGGTCTACAACGAGGCCGCTCACGTCATGGGCGTGCTCGACGAGGTCCTCCGCTTCACCCCCGACGTGCTCGTGGTGGATGATGGCTCCACCGACGGCACGTCCGCACTGCTCGCATCCCGGGCGGCTTCCCGGGGCGACATCCGCGTCGTCCGCCACACCGCCAATGCCGGCTACGGCGCGGCGCTCGCGACTGCCTTTCGCGAGACCCTCGCCGGCGGCTGGGACGGGCTGGTGACGATCGACTGCGACGGCCAGCACCAGCCGCGGCTGATCCCCGACTTCGTGGCCGCGGCTGCCGCCGCCGACATCGTCAGCGGCAGCCGCTACCTGAAGCGATTTCCCGGCGACAGTCGGCCGCCGGTGGCGCGGCGGCGGATCAACATGGAGATCACCGCCGAGATCAACGCCCGCCTGGGGCTGGCGATCACCGACGCCTTCTGCGGCTTCAAGGCTTATTCGCGGCGGGCACTGGCGGCACTGCACGTCACCGAGACCGGCTACGCGATGCCGCTGGAGGTCTGGGTGCAGGCCGCGGCGGCGGGCCTGAAGATCGTGGAGCTGCCCGTGCCGCTCTTGTATCTCGATCTGGCGCGGAGTTTCGGGGGCGCCCTGGACGATGCGACGACCCGTCTGGCCTACTACCGCGGCGTGCTCGATCGCGCGGAGGCGGCCGTCGCCGCCGGGGCCGCGGTCCTGGCCTCCTGAACTGCGGCAATGCCACCATTCCGACGCCCCCCGAAGGCAGCCCCCGTGGCCCCGGACGCGTCGGGAGGGCGGCTCATCGACCCGCCGGTGACGCCCGAGCCGGGCCGCGGATCGATCGAGGCCCTCGTCGACAACAATCGCCTGCTGCGGACGGCCTTCGACACGCGGATCGGCGACCTGCGGCTCTGGGAACTCGTCGCCGCCACGCGGCGCGAGGTGCTCACCGTGGCCGCCGAATACACCGGCAGCTACCGCGACGTGCACCGACCGGACGACGTGGCCGAGTGGATCGCCCGCCCGATCATCATGGGCGGCCACCAGCCGGAGCTGTTCCACGCCGGCGTGTGGCTGAAGAACTCGGCGCTCGACGCCTATGCCCGGCAGGCCGGCGGGACCGCGCTGAATCTCGTCGTCGACAGCGACCGCTGCACGCGTCCGGCGGTAGCCGTGCCCGTGGGCACGCCAGCCTCGGCGCAGGCCGAAGAAGTCGCCTTCGATGCCGACGCACCCGAGATGCCCTGGGAGGAGCGGCCCGTCTTCGACGCCGACTGCTTCGCCTCGTTCGGCCGCCGCGCCAGCGAACTCCTCGCCCCCTTCGAGCCGCAGCCGATCCTGCGGAAGTGGTGGCCGCTCGCCGTCGAGCGTTCGGCCGCCTGCCACCGCCTGGGGCTGGCCCTGGCGCAGGCGCGACATGCGCTCGAGGAGCGGTTCGGACTGCAGACGCTCGAGCTGCCGGTGAGCGAACTGGTGCGGCTGCCGACGGTGATGGTGTTCATGGGCTGGCTGCTCGCCCACGCCCGGCAATTGCACGAGGCCTACAACGCAGCCTTGGCGGAATACCGGCAGGCCCACCGCGTCCGCGGCCGGGGCCGGCCCGTGCCCGACCTGGCCGTGCGGCACGATGCCTCGGGAGAGTGGCTGGAGGTGCCGTGGTGGCTGTGGTCGCGGGACGACCCGCGGCGGCGGCGGATGTTCGCCAACACCGCGACCCCGGGCACCCTGGCCCTCTCCGACATGGAGACGCTGCGGGTCGAGCTGCCGATCGCCCCCGACACGTCCCCCTCGAAGTGGGTCGACGCCCTGTCGCGGATGGAGGAGCATGCCCTGCGGCTGCGGCCCCGGGCGGTGGTCACGACGCTCGTGTCACGGCTTCTCGTGGCCGACGTGTTCGTGCACGGCATCGGCGGCGCCGCCTATGATCAGCTCACCGACGCGATCGTCCGCCGACTGACCGGCTGCGACCCGCCCCGGCATGCGGTCGTTTCGGGCACGCTGCGGCTCGACGTCGAGGGCACGTTTCCGGGGTTCGCGGCCGCCGATCCCGCGGGCCAGTTGGCGCAGATCCGGCGCACGCTGCGCGACCTGGAGTTTCATCCCGAACGGCATCTCGTGCCGATGGACGGCCAGTCCGCCGTTGTCCGCGAACTCGTCAACGAGAAGCGGCGCTGGATCGATACCGTGCCCACCGCGGCGCTGGCGCGGCGGCGCTGCCACGCGATTCGCGCTGCCAATGAGCAGTTGTCGCGCGAAGCGGAACCGCTGCGCCGCGATCTGCTCGCCCGCGTAGAACCGCTGGAAGTCGCGATTCACGCCCGCAACGTCCTGCGATCGCGCGAATATCCATGGTGCTTTTTTCCGGAAAAGACGCTCAAAAGCTTCCTGCTACTGGAAAAGGGCTGATTACCGGCATATCTTGTCCGCCAACGGACTGGTTTTTGTCGCTCCAGGGAAAGGAGGCACCATGCGTCGGGCAGGTCGTACCCCGAGGTCACCCCGGGTTCGAACGTTCCCGTCCCCCGCTCCCGCCCGGGCATCGAGCCGGCCCGATGCCGCGCCGCGGCGGCCGAAGGCGAAGCCCCGCCTGAAGATCGGCGCGGCGACCGCATCCGCCCTGCCCCCCGTCGTCCGCACGGCCCGTCCCGCGGCGAAAAAAGCGATCCGCCTTGCCCAGGGAACCGTCAAGGCGGCCCTCGCGGCCGGCCCGCAGACGGCTGTCGTTCACGCCGTCGACATCCGCCCTGCGGGCACCGTCGTGAGCCGCCGGAACCTCACCAAACGCCCGGCGATCCTCCACCTCCCGCACCAGCAGGCCCCGGTGTTCACGCCCCCCGCCTGGATGCTGGAGGAGTGCCGGGTGGCGCCGGCCCGCGTCGGCGATCAGAGTGAAATCCTGCAGCTGCTCGCCGGCCTGCCCTCGGCCCCGACGCGGGCCGAGTTCCACGCCGCGGTGGACCATCCCGACCACGACGCCGGCAACCGCCTCGTGGCCCGGCTCGCCGGCCGGATCGTCGGCCACGTCGAGATCGTGCCCCGCAACCTGCTGGTCGGCACGACGAGCGTCCGCGGCGCGGTCATCGACCGCGTGGCCGTGCTGCCCGAATGCCGTGGCGCCGGCCACGGGCAGAAGCTGGTGCGGTCCGCGGAGGAGCGGATGCGGCAGTCGGGGGCCGTGGTCGCCTTTTCGCGCACCCGGATCGCGGCCTCGTTTCACGACCTCGGCTGGAGCGTGCTGGGCCGCGACTGTGCGACGCCGGGCCGACCCACCGAGATCCTGGCGCGGCTGCTCGAGGGCAAGCAGCGGAGCGGAGAAACCGTCACCATGCGGCAGTGGCGGCACGTCGAACTGCCGGCGATCCTGCGAATCTACAAACAGAACGCGACGCGATTCGTCGGCCCGCTCGATCGCGACGAGGCCTACTCACGCTGGCTCGTCAGCCGGGCCGCCTTCGACTCGATTCTCGTCGCCCTCGTCGGCCAGGATCGCTACGAACTGCACGAGTCGAGCGCCCGCATCGTCGGCTACTGCATCCAGGCGGGCAATCGCGTGCTCGAAATCCTCGCCGACCCGGAGTTTCCCGGACTGGAGCGGGAGATCCTCGCCCGCGTGTGTGGCGAAGCGATCGAAAATGACCGGCAGGAGATCGTCTACGAGTCGGGTGTCGCCGATCCGTTGCACGCGGCGGTGGCGGGCACCGCCGGTGTCGTGCAGGGGGGCGACCGGATGATCGTGGCCAAGGTGTTCCAGCCCCTGGAATTGCTCACGGCCCTCGCACCGGCGGTCGCCGAACGGCTGGCCGCGGAGGGTGTCCGTGAAACGGTCGAACTCGGCCTCGACGCCCCGGGCTTCCGGGGCTCGATCATCGTCGCCAATGGCACGGCGACGGTGCACGCCGGCCGGGTCGGCCGCAGCTACCTGCGGCTGGCGGACGACGAGCTCGGCCGGCTCCTCCTCGGCCAGTGCGATCCCGCCGAGGCGGCCGCCTCCGGTCGCATGGAGGCCTCGACCCAGGTGGCCCAGAAGCTCGCCGCCCAGCTCTTTCCGCGGACGCCGCTGTGGTGCCCGATGTGGGACGACCTGCCGGCCTGAGCGTCAGCAGGGCATGGCACGCGGGAAGGAATTGCTCCTTGTAGCGGCGGTCTCTGACCGTCGTATCCTCCGGCTCCCGCCCGGGGCTTCTTGTGGGACCTTCAGCCCCCGCGGGCGCCGGCCAGCCACTCGTCGGCCCACGTGCGGACGTGCGCCACGCCCTTGCGGTGGCAGAAGTCGCCGAGCGTCTCGTCGCCGTGCCGCTCGGCCTTGTAGCAGGCGAGCACCGCCGTGAGCTCCCGGCACAGGTCCTCGAAGGGCACGACGTCCTTGTATTGCTCGTTGAGCCGATCGCCGAGCAGCCGACCGCCGAGGAAGATCGTGTACTTGCCGAGCGTGCGGCCCACGATGCCGATGTCGCAGTTGTAGGGCCGGGCACAGGCGTTCGGGCAGCCGGTCATGCGGAGCGTGAAGGCGTCGTGGGCGAGGCCGAGCTTCGCCACCTCCGGCTCGAGGGCATCGATCAGGCCCGGCAGCACCCGCTCGCTCTCGGCCACGGCCAGCCCGCAGGTGGGCAGGGCCACGCACGCCATGCTCCAGCGGCGCACGGTCGAGATCTCCTCGGACGTCTTCACCCCATGGGCATGGAGGATCTCGGCGATCCGCTCGCGATCGGTGACGGCGAGATCGGTGAACAGCAGGCTCTGGTGCGACGTGATCCGCACGCCCGGCTGGATGTCCCGAAGGATCCGCCGCAGGGCCGTCTTGAGGCGGAAGTCACCGGTGTCGTGCACCCGGCCGTTCTCCACGTTGAGCCCGTAAAAGAACCGCCCGTCGCCCTGTTCGAACCAGCCGATGTGGTCGTCGAAGCCGTGGACATCGGCCGGGTGGCAGGGGGCGAGCGGCTTGCCGAAGTACTCCTCCACCTTGGCCCGGAAGTTCTCCAGGCCCATGGTGTGGATGGTGTACTTGAGCCGGGCCACTTTGCGGTCGGAACGGTTGCCGAAGTCGCGCTGCACCTTGACGATCGCCTCGGCGATCCCGAGCACGTCCTCGGGCGGGACGAAGCCGAGCCGCTTGGCGAGCGCCGGAAAGGTCTTGGCGGCGCTGGGCGTGACGCCCATGCCACCGCCGGCGAGCACGTTGTAGCCGAGAATCCTGCCGTGCTCGTGGACGACGATGAAGCCGAGGTCGTTGGCGTAGACGTCGGTGCAGTTGTCCTCGGGCAGGGCGAAGGCCGTCTTGAACTTCCGGGGCAGATAGGTCGGGCCATAAATGGGCTCGATCACGTCCGGCCCGCCGGCGACCCGCGACTGCTCTCCCGTGTCGGGGTCGGTGAGCCAGATCTCATAGTAGGCCCGCGTCCGCGGCGCGAGGTGTCGGGCCAGTTCGTCGAGTTTGGCCTGCATCTGCTCGCGGACCGGGTTGCCATGGATCGGCGCCGGGCAGCACATGATGTTCCGCTCCACGTCGCCGCAGGCGGCGAGGGTGGTCATGCGGTTGCCGTGCACCTTCTGCATGAAGGCCTTGAGGTCGCCCTTGACCACGCCGTGGTGCTGGATGGCCTGGCGGGTCGTGAGCCGGATCGTGCCGTTGCCGAGCTCGTCCCCCATGTCGATGGCCGACAGCAGCTGCTCGGCCGTGAGCTTTCCGCCGGGGACGACCGTGCGGATCATGAACGAGATCGCCCGCTCGCTCTTGGCACCCGCGCGGGCCTTGCGGGCCTCACGATCGTCCTGCTGGTACGTGCCGTGATTCTTGAGGAGCTGCACCGACGGCTTGCCGAAGCCGGCCGCCCCGTCGATGAGTTCCTGGGCGATGGCGCCGCGGAGGTAGTTGCTCGCGGTCTTGGCGACCTCCACGGCACTCGGCTGGGCGGCGGCCGGGGAGGCGGTCGTTTCGTCGGACATGGATTCCTGCTGGGCTGGGGGGAATCGGCCTGCTGATCCGGAAAATAGGATAGGCGAATGGCCGGGGACGAGCGATATCGGTCCCCGCCGAGCCCGAACACGGCATGATCGGACCACCCGTGCCCCCGGCCATGCCCTGCACCGCCCGCATTCCCCCACAGTTTCCGCAGCCGATCATCCGAAAGGAAGGAGTGCGGGAGTTGGATCGCAGCCGCCGCTGCGCCGCGGCGAAGGGGGAGATCGAGTGCTCTACAGCCGGGCGTCAGGCGTCGCCTTTGCCCATTACCCGAAAACCGGCGGAACGTCGCTGCAGCACTGGTTTCGGCGGGCGTTTCCCGACGCGCGGCTGCTGGTGCCGGACAACCCGCACCTGCCCGTGCGAACGGCGCTGGAGATGATCGCCGCCGACCACGGGCACGTTCCGCGCCACCCGTGGCTGCCCTGGGCCGCCGTTCGGCAGACCCCGGCGCCCCGCCTGATCGTCGGCGTGCTCCGTGAACCGTTCGCGATGCTCGTGTCGCTGTTCGAGTACTGGCGCGATTTCCCGTTTGCCGTCGAGC
>Ga0315900_10002494_pt1 | contig 28048 bp, 25 predicted proteins | sample LakEriMetagenome_FD_203521 | JGI IMG/M metagenome (GOLD analysis project Ga0315900, IMG submission 203521) | Freshwater fungal communities from buoy surface, Lake Erie, Ohio, United States - Buoy 12 MA114 | ecosystem: Environmental > Aquatic > Freshwater > Lake > Lake biofilm | place: USA: Lake...
GTATTCATTGATGAAGGACCCAAGCGCGAGCGGCCCCAGCACCGCCCCTGCCCCAAGATAGCCAAGCACCGGGCTGACACCGATGCGGCGCAACAGGGGCACGATCACGCCCGCCGTGCCGAGCACGACCAGCGCATCGCTATAGGCCTGGAAGTTGATCCCCTCAGCCACCCCGAAACCTTCCCAACTGAGCAGTCTTCATATGGGGCCGCGATGGTGATTTTGCGGCAGCGTCAGGCCTTTAATGCGGCAGAATAGCGCGCGGGATCAACGCCGATGATTAGCGTATCGCCCTTGGTCAGCACGGGGCGCTTGATCATGCTGGGTTGCGCCAACATCAGCGCGACCGCGCGGGCCTCATCCAGCCCTTGCTTCTGATCCTCGGGCAATTTGCGGAAGGTGGTGCCGGCGCGGTTCAACAGCGCCTCCCACCCCGCCTTGCGCACCCAGGCTTGCAGCGTGGCCGCGGTGATCCCGGCGGTTTTATAGTCGTGGAAATCATAGGCGACGCCTGCGGCTTCCAGCCAGGCGCGTGCCTTTTTCATGGTGTCGCAATTCTTGATGCCATGGATGGTGATGGTCATGTCGCCCCCTGCCTGATCGCCCCGCGATACCAGCCTTGCGCGCTGCGGCCAATCGCGCCAGCCTCCGCCCGAAGCATCAGGAGTATCTGCATGAGCAGCACCAGCGATTACACGCCGCCCAAGGTCTGGACCTGGAACAAGGCCAATGGCGGGCGCTTTGCCAATATCAACCGCCCCATCGCCGGCCCGACGCATGACAAGGAATTGCCGGTGGGCCGCCACCCCTTGCAGCTTTATTCGCTCGGCACGCCCAATGGCCAGAAGGTGACAATCCTGCTGGAGGAGCTTTTGGCGCTGGGCCACGCAGGCGCGGAATACGACGCCTGGCTGATCCGGATTGGTGAGGGCCATCAATTCGGCAGCGGCTTTGTGGAAGTAAATCCCAATTCCAAAATCCCCGCACTTCTGGACCGCAGCGGCCCGAAACCCATCCGGGTTTTCGAAAGCGGTGCGATCCTGGTGCACCTTGCGGAAAAATTCGACGCCTTCCTGCCGAAGGACCCCGCCTTGCGGGCCGAATGCCTTTCCTGGCTGTTCTGGCAAATGGGCAGCGCGCCATATCTCGGCGGTGGCTTTGGGCATTTCTATGCCTATGCCCCCGTGAAGATCGAATACGCGATTGATCGCTTCACCATGGAAACCAAGCGGCAATTGGATGTCTTGGACCGGCGCCTGGCTGAAAGCGCCTATCTTGGCGGGGATGATTATACCATCGCCGATATCGCCGTTTGGCCCTGGTATGGAGGGCTGGTGAAGGGCTTCCTGTACGGCGCGGCGGAATTTCTGAGCGTGCATGAATACAAGCATGTGCAGCGCTGGGCGGAAGCCATCTTCGCCCGTCCCGCCGTGAAGCGCGGACGCATGGTGAACCGCGTGACCGGGGAACCATCCGAGCAATTGCATGAACGCCATGACGCGAGCGATTTCGCAACAAAAACCCAAGACAAGCTGGCGCCCGGAGGCGCCGCTTGATCAGCCTTCAACACACATCACTTCTACAGGGGAAACACCATGCCTATCGCTCCTAATTTCGCGCGCCGCCGCTTGGAAAAGGGCGAACTCGCCCTTGGCTTTGGCGTGCATCATTTGCGCACGCCGGCTGTCGGCATGATTGCCGCAGCTTCGGGCTTTGATTGGCTGTTCATTGATATGGAACATGGCGCGATGAGTGTGGATGACGCCACACGCATGGCCATGGCGGCGCTTTCGCAGGGCGTCACGCCGATGGTGCGCTGCTGCAAGGATGCGTTGTTTGAAGGCACGCGCTGCCTTGATAATGGCGCCATGGGCGTGGTGGTGCCGCATATTGATAATGCCGATGAAGCCCGCGATGTGGTGCGCGCCTTCCGCTATCCTCCACTCGGCGAGCGTTCCTGGGGAGGCCCGCCGGCGCAATACGCCTTCCAGGTTGCGGATACCGCCGCGGCGCAGAAGGAATTGAATGAACAGATCATGGTGACGGTCATGATCGAAACGCCGGAAGCGGTCGCGAATGCTGATGCCATCGCCGCCGTGCCGGGGGTGGATTGCCTGATGATCGGCACATCGGACCTGACCGCTTCCATGGGTATTGCCGGGCAGATCGGGCATCCCGATGTGCGCGCGGCCTATGCCAAGGTGGCGGCGGCCTGCAAGGCGCATGGCAAGGTCATGGGCATGGGTGGGGTTTATGATGAAAAGGTTGCGCCGGATTACATCGCCCTTGGCGCGCGGTTCCTGTTGTCCGGTTCAGACCACGCCTTCCTCATGGCGGGCGGCGGTGCGCGGGCGAAATTCCTCCGCGGCTTGCAGGGCTGAAGTCAGCCGCTTCGCCCAAGCCCTGCCAGCGCTGCCGCGCGGGGCTTGGGCAGGCTAAAGGCGTTCTTCGCCGCAGCCGCAATCCAGCTGCGCCAGCTTCGCATCCTTGCGGATGATGTGAAAATCAATCCATTCCGCCACCAGGCGCCGTGCCTCACTGAGCGGCGCTTCGGGATGATGAATGCGATAGAGTGTCGTGCAGGCATGGAAGGCTTGCGGATCATCCGTGCCGATGTCGCGCAATTCCCGATAGGCGGTAATGACTGCGGCTTCACACCGGCGGATGGAAGGCAAGAGCTTTGGCATTATTCAACTCTCCCCAGCATTTTGGATTTTGGTTTCATGGGTCATTTGCAATCGCGCCTAGCTGATGCGCCGTTTGGACTTTGCCGCGGATGCACGGGGTCGGCCGAACAATTCCAACTTGTGCCCCACCAGATCATAACCCAGCCGCTCCGCGATTGCTTTTGCCAAGGCTTCATGGGCTTCATCGCCAAATTCAATGACATGGCCCGTTTCAACATCAATCAGGTGATGATGATGGCCACGATCCGCCAGATCGTAACGCGCGCGCCCGCCACCAAAATCGCGCCGCTCCAGAATGCCGCGTTCTTCAAGCAGGCGCACCGTGCGATAGACCGTCGCTATCGAAACACGTCTGTCGCGCTGCAAGGCACGGCGATGCAATTCCTCCACATCCGGATGATCTTCAGCTTCGCTGAGGATACGTGCGATCAAGCGACGCTGGCCGGTCATCTTCAGCCCCTGCGCGACGCAAAGGGTTTCAATGCGCGAACCCGTCGCGGATTCGGCGGCTTTGGATTGCGGAACTGCCAAGGGCGACTTGGGCAAGGGCAAACTCTCTTCTGTGCTGGGGAGAACAGCGCTAGGTTTTTCTTATGCGACGCGGTGGACGGCTTCTCAAGCCTGGGGCGTCGTGGCGCGAGACAATTTGTTACAGGCGGTCGTATTGCGAATAATTCTCATTTGCAGTATTTCACACCAAGCCCAGGAGGTTCCCATGCGCCGTCGTTCCCTGCTTGCCCTGCCCTTTGCTGCCCCCCTGGCCGCGCCTGCCCTGGTCGCGGCGCAGGAACGCGCGCTCAATCTCTATTCATCGCGTCATTATGATACGGATCGCGCGCTGTATGAGGGCTTCACGGCGGAATCGGGCATTCGTATCCGCCTGATTGAAGGTGATGCGGACCAATTGATCGCGCGCATTCAATCTGAAGGGGCGAATAGCCCGGCTGATGTGCTGATTACGGTGGATGCGGCGCGGCTGGCGCGCGCGGTAGATGCCGGCGTTCTCGCGGAAACCGAAAGTGCCATCCTGAAATCGCGCATTCCGGAAAACATGCGCGCGCCGGATGGCAAATGGTATGGGCTTTCCAGCCGTGCGCGTGTGATCATGTATGACCGCCAGCGCGGCGTGCCTGAAGGTGTGGCGCGGTATGAGGATTTGGCTTTGCCAGCACAACGCGGGCAGATCCTGATCCGCGCGGCGGCGCATCCTTACAATACTTCCCTCATGGCCAGCATTCTTTTGGCCAATGGCGCAGAAGCAGCGGAAGCCTGGGCGCGCGGCGTGGTGGCGAATATGGCGCGCCAGCCGCAAGGCGGTGACACGCCACAATTCCAGGCGGTAGCCGCCGGCGTGGGGCGCTTGGCTGTCGCCAATACCTATTACCTTGCGCGGTTCGGCGCCTCATCCAATCCGCAGGAGAAAGCGCTTTATGATCGGATTGGCGTTATCTTCCCGAATCAGGCGCCGGGCGATCGCGGGACGCATGTGAATGTCTCGGGCGCCGGGGTGGTGCGGAGTTCTTCCAACAAGGCAGTGGCGCTGCGCTTCATTGAATATCTCAGCAGCCAGCGTGCGCAGGAATTATTCGCCAATGGCAATTTCGAATATCCAGTAGTGCCGGGTATTGCAGCGCATCCGGCGCTGACCGCACTTGGCAGCTTCCGCGCTGATCAATTGAACGCGCAACGCTATGGCGCGCTGGCGCCAGAGGCACTGAGGATCATGCAGCGCGCGGGCTGGCGTTAAAAAAAGACAGAGAGGCTATTCCCGCCGCATCATGCGCGTCAGGGCCGCCACCGGCAGCAGCCCCACCAGCACAATCAAGACGGCCGCGGTTGATGCCTCGGCCAGTCTTTCATCAGACGCCAGATTATAGACACGCACTGCGAGTGTATCGAGGTCGAAGGGCCGCACGATCAGCGTCGCCGGCAATTCCTTCATGGTATCCACAAAGACCAAAAGCCCGGCGGTCAGTAGCGCGCCGCGCGCAAGTGGCACTTCCACTTCGCGCACTGCCTGTCCGGGCCGGCGGCCCAAAACCCGCGCCGCATCCGTATAGGATGGCTTGAGCCGCGCGAGACCTGATTCCACCGTGGAAAGCGCCACCGCCAAAAACCGCACCAGATAGGCAAACACAAGCGCCGCCATGGTGCCCGACAGCAACAGCCCGGATGAAACGCCGAAGTGCGCCCGCAGCCAGGAATCTAGCGCATTGTCGAACAGGCCAAAGGGCACCAGCACACCCACCGCCACCACCGAACCAGGCAGCGCATAGCCAAGCGATGCGACACGATTGGCGATGCTGCGCGCCGGCGATGGATAAAGCCGCGCAGCCCAAGCCATGCCGGCGGCGAGCAGCACCGCAAGCAAGGCGGTGATGCCCGAAAGCACGAGGGAATTGCGCGCATAGGGCAGATAGCGCCCTGGGCTGAAGGGATCGCCCGCCTGCACCAATAGCCACAGCAAGGCGCCTGCTGGAATGACAAAACCGATCAGCAGCGGTAGCGCGCAGGCAAACAGTACCGCCGCCTCTCGCCAGCCGGAAAGTCGCACCGGGCGCAAGGCCGGGTGGCGTGTTGTGGTTGGATGAAAGCGCCGCCCGCCGCGCGAAAAATGTTCCAGGGCCAGCAGCAGCCCCACACAGCCAAGCAGCGCAACCGAAAGCTGCGCGGCAGCCGGGCGATTATCCATGCCGAACCAGGCTTCATAAATGCCGGTGGTGAAGCTACGCACCGCGAAATGCTGCACCGTGCCGAAATCAGCCAGCGTTTCCATCAGCGCCAGCGCGATGCCGGCAGCCAAGGCAGGGCGCGCCAAGGGCAGCGCAACATGCAGGAAGCTGCGCGCCAGCCCATGGCCGAGCGTGCGCGAAGCCTCAATCAGACACACGCTTTGCTGCAAAAACGCGGCGCGGCAGAGCATATAAACGTAAGGGTAAAGTACCATGGCCAGCATGAGCGCCGCACCCGGTAGGCTGCGGATTTCCGGGAACCAATATTGCCCGAAGGATAGCCCGGTGGCCGCGCGCAGTGTGGTCTGCACCGGGCCCGCCACATCCAGAAGCCAAGTATAGACATAGCCGCAGAGATAGGCGGGCATGGCAATCGGCAGCAGCAAGGCCACTTCCAGAAAGCGCCTGCCACGAAACTCACAAGCTACCACCAGCCAGGCGGTGACAGCGCCCGCACTGCCCGCCATGGTCGCCACCAGCAGGGCCAAAAGCACGGAATTGGCCAGCATTTCGGGCAGCGTGGTGGCAAGGATATGCCGCCAGACCTCGCCGCCCGGCGCGCCGGCGGTCACCAACACGGCCAGGATCGGCGTTGCCATAGCGCAGGCGACCAGCAAGGAGCCCCAAGCCCAAGCCGGGCTACGGCGCCGGGTGGGCGTGGGGGCTGGCGTTTCGGTGGCGGCGCGGGTCATGGACAGCGCCCCCTATCACGGCCACGGCCAGGGGGCGAGGTGCTGGCCTATCTTCGGGCGGGTGCGGGGCTTGGGTTGAAGCCATCCAACGTCCAGTAATAGGCCGCCGCACTGGACCGCATGCTGCCGACGCGCGGCGCGCTCAAATCGAGGATCACCACGATCACCGAAGTCCACATGCCGATCAGCAATACGGAAAGGATCGGCAGGGATAGTTTGCGCAGCCCCAATTGATAGCCAAGCGCGCCAATGCTCAGCACCGCAATGCCCATGAGCAGCCAGACCATTTGCGCCGGCATGGTTTGGGCGAAGGCAAAGCGTTCCGCCGTTGCACGGTCAAACACTTCATTTGTGGCGGCCATCAGGGAAGATGAAATCGCATCCGGCCTTTCGCGCACAATGGCGGTGACATGTTCCCAAATACGGTTTTGTAGCGCCGACGTTTGATCATTGATGGCGCGCACAACATCTCGGTCGGCGGGCGCCTTGATGAAATCGGCGCGGAGCTTGGTGTATTCTTCGAAAAGCTTGGTCAGTTCGCCACTGCGCGGATGGCCTATCGCCTGGGCGCGCAGCCAGGCGGTGCCAATCGCGTTGGCTTCCATCAGGGTGCCTTGGCGGCGTTCCTCGAACCGCGCTGTGGCAAAGGAAAGGGTCAGCGCCAAGACGAAGGCGAGCAGGCCGAGCATGCCGCCCACCACCACGCCAACCCCTTCCGCGGGGGCGCCGCCGCCTTCGGCATGGCGCCGGCCAAGCCAGGACCCCAACGCCTGGGCCAGCCATTGCAGCAGAAAAAATACCAGCCAAAAGGCAAACAGGCTGAAGGCCAGGATTTCGGCGAGCAGGTTCATCATGCGGCATTCTCCGCGCTTAAGAAATCAAATCCGGCCAGGGCATGGATTTGGGAAATGGCCTCCAATTCCGTGGCCGAGACCCATTCATCCGCACCGCCCATGTTATGCGGCGTCGGGCCATAGACCACGGTGGGCAGGCCTGCCATGCGGAACCAGCGCGCATCGGAACCACCGACGCGCATATTTACGGCCACGGCTTCACGCAGCACTTCCGTGGCCACCTGATGGACATGGCGCACAATGGGCAAGGCAGGGTCTGTGTGGTTGGGTTCAAAGCAGCGCAGCACGCGCCAGGTAATGCCGGGCAGCGCATCCAACGCCTGATGCAGCGCGCCCAGCACCCGCGCGCTCGGCACGCCCACCGGCAGGCGGATATCGCAGGCGGCGCGCGCCGAGGCTGGCACCAGATTGGGTGAGGCGCCGCCCTCAATCCGCCCGATATTGACCGTGACACTGCCAAGGACGGCGGCTTCTCCGGCACCCGATAGCGGTTCACTGATATCGCGCGCGGCGGCAATGGCGGCAGTGACCGCAGGCGGCGCTTCGGGCGCCATAGCGCGAAGTGCTGCCACCGCATCCAAGGCAGCGCGCAGCCGGTCAATGGCGTTGTCACCCAAATGCACATGGGCGCCGTGGGAAGCGCGGCCCGCGGCCTCAATCTCGATCCAGACGAAGCCCTTTTCGCCGAAGCGCAGCACGCGCGGGCTGCCGGCATCGCCGATGATGACGCCATCAGCCTGGGCAAGCCCTGGCACATTATCCAGCAGCCATTTGGTGCCGAGCGGGCCCATGCTTTCCTCATCGCCAGCGAGGGTCAGCAGCGCTTCCCCGCGCCAAGTGTCGCGATGTTCGGCAAGCAAGGCGAAGGCCAGCATGGAAGCGGCGATGCCGCCCTTCATATCGGCGACGCCCCGCCCATAAAGCCTACCATCACGCAGCAGGCCACCCAAAGGGGGCACGGTCCAGGGAAGAGCCTCATTTACCGGGTAGGTGTCCAGGTGGCCGTTATAGGCAAGCAAGCGGCCCGGCCCGGCGCCGCGGATGCGCGCGACGAGGTTGGTCACCTGGGGGTCGGTGACGTGTAGGGAAATCTCGGCCGCGGGCGCAAGGGCGCGCAGCATATCGGCGGCTTCCTGCGCCGCGGCGCGCACATCCCCAGGCGGGTTGGGGGACGCTATGGCGGTCAGGCGCTGGGTCAGCGCCACCACCTCTGGCGCGCGGCGGGCGGCGGCGGTGGCGAAGGCGGCGCGGGCGGAGACGTTCATCCAACTACCCTGGGGGGCGGCGCGAGCCCTGGCAAGCCAGTAGGTGCTTGCAATATTGGCCCGCACAGGCATATCCGGCCCCATCGGGCGATGGCCGGGCTGCCGCAGGGGCTGCCCCGCCCCCCCCTGGAGAGATCCCCATGCGCATAGACGCCATTCCCATCGGCAAGGACCCGCCGAATGATGTGAATGTGATCATTGAAGTCCCGATCGGTGGCGAGCCCATCAAATATGAGATGGACAAGGCCGCCGGCACGCTATTCGTGGACCGCTTTCTGCATACCCCCATGCGCTATCCGGGGAATTACGGCTTTGTGCCGCACACGCTTTCCGAAGATGGCGACCCGATTGACGTGCTGGTGGCCAATACCCGCCCCATCGTGCCTGGCGCCGTTCTGAACGTGCGCCCTGTTGGCGTGATGAAAATGGAAGATGATGGCGGGGGGGATGAAAAGATCATCGCCGTCCCGTCCACCAAGCTGACCCAGCGCTATGTCCATGTGCAGAACCATACCGACCTGCCCAAGATCACCATCGAGCAGATCCAGCATTTCTTTGAACATTACAAAGACCTGGAACCCGGCAAATGGGTGAAATTCATCGGCTGGGGCGATGCCGAGGAAGCGCGCCGGCTGATCCGGGAAGCGATTGAGCGGGCCAAAATCGCCTGAATGGCCAGCCGGGGGTTAAGGTTTTAGGGGCAAGGCCCCCTCCCCCCGTTGCGCCCTTTCTTCTCCCCTTCTAAGGAAAGTTCAACGAGTCCGGCGTGGATACCCCGCGCCGGTCGCCATGCCGGCGCGCGGCGGCCCGTTCCGCGCCACAAAAGGGGGAGTCTAAGCTTTGCTGACCTTATCGCTGATCCTGGTGATCGCGCTTGGGGCGTTGTCCATCGCCTATGGTGTGATCACTGCCAAGGATGTGCTTTCGCGCGATCCCGGTACGCCGCGGATGCAGGAAATTGCTCTCGCCATTCAGGAAGGCGCATCGGCCTATCTGAAGCGGCAATACGGCACCATCGCCATTGTCGGCGTGGTGCTTTTCGCCCTGGTCGCCTGGCGGCTTGGCATTGCCGTTGCCATTGGCTTTGCCATCGGTGCCGTACTGTCTGGCGTGGCTGGCTTCATCGGCATGAATGTTTCGGTGCGCGCCAATCTGCGTACCGCGCAGGCCTCCACGCAATCTCTCGCGGCCGGCCTTGATGTCGCCTTCAAATCTGGCGCCATCACGGGGATGCTGGTTGCGGGTCTCGCGCTGCTGGGCGTCGCCGTTTATTTCTTCATCCTGAGTGTGCTGGGCGGTTATGCGCCCAATAGCCGTACGGTGATTGATGCGCTGGTGGCACTTGGCTTTGGCGCTTCGCTGATTTCGATTTTTGCACGCTTGGGCGGCGGCATCTTCACCAAGGGCGCGGATGTAGGCGGCGATATGGTGGGCAAGGTTGAAGCCGGCATCCCTGAGGATGACCCCCGCAACCCCGCCACCATCGCCGACAATGTGGGCGATAATGTCGGCGATTGTGCCGGCATGGCCGCTGACCTTTTTGAGACTTATGCAGTGACCATGGTTGCTACCATGGTGTTGGCGGCAATCGCCTTCACCGATGCGGGCAATATGGTGCGCGGCATGATCTTTCCGCTCGCGATCGGTGCGGTTTGCGTGGTGACTTCCATCATCGGCACTTACTTCGTGAAGCTGCCGGCGAATAATTCCATCATGGGCGCCATGTATCGCGGCTTTATCGTGACTGGCCTGCTTTCCTTGGTGGTGCTGCTGCCGCTGACCTATCTGGTCTTTGGCTTTGGCACGATGACTGCGGCTGGCACCAGCTTTAATTCTTTCGACCTGTTCCTGTGTGGCGTGGTCGGGCTGGCAGTGACCGGGCTGATTGTCTGGATCACGGAATACTATACCGGCACGGGCTACCGCCCGGTGCGGGCAATTGCCGAAAGCTCGGTCACGGGCCACGGCACCAACGTGATCCGCGGGCTTGCGGTTTCGATGGAAAGCACCGCAGTGCCTGCCATCATCATCATCGCGGGCGTTCTGATCACCTATGGCCTGGCGGGGCTTTACGGCATTGCCATTGCAGTCACGACCATGCTGGCCCTGGCCGGGTTTGTGGTTGCGCTGGATGCCTTTGGCCCGGTGACGGATAACGCGGGTGGCATCGCCGAAATGGCTGGCCTACCCAAGGAAATCCGCCAGACGACCGACGCGTTGGATGCCGTTGGCAATACCACGAAGGCGGTCACCAAGGGCTATGCCATTGGTTCAGCCGGTCTTGGCGCACTGGTGCTGTTTGCCGCTTACACGCAGGATCTGAACTACTTTGTGCAGAATGCGGCGCAGTACCCGTATTTCCAGGGCGTTGGCACGCTGACCTTCTCCCTCTCCAGCCCATACGTTGTGGTTGGCCTGCTGTTCGGCGGCTTGCTGCCGTATCTGTTCGGCGGCATGGCGATGACAGCGGTAGGCCGCGCGGCGATGAGCGTGGTGGAAGAAGTGCGGCGCCAGTTCAAGGAAAAGCCGGGCATCATGCAGGGCACCGAAAAGCCGGATTACGGCCGTGCGGTGGATATGCTGACCAAGTCGGCGATCAAGGAAATGATCATCCCGTCCATGCTGCCTGTGTTATCTCCGCTGGTGGTGTATTTCGGCATCAATGCCATCGCGGGTAAGGCTGCTGCCTTCGAAGCGCTGGGCGCGATGCTGCTGGGTGTGATCGTGACCGGCTTCTTCGTGGCGGTTTCCATGACCACCGGTGGTGGCGCCTGGGACAATGCGAAGAAGTATATTGAAGATGGTCATCATGGCGGCAAGGGCTCTGAGGCCCATAAGGCAGCCGTGACCGGTGATACTGTTGGCGACCCGTATAAGGATACGGCGGGCCCGGCGGTGAACCCGATGATCAAGATCACCAACATCGTGGCGCTGCTGCTGCTGGCGATGCTGGCGCATAGCTAAGCTTATTTGGGCGGCGCTGCCGCCCAAATGTAAAGCCCAGGAGGCGCTGCCTCCTGGGCTTTTTTTGTGTCAGAGCGCGCCGCCCTTGCGGCCAGCCATGGCGCCAAGGCGCAGGCGCAACGCGTTCAACTTGATGAAGCCCTGCGCATCGAATTGGTCATAGGCGCCCTGGTCATCTTCAAACGTCACATGCTTCATGGAATAGAGGCTATTGGGCGATTGCCGCCCGGTGACGATGGTATTGCCCTTATAGAGCTTGAGCCGCACCGTGCCTGAGACGCTGTGCTGGCTTTCATCAATCAGCGCTTGCAGCATGCGCCGTTCAGGCGCGAACCAGAAGCCATTATAGATCAGCTCCGCATAGCGCGGCATCAAACTATCTTTGAGATGCGCCGCTTCGCGGTCCAGCGTGATGCTTTCCATGGCGCGATGCGCGACATAAAGAATGGTGCCGCCCGGCGTTTCATAGCAGCCGCGGGATTTCATGCCGACAAAGCGGTTTTCCACCAAATCCAGCCGGCCAATCCCGTTTTCCTTGCCAAGCGCATTCAAGCGCGTGAGCAAGGTTGCGGGTGACAGGCGTTCACCATTGATGCCAACCGCATCGCCGCGTTCGAATTCAATGGTGATATCGGTGGCGCGGTCCGGCGCATCCATCGGGCTGATGGTGCGCTGCCAGACCATTTCATCCGGCGCATCCCAGGGTTCTTCCAGAATCTTGCCTTCGCTGCTGCTGTGCAGAAGGTTCGCATCCACGCTGAAAGGCGCTTCGCCGCGCTTGTCCTTGGCAATCGGGATCTGGTGTTCCTCGGCGAATTGGATCAGGCGCGTGCGGCTTGTCAGGTCCCATTCGCGCCAGGGGGCGATCACCTTCACATCCGGCTTCAGCGCATAATAGCTGAGTTCAAAGCGCACCTGGTCATTGCCCTTGCCGGTTGCGCCATGCGCCACCGCATCAGCGCCCATGGCTTCGGCGATTTCGATCTGGCGCTTGGCGATCAGCGGGCGGGCGATGGACGTGCCCAGCAGATACATGCCTTCATAAAGGGCATTGGCGCGGAACATGGGGAAGACGAAATCGCGGATGAACTCTTCGCGCAGGTCATCCACGAAGATGTTTTCCGGCTTGATGCCAAGCAGCAGCGCCTTGTCACGCGCCGGGCCAAGTTCCTCACCCTGGCCGAGATCGGCGGTGAAGGTAATGACCTCACATTTATACGTGGTTTGCAGCCATTTCAGGATGACGCTGGTATCCAAGCCGCCGGAATAGGCGAGCACAACCTTCTTCACATCTTTGACGCGCATGATCTTTCCCTTGGGAAGTGCAAGATAGGGGGGCGGTATGCCCCCCGCCCGCAGCCAGGGCAAGCGGGGCTTGCGGCGGCGGCCCGGCCTGGGGAAAATGCTGCCCTCATCATGGGGAGTTCGGCATGACGGCCTGGAACGGCCTTGTCGCGGCGGTTGCGGGGCTGGTGTGGCTGGCCGTGGCGCCGCTTGGCCATGCTCAGGCGCCGGCCGCGCCCATTCTGGAAGCGCCGGCCATTCTGGGGCTGCCCGATACCAGCCATGCGAGTGTCCGCCGCTTTCTGAACCTGAATACGCCGCGGGTGCTCGCCTTTGGGCCTAATGGCGCCTTTGGCTGGCAGGCCGGCGGGGGCGATGCCGCCTTTGTTGAACAAACCGCGCTGACCAATTGCGAAAGGCGTGCGGGCCCAGGCGCCTGCACGATTGCCGTTCGTGACCTTTCGATTGTGAAGCCGGGGCGGGAATGGGCGCCAAGCCCGCCGCCCGAGGGGGTGGCCATCACCTCCGCCCATCACACGACGCTGCCGGATGAACGCTTCATCTGGTGGGGGCCGGAACAGGCACGTGGCGTACTGATTTTTGGCCATGGGAAGGAAGCGCTGACCGATTTGCGCGGGCGGCAGCCGCATAGCTGGACGCGGCATTTCAACAATGCGGGCTTTGATGTCTGGCGGTTTGACCGGGAACCCAATGCCGATAGCGCGCGCCGCGCGGCCGCCTGGCTGCGCGATGATTTAGCGGAACTGCGCGGGCGTGGCTATCGGCAGGTGATTGTGGCGGGACAATCCCGCGGCGGTTGGAATGCGCTGATGGTGCTGAACCGCCCTGGCCTTGCCGATGTGGCGATTGCGATTGCCGCCGCCGCCCATGGCCGGCCGAGTGATGAAAACAACCGCCTGCACGCGCAAATCGCGGAGTTGGAGGCGTTATTGACTGAAGCCGCTGGCGCGCGCCGCACGCGGCTTGCGATTGCAGATTTTCGCGATGATCCCTTCATGGCGGAACCAGACAAACGCGCCGAGGCACTGCGGCGGCAACGTGAACGCTTCGGCGCGTTTTTGTTGATTGACCGGCCAGAGGGGGTCACAGGCCATGGTGCCGGCGGCACCATGGCGTTCAATGATCGCTACGGGGCCTGTTTGCTGCGCTTCGCGACAGCGCCGCGCCCACCTGAGAATTGTTGAGACGAGGGGCGAAGCTTTTCCTTAAATCCGCAAGGTGCCGTTGCGTGCCGCATCATAGCGCGCGGCGATCTTTTCCCAATTCAGCACCTTCCACCAATTCGTCAGGTATTCCGCCCGGCGATTTTGGTAGCGTAGGTAATAGGCATGTTCCCAGACATCATTGCCCATCAGCACGCGCTGACCATCCATCAGCGGATTATCCTGATTGGGCCTGATGACAATCGAAAGACCGCCCGCTGGTGTCACCACCACAAACACCCAACCTGATCCAAACACGCGCATGCCGGCCGCGTTGAAATCCGTTTGCATCTTGGCGAAGCCGCCAAGGTCTCGGTCAATAGCCGCTTTCAGATCACCGCTGGGCTCACCGCCCTGGCCACCCATGATTTCCCAGAACATGGCGTGGTTGGCGTGCCCGCCGGCACTGTTGCGCAAAGCGGTGCGAATGGCATCTGGCGCCTGGGAAAGGCGCATCAGGACATCATCAATCGGTGTGCTGGCAAGAGCAGGGTAATCCCGCGCCATATTGTTCAAATTGGCGATGAAGGCCGCGTGGTGCCGTCCATGGTGAATTTCCATGGTCATGGCATCAATCGCTGCCTCATTGGCGTTCGGCGCATAGGGCAAAGGGGCAAGGGTAAAGGGACCAGCTGCTGTCTGCGCTAGCGCGGGACGTCCGGCTGAGGCAAAAATGCCGGCAGCGGCAAACCCGGCGGCCAGAAAGCCGCGGCGCGCGAGATTGGGGGTCATGATGTTTCTTCCTAAAGGGCCGCGTTTGTTTGCGCACGCAAGCTTGACGCTGAGTTAATCCCTGCTGGTCAGACTTGTCCAAGAAATCTTTTGTGGGTTGGTCGGATTTATGTGGTGATCCGCAGCATCACGATAGGATGATGTGCGCCGCCGCTTCTCCACTCAGCCAAGCTCCTGCAACGGTGGCGGCAAAGCGCGGATGGCAGGCTTCGCCGGCGAAGATCAGCCGGCCATCAGCAAGCGGTTCCGCCAATGCCCGCCGCGCCGCCTGCGCGCCCGGGATGGCGTGGCTATAGCTGCCGAAAAAGGCAGGGTCTTCGCCCCAATCGGTGATGATCGGGGCGCCCAGCACCTTTGCTGCTTCAGCGCCAAAAACACTTGCGAATTCGGCGCGGGCATGGGCCTCGGCAGCTTGTTTGCCCAGGCGTGAGAGTTCCCAAGCCAAAGACCCACCGATGAAGGCCAGCATCACCGGCGCGCCAAATGGTCGCGCGATCCAGGAAATGGGCCGATCACCTGGACCCGCGATATCGCGCCTGAGGCTGGCAAATGGCCCGAATTCAGGCAGCGTACCGGGCGGGATGGGAAAAGACAGCTTGGTCAGCAAGCCAAGCGGCAGCGCGTTGATGGCATCACGTGTTCGCGCCGGTAGGCTGGGCGTGAAAGCGATGCCGCCTTGCGCCAGCACGCCGGTTGATACCGTGATGATGGCAGCGCGCGCGCAGATGCGCCCGAAAGTGCCGCTGGCTTCAACATCTTTGCCGCCCCAATCAAACTGCTGCACGGGTGCATTCAGCTGGATCGGCAGGCCATCAGCCAGGGTCGCGACCAGCGTGCCAAGGCCGCGGCGGAGCAGTAGATTCGGCCCATCCAGCGCGGTGGCAACAAAATCATGCAGGCTCATGCGCGAAAGTTCTGCCGCACAAATCTGGGCGCCTTCCCAATGCGCGACTAAAGCATCAAAGCGCCCACCTTCTGGCGCGGCAGCCGATGCGGGGCGATCCGGCGTGCCATCAGCGGCAGCGGCTTCAATCACGCGCCAGAAATGATCCTCGGCCACCGCGAAGGCACTGCGTTCAGCGGTGGTGGCGAAGCGCCCTTCGGTGAATAGCAGACGCTGGCGTAGCTTATCGTGATCCACTGTCTCAAAACCGAGTGTCTCGGCCAATGCGGTCAGCGGATTGTCATGCGCCTGATGCAGCCAGGAAGCACCATGGTCGAAGCCTGTTTCATCGGTATAGGCACGCCCGCCAATGCGGCCCTTCGCTTCCAGTACCAGGCAGGAAAGCCCACGCGCACGTAGCGCCCGCGCCGCAGCAATACCCGCAACGCCCGCCCCCACCACCAGCACGTCCACCTGATTGCTCATGCCGATGTTCTACCCCGGATTGGCACTGAACGCATGGGCGTGGCTAGAATAGGCCAAACCGAAGGAGCACGCGCCATGCTGCAACACCCGCCCGCCGAACCCGGTATGCGTGAGGAGGATATTGATACACCCGCGCTGGTGATTGACCTTGATGCTTTCGAACACAACCTCGACACCATGGCGGCACTGCTGGCGCCCACCGGCGCCAAGCTTCGGGCGCATGCGAAGACCCATAAATCCAGCGTCATCGCCAAGCTGCAAATGGCGCGCGGTGCGGTTGGGCAATGCGTGCAGAAGGTGGCCGAAGCGGAAGCGCTGGCTTGGGGCGGAATCCCGGATATTCTGGTCACCAACCAGGTCGTCAGCCCGCGCAAATTGGCGCGCCTTGCGGCACTTTCGCGCATCGCTGAAGTCGCTGTTTGTGTGGATGACGCAGCGCAGATCGCGCTGATTGAAGCCGCAGCCGAAGCCGCCGCTGTGCGCCTGCCGGTGCTGGTGGAAATTGATGTCGGCATGGCGCGCGGCGGCGTCGAACATGGCCCGCCCGCGGTGGCGCTTGCAGAACGTATCGCCGCCAGCCGGCACCTGCGTTTCGGTGGGCTGCAAGCCTATCACGGTTCAGCGCAGCACAAGCGCGCCCCTGAGGAACGCGCAGCCGCGATTGGCGAAGCTATCGCGCGTTCGCGCCGCACGGTGGAACAATTGCGCCAGCGCGGGCTTGCCTGCCCGATTGTGGGCGGTGCTGGCACCGGCACCTTCCGGCATGAAGCGGCCAGCGGCGTCTATACCGAAATCCAGGCGGGTTCTTACTGCTTCATGGATGCGGATTATGCCGCGAATGAGGATGCGCCACCCTTCCGCCAATCGCTTTTTGTGCTGTCACAGGTGATGAGCACCGCAGGGCCGGGCATTGCCGTGCTGGATTGCGGGCATAAGGGCGTTTCGGTTGATTCCGGCATGCCGCAGGTGTGGCAACGCCCGGGGCTGCGCTATGCGGGCGCATCCGATGAACATGGCAAGCTGGTGATTGAAGATGGCAGCGCGCCGGCGCTGGGTGAAAAACTGCGCCTTGTGCCGGGCCACTGCGACCCAACGGTTGATCGCTATGATTGGTATGTCGGCGTGCGCAAGGGGCGCGTGGAATGCCTGTGGCCGGTCTCAGCGCGCGGTGGGATGGCGTAGAGCATTTTCAAGCCAAGCGAAATCGCTTGGCGGCTCGGAAAATACGACCACACTAAGTTCTAGTGCGTGTCCCGTAAACGAATGTGAACGGGACGCGCACTAGCCCATCCCAAAACGCCCTCACACGTCCAGATTGGCAACCTTCAAGGCGTTGCCGACAATAAAGTCGCGGCGCGGTTCCACCAGATCGCCCATCAGGGTGGAGAAGACCTGTTCCGCATCCTCCACATCCTCAACCCGCACGCGAAGCAGCGTGCGGATCGCGGGATCGAGTGTGGTCTTCCAAAGCTGATCGGGGTTCATCTCACCCAGGCCCTTGAAGCGCTGGAAGGAAAGCCCCTTGCGGCCCTGCGCGATGAGTTTTTCGAATAGCGCGAGCGGCCCGACCACATGAGATTCAGCACCATCAAGCGACAGCACCGCACCACCCAGGAAATCCGCCGCCAACCTTTCGCGCCGTTCATCCAGCCAGCGCGCTTCCGCACTGCGGAGCGCCGTGCCGTCCAGCACATGGCGTTCACCCACACCGCGCACAGTGCGTGCGAGCGTCAGGCCATTATCGCCCGCGGTGGCAACCCAGCCGCGTTCTGAGGCCGGCGCCAGCACATCCAAACGCGCGGCCAGGGCTTGCGCGGCGGCCAGCGCACGATCACTTTCCACGGTCAAAGCGCCCGTGATTGCCGCCTGTTCGATGATATCCGCCGGCACTGCGCCGGCCAGACGGCGAATGCGCGCAGTCGCTTGCCGGTGGAAATCAAGCTCAGCCTGGAAGGCATCGCCAGTCAGGTCGCGCCCATCGGGCAGGCGCAGGCTGGCCGCGCTTTGTGCCTTTTCCAGCAGATAATCTTCCAGTGCGCGATCATCCTTGAGGTAGCGTTCTTCCTGCCCGCGCTTGGCGCGATAAAGCGGCGGCTGCGCGATGTACAAATACCCACGCGTGATCAATTCGGGCATTTGCCGGAAGAAGAAGGTCAGCAACAAGGTGCGGATATGGCTGCCATCCACATCGGCATCGGTCATGATGACGATGCGATGATAGCGAAGCTTGCCGATATCGAACCCGCCTTCGGATGGCTCACCGCGCCCGATCCCGGTGCCGAGTGCGGTGATCAGCGTGCCAATTTCAGCGCTGGAGAGCATCTTGTCGAAGCGCGCACGTTCCACATTCAGGATCTTGCCCTTCAGCGGCAGGATCGCCTGGAAGGCGCGATCGCGCCCTTGCTTGGCGGAACCGCCGGCGCTGTCGCCCTCAACGATGAATAATTCGCTTTTCGCTGGATCACGTTCCTGACAATCGGCAAGCTTGCCGGGGAGCGACGAAACATCCAGCACGCCCTTGCGGCGCGTGAGGTCCCGTGCCTTGCGCGCTGCTTCACGCGCTGTCGCCGCATCCAGGATCTTGCTTACCAGATCCTTGGTTTCCTTCGGATGCGTTTCAAACCAATGGGTAAGCGCATCGGCGCAAGCCACCTGCACCACCGGCTGCACTTCGGATGATACGAGTTTTTCCTTGGTCTGACTGCTGAATTTGGGATCAGGCACCTTGACCGAAAGCACCGCGGTCAGACCTTCGCGCATATCCTCGCCGGTGAGCGCGACCTTTTCCTTTTTTGCGATGCCTTCCGCAACCTTCGCCACCACGCGCGTCAGCGCCTGGCGGAAGCCCGCCAAATGCGCGCCGCCATCGCGTTGCGGGATGTTGTTGGTGAAGCAGAGCATGGTTTCGTGGTAGCTGTCATTCCAGCGGAGTGAGAGCTCAACCTTGATCCCATCCTGTTCCCGCGCGGCCAGGCTGATCGGCGTTGCGAAAAGCGGCGTCTTGCCCTTGTCCAGCCATTCGACGAAGGCCGTAAGCCCGCCATCGAAATGAAATTTCGTTTCCTGCGCTTCGGCATGGCGTTCATCACGCAACACAACGCGCAAGCCGGAATTGAGGAAGGCCAATTCGCGCAAGCGGCGTTCCAGCACGGCGAATTCAAATTCCGTGCGGGTGAAAGTCAGCGCGGATGGCTTGAAAGTCACTTCCGTACCATTTGGATGATCAGACGGACCAAGCGCGGTGCAGGGCACTACGGTATCGCCATGTTCAAAACGCAACCGATATTGCTGGCCGCCGCGCCAGATGCGCACTTCCATCCATTCGGACAGCGCGTTGACTACGGCCGCACCAACGCCATGCAGGCCGCCTGAGACCTTGTAGGAATTCTGGTTGAACTTGCCCCCGGCATGCAGCCGCGTCAGCACAACCTCGGCGGCGCTGATGCCTTCTTCCGCGTGGATATCAACGGGGATGCCGCGCCCATCATCACGCACGGTAACGCTGCCATCACCATTCAGCGTGACAGAAACGGCAGAGGCGAAACCCGCTTGCGCTTCGTCCACCGCATTATCAACAATTTCAAAGGCCATGTGATGCAGGCCGGAACCATCATCAGTGTCGCCAATATACATGCCCGGCCGTTTGCGCACCGCTTCCAGCCCGCGCAAGACGGTGATGGAAGCGCTGTCATAGGCTTCAGTTTCGGCGCGCGGCTCATCGCTCATGCCGGGAACGGGCTCCTGTTTGGGGAATAAAGAATCATGGGCCAGTTTCTAGCATTTTTCGGGGACAAACGCGACCCCGGCAGGGCTTTTCGCCAAAGCTTCAACCGGCAGCAATCAGCCTGCCATCGCCCACACTGAACAGGCGCCCAAGGCCCATCAGCGGGGCGAAAACCTCGAGATCCGTACCGGTCATGAAGACCTGGGCGGGCAGCGCAGCAAGGGCGGTGAACAACGCTTCCCGTCGGGTGGGATCAAGATGCGCCGCCACCTCATCCAACAGCAGCAAGGGGGCGAAGCCGCGCGCTTCGGCGATCAAGCTCGCATGGGCCAACACCACGGAAACCAACAGGGCCTTTTGCTCTCCGGTGGAACAGAACTCAGCGCTGATCGCTTTCGGCGTATGCACCAGCACCAAATCCGCCTTATGCGCGCCGCGCGCGGCGCCGCCCGCTGCCGCATCGCGGCGCCGATCCTGGGCCAGGCCTTGGCGAAGCGCATCCTCAACCGTCAGCGCCGGTCTCTCAGCCAAGGCTGCCAGGATGGGGCAGCTGATATCCAACCGCGCCGCCGGAAAGGCACCGGTGACGCGGCCGGCGGCAAGCTCTGCATTCAGGCGCAGCATCAGGGCGCGCCTGGCCGCGGCCACGGCCACTGCATGCCGCGCCATGGCATCTTCCAGCCCGGCAAGCCAGGCAGGGTCAGTACGGCCTTCCGCCAGCAGTCTATTACGCTCGGCCATCGCGCTGTCATGTGCCGCCACTTCCCGCGCATGGCCCGGCTCCAAAGCCCAGACCAGCCGATCCAAAAAGCGGCGCCGGCCACTCGCGCCTTCCTGGAATAACCGATCCATTTGTGGCGTGATCCAAACAGCGGCCATGCGTTCAGCGAGCATTGCCTGGCTGCGCACAGCCTGCCCATCCAGCCGATAGATGCGCCGTTCCGAAGCGCCTTCCGGGTCTGTGCCGGTGCCGATATCCATGGGGCCGGAGCGGGTTTCAAAACGCCCAGCCGCTGCCCAGGGCAGGCCCGCGCCGGTTTCCTGCCGGCCGAGTTCTGCCATACGCGCACCGCGCAAGCCGCGCCCAGGTGCAAGCAGCGATATCGCTTCCAGAAGATTGGTCTTGCCCGCGCCGTTTTCGCCCGCGATGCAAATCAGGGATGCGTCGAACGAAGCATCCAGAACCCGCCAGGACCGGAAATCCGTGAGCCTGAGGCGCGCAAGAAAAAGCCCCGGCGCCGTCGTCACACCCGCATCGGCATCAGGACGAATAGTGCTTCCGGCCGCGACGCATCCCGCACAATTGTGGGCGCTGCGCCATCGGCGAACATGAATTCAAGCTTGTCCTGCACAAGGTCAGTGATATCCGACAGATACCGCGCCTGGAAGCCGATCTCCAAAGCGCCGCTGGTATAGGCGACATCATCGCCTTCCAAATCTTCCTGCGCTTCGCCCTGTTCGGGGCTTGCCGCCGAAACACGCAAATGATTGGTGCCAAGACTAAGCTTCACGGGGCGTGACCTTTCGCTGCTGATCGCGGCCACGCGCTTCACAGCATCGGCAAAATCCTTGCGCGGCACAACAAGCTTCTTGTCATTGCCGCGCGGGATCACGCGTTCATATTCCGGGAAGGTGCCATCGATCAGCTTGCTGGTCAGCGTGACGGTGCCAAGGGCGAATTGCACCTTGGTGTCCGAAAGCCGCACAACAATCTCATCCTGGGTTTCTTCGGCAAGCTTGCGGATTTCATTCACGGTCTTGCGCGGAATGATCACGCCCGGCATGGCCTTGGCGCCTTCCGGCAGGGGTTCTTCCACGCGCGCAAGCCGATGCCCATCGGTCGCCACAGCACGCAGCACAGGCTGGCCTTCGCTTTCGGTAGCGTGGATGTAGATGCCGTTCAGGTAGTAGCGCGTTTCTTCCGTGGAAATCGCAAATTTCGTTCGGTCAATCAAATCCCGCAGCACGCCCGCCTTGATGCTGAATTGCACCGGCATGCGCCCTTCAGTCATGGAAGGAAAATCATCCACGGCCAGCACAGCCAAGCTTGTATTGAAGCGGCCAGACCGCAGCGTGAGCGGTCCATCGCCACCACCATGGTCGAATTCAACGCGCGCGCCTTCCGGCAGGTTGCGGATGATTTCGTAAAGCGTTGCAGCTGGCGCCGTGGTGCGTCCCGCGCGCGCAACAGTCACACCCACGATATCTTCCACCACCGCGATTTCCATATCTGTCGCGGTGAGTTTCAGGGTGCCTCCTGAACTTGCTTCGATCATGACATTGGCAAGGATGGGGATGGTGTTGCGCCGTTCCACTACGCTTTGCACATGGGTCAGCGCCTTGAGCAAAACCGCCCTGTCAACCGAGAATTTCATCGTTCCGACGCCCCGATCCTGTTGTGGCGATCTCAGCCGTGGCCGGTTGGGCCACGGGGGTGAACCGCCAGTGAAATCCTGCCCGGGCGACAAAGCTGCCGAATCGGCGCGTTGACGCACCCGGATTCGTTTTCACATACCAGCCTGGAAGGGGCCAGAAAAGCGGCCTAGTGGTGCGATTCAGGCTGATCTTTCCTGACCCAAAACTGCCCCCGCGCACCTCTAGGCATATGTAAGGTCGCATTTTCCGAGCCGCCAAGTGATCCCACTTGGCTTGAAAATGCTCCTGTTTGGTCGCATTTTCCGAGCCGCCAAGTGATCCCACTTGGCTTGAAAATGCTCCAGCCTGTGAAAAACTTATCTTGGACTGCCCTGATCGGTGGTTCAGGTTTCCAGCATGCGCCGGAGAAGCTCCACATCCTCAGCGAAGGAACCATCCGCCTGCATAAGTTCCGCCACGCGGGATACGGCATGCATGACCGTGGTGTGGTCCCTATTACCAAAGCGCCGCCCGATCTCGGGCAAGGAACGAGAGGTCAGTTGCTTCGCCAGATACATCGCCACTTGGCGGGGCCGCGCAACATTGCGGGCACGCCGGGCAGAGGACATGTCAGTCAGGCGGATGTTATAGTGTTCGGCCACCTTGCGCTGAATTTCTTCAATGGTCACGCGCCGGTCATGGGCGCGGAGGATATCGTGCAGAACCTCCTGCGCGCCTTCGAGGGTGATGGGCCGGCCAAAGAGATTGGCCCAGGCGATCAGGCGATTGAGCGCGCCTTCCAATTCCCGCACATTGGACGTGATCTTGTGCGCCAGGAATTCCATGACGCGCGAAGGTACCGCTACGCCCGATGAAGCTGCCTTGGCTTCCAGAATGGAAATGCGCAATTCGTAAGTGGTGGCGTGCAGATCAGCGACCATGCCACAGCCAAGGCGGGTGCGCAGCCGGTCTTCAATGCCGGAAAGGTCGGATGGGGATTTATCGGCAGAAATCACAATCTGCTTGCCGGCATCCACCAGCGCATTGAAAGTGTGGAAGAATTCTTCCTGTGTATTGTCCTTGCCGATCAGGAATTGCAGGTCATCCACCATCAGCACGTCAACCGAACGCAAGGTTTCCTTGAATTCCATGGTGGATTGGCTGCGCAGTGCCGCGATGAAGCGATACATGAATTTTTCCGCGCTCATGTAGGCAACTTGACGCGTCGGGTGCTGTTCACGAATGGCCCAGGCAATGGCGTGCATCAGATGCGTCTTGCCAAGCCCGACACCGCCATAAAGAAACAGTGGATTGAAGCCTGGCATGGCTGGCTTTTCCGCCACGCGGCGCGCGCAGGCATGGGCGAATTCATTGGGCTTGCCAACGATGAAGGTATCAAAGGTGAAACGGGGATCAAGCGGTGCGGACCAATCGCCGCGCGGATCAGCAGCGCGCGGGGCAGCACCAACCAGGCTTTCCGCCAAGGGGCGCGTCGTGCTTTCCGAAGCATCTGCCGAAGCGGCGCGGCCGCCAGCCGCAACGCGCAAATCAACGCGGCGAATGGCGGGATTTTCCTGCTGCCATAGGGCACGAAGCCGATCGCCATAATGGCTGCTCACCCAATCGCGCAAGAAGCGCGTGGGCAGCGCGATCATCGCCTCATCACCGTCAACGGAGGCGAGTGTCATTTGCCGAAGCCAACTACGGAATTCCACATCGCCCACTTCTTCGCGCAGCTTGGCGCGGATACGGGCCCATGGTTCAGCCCAGGCAGCGGGACCTTGCGGGGATGTGCTATCGCTTAGCTTTTCTGTGCTTCGCAAAACGCTGCCCCCTTGCCCACTCACTCATTTCGCCCTGTTGGGACGTATCATGGTGCGGTGAGCGATGAAAATTCAATAGCAAAAAACCCCAACCAAAAAATTTCCGACTTTGGCGATGGGGCGTGGATTTTTAGGCTTGACTCATGCGAACAAAAACCGACACGCGATTAGCAAATTGACATTGTTAATGCGCACGCAAAACCTTAATCGCGCAACATGTGCCGCGCGACTAAACCCCAATCAATCAAGGAAAAAATATGCGCCGTTAGGCGCCGACAGACTTCACGCGCGCGGAAAGCCGCGACAATTTACGCGCGACGGTGTTGGCATGCACCACACCCTTGGTTGCAGCGCGCTGCAGTTCAGGTTGCGCCGCGCGAAAGGCTTCCTGCGCCGCAGCCTTGTCACCGGACTTCACCGCTTCTTCGACCTTGCGCAAAAAGCTGCGCACGCGGGACTTGCGCGCCTTGTTCCGCGCAGTGCGCTTTTCAGTCTGACGAATGCGCTTACGCGCGGAAGCGTTATTGGCCATGTGCTGTCTGTTCAAACCTGAATAGGGATAGGCCGTCATGCGGCCAGCGAAGGGCGCGTAACTAGCCCCTGAGCATGGTCCGCGTCAAGCCGGGAAAGAGGCCCCCGCCGCGCAAGCCAGGACGCCGCTTTTCTTTACCTTCTGACCCGCTAGATTGCCACCCCATGAAACGTTTCTGGGAAGCGGCCCTGGCCGTGCCAAGGCTTGAAGGCGGCTATGGTGTTGTACTGGATGGACGCCCACTCCGGCTGCCGGGCGGTAGCATCCTTGCCACCGAAAACCGCCCCCTGGCCGAGGCAATTGCCGAGGAATGGGACAAGGCTGGCGGAAGCAAGGGCGGCGAAATGCATCAGGAAGATGTGCCGCTTACCCGGATTTTAGCCGCGGCCCAGGAACGTATCGCACCAGATCCGAAGCCCATGGTGGAGGGTCTCACCAGATATGGTGAGACGGATCTGCTCTGCTATCGGGCTGAGGATCACCGCCTCGCTGCCCGCCAGGCCGAAGCCTGGCAGCCTGTGTTGGAATGGGCTGCGCAGGCGCTGGATGCGCCGCTCAGGATCACCCAAGGGTTGATGCCGGTGTTCCAACCCCAGGACAGCCTGGCGGCGCTTCAGGCTGCCGTCGCACGGCATGATGCGGCGGGGTTGGCGGCGCTTGGCGTTGCGGTGCCGGCTTTGGGCAGCCTGGTGCTTGGCCTGGCGCTCAGCCTTGGGCGGCTTGATGCCGAGGAAGCGCATCGCCTGGCCATTGTAGATGAGCTGTATCAGGAAGAATTTTGGGGCAGCGATCCTGAAACCGCGGCGAGGCGCACTGACCGACTGAATGAGGTAAGGCTGGCAAAACGCTTCATGGCACTGATGTCCGGCTGAAGCTTTTCCAATGGAGCCCCCCTCATGAAACAAAACTTGCGCCACATGCTGCTGGTTCTGATGTTCGCGCTGCCGATCCTGCCGGCGCATGGCCAGCCTGAAGCCTTGATGGAAGACCCCTTTGGCATCATCGGCGTGGCCCCGATAGCCGCTGGGGGTCAAACCTTGAGCCTTGGTCTTGGGTATTCGCGCGCGCGGGACGGCGCAAACCGCAATCTTTACGGCGCCGCGCTGGAAGCGGAGGCAGGGCTGGTGCGCGGGCTTGATCTGCGTTTTGCACAAACAGCGGAATACGGCCCCGCAGCACCTTACCCAGCGGATGATACGAAGCGGCTTTGGGGCGGGCTTTCTCAGCTTGGTTTGCGTTGGCAAATCCTGGAAGAAGATGGCTGGCGCCCGGCGCTTGGCGTCTTCGGCGCTCTGCGCAGCGCCTATGGGGAGACAAGCGGGCCATCGCAAAGCGGGCAGATTGTGGGATTGCTGAGCAAAACCATCATTGAAGGCGAGCGGCCACTGGGGCTTTCCCTGAATGCCGGTTGGTCAGAATTGTTCAACGCTGCGCCAGGCGAAAGGGCAGGGCGTTATGAATTCGCGGCCGGGCTGACGCAGAACCTTGCGCAGAATACATCTTTGGGCGTCAGCTATTTGCGCAATCAGCAGGATCGTGGCGAAAAGGACCAGAACATCATCGCCGCCGGGCTTTGGCATCGGCTGCGGCCTGCGGGCCCCATCATGGCCGTCGGCGCCGGCGCGGGGATTGGCGATGATTCACCAAGCTTTCTGGTCTTTGCTTCTTTCAAATGGCTGCTTGGCGCGGCGGCGCCGTGATTGGGTTTCTGGTTACGACTCAATCGCCTGATAGGTCAGCATATTGATCAGCCGCCGATAACGCTGACGCAATTCTCCCGGCGCATGGGCCATGAAGACAACGCTCAGGCGTTCCGCCGGATCGGCCCAGAAATAAGTGCCCCAAACGCCGGACCAGCCAAAGGCGCCGGGCGCGCCCATGAGGCCCGAGCCACCACGCGCCAGCCGCACAGTCACGGTCAGGCCGAAGCCATAACCTTCCAAGGCAGGGTCCATGCCGGCCACGCGATTTTCGATGCCCTGCAAATGATCGGATGCCATCCAGGCAACCGTTTGCGGCGCCAGCACACGCACGCCATTCAATACGCCGCCGGCGCGCAGCATTTCGGCAAAGCGCAGATAATCGCTGGCAGTTGAAACCAAGCCTGCGCCGCCGGTTTCCATTTTCGGCGCGCGCAGCGGCGCCTCCACAGATTGCGCTGCGCCGGTAACAGGGTCCTTCGCAAAGGGTCGGGCGAAACGCGCCAGTTTCTCTGCTGGCAGCACATAGCCGGTTTCTTCCATGCCAAGCGGCGCAAAGATACGCTCCCGCATCAGCGCACCAAGCGAGGCACCACCCGCACGTTCCGCAACCCCGCCCAGCACGTCGGTGGAAAGCCCATATTCCCAAACCGTGCCGGGATGATGGCGCAGCGGCAGGCCGGAAAGCGTCTGCGCAAAGCCTTCCGTATCCATATTCTCGGCAACCCAGAAGGAACCGGGGGGTGCGATGGCATGCACCGCCGTACCATCGCGCCCGCCATAAACCAGACCTGTCGTGTGGCGCATGGCATCCTGCACCGTCATGGGGCGCCTTGCCGCTTCAGTTTCAATCGGGCCTTTGCCCGAAAGCATCGCCGGTGTTGGCTTCGCTACCTGCATACGCATCAGCGGCGGCAGCCAGGCACCGACCGGGTCCGTGACCAACAGGCGCCCTTCTTCAATCAATGAAAGCGCCACCACGCCCGTCACTGGCTTGGTCATGGAGGCGATTGAGAAAATCGCATCCGCCTGCATCGGCGCGCGGCTTTCCGGATCGCGGTGGCCAATCGCTTCCAGATGCACCAGCTTGCCATCGCGTGCGATGGCGACCACGCAGCCCGGCAGCCTTCCCGCCGCCATTTCACGTTCCATCGCTGGGCGAATGCGCGCAAGCCGCGCAGGCGACATGCCAACCAATTCCGGCCGTGTCACCGGCAAGGGAGGGCTCGCGGTTTCAATCACCGGGCTCATGCTGCGCCTTCCCCGACAAAGGGATTGCCCTTCCGTTCTGCACCAAAGCTGGAAGCCGGGCCATGGCCGCAGAGGAATTGGATGTGATCACCCAGTGGAAATAGTTTTGTGCGAATGGCATTCAGCAAGGCCGCGGTATCGCCATAGGGGAAATCCGTGCGCCCGATGGAACCCTGAAACAGCACATCGCCCACAATCGCGATGCCCATGCCTGGATTGACGAAAACCACATGGCCAGGTGTGTGGCCCGGGCAATGCAGCACATCAAAGGCGATGCCGGCGATCTCGACAGTTTCGCCTTCTTCAAGCCAGCGGCTGGGTGTGACAGCGCGGCATTGCAGCCCGTATTTGGCGCCCTGTTCCACCAGCCCTTTCAGCAGAAAGGCATCGGCCTGATGCGGGCCTTCAATCGGCACATTACCGAGCGCTTCGGCCAATTCCGCGGCACCACCAGCATGATCCATATGGCCATGCGTCAGCAGTATACGGTCAATGGTGATGCCCGCTTCGGCAATGGCGCCTTCAATACGCGCCACATCGCCGCCCGGGTCTATCACCACACCGCGTTTGGTGTCCTGATCCCAGATCAGGGCGCAGTTTTGCTGAAAGGGTGTGACGGGGATGATGGCGGCGGCGAGGGTCATGGCCAAAGGCTGGCCTGAATGGACAAAAAGGTAAAGGCGCTCAGGCCTTCCCAGCGGCAGCCGAGCCTGGCCGCAGCGAAGCAAGGGGCAATGTCAGTCCATCACACCCAACAACCAATGGTCCCGCGTAATAGGCGCGCACCGCTTCCACCCAATGCTGTTCTGTCACCTGCGGATCATCCGCCGGCACCAGGTGATTAAGCGCGAGCAGCCCAAT